>ERZ888423.2882-NODE-2882-length-12108-cov-6.456318_pt1 | contig 12108 bp, 12 predicted proteins | sample MGYA00520523_ERZ888423 | MGnify/ENA primary metagenome ERZ888423 (study PRJEB32303, sample SAMEA104408611) | aquatic metagenome | biome: Brackish water; feature: Pelagic; material: water | place: Baltic Sea | collected 2014-06-08T10:24:00 | depth 30,27 m ...
GCCTTTATGATTTGCGTGAATGAATTGCAAGAGCAGAAGTGCAATAAGAGAGAGATTTTAGAGCCACTGTTAATAATACTTTCTCCCTATGCTCCGCATATTGCAGAAGAATTGTGGCATAGATTGGGTAATTCTTTCTCCGTAAGCCTCCAAAAGTGGCCAGAATACAATCCAAAATTTCTTGAAGAATCAAACGTTTTATATCCGGTTTCATTTAATGGAAAGGTGCGTTATAAGCTGGAGGTAGCAGCGGATACGGATCCAAAAACGGTAGAAAAATTGGCTTTGGGTCACGAATTATTCGGGAAATATGCAGAAGGGAAGGCGGTAAAAAAGATTATCGTGGTTCCTAAGCGTATTGTAAATATTGTGCAATAGATACAGAATGAGTTCAGAGTTCACATCCAACTAAAGCATTGGCATTGACTTTGCCTATTGAGACGATATACTTTTGAATTATGAAAAAGCTAGAACGCATTTTATTCCTAGTCTTGGTATTGTTGAGCGCAGAATTGAGTTCGCACGATACATACGAACCGAAACCGGCTTTGAGAAACCTAAATCAGAATGCTTTTAAAGTTGGAGAGTTTTTAAAATACCGAATTCACTACGGTCTTATTAACGCCGGTGAGGCCGAACTGAGAGTAAAATCCATCACTAATCGTCAAGATCGACCCGTTTTTCACATAGAAGGAATAGGAAGAAGTATAGGCATGGCGGAGGTCTTTTTCAAGACAAGAGATACCTACACCACTTTTGTAGACACGGAGTCTATAGTGCCTCATGAGTTTATACGGGACGTAAATGAAGGGGGATTTATTATAAAACGCCATCTTTTTTTCGATCAAGTCAATCGAACAGCAATAGATAAAGAGGTGCCCAAGAAAGTATTTGAAATTCCTGCCTTTGCACAAGATATGCTCTCTGCTTTTTATTATGCTCGCAGCAATGATGCGTCTAAGTTGAAAAAGGGAAGTTCCATTCCGATCAGTATTTTTTTAGATCATGAGACTTTTGATTTTAAATTGAAGTATTTGGGAGTGGAAACGCTGAAAACCAAGTGGGGAAAGATTGAATGTTTAAAATTTCAACCTGTAGTTCAGTCGGGAAGAGTTTTTAAGGAAAAAGAAGGAATAACCCTTTGGGTAAGCAATGATCAAAATAAGATTCCTGTGCGCATGCAAGCTGAATTGGCAGTGGGTTCAATAAAGATGGATTTATCTGATTTCAAGAACACCATGGTGCCTATTGTTTTTAAGAAATAATTACAATGAACTAGTTGTAGATTTGGGGGCTTAACGCCCCCTTTTGTATGGATTTTAATAAAGATGTAAATGATAGGCTAGAAAAACTAGCCATAAAGTATAAGGCTTCCGGTCAGGAATTGATAGATTTTTTAGACGGTTTGTTGCATGCAGATTATCTAACCTATTGGGATTATACTCATCTAGACACTTTATTAAGTCTCCAGACTCCGCGTACATCTATTAAGGATGAGTCTATCTTTATTATGTATCATCAGATTACCGAACTCTATTTTAAGTTGGCACTCCATGAGCTGGAGCAAATAGCTGATGAAAAAAAGTTCACTACTCAATGGTTGTTAACCAAAATAGAGAGGATTAATCGCTATTTCGATGCCCTTACCCATTCTTTTGGAGTAATGGAGAAAGGAATGGATAGAGATCAGTTTTTGCAATTCAGAATGGCTTTGATTCCTGCAAGTGGATTTCAATCCGCTCAGTACAGGAGAATAGAAATGGCTGCCACCAATTTTATTGAATTGGTTGATAAGGACTTCAAAGAGGAATTTAGAACACGTGAGACCTCATTAGAGGAAATGTTTGATAACATCTATTGGAAAAAAGGAGCGATTGTAGAAAAAACCCAAGAGAAAACCTTAACGCTACGGCAGTTTGAACTAAAATACAAAGATGAGCTTCTGCGATGGGCGTCTAGGATGTCTGAGGCGAACCTATGGAATAAGTATTTGCAAATTTCAGAAGGCGAAAGAGTTGAGTCAGGTTTAAAAAATGCAATGCGCAATTTAGATTTGAATGTAAACGTTAATTGGCCGTTGCAGCATTATAGAACGGCAGTAGCTTATTTGGCAATGCGCCCTTCTGATAAGGCGGCAACGGGGGGAACCAATTGGCAGAAATACCTTCCTCCTAGATTCCAAAAGCGGATTTTTTATCCTAGTCTTTGGTCTGAATTGGAACGAGAAGAATGGGGAAAAGCTTGGGTTGAAAGTGTATTGAATGAGTTGAAAAAAAAATGAAGAAATTACTTTCGAATAAGCAATGGAGACTCGGACTCATTGTTTCAAGTTCGGTGATATTGGTGCTGGCTATGTTCTATTTTTTTGGGCAGGATTCGTATTCTGATAACGAAAGAGAATATTCGAATGAGGAAGTGCCATTTATTCCCAGAGAAGAGTTTGGGTTTTCTATAGACTCCTTCGCCGTAGATCGTCATGAGGTTCGCAATGGAGAAACCTTTTCTAATATACTAACTGACAAGGGGGTCCCTGCTTCTCAATTGTTTGCCATAGCAGACAAGGCTCAAGGAGTATTGGACCTGAGAAAGATTCGTCCTGGCAGAGTGTTTCATTTTTATACATCTCAAAAAGATTCCACCAAGGTTCTTCGGAAGATGGTGTATCAAGAAGACGCATTGAATTATGTGCTCATTCATCTCGGAGATAGCATTGTCGTTGAAAGAAAAGAAAAGGAAGTACAGGTGCGAAATAGGCGTATTTCTGCAACCATACATTCTTCTTTATATACTGCCTTGCAGGAGCAGAATGTTTCCCTAGATCTTGTTATGACAATTGCCGATCTCTATGCATGGAGCATCGACTTCTTTCGCATTCAACCGGGAGATAAATTCGCTGTAGAGTACGAAGAAATATGGGTAGATGATACCGTTTTCGTTGGCGCCGGTAAAATACTGGCGGCACGTTTTCACCATGCTGGTAAGGATTATGATGCCTATCGTTTTGAAAAGGAAGATTTCATGGAATATTATGATCTTCAGGGAAGAAGCCTAAAAAAGGCATTCTTGAAAGCTCCTTTGAATTTTTTCCGGATTTCATCCAAATACAATAGAACGCGTTTTCACCCAGTTTTGAAAAGGGTTAAACCGCATTTGGGAACAGACTATGCCGCGCCATCTGGCACTCCAATTATGACCACTGCTGATGGAGTAGTGGAAAAGTCGGGCTACACCAGTGGAAACGGTAATTATGTAAAGGTGCGCCATAATTCTACCTATAGTACTCAATATCTTCATATGAGCAAGATTGCAAGAGGAATGAGCCAAGGAGTTCGCGTTCGCCAAGGAGATATTATCGGTTATGTTGGGAGCACCGGTTTAGCTACTGGGCCACATGTTTGCTATCGCTTTTGGAAAAATGGCAAGCAGGTAGATCCTTTGAAAGAAGATTTGCCAGAAGCTAAAACAATTGACGAAAGCAATCTTCCATCCTTCAAAGCCCTTACCGATAAATACAGTATTCGCTTAGAAGAGCTAATGAAACGAGAATTCATGAAAGAGATGGACTTGGCTGGAATGGGAACGCCATAAGGCAAGGGATAATTCCTTCTAAGATTTTAGTTTACATCACTTTCGCGCAGGTCTTTAATCATTAGTTGAAGGCTCGACTTTTCCCTGTAGGTGTTCAGATTCAAATTGTATAAAATGTCAATGGGATTGTTCTGTACCATTTCGAGTAGGTGCCCCTTACCAAATGCAATTCCGGAATAAATAATTCCATCGTTGCATACTAGTTCAAGCTTTAAGTGCTTATTGTCGGCGCCAACATGCTTGCTGCCACAATCTTTAAGATTAAAACTGATAAAGATTGGATTCATATTCAATGGTCCGAAGGGGCCAAAGCGTTGAATAGTATTGTAAAAAGACAGATTGATATCTGAAAATTTCAAGGGAATATCTACTTCAATTTTAGGCGTCTTTTGTTCTTCGCGCAGGCTGGATTTCACTACTGCTTCAAATTTTTCTTTGAAGTCATTGAGTTTTTCGGGTTTCAAGGTCATTCCGGCTGCAAAAGCATGGCCGCCAAACTGAATAAGTTCATCACTGCATTTTTCTAGCGCATCGTATAGATTAAAACCATGAACAGATCGGGCAGATCCGGCTAAAACCTCTCCACTTTTGGTTAGTACTATGGTGGGTTTATAGTAGTGTTCGATCAGCCTAGACGCAGCAATACCAATGACACCCTTGTGCCAATCTGCATTGTAAACTACTGTACTGGCTTTGGTTTCACTTCCCTCTAATTCTTTGAGTGCTTGAGAAGTAATATTTTCGTCGTAGGTTCTTCTATCGGCATTTAGTTTATTTACCTTTTCCGCCAACTCTTTCGCTAAAAGCACATTGCGGGTAGTTAAAAGCTCAACAGCAATATGACCGTGATCTATTCTGCCAGCAGCGTTTATTCGCGGGGCAATTTGAAAAACAACGGATTCTATGTCGAAGTAACCTTGCTTCTTTGAAACCTCCATTAAGGCAGCCAGTCCGTGCCGGGGTTTAGTATTTAGAACTTCAATTCCTTGTGCTGCAAAAATTCTATTCTCACCCGTAAGCGGAACAATGTCGGCGCCAATACTTACGGCTAGAAGGTCGGTATAGGCCATGAGTTCGGAAATGCGCAGACCCAAACGTTGCTGTAGACCTTGGATCAATTTAAACCCTACTCCACATCCGCTTAACTCTTTATATGGATAATGGCAATCGGTTCTTTTAGGATCGAGAACGGCTATGGCAGCCGGCAGAATTTCACCCGGATTGTGGTGATCACAAATAATAAAATCAAGTCCTAATGCATTGCCATATTCAACCTTGTCAACTGATTTTATTCCACAATCTAGGGCAATTAAAACAGAACATCCTTTGTTCACTGCTTCCTCAATTCCTGCAATAGAAAGTCCATATCCTTCTTTGTAACGGTCTGGAATATAGGTGTGAATATTCATCCCAAGCCCTTTTAGATACTCAGACATAAGGGCTACAGAAGTGGTACCGTCTACGTCGTAATCACCAAATACAAAAATTGATTCACCTGCTTTTTTAGCACTTAAAATGCGCTCAACCGCTTTGTCCAAATCCTTCATGAGAAAAGGATCATGCCATTGACCCTTGAGTGGATTGGTAAAAAGGGATGCTTCTTCGTAAGAAGTAGATCCTCTTTGCAATAAGAGTTGACTAATTATTGGGCTGCAGCCGATGGAAGCAGATAAGCGTTCTATCGATTCTTTATCTGGGGTTGGGAGTAAAATCCATCTGTAATTCATGTAGGCACAATATTACGATAAATCTACAATCTTCTTGTATAAATTTTTGTGGTCTCCCCCTTCGTCTAATGCAAAGCGCAAGGTTTTCATTCCCATGGACGCGGCTGTTGCCAAATTTTCTTTTAAGTCGTCTATCAAAAGGCAGTTCTCAACTTTAAAAGGAGATTCATGTACTACTCTTTTAAATATATCGGAGTCGGGTTTGCGCATACCCAATTCGTACGAGTAGTACACCTTCTCAAATGCTTTGTTGAATTTTTTAAAATGATGCAAGCCGGTTTTCCTTCTAATCTCATTAATATGTGTGGGGGTTGTATTACTCAACATATAGAGTGCGTACTTTTCAGTTAAAGTCCTTAAAAGCGGATAGGAAGAGTTAGGAATGGTGAGAAGCAGCGCATTCCAGGCCTCTTTGAGTTGTCGGCTGTTTACATACTTTGGGAAGTAGCATTTTAATTCAGATAGAAATTCAGCTTCTGTTATGAAGCCTTGATCGAATGAATGAAAAAGCGGATGAGCCTCCTCTAGACTTTCATTTGCGCCTAATTCTTTAAACGCCTTTCGCGTTCTTTCTAGGTCGATATCGATCAGAACATTGCCAAAATCGAAAAATATACATTGAATGGATTCCATTTTGCAAAGCAAACCATTCAGCTTGAAAAACGACTTATTTTTTAATTTGAACTCTCTGCTTTTCTAACTGTATCTTCACCTTAAAGAAAAATATATGAAATCAATTATTTTTTCAATCGGCTTAGTTGGACTCATCTCCTTTGGTTGCGAGGTTGAACAAGGTCCAGAAGGTCCAGAAGGTCCAGAGGGAAATGCAAATGTAATTTCCTATCAATTTGATGTAAGTCCGACGGATTGGGTTGAACAAGGAACAGTGGGAACTGCCAATCATTCGTATACCTATCTAGTAGATGATTTTGTAGAATTAACTCAAAGCATCACAGATGAAGGTCTCATTATGGCTTATCTCATTCGAGCTGATTTATTCAATACAACCTATCAAGCTTTGCCATTACAAGAACCTGAGCAATCATTCAACCGTCGGTGGGAGTATCTGTTTGCTCCAGGAAGCATAGGCTTTGTAGTGAGACATTCTGATTTTAACACTTTGAGACCTTCGAATACCGTGCGATTTAAAGTGGTTTTGGCCAATGGAATTACGGGCAAACATAGAAAAGAGTTGGAAGAAATGGAGTGGGAAGAGAAATTGGATTTTTTGATGGATTTGGAAAGCAAATAAGAGGGGTATTTTAGTATATTCGCAGCCCGAAAGTATTCGGGCCTATAGCTCAGTTGGTTAGAGCACCTGACTCATAATCAGGTGGTCCTTGGTTCGAGCCCAAGTGGGCCCACAAAAACCCTGCAATTGCAGGGTTTTTTGTTTTTGAAAATCAAGGCTTTAGCTATCTCTTCGAATAAATTTATGCGATCCGTCACAACTTGGCGGCTTTTTTGTAAGTCCGCAAACACAGTCATGAAATCCCTTTCCATTTAGAATTCTCGGGATGTATTTTTCAATTCGTGCATACCTCGATTTAGAAAGTTTAGCTCCTGAGAAATAAATAATATAACCTCGTTTTCGCCCAGGAGTGAGCGCGTTGAAGGCTTTATTTAGCTCTTCATTCGCATTCAACATTTCTATTAATTCGGGTACGTTCTCAGTATCATCTGATGTTTTACGATTCACCTTCTGCCCGGCATTTTCAATCCCTATTGCTTCGTAGATATATTGCCTAAGCAGCTCTTCCTTCGCATTGATTTCTTCCACGCTACGAAACCGAATTAGCCTGCTTGATTGCGAATTGGGACCGGGTTTTTCCAGAATTTTTGCCTCATCCAAAAGCAAAACACCTTTGAAGAAACTCAAGGTACAATAGTCTTTAAATGAACCTAAAAGCACAATATTACTGGCCTGATGACAATAGCATGGGGTAGACCATTTGAACTCTTCACGGACTTGACAACTGAGCACTATCGAGCGCAGCTGTTGCAGCTCTTCTTGCCATTTTGTAAGTCTTGAAAAATAGGAATCTATCGGGCTTTCCACTGCTTATTAAATGTATTTATGCAATCTATTCATTCTAAGCCTTGGCCTTAAGGATTCTGTTGTCAATTAAGACCTGAAAAGAATCTTCCATGGTTTCTTTCAGCGGACGGAATTGCATATTCAAGTCTTGTTTGATTTTAGAGTTATCCGCTTTCCAAGGAATATTTACGTTGTTTCGAATAAATCTTCGCGTAAAAAGTTTGTTTGCTAAAGGTCCGATGAGCATCAGTAACCACTTAGGTAGAGCCTTTCTAGGCAAGGGGAATTCATTTCCATATTTCGGTAGAAGTTCCGCTGCCATTTCTAAGAAATTCGAATTGTGAGCAGAGGTTATATATCTACCCTTTGCAGTGGGCGTATAGGCTGCACGAAAATGTGCTTCCGCAACATCGCGCACATCTACTATTCCCATTCCAATTTTTGGGGCACCCATTTTCATGTCGCCTCCACCCAGCATTTTTAGAATATTAATACTTTCGGAGGTATTGGATGTGGGATTTAAAGCAGGGCCGAGTACCAAGCTCATGTTTATGGCGATTAGATCCCATCTTGACTGTTTCCCTTGCATCTCCCAAGCCTTTTTTTCTGCAAGGGTCTTAGAGTAGGAGTAGGGTTGGTAGTCTAAGGAAGAAGTGGAATTCCAAATAGCTTCGGTAAGCTTACTGCCTGGAGCATTCACAGTATCAATGGCGTCTGTATAAATAGCGGCACAGCTGCTAGTGACTATTATCCGCTTCACTGAAGATACTTTATTGGCTGAGTTCAGAACATTTTCAGTTCCTTTAACGGCCGGATCAATGAGTTCTTTTTGAGGATCTTTATATGCCGAAATAAAAGGAGAAGCCGTGTGAAAAACCACTTCGCAACCTTCCATGGCTTTGGTATAAGATCCTGCCAAAAGTAAATCGCCTTCAAACAGTTTTAATTCTCCTTTGGCTCCTTGTGCAGCATCCAATAAATGTTTCACTTTTTGAGTGTCTTCCGGTTTCCGAACGGCTGCATGTACCGAAATTCCTTCTTCAAGTAGCTTTTTTACAAGCCAACTTGCCACATATCCATTGGCTCCCGTTACTAGAACTGGCTTTGATTTATCAATTTCCATTATTGCATTTTTATGTTTGAGATTCAGAGAGAAATTCCCTTTCAGCCAAGGTATTCAATTGCTTTCTCATTATCCAATTGAATTTGGGTAAACCCTGCAGGAGCAAAGGAGTAGCAGATACAGTCGAAAAGCCATGAAAATTAATAAGTTATATTTACGATTAATCAACTGAACCAAAGTAATATGAATTCATCAAACCAACGATTAGAGGCGATAGTCCAATTTCCTGGAGATGCAGGAAATTTTCCCGAAGAGGAGATGGTCGGTACCTTTTATGCCGTAGGCGATACGTATAGATGGACATTGTTAACGAGTAATACAGAAAAGTGTATTGCAGAAGGACATTTGATTGAAGGAAACGCCATTCCTTCGGGCTTGGACTCAAATTCAATGCGTATAATTCCTATTCCAGGAGGTGCGAACACGTATTATATAAAGACTTTTGCGAGTGACGAACATGCAGACGGACTGTTCTTGTATGTAAATGATTTTACTGAGGATTATCTGAGTTGGGTGGAAGAAATGCCTCCATTCGATGGCAAAAATGGCGGAATATGGCGCCTAAGTCTTATTGAGAATAATACCTTTTACAATTTGATTTTAGACAATCCGAATGCCGAGGAATTTCTCAAAGTTTCGAGCGAAGGAGTAGAAGGAGGATCAGCTGAAAACCCAATACAGTATGTAAAGGTGAAGGAAAAGGACAAAAAAGAGAGAACCAAGAAGTGGATCTTTGTTCACGCCGGAGACATGCGCGTATAATCTTCATTAAAGTAATTCGATGAGAATTAGTTCAAGATGGCTCATTGCGGGCATACTATATATGTTTTCATGTCTGCATATTCAGGGAGCTGAAAAGAAGGCAATTCAAGATTCTGAGCTAGAAGCACTTTGGCAGACGCGCAGTGATAATTATGTGCTGGCGATTCAAGAATGCAAGCGCTTGCTGGCAACACTCGAATCAAGTTCTAGCTCAAAAGAGCGCATAGAATTGCTCCTATTAAAGAGTGTTTTTGAAAATAAGGCATTGCGTCCCTTAGAGGCTTCCCTAAGTTTAATTGAGGCAGAAAAGCGAATTAAAGAAGAGCTTAAAGACAGCAGCTTATTGGCCGCTGTATTCTATGCTAAGTCTTTGGTAGCCCTTGCCGTTTCTCAAGATAAGGAGGCCATTGCCAACAATTATTCAGGCTTAGAGGCCTTTGATTCGTATGGAGGTAGGAGAATTATTCAAGTAAAACTGCACAATAATCTTTCCACCTTACTCAAGGATAAGTCAGAGATGCTTTATCATGCAAAAAAGGCATTGGCACTATCGGTAAGTCATTCCATTTTTGATCAACAGATTTCGGCTTTAATAAATCTAGGCTACATCTTTGCCATTCACGAAGAATACGATAGTGCTCGCTATTATTTTCAAGAAGCTTTACCCGTTGCCAGAAAATCAAATTCATACCGAGAAGTAGGCAAGCTGTACAACAATTTGGCAGGTTTGTCTGAAAGTGAAAAAGAGCAAGAGCTCTACATTGATTCTGCTATAGTCTATGCCGATTTAAGCGGTAGATTGTTTGATTTACAGAGGTATATGGAGAATAAATCTCTTTTTCTTTATGATTCTGAAAGCTATGAAGAAGCCTTTGATTTTCTATGGGAATCGTCTCAACTAAAAGATACGTTGATGGAACTAAAGAGTGTTGAAGCCGTAGTAGAGATGCAAGAGAAGTACGATGCAGAAAAGAAATCAAACGAAATAAAGCAACTTACAGTAGAGAAGTTGGCCCAAGAGGTAGAAAATCTAAACTTTCAGAAAAATCAGTCGCGTTTACTGATTGGTGGTGGCATAGTGGTATTCATTGCCATTTTTATGGGAATAAGCTTTGTACAACTTAGAAAGAATCGCAATCAATTGGCAGCTAAGAATATCGAATTAGATATCGCACGAAAGGCGTCAGATAGCCTGTTATTGAATATTTTACCTGAGATGATCGCTGAGGAGTTGAAGTTGAAAGGTGAAGCAGAAGCTCAAGGCTACGAGCGCGCAAGCATTCTCTTTACCGATTTTAAAGGCTTTACTTCCACGGCTGAAAAGTTGAATGCCGTTGATCTTGTAGCTGAAATAAATTCGTGCTTTAAAGCATTTGATGATATTACCGAGAAATACAAAATTGAAAAAATAAAGACCATTGGTGATGCTTATATGGCAGTAGGTGGTGTTCCGGTTCCTAAGCCTGATTCGGTAGTCGATACCATTATGGCTGCCTTAGAAATGCAGTCGTTTATTAAAAAGCGAAAGCAAGAGAATGAGGCTTTTGGCAAGCCCGCATTTGATATGCGTGTTGGCATACATACAGGCCCTGTAGTTGCTGGAATTGTGGGCGTCAAGAAGTTTCAATACGATATTTGGGGAGATGCTGTAAATATTGCCAGTAGAATGGAGAGCAGTGGAGAGGTGGGTAGAGTGAATATTAGCGAGAGTTGCTTTTCTGCACTAAAAGATCATCCAGAGTTTTCTTTTGAATATCGAGGACGTATCGAAGCCAAAGGAAAGGGCGAGTTAAAGATGTGGTTTGTATCTCAATCCAGTTAATTCAATCCGAGCCTTTTCGTTCTGATTTCCATTTCAAACATTATTCTGAATAGAAAAACCCTGCGTTTTCATACAATAAAAGCCGCATCGCTCTAATCGAATAGTGCATTTCTTAGGGCTTTCTGTATTGGAATAGGTCCGAGCTCGTTTCATATATCTTCGAAAAAGTGCGAATGATGTACCTCTTTTACAGTATTGTGTAACACTTTAGTCTGGCTAGCATCTCACCTTTATACAATTAAATAACTATAAAAAAAGAAGATCATGGACAGCGGAAAAATACTATTAGGAGCAATGGCTGGAGTGGCACTAGGAGCCACATTAGGAATTTTATTTGCACCGAACAAAGGTTCAGATACAAGGAAAAAGATTTCAAAGAAGAGCACTGAATATGTTGGAGGATTGGAAAATCAGTTCCGCGAATTCATGAAAAGTGTTTCAGATCGATTTGAACAAATGACTGCGGAGGCGCAGAAGGTGAGCAATAATGGAAGAACAAAAGCAGAGGAGCTATTAAAAGATGCCGCTAAGGCCGTCCACCCTAAAGACTAATACATTGAATACAAGTCAAGAAGTGAACGATTTCGAAGAACTGTACGGAAAGGTTGAAAGCTACTTTAGTACAAGTTACGAACTCGCTAAACTTAAATCCCTGGAGGTCGCTGTGCTGGTGGCTAGCTCATTTATAAGCACACTAAGTGTTATTGTAATGCTATTACTCTTTATCCTTGTTTCTAGTATTGGAATTGCACTTTGGCTGGGCGACCTTTTGGGAGAGGCTTATTATGGATTTTTTATTGTATCGTTTTTCTATCTCTTTTTGGGCCTAGTCTTTTCTTTTTTTCTGCGAAGGTGGATTACAAAGCCTGTCAGCATTCTCATCATTACCGAAGCACTTAGCTAACTCCTGAGATCATGCCCAAGATTACATCGTCAATAGACTTAAGAGCGGCCATTGTTGCTTTAGAGATTAAACAGAAACAAGAGGAAACTTCCCTTAAAGAGGAATTTTATTTGGCCTACCAAGAGATGCAGCCGGTTCAAATTA
>ERZ888423.2883-NODE-2883-length-12108-cov-5.771343_pt1 | contig 12108 bp, 10 predicted proteins | sample MGYA00520523_ERZ888423 | MGnify/ENA primary metagenome ERZ888423 (study PRJEB32303, sample SAMEA104408611) | aquatic metagenome | biome: Brackish water; feature: Pelagic; material: water | place: Baltic Sea | collected 2014-06-08T10:24:00 | depth 30,27 m ...
CATGGCAGTGAAGATGGTTGCGACGAACAAGACCGCTCGCCGCGACTACGAGATCACCGAGACCTTCGAGGCGGGTATCGCGCTACGGGGCGTCGAGGTGAAATCCATGCGTGAGTCCAAGCTGCAGCTCAACGACGCCTACGCTCGCTTCGAGCACGGCGAGCTCTACGTGGTCGGATTGCATCTGGCGACCTACAGCAAGGCCAGCACCCAGGGGATGGCCGACCCGGTGCGAAAGCGCAAGCTCCTCCTCCATCGTCACGAACTGGATCGGCTCTCCTCGAAAGTCAACCAGGATCGGTTGTCGCTGGTACCCATGGCCATCTATTTCAAGGACGGTCGGGCCAAGTTGGAGCTGGGCTTGGGACGCGGCCGCAAGACCGTCGACAAGCGTCAGCTGATCGCCACCCGCGATGCCGATCGTGAGGCTCGCCGCGAGTTGGCGGCCCGGAATCGCCGCTGAGCCCCACCCGCCGTTGCGCTGCCTCCTCACCTCGCATCGCCGACCAAGCTGGTCGACGATCGACAGCCGGGTTCCGTCGGCGAAACGCGATCAGCTGTTGATCGGGGGCGCGGTCGCCGCCAACACACCTGCGCCGGCGAGTCGCTCGAGATTCTGCCGCAGCGCATCGAGGCACCATCACATCCCGAGCTTTCGTTCGACGATGGCGTGATACATGACGTGTGCTTCCCTGTGCCTGTTCGACACCCTGTCTTGCTCGATGCAAGTCACACGCCCCGAACCCATCCCCCTGACTTGCTTCATGCAAGAGAGAGGCGAAAACAGCTACGGTGGCCCCATGCCTCAACGCACGGACTTCTCGGCCATGGCCTGCTCGATTGCTCGGAGCTGGGATGTGATCGGCGAGCCATGGACACCTCTCATCCTCCGCGATCTCGTCGTCGGTCTCCATCGGTTCGATCAGCTCACCACCGACCTGGGCATCGCTCCCAACGTGCTCACGACCAGACTCGAGACATTGCAGTCGGCCGGCGTGATCGAACGGCGCCCCTACTCCGACGGCGGTCGCACCCGCCACGACTACCACCTGACCGACATGGGCATGGACCTGGTGCCCGTCGTCGTGGCCTTGACCAACTGGGGCGATCGCTGGCTGAGTGCCGAGACACCGCCCGCCGTCTTTCGGCACCTGGGGTGTGGCGACGCGCCGATCACGGCCACGGTCTCGTGCTCGAGCTGCGGCCAATCCCTGACCGCCGAAGGTCTGGAAGTTCAGCGTGGACCGGGAAGTCGCCGCGGCCCCGGCACCCAGATCATCGGCGACGCCCTCCACCAACCATCCTGAGTTCGACGGTCACATGCAAGGGTGCTCCGGATCTCAGGTGGACGGGTAGTTGGAGAAGCCGCGCCCCGTCTTTCGGCCCCAGCGCTTCTCCGCCACCATCTCGGTCAGCAACGGCGACGGCTTGTAGCGCTCCTCGCCCGTCATCTCGTGCATGGCTTCCATTGCCATCAAGGTGACGTCCACACCGGCCATGTCCATGATCTCGGTCGGACCCATGGGCCAGTTGCATCCCAGCTTCAGAGCAGTGTCGATGTCTTCGGCACTGGCGACACCCCGGTGGATCAGATTGGCCGCCTCGTTGTAGAGCAGACACAGGAAACGATTGACGATGAACCCGGGCACATCGGCGATCAGGATCGGTTGCTTGCCGAAGCCCTCGCACAGCGCCACCGAACGCTCGGCCACCTCATCGCTGGTCTGCTCGCCCCGCACCACCTCGACCAGGCGCATCAGCGGCACCGGGCTGAAGTAGTGGGTGCCGATCACGCGTTCGGGATGGTTGGTGGCCGAGGCGATCTGGGTGATGGGCAGCGTCGAGGTGTTGCTGGCCAGGATCACCTGTGGTGGGCAGGAACGGTCGAGGTCGGCGAACACCTGCTGCTTGAGTTCGAGGTTCTCGAACACCGCCTCGACCACCATGGCGGCGCCGTCGACACCGGCGTCGGTATCGGTCGTGAAATCCAGCGCAGACAAGATCCCACCACACTGCTCGGATGTCAGCGTCCCTTTGGCCACCTTGCGCTCCAGAAACCCGGTGATGGCAGCCATGCCTCGCTCGACGGACTCTTGGCTGGTGTCGATCAAGGTGACTCGATGACCGGCTTCGGCTGCCATCTGAGCGATTCCCGCCCCCATCGTCCCGGCTCCGACCACGGCAATCTTCTCTGCCTTCTCTGCGTTCATGCTCGGAGCGTAGTGACCCCCGCCGACTCGGCGCCGAACGGTCGTAGCGATCAACGCCCGAACCATCGAACCGTCGACCGGGGTGCTACGACTCTGGAGGCAATGTGCCGATAGGCTGACCAGTCCCTTCGGGGGTTGTTACTTGAAAAGAGAGACGTTTCCAGCAGAAGCGTTCTCTTCTCCACTCGGGGCTGACCGGTTTCGACGTCGAGACGAGGATTCGTTTGTGCGACTCGAGTTGCTCAGACTCGTAAAACGGGGCTCATTAGAAGCGCCAACAAGGCTGACTTCGCTCTCGCCGCCTGATCTAATCAGGTAGTCAGAGGAAAACTGCGAACCGTGAGGTCACGCGGGGCCTGATCACTGCAGCCCGGCAACAGAAGCAGTGGTGGACGGTGGGAGAGACCACTGACAGCAAGGCAAAGACCGCTGACATTGGGGAAAGACCCAGGGGTGGGTTCTCTCGGGAACCACCGGACCCGGCCGGCTGACTGCCCAAACGTCAGTGTCTCGGGAATAGTCGTAGCACGGGCGATGATTCCTCGGCGGACGGGGGTTCGATTCCCCCCAGCTCCACAACTTCATACGCAAACGTTTCCCGGGATCCGCCACTGTGCGGATCCCGGCTCGTTTACCAGGACTCTTGTCCTGGCAGAGTCCCGTGGCGTGGTGACTCGTCGGCCCAGAGCAGAGATTTGCGCTGGCTCGTTCGACGTGACACCCGGTAGCGCATACGTGCCGGGAGCGCTCGGATTCGGCCGCTGGGAGATGTTGTGATTACGAGCTACCGAATCAGCCTCGCGACCCGACTGACTTGACATGCTCCCGAGTGGTGGTGCTCGGCTCAGGTTCGGGATCATGCGCTGGGTTTGCGGCGCTCAGAGCTCAGTAGCTGGAATCTGGGTGGCTTCGCAGTTCGGTGTGTCGCTCGAGGGCAGCGAAGTCCACATCGGCATGGAGGAGTTCCGCGCCCGCCCGAGGGCAGCAGCTTCGTCGAAATCAGCGGGGGCGTCGGCAACATCGTCGACCGGTTGATCAGCCGCCGCTTGTCAGCGCCGAACAACACTGCGTGCCGCCCGAAGATCCGCTCGGCGTCCGGTATCGGGAGCGCTTTCGCGGCTCGCTCGCTTGGGCGCCGAGCAACCGATGTCAGTGCTACACGTCGAAGATCGGAATTGATCCTCCGGCAACGTCAGCCACCTGTTCGGTGTGTGCACGATTCGAGGTGACCACAGCGTCACCCCGGCGCTCGACTCCTTCGACAACTGCGACGTCCACGATGTCGATCAGACCGCTTCGGCCGATCAATGTTCCGACCGTACGGGCCTGGGGCTCTTGCATGCCTTCGATCCGACAGCCTCTGAGCAAACGTGAGGTCTGGTGTTGCGGCCCGCCTCGCCAGGCTTCGGCGAGAACGCCAACCGGAACGGTCGGGGCGATGCCGCGGCTGAGAGCGGCCCGGTGCAGTGACCAGAGAATCCGCTCGTCGCGCTCCGCTGCGATCAAGGCCCCGGTGTCGTAGGTGAGCCCGTTCGCGCTCACGCAGACTCTTGGGCTGTGTCGTGGAGAAGGCGGTTGAGCAGGGCCTCACCTGCTGCAAGTTCCGCCGCCGTGAGCGCACCATCTGGCCTCGGGATCGGCATCGATGGCAATCCTGGCCGTTTGATCTCCGACCGGCCGCGCTCGGACGAAGGCGCGTAGGTCGGCCTAGGTCAGCGGTTCGTTCAAGTGCCGTTCGAGCAGTCGATTGAACGCATCAGCGTCCTCATAGGCAGCCCAGTGACCGACACCGGCCAGCGTGTCGAACGTTCGAGCCGCAACTTCCGGACTGGTGAAGAGCTCGCGTATCGATGCCAGACTTGGGTGCGCTGTGACGTCTTCCTCACCCCAGATGCCGTACAGCGGGCAGGTCACCCGGCCCAAGGCTTCGGCCAGGGTCCCAGCGCGTGCCACCTTGCGGCTACCCAGCCTCGAGCGGCGGAGATTGTCGTGATGGATGCGCAGGGCCAGCGGATCGACGCGGCCCGGTTCCGCAATCATCAAGAGTTCCAGATTGCGTCGGTGCTGTTCACGCGCAGCATCGAAATCGAGCGACGGATCAACGGCGGTGACTTGGTTCGCCGGCCCGTCAGAGCCCAGACCGAATGGTGGAGACCCAACGATCACGAGCCGGCGAACCCGCTCGGCGAAGTTGGCGGCGAGGTGGCCGGCAACAATGCCCCCGAAGGAGAATTCCACCAGGTCCACCGCCTCGTCCACGTCGACCAGTTGCCCGAGTGAACGGGCGACGATCTCGGCCAGGCTGTCTGCTGTGTAAGGTTCCGGTGGGTCCGCCGAGTCACCCAGACCGGGTAGATCTGCCACCAGCACTGCCCGTTCGTTCATGAACCAGGGAATCGTGCGAATCCAGTGAGTCCATGAGCCGGAGCCACCGTGCAAGAGGACCAATGGCCGACCCACACCCCATCGATGCCAGACCATCGAGCCTTCGTCGGAGCGCGTCTCGACGCGATCAGCGCTCACGGCAAACCGCTCGACAAGGGCTTGCGCTGCCGCGTCGTCCTGTGGCGAATCAGTCATGTGTCGGATCAAGAGACAACGTCATGTCACAAGCATCCCGCTTCGACCCCACTTGGTTCGACTTCTGATCGCGACAACTTTGGCGAGGTCGTTCATCGAGGCAGGCACCCTGGCTTTCGACGACAGAAAGGAACGACGACGAACCCGCTCCACCTTCGAATCGGAACTCGGCCGGAGATCGAACCGCGCCTCGAATGCTGCTGCCGCGCTTCAGCAAACCCCGTCGACGCCGAAGCGGGTGAGCCATTCAGATGCTGCCGATCTCGTTCCACCGACGCCGATCAGTGCCCGGTAGACGCTGCGTGCCGTGATCACCCGCTGCTCATGGTCCATCACGACAGCCAGCTCCCATCCGGTCTCGGCCACGAGGGCCGCCGCATCGAGCAGCGACATCGTCGACTCGAGCAGCGGTATCGATGGGTAGTCGCTCGGTGTCAAGGCTGTCTCCGGCACCGACCACTGTCGCGATGCTGTCTCCGAAACCGACCGTTGTCGCGTTGCGCTGGCCACCATGGCCGGGACGGTGATGTGCCGCACCACCGTGTCCTCGAGCAAGACACAGCTCACGAACGGGCCATGCCTCATCAGCTCCCAGGGCACGAGCCACGCCGTGCCCGATGCGAGGACGACGATGTCCTCCGCCGGCAATCCGGCCACCGTGCCATTGGAGCGGACGGCCCTGCTTCGTCGGCTCGGGACGGAAGGGACCGCGTGGTCACCGCAACCGAGGTGGACCGACCGACCCTCGGTGGCACGTTGCCGATCGTCGTTCATTTCTGCGCCCGGACGATCAGCGGCGGGTCGATCATCCGGCGGTCATCGAGTGCCCGCAGCACGGCTGGCAGACCGGACGGAAGGTCCTCGGCGACCAAACCGGGTCCGAACTCCGCAGCGACGGCACCGTGGAGCCAGGCGGCAGCGCAGGCCGCATCGAATGGATCGAGTCCTTGCGCCAACAGACCGACGACGAATCCGGTGAGCACGTCGCCTGCTCCTCCGGTTGCCAGCGTCGGCGGCGCGTTGCTGTTGATGACGGCTCGCCCATCCGGGTGTGCGATCACGGTGGCACTGCCTTTGAGCAACACCACTGCACCCGATCGTGTGGCGGCCCGTCGGGCTCGGGTCAGCTGGTCACCATCGCTGTCGAACAGTCGGTCGAACTCGCCGTCGTGCGGGGTGAGGACGCACGGTCCGGCGATGGCATCGAACAGGCGATCGGGATCGTCTGCGAAGGAAGTGAGGGCGTCGGCGTCCAGGACAACGGCCCGAGGTCGTGATGTCGAGGCGAGTGCCGCGAGTACCGACGAGCAAGTCAGCTCGCCGATCCCTGCGCCGGGTCCGATCGCAATGGCATTGTGTCGAACATCGGCGAGCAGCGTCTCGAAGTCATCGGGTGCTCGCAACGACGAGACCATGACCCCGGTCATGGACGTGGCATAGACCGACCATGCCTGCTCGGGTACTGCGAGGGTGACGAGTCCGGCGCCCGCTCGCATGGCAGCGGTTGCCGTCAGTCGGCTGGCACCGGTCGTGGTTGCCCCTCCGAGGACGAGTGCGCTGCCCCGTTGGAACTTGTTGCCGTCGGTGTGTGGCCAGGGGTAGCGCTGCTCCCACAAGCTCGGAGAGTTCTCCCAGGTCTGTGCCGGGACAGCGCCGAGGGCAGTCCTCGGTGTGCCAATGTCGGCCAGAACGACCTGACCGCACAGCTCCCGGCCGGGCAGCAGCAGGTGACCCGGCTTCTTGCGGAAGAACGTGACCGTCATCTCGGCCGGGGCCGCGGCGCCGAGGACCGCTCCCGATGCACCGTCGAGTCCGCTCGGTACGTCGATGGCACACACCGTGGAACCGGCGTCGATCATCGCCTCGATCATCATCAAGGCTCGTCCTTCGACGGGCCGCGACAGGCCGGCTCCGAAGATCGCGTCGATGACGACACCGCGTTGGTCGAACAGAGCCGTCGAGAACTGTTCGACAGGTCCGGCCCAAAGGGCCGCATGGTGTCCGGCGTCACCGTTCGTCGGGACGGCGTCAAGCGCCGCGACCTGCACCGTCCACCCGAGGTTGTCGAGGTGGCGGGCGGCGACGAAGCCGTCACCGCCGTTGTTCCCCGGTCCGCAGAGGACCATCACTGGGCGAGGCTGCCAACGTGCAGCGACGGCGCGAGCGACAGACGAGCCTGCCGCTTCCATCAGATCGCTGCCGAGGACACCGGCGGCGATGCTGGCCCGATCGACTTCGCCCATCTCGACCGGGGTGAGCAGGACCTGATCGCCCGCGCCTTCGTGTTGCATCAGAACTCGAAGACGAGGCGGGCGGGCACCTTGCCCGAGAGCACCTCGGCCATTGCTTCGTTGACGTCCTCGATCTTGCGGGATTCGGCGATCACCTTCGTCTTGCCGGCGGCCTGGAGTGCGAAGACCTCGGCGAGATCCTGACGAGTTCCGACGATCGAACCGATGATCGAGATGCCCTTGACGACGGTGTCGAAGATCGGAATACTCATCTCCCCTTCGGCCGGCATGGCAACACAGATCAGGCGGCCGCCGCGGCGCAGCGAGGCGAAGGCTTGTTGGAAGACCTCGTTCGAAGCGGCCAGGACCAGAGCGACGTCGGCGCCGCCCAACGCCTGGATCGCCTTCACCGGATCGGTGGTGGCGGCGTTGACGGTGTGATCGGCACCGAGTTCGGTTGCCAATCGAAGCTTGTCGTCTTCGATGTCGACAGCGATCACGTTTCCGCCCATGATCTGCCCGTACTGCACCGCGAGGTGGCCCAGACCGCCGATACCGAAGATGGCGACGTTCTCGGTCGGAACGACTCTGGCCACCTTCAGCGCCTTGTAGGTGGTGAGGCCTGCGCACGACAGCGGCGCCGCCTCGAACGACGAGAGTCCAGCAGGTACGGGGACAACATACTTTGCATTCGCAACCGCGTAGTCGGCGAAGGCTCCGTCGATCGAGTAGCCACTGTCCTCCTGCTTCTCGCACAGCGTCTCGCGCCCATCGATGCAGTAGCGACACTCGCCGCAGGCGTAGCCGAGCCAGGCGATGGCAACGCGGTCTCCGACCGCACGATCGGTGACGCCGGCACCCAACTTCTCGACGTGTCCGATGCCCTCGTGACCGGGCACGAACGGCGGGGTCGGTTTGAAGGGCCAGTCACCGTTGGCGGCGTGGATGTCGGTGTGGCAGAGCCCGCATGCTTCGATGCGGACCAGCACCTGGCCGGGACCAGGTTCGGGAATCTCGCACTCGACGATCGTGAGTGGCTCGGTGAACGTGTTGACCAATGCTGCTTTCATGGAGAACCTTTCGCTGTCTTGAAGGGGACGGTCATTGCTGATCAGAACGGTGGGCGCGGGATCTATTCGGGAGCGTCGATGTCGTGGGTGCGCACGAGCTTCCAGTTGACGAACTCCTGAATGCCCATGTTTCCGAGCTCACGGCCGTAGCCGGAGTCCTTGATGCCACCGAAGGGCAGCTCGGCATCGGACCAGTCGATCGAGTTGATGAACACCATCCCGGTGTCGATCCGGCTGGCGATGCGCTTGGCCCGCTCGACGTCACGGGTGAACACCGAACCTCCGAGCCCGAAGTCGGAGTCGTTGGCCAATGCGACGGCCTCATCCTCGTTGGCGACCCGATAGAAGCACACGACCGGACCGAAGAACTCCTCGCGGAACGCTGGGTTGTCCGGTGCGATGTCGGTGAGGATCGTCGTCTCCATGAACCAGCCCGGCCGGTCGATGCGCTTGCCACCCATCAGCAGCGTTGCGCCGTGAGCGACTGCTCTGTCGACCTGTTCGATCAGGTCGAGCAGCGCCGATTCGCTCGACAGCGGTCCGTGGGTGGTCGTCACGTCCATTGGATCGCCGACCTTCTGCGCCGACAAGGCAGCGGTGAACTTCTCGAGGAACTCGTCAGCGATCGGCTCGAGCGCAATGAAGCGCTTGGCCGCGCAGCAGGTCTGTCCGGCGTTGTACATCCGGCCCCACACGGCCCACGGAATCGTCCGGACCAGGTCGGCGTCCTCGAGCACGATGAAGGCGTCGCTGCCTCCGAGCTCCATCGTCGACTTCTTGAGATTCGCGCCGGCGCGGGCGGCAATGCTGCGTCCCGCTCGAACACTGCCCGTCAGCGCAACGCCCTTGACCCGAGGGTCTTCGATGACGAGGTCGGACTGAGCATGAGAGATGGCCAGGTTCGTATAGGCACCGGTCGGCGCGCCGGCGTCGAGAAGGAGCTTCTCGAAGGCGACAGCGCACTGCGGTACACAGCCTGCGTGCTTCACGACGAGCGTGTTGCCCGCCATGAGCTGAGGTCCGGCGACTCGGGCCAATTGATAGTACGGGAAGTTCCACGGCTCGACGCAGAAGACCAAGCCGAACGGACTGGCCTCCATGTGTCCTTCGCCGGCGGCCGGTTGGAGCGTGACCGGTTGGAGGAACGCTTCGGAGTTCGTCGCGTAGTAGTCGAGGATGTTGGCACTGAACTCGACTTCCCCCTGCGCCTCGGCGAAGCGTTTGCCCATCTCGAGCGTTGCGAGCCTCGCGAAGTCGTCGACGGATGCCCGCATCAATTCGGCCGCCTTGGACAGGACGGCGGCGCGCTCGGGGTACGTGGTGGTCTTCCATATCGAGAAGCACGACTGGGCGGTGGCCAGCTTGTCCTCGAGTTCGGCGCTCGTCAGCGTCGGAAACGACTCCATGGTCGTGCCGTCGTTGGGGTTGATCGATTGGTAGTTGGAGGTGTTCTGCGAACTGATCGGGTTGTCCGTGAGCGTGGTCATCGTGGCCTTGCTTTCTGTTGGAGATGGTTCGAGTCGCTGGGGCAAGCCGTTGCGGTATCAGCAACGGACCTCAGGCAGCGACATAGGTCTTCGTAGCGACGACGATCTCGGCGAGACCCTTCTTGGCGTCGGAGAAGAACATGCCGGTCTTGGGATCGGTGAAGAGCGGGTTCGAGACGCCGGCGTAGCCGCTGTTCATCGATCGCTTGATGACGACGACGGATTTGGCATGATCGGCGTCGAGAATCGGCATGCCCGACACGGCGTTGCCCGGTTCGCGGGCGTCGGGATTGCACACATCGTTGGCGCCGATGACGAGCGCAACATCGCAGGTGTCGAAAGCCGTGTTCGCCTCGTCCAACTGGAGCATCTGGGTGTAGGGCACATCGGCCTCGGCCAGCAGCACGTTCATCTGCCCCGGCATTCGGCCGGCCACGGGGTGGATCGCGTAGCGCACCTTCACACCATGGGCAGTGAGGAGCTTCGCCAGTTCGGCGACCTCGTGCTGGGCCTGGGCCGCGGCGAGCCCGTACCCCGGGACGATGAGCACCTGGTGTGCGTAAGCGAGTTGGAGAGCGACATCGTCGGCGGTGAGCTGTCGAACGTCGTTCAGATCCTGACCGTCGACAGGTGTGTCGGTCGCCGTATCACTGGTGCCGAACCCGCCGAGCACGATGCTGGGCACCGAGCGGTTCATGACCTTGGCCATCTCGAGCGTCAGAATCGTGCCGGCGGCACCGACGAGCGCTCCGGCGATGATCAGCGCCTGGTTGTCGAGCGCAAACCCGGCCATGGCGACGGCGAGCCCGGTGAAGGCGTTCAGGAGCGAGACGATCACCGGTGCATCGGCGCCGCCAATCGGCAGGACCATGAGGATCCCGAGGATCGATGCACCGACGAGCAGCACGAGCAGCCATTCGATGTGACTCGACGTGACGATCGCGAGAACCCCAGCGCCAGCTGCAACGCCGGCAACACCGAGATTCAGCACGCGGGCCCCCGGGAAGACGATCGGTTGTCCAGGAATGAGGCCCTGGAGCTTCCCGGCTGCGATCAACGAACCCGAGAAGGTCAGCGATCCGATCAAGACGCCGAAGACGACCGGTATCGACACCGTCAGTGGCGGGGAGTCCCCGGTCCGATAGTGAAGGAAGTCGGCGATGGCGATCGTTGCGGCCGCCCCGCCGCCGACCGCGTTGAAGACGCTGATGAGCTGTGGGATGTCCGTCATCTTCACGGTGCTCGATCGCCGAACACCGAACGAGGCACCGACACCGGCACCCAGCACCAGAGCAGTCCACGCCAACACATCGCCACCGGTGTCGATCAGGGCGAAGGTGACGGTCGAGCCCACTGCGATCACCATGCCGACCGCAGATATTCGATTGCCACGACGCGCCGTCGACGGGGCTCGCATCTTGTGCAGCCCGACCACGAACAGTGTGGCGGCGATGAGATAGGTGACGCCAACGAGGAACGCGAGGTCGGTCATGTCCGTGCCACCTCGCCGGCGATGCCCGTGTCCTCAGCAGGATCCGGTGGCGGGTCGGGTCGTTTGAACATGGCGAGCATGCGATCGGTCACGACGTAGCCACCGAACACGTTGGCGGCCGCCAGCGCCGCGGCAACGAAGGTCAGCGCGTAGCCGGTCCAGCTGTCCGCTGCTGCGGCCGTGGCCACCGCACCAGCGATGACGACGCCGTGGACCGCGTTCGCGGCCGACATCATCGGCGTCTGCAGGGTCGAGGGGATCTTGCTGATGACTTCGACGCCAACCAGGAGGCTGAGCACGAAGATGGCCAGGTTGGCGAACAGTGACTCCGTCACGACACGGGCTCCTCGATGAGTTGGTCGGCGACCGGTGCGAGCGCCTGCTGTATGGATTCGTTCGTGATCGTTCCTGCGGAGCTGATCACGATGTTGCGGTGCACCTCGTCTGTCGGATCGATGACGAGGACGTCGTCCGGAAAGAGCGATGCGATCACTGCGGTCATGTTCCGTGCGTACATCTGCGACGACGAGGTCGGGAGGTCGGCAGCCAGTTCGCCGCCACCGATGACGACAACGCCGCCGGATGTGACGATCCGCTCTCCATCGACCGAGCCGGCGACGTTCCCGCCCTTGTCGCTCGCTCCCATGTCGACGCAAACCGAACCGGCCCGCAGCTTGTCGAGGGTGGCTCGTGTGACGAGCACCGGGGGTGCTTGTCCTGGAACCTTGGCGGTGGTGATGATGACGTCGAAGCGCTCGAGCATCGTGTCGAGCTCGGTCTGTTGGGCCAACTGCTCGTCAGTGGTCAGTTCACGGGCATATCCGCCGCTGCCCTGGCCATGGACCACCGACGGTGCGAGGAACGTCGCCCCGAGGGACTCGACCTCGCCTCGTGATGCGGGCCGCACGTCATAGCCGGTGACGACCGCGCCGAGACGCTGGCATGTTGCGATGGCTTGCAGACCGGCCACCCCGGTGCCGATCACGATCACCTTGGCCGGTGTCGCTGTGCCCGAGGCCGTGATCATCATTGCCAGGT
>ERZ888423.2886-NODE-2886-length-12101-cov-30.273452_pt1 | contig 12101 bp, 13 predicted proteins | sample MGYA00520523_ERZ888423 | MGnify/ENA primary metagenome ERZ888423 (study PRJEB32303, sample SAMEA104408611) | aquatic metagenome | biome: Brackish water; feature: Pelagic; material: water | place: Baltic Sea | collected 2014-06-08T10:24:00 | depth 30,27 m ...
TTGTTGGAACTATTCCTGAAGCAAATATAGAAAAAGCTGCTAGCGAATGTGGAGCCTATGTTTTGGATTTAACAACTTTTAATATTAATAAAGTTATTAAAAATACTTCCTTTTACTCAAAAATTTCTATCCCCAAAGGAACATACAAAAATAATGACAAGAACATTGTTACTTTTGGATTTATAAATAATTTAATTACTCACGAAAATGTTTCTGAGGAAACTGTATACAATTTAGTTAAATCGGTATTTGAAAACTTCTCTGATTTTCAAAAAGAAAAAGAAGCATTTGCTAAATTAAATATTCAACAAATGATTAAGCAAGGAATTGCTGCACCCTTGCATCCTGGTGCTATTAAATATTACAAAGAAAAAGGATGGATGTAATTATTTAATAATTATTTAGTAGTTATTTAATAATATTAAAACTATCCAAGTATTTATCAGAAATCGTAAGCCCCAAACCAGGCTTGTTATCATCTAAATCAATAAAACCATTTTTGGGAGAAGGATCCCCTTCAAATATATAATAAAAAAGCTCATTTCCAATCTCTACATCGTGCACTGGGAAGTACTCTGAAATAGGACAGTTCACATTGGCCATAGTTAAATGATAGTTGTGCATCTGACCTGCATGCGGAACTACTGGAACTTGATAGGCTTCAGCTAAAGCATTAATTTTTTGTGCTGCCGTGATACCACCTACTCTATTAGTGTCGTATTGAATATAGCTGACTGCTTTCAGGTCCAACAATTGTTTAAATCCAAATAATGAAAATTCGTGTTCTCCGCCTGAGATTGGAATCATGTTCATACTATTTAACTCTGCATACCCATGAATGTCATCTGCAATCACCGGCTCTTCTAACCACCTAGGATTAAATTTCATTAACTTCGGCATCATTTGCTTTGTGTAATCTAAATTCCATCCCATATAACATTCGAGCATAAGATCCGTGTCATATCCAACGACTTCTCGCACCGCCTCTACTAGTTCTAAGTTTTTTTTCATTCCTGCAATTCCGTCTTTTGGTCCCCATCCAAATCTCATTTTAAACATGGTAAAACCTTCTTTGACATATTTCTCTGCTTCTTGCTGAAGGTCTTTAATCGGCTGACTATAAAGCTTAGAAGCATACACAGGAATTTTTTCCTTCGTTCTTCCTCCGAGTAATTTAAAAACAGGCTTCTTAATAATTTTTCCAATCAAATCCCAAATGGCAATATCCACTGCTGAAATTGCCGTCATACCGACTCCTTTTCTTCCCCAAGCTAATGTTCTTCGATACATTTTTTCCCAAAGGTAGGCATAATCAAAAGGGTCCTCATTAATTAATAATGGTTTTAAATAGAGATCTATTGTTTTTTTTACAATCTGAGGTGCTAAGGCTGCATTGCCAATTCCAATGATACCATCATCTGTTTCTATTTCACAAACAAGCCACTCATGAAATCTAAATGACCCCATATTGTCACCACGCTCATAAAGTAAATCTGAGGCGTTAGTACAAAAGTTTTTCTGGGGAGGAACAGTTTTTCCCTTCCATTGGTAGACGGTCGTTTTAATATCTTTAATTTTTGTCATTCACTAAACAAAGTTGTCACCCCAACGTTATCGTTTTTATTGAGAATGATTAGATTATTCATACATTTAATATATATAATTATTTACAACAAAGTTAATCAATATTTTTTATTATCAGAATTATATGTTAATTTATTTAAAAAAGAATGACTAAAAAAAAATTAAGAAGTCAGCAATGGTTTGATAATCCTAAAGATCCTGTAATGACCGCTCTTTATCTAGAGCGATATTTAAACTACGGATTAACAAGGAAAGAATTACAGTCTGGTAATCCAATAATTGGAATAGCTCAATCGGGTAGTGATCTAGTTCCTTGTAATCGTCATTTTCAACAACTGAGTTCAAGAATTAAAGATGGCATTATAAAAGCGGGTGGAATTCCAATGGAGTTTCCAACCCACCCCCTGCAAGAGACGGGTAAAAGACCAACTGCTGCATTAGATAGAAATTTATCCTACTTAGGTTTGGTTGAAGTTTTATACGGCTATCCAATCGATGGTGTTGTTTTAACAACGGGTTGTGACAAAACTACTCCTGCTGCACTCATGGCTGCTGCAACCGTAAACATTCCATCCATTGTTTTATCAGGTGGACCAATGTTGGATGGCTATTATAAGGGAAAATTAGTTGGTTCTGGTTCTGTTATTTGGGATGCGAGAAAACTTTTAGGTAAAGGTGAAATTAATTACGAACAATTTATGGATATGGTTGCCTCTTCCGCTCCAAGTATTGGTCATTGCAATACGATGGGTACCGCTTCTTCAATGAACTCGGTTGCAGAAGCTTTAGGAATGTCTTTGACAGGTTGCGCAATAATTCCAGCTCCCTATCGTGAGCGTGAACAAATTTCTTATGAGACAGGAAAAAGAATTGTTGAAATGGTTTTTGAAGATTTAACCCCATCAAAAATAATGACAAAAAAAGCTTTCGAGAATGCAATTGTAGTTGCAAGTGCAATCGGTGCTTCAAGTAATTGTCCTCCACATTTATCTGCTATCGCTAAACATATGGGGATTAAAATAAATTTAGAAGCTTGGCAAAGATTAGGTCATGATATTCCGTTGCTAGTTAATTGCAAACCTGCGGGTGAACATTTAATGGAAAGATTTTATAAAGCAGGTGGAATTCCGGCTGTCATGCAAGAACTTGTGAAGCAAAAAAAATTGCATACTTCAGTGCTGACTGTGAGTGGAAAAACTGTAGGAGAAAACTTAAAAATCAAAATTCAATTAGACTCAGATGTGATAAAATCTTTTGCTGATCCTGTAGTTGAAAACGCTGGCTTTATCGTCATGCGAAGTAATTTTTTTAATTCAGCAGTGATGAAAACCTCAGTAATTAGCGAAGAGTTTAGAGAAAGATATTTATCTAATCCAAAACACCCAAATGCTTTTGAAGCAAAAGCTGTGGTATTTGAAGGACCCGAGGATTATCACCATAGAATAAACAGTAGTAAATTGAAAATTGATAAACATTCTATTTTAATTATTCGAGGCTGTGGACCGGTAGGTTATCCTGGCTCTGCAGAAGTTGTTAATATGCAACCACCCGATCAATTATTAAAACAAGGGATTAATGCACTTCCAACTTTAGGCGATGGTAGACAAAGTGGTACCTCGGAAAGCCCTTCTATTCTTAATGTTTCTCCAGAATCTGCCATTGGTGGAGATTTAGGTATCGTTAAAACGGGTGATAAGTTGAGAATTGATCTTAATAAAAGAAGAGTTGATCTTTTAATATCCCAAGCTGAATTTAAAAAAAGAAGAAAACAAAAGAAAATTCCTAAACTTAACAATCAAACACCTTGGCAAGAAATTTCAAGAAAAACGGTTGGTCAATTAGAGGATGGGGCTTGCATGAACTTAAATGGGGTATATTTAGATATTGTAAATAAAAAAGGACTGCCAAGAAACTCTCACTAATGCCTAAACCTAAAATTTTAGTCACAAGAAAAATCTCTGATACAGCAGAACAAAAATTAAAAAACAATTTTGATGTAACTTTGAAACTAAAAGATGAAGTGGTCCCTTATGAAAATTTAGCAAAGACATGCAATGAGCATGATGGTGTAATAGCAACAAGCTTTGATAAATTTGATAAAAATTTTTCAATAGCATGAATGGTAGGCTTAAAATTATAGCAACTGTTGCGGTAGGTTACGATAATATTGATCTTCCAGCTGCAAAAGAGAGAAATATTATCATCAACAACGCTCCAAGTGTTATAAATAATGCTGTTGCAGAAATAACTTTGCTTTTAATGTTAGGAGCAGCTCGAAGAGCAACTTAGGGTTTAACTTTAGTAAAAGAAATGTATAGTCATTTAGTAAAAAATGGATATGGCAATCAAGACCTCAGTTCGTTATATAAAAAAATTGAAAGATTAAATAAAAAATGAACCAAAGATTAAAAAATAAAAATATTATTGTTACTGCAGCGGGCCAAGGAATAGGAAAAGCAACAGCTATAGCCTTTTGTAATGAAGGTGCCAATGTTATAGCGACAGATTTAAATGAAAAAACTTTAATAGATTTGAATAAAGAATATCCCAAAATTAAAGTTTTTACTTTGGACTCAACCGATTATAATGCAGTTAAATCTTTCGCAAAGACAATTGATAAAGTGGATGTGTTGTTTAATGCTGTGGGGTTTGTCCATCATGGCACTATTTTAGATTGTGAAGAAAAAGATTGGGATTTCTCTTTTAATGTAAATATTAAATCTATGTATTTTATGATCAAATCGATTATTCCTAAAATGTTAAAAGCAAATAATGGAAATATTATAAATATTGCATCAGTTGCCTCAAGCATTAAAGGCTTTCCATTTAGATTTGTTTATGGAGCATCAAAGGCAGCAATCATTGGTTTAACTAAGTCAATTGCTGCAGACTTTGTAAAACAAAATATTAGATGTAATGCTATTGCTCCTGGAACCGTTCATACTCCTTCTTGGGAAGGAAGAGTCAGCGCGAGTAAAGATCCTGTACAAGCAAAAAAAGATTTTATAGCCAGACAACCCATGGGTAGACTAGGAACTCCTGAAGAAATTGCGTCAATGGCTGTATATCTTGCAAGTAATGAGTCATCATTTATAACAGGAAACACTTTTTCAGTTGATGGTGGAATTACAATATAATCGAAGGCGCTTAGAATTAGACTTTGTTTAAATCTTCTTCAATATAAATTTTAATAATTTCATCAAAAGTTTTTTCTGCAATAAAACCTAAGCATTTTGCCCTGGTAGCCGCTAGATCTTTAGCCCAAGAACGAACTATCTTTTGAATATCCAGATTAGGTTTGTACTGTATAAGCTTTGCAACATCGTTTCCCGAAACTCTTTTTAAAGATTCGATTTGTTCTTGAACAGTAGCGGATAAGCCAGGCATATTCAGCGAAATTCGATTCTCTAGCTTTTTTAAATCTAATTCTGCTGCATGAATTAAAAAATTAATTGCAGATCGTGGCGATGCAAAATAGTGTCTGGTATCCGGACTAACTGGTAATATGGCCATTTGGCCATTTAGCGGCTCTCTTATGATTCCTGAAAAAAATCCAGAAGCTGCTAAGTTAGGCTTTCCGGGTCTTACACAAATGGTTGGAAATCTAAGGGCAATACCATCAAGCATTCCTTTTCTTGAATAATCAGACAATAAAATTTCTGTGACAGCTTTTTGACAACCATAAGAAGTTAAAGGTGTTGTAAAAAATTCATCACTAATTCTATCAGGAAAGGGGGCTCCATAAACAGTAATAGAACTTGTAAAAACTAACTTTGGACAATATCCTTTTCCCATTAAACGAATTGCCTCAAACAGGCCCCAGCTTCCTCTTGTGTTAATATTCCAACCTAGTTCAAATTCTTTTTCTGCATGTCCTGAAACTATCGCTGCTAAATGAAATATAAGATCTGGTTTATCTTTAATTAGTTTTTTTGAGACCAATAAATTAGATAAATCTCCGCTTTTGATTTTAATTTTAATATGACTATCTTCAATTTTAGGACTTTTAATTACATCAAATAGTATGAGTTCTTTAATTTTTTTACCATTTAAAGATTTTAAAGAAAGCAGTTTGACAATTAGTTTTTGACCAATCATACCTGCTGCACCTATTATTAATATTTTCATATATCTAATTAAAACGATTAATTAGTTTGAGTACCTAAACTCATTTCAAAAGCTAGTTTGAAAGAGTTAATGGTTGGCTCTAAATTTGCAGTATTTTTTCCAGTAATATCAAAAGCTGTTCCATGAGCTGGGGTTGTTACAGGAATTGGTAAACCTCCTGAAACTGTAACGCCTCGATCAAAACCAAATGCTTTTAACCCGCATTGAAGCCCGTCATGATACATTCCGACTATGCAATCATGATTTTTATTTTTAAAAGCTGTAATAAAAGATGTGTCGCAAGGCAAGGGTCCATCTGCATTAATGCCCATCTTTTTAGCTTCCTCAATTGCAGGGATAATTTCATCTTTTTCTTCTGTTCCAAATTCACCGTGAGGGTTTAGTGCCTGAACAGCTATTCTAGGATTTTTTACACCACTCATTTTTAAAGTTTTGTCCAAAAGCTTAATAGGTTTCAAAATATTTTCTTTTGTAATATTTGCAGCAACTTCTTTTATAGGTATGTGCGAAGTAACTCTAGCAGTCCAAAAATTATCAACGACATTTAACTCACAGCAAAAATCTTTAATTTCTAACTTATTTTGCATAAAATCATGTTCATCATTATATTTGCACCCGCCCTTCATCAAACTTGTTTTGTTAAAGGGTCCAAAATTAATAGCATGAATTTTTTTATTTTTTGCAAGATCCATAGCTATATCCATAGCCTCCAAAACACTTTGACCTGACTCTGCAGACACTTCACTTCGTTTGTAAACACGATTAGTACCTTTGGAAATATCAAGAAAAAATTTTGTACTGTCGTCAAATTTAATATGTTCGAATTTTTCTACAAATTGTAAATTAATTTTTTTACCAGTTATTTTTTCACCTTCCTCTAAAATTTTTTTTTCACCAATAATAACTATATTAGCCTGATTAGTAATGTTTTCATTTAAGAGACGCACAACTAGCTCGGGACCTACTCCTGAGGGATCTCCTAACAAAATAGCTATTATTTTTTTTTTCATTTATCCTCCATTTATTTAATCTCTATAAAACATTTCAACCAAAAATAAAGGAACTTCTGGGATATAAGACACTATCAAAAGCACCACTATTAGAATCATAATAAAAGGTAAATTAGATTTTGTTACCTCTAGCATATCTGCTTTGGCAATTGAACATGCTGTTGCCAAGACACTTGCGACTGGCGGGGTTTGCTGACCCAAAGCTATACTTAAAGTCAAAATGATTCCGAAGTGAACAGGATCAATGCCTGCTTGAACAACAATTGGCATAACTATAGGAACTACTAGCACTATAGCGCTTGCACCATGCAAAAACATTCCAAGAACAAAAAGCAGAAGGTTTAGTAATGCTATGATTGCTAATTTATTATTAGTAAAATTTGTAATGTCTTCTGCTAATTGCTGTGGAATTTCTGTTAGAGTCAAATATAAGCCTAATAAAGCAGAAGTAGAAACTAAAAGCATCACTGCTGACGCTTGAATAACACCTTCCTTCATTGAACTGATTAGATGCTTAATGTTAATCTCTTTATAAATTACACCTCCTATTAATAAAGCAGCCAATACGGCTAAACCGGCACCCTCGGTTGCTGTTACAAACCCACCAAATATTCCTCCAAGAATTATAATTGGCAAAGTTAATGCCCAACCTGCTTTTTTAAATTTATCCCAAACATTTTTAAGATCAAAAGCTTCATCTCTAGGTAAATTGTATTTGATTGCATAATAATAACAAAAACACATCATTAAAAATCCGCCAATTAAACCGGGAATAATACCAGCGACAAAAAGTTGAATAATAGATGTATCTGATATTGCGCCATATAAAATCATTGGAATTGATGGAGGAATAATGATGGCAAGAGACGCCGATGAGGAAGTAACAGCGGCTGCAAAATTTTTATTATAACCTTTTTTTATCATGGAAGGAATTAAAACTGACCCAATTGCCGCAACATCAGCAACTGCACTTCCAGAAATTTCTGCAAAAAAAAGTGAAACCATAACATTAACCATTGCTAATCCACCTTTAACAAAACCAACTAATGCTGTCACAAATGCAATTAGTCTAGTTGAAATAGAACTTGTGTTCATTAGTGATCCTGCAAGTATAAATAAAGGAATTGCTATTAATGGAAATTTAGTCGAACCTTCAAAAAGTTTTAGGGCAGCATCATAAATTGCACCAAATCCACTTTGTTCTATCATTCCAATCAATGCAATAATTCCAATCGCGATTGCTATGGGGACTCTCAACATGATAAGCGCAAGTAGAATAAGCGCAATAAATAATAAAATCATAAACTAATCTTGTAGCCGTTCCTTTAAAGATTCTTTTTCCCAAATAGATTGGATTGACAAAACTTCTGCGATAACAAATAAAACACACCCGATGGGCATTACTGACTGGGTGAAAGAAATGGTAACACTCGGTAAGCTTATAAGATGTTCATCGTGCAACATAGGCAATATTTTATACCCCGCATAAGCAATAGTAAAAAAAAAACCACAAATGATAACTTCAGATAAAACAATAATAATTTTTCTTAATTTATCCCCTAAACGATCTACAAAACCATTGAATCCAAGATGTGATCTTTTTAAAGCACAATAAGCTGCACCATAATAAGTAATCCATGCAAGCTGAACAGAAGCGACTTCATCATACCAAATAAAACTGTAGCCGAATTTTCTGAAAAAAACAGCCAAAATTACTACCAAAGCCAACGCAACTAATTGTAAAATACAAAAACCTGAAAGTAGGTTTTCAAAAATAGAAGTAATTTTTTTTAATAATTCTTTATTCATTTTTTCTAACACCTAACTTAGTCCTGCCTACTTACTTATGTAAGTAGGCAGGACTATAAACATGAGGTTAGTTATTTAAAATTTATTAATTTGCTAAAGCTAAAGCCTTATCAACTAGCTTTTGTCCTCCAGCAACTTCTTCTGCGAACATCTTATAAATTGGCTTGGATGCTTCTACAAATGCAGCTTTATTTGCAACGTTAAGTTTCATTCCGCCAGCAACTAATTTTTTTTCAAGACTTACCTCGCCTTCTTCAGCCGTTTTGTACATTCTGCCTCTTACGTCTTCAGCGGCATTTTTCAAAATATTTTGAACATCTTTAGGTAATTTTGAAAATGTATCCTTTCCAGCAGTTAAATATGCCGGAGTATAAACATGTCCAGTTTTGCTTAAGAACTTTTGAACTTCTTGAAATTTTGCACCAGCTACATTTGTATATGGGTTTTCTTGTCCATCAATGACTCCGGTTTGTAGTGCTGTAAACACTTCATTAAAAGCCATTGGTGTGGGTGATGATCCCCAGGCTTTAAACATTTTGACTCTCCAAGTACTTTTTGGGGTTCTAATTTTAAGTCCCTTTAAATCACTTGGTTTGTCAATTGGTCTTTTGCTGTTAGTAATATGTCTAACACCGTTTTCCCAGAAACCAATTACAGTATAACCTTTATCTTGAATTTTTGGATGAATGTCAGGCCAAAAAACATTTTTTTCAATTGCTCTTACGTGATTTCTATCTTTAACAATAAAAGGCATGTCAAACAATCCTGCTTCCGCAACAATACTTGACATCATTGAAGAAGGTAAAGCCAAATGAACGCTGCCAAGTTTAAGCTTGCTCATAAGTTCTTTGTCACTACCTAATTGGCTGTTGCCAAAAAATTTAACCTCGCATTTGCTTCCGCACATTTTGTTTGCTGTTTTTGTGAAATCTTCAGCTGTTGTGTACTGAAGTGATCCTGATTTAGCGCTAATACCAAGTATTACTTCTGTTTTAGCGAAACCTATATTCGTCATAATAAAAAAAGATATTATGGAATATAAAATTGTCTTTTTCATGATTGCTCCTCTTTCGTTTTTGTTTATTTTATTTTACAAGTTTATTATTTTGTATTAAAAACGATTTTTTATAATATATCAAGAAAAAAACGATTTTATGAATATGGTAAATTTAAAGGTACAACCTAGAATAGAAACTACAAAACTTCCCTCCCAATCTTTAATTACTAAAATTTATAACAAAATAAAAAAATCATTAATAAACGGGGATTTAAAGCCGGGTGAAAAATTAAAAATTGATGACTTAAAAAATAAATATGATTCAGGCCATACTCCTATTCGAGAAGCTTTAACATCGTTGGTAAAAGACGGGTTAGTTGAGAGAATTGAACAAAAGGGTTTTATTGCAAGCAATGTTTCCATAAAACATTTTAATGAAGTTTTAAAAACAAGAATTTGGATTGAAGAAATTGCAATAAAAAAATCAATGGAAAACAAAGAGGGATTAGAAGAGTGGGAAGAAAATTTAATTCTTTTAAATCACCGCCTTTCTAAAAAGGATTGGACAGAAAAATACAATCCTGAAAATTTTGACTCTTGGGAAATGATACATAAACAATTTCATATCTCTTTAATTTCGAGATCTGGATCAGATTACTTGACTAAGTTTTGCGAACAACTCTATGACCAAAATTTAAGATTTAGATTTTTACTTATTAAAAATAAAAAAAATTATTTAAAAAGAAATGTTAATATAGAACATCAAGATATTCTAAATGCGGTTTTATCAAGAGATGTGATAAGCACTCAAAAAAACCTAGTCAAGCATTATAAGGTTACAGATAAATATTTTAAGGGGGATAGATAAAATAATATGAAATTATTAAGAATAGGTGATAAAGGAAAAGAAAAGCCAGCGATTTTAGATGACAATAATAAAATAAGAAGCTTAGAAGATTATATTGATGATTTTGATTCAAAAAATTTAAACTTTGAAACAATTAAAAAAATAGAAAATTTAAATATTGAATCTTTAAAAGAGATTGATAAAAATAGTAGAATTGGGCCTTGTGTTAAAAATCCGGGTAAATTTATTGCCATTGGTTTAAATTATTCAGATCATGCTTCAGAATCAGGAATGGACATTCCTAAAGAGCCTATTATTTTTCATAAAGCTACCAGCTCTATTGTGGGTCCAAATGACAATGTGGTTATGCCAAAAGATTCTAAAAAACTTGATTGGGAAGTAGAAATTGGATTTGTTATTGGAAAAGAAGTAAAAAATATTACAGAACAAGAAGCCGCCGATTATATATTTGGATATTGTATTGTGAATGATGTTAGTGAAAGAGAGTGGCAAATAGAGAGGGGTGGCAACTGGACTAAGGGTAAATCGGGTGATACGTTTGGTCCAATTGGACCTTACCTGGTAACCAAAGAAGAAATTAAAGACGTTAATAATTTATCTCTTCGGTTAGATGTAAACGGGAAAAGGATGCAGACAGGCAATACGGATAAAATGATTTTTAACTTTAATTTTATTTTATCTTATTTAAGTAACTTTATGTCATTACAACCAGGAGATATTGTTACTACCGGAACACCGCCTGGAGTAGGAATGGGAATGAAGCCACCTGTTTATCTTAAAAGAGGAGACAAAATTACTCTAGAAGTAACGGGGCTAGGAACGCAAAATCAAACGGTTATTTAGGAAAGGAAAAAATATGAATCAAATTAATTTAAAAAACAGAACTGCCATTGTTACTGGCGGTGCGCAGGGATTTGGACTTGCGATTACAGAGCGATTTTTAGAATCTGGTGCGAACGTCATCATGTGGGATATTGATAAAAATACTAGTGACAAAGTTTTGAAAGAAAAAAACAATCCCCACCTTTCTGCTGCAGAAATCGATGTAACTAATTATGATCAAGTTTATTCTGAAATTGATAAAATTTCTCAACAAACAAAAATTGACATCTTTGTAAATAATGCAGGCATCACAGGAAAGAATGCGACAGTTTGGGATTATCCTATAGATGAATGGAAGAAAGTTTTAGATTTAGATCTAAATGCAGTGTTTTATTGTTGTAAGGCAATAGCACCACACATGATTAAAAATAACTTTGGAAGAATTGTTAATATATCTTCAATTGCTGGTAAGGAAGGAAATCCAAATGCTAGTGCTTACAGTACTGCGAAAGCTGGTGTCATTGGATTGACTAAGTCATTGGGAAAAGAATTGGCTGACAAAAATATTGCAGTCAATTGTATTACCCCTGCGGCTGCAAAAACAAGAATTTTTGATCAAATGACTGAGGAGCATATTAATTATATGCTATCCAAAATTCCGAGGAATAGATTTGCTAAAGTTGAGGAGCTAGCCTCTCTTGTTGCTTGGCTCGCAAGTGAAGAAAATTCTTTTTCTACTGGTGCGGTATTTGACTTAAGCGGTGGAAGAGCAACTTACTAGTATATAAAAAATATTATTTGTATTTGTCTTCAATCTCATAGTATTCATTAAATCCAACTATATCTCGCAAGTCTGAAAATTTAGAAACATTGGTATTGTAAA
>ERZ888423.2889-NODE-2889-length-12098-cov-9.478701_pt1 | contig 12098 bp, 14 predicted proteins | sample MGYA00520523_ERZ888423 | MGnify/ENA primary metagenome ERZ888423 (study PRJEB32303, sample SAMEA104408611) | aquatic metagenome | biome: Brackish water; feature: Pelagic; material: water | place: Baltic Sea | collected 2014-06-08T10:24:00 | depth 30,27 m ...
GTTGCAGTTCGAGCCGTTGCAGTTCGAGCCGTTGCAGTTCGAGCCGTCAGGGCCGGAGCAGATCAACGATCTGCTCATGCAGGAGTCCGTTTGAAGCAATCGCCGAGTAGACACCAGTTGTGCTGGTGTCGGCGCTGCCATCCATGTTGAACGTTGAGGATCCATCTCGAGCAGTGAGTACCCCGCCGGCCTCGGGAATAATGACCGTCATTGGGGCGATATCCCACCAAGCCAGCACCGGGTCCATCATGGCTTCAATGCGCCCCGAGGCCACAAGTGCGTAGCCGTAGGCATCTCCCCAGGTGCGCAGACGGGGCCCAGCGGCAGTGACCCTGTCGAACATGTCTGCAGTCCACATGTGAAAGCCGGTGCAAGCGATGTAGCTGCCATCAAGTTCATTGCGGTCAGAGACTGAACAGGGCGTTCCATTGAAGAAACATCCAAGGCCGCGTCCAGCGTAAATGGTTTCGCCAAGTGCTGGAAGATTGATAACGCCAATTGCTGGGCCGTGTTCGTCCTCGAGGTACAACAAATTTGAGTAGGTACCCACTCCGTGTGTAAAGGCCTTGGTGCCGTCGATCGGGTCAATTACCCAGCCACGTCCAGAACTGCCGACTCGTGCTGCCTCTTCTTCTCCTTGGATCCCATCGAGGGGAAAGGCATCCGAGATGAGTTCTCGCAGCAAACGCTCTGCAGCCCGATCCGCTTGGGTGACTGGGGTTCCATCACCCTTGGCATCGATTGCAAGTTCGGGATGATTGAACCATTCAAGGGTGAGCGCACCTGCCTGCTGAGTCCATCCAACGGCGGTTTGAAGTAGTTCTGCATCAACAGCAGGCATAGTGGAACTCTCTCAGTAGGGGATCGCTTCGGTGGCTACATACCGTATCGGTCACGAACGGCTGCCGAGACTGCCATGATGCTAGGTACAAAGTGCGTTCCTGTGAGGTACGTGCAGCAGTCACCCCCGGAGAACTTGTGGACCTACGAACTATTCTTGAACTGTCTGACCATGGGCCCGACACCTTTGTTGGCATTGGGCCTCAGTACCCATGGGGTGGGCTGTACGGCGGGCAGATTGTTGCTCAGGCACTGAGCGCCGCCACGCGAACGGTGGAGGACGAAGACCTTCACGTGCATTCGCTGCGCGCTTATTTCATTCGCCGAGGTGACCATAACGAGCCAGTTCGGTACGAGGTGGATCGCATTCGCAATGGCCGTTCGTTTGCTACCCGGCGGGTTGTAGCCCGCCAGCCAGTGGGAGCAATCTTGAACCTCGAGGCAAGCTTTCAGCGCCTCGAGGTTTCTGATGATATCAAGACCGTTTCTCTGCCCCCGGATGTTCCGCTTCCCTCAGATCTTGAACAGGATTCTTGGAGTCCTGTCTTTGAACGAGCCTTTGTTCCTGCAGAAGCAATCACCGCAGGCGGCAGAGATGGGACTGGCCGGGCCGCAGCATGGCTCAGAGTTTCTCAGGAACTGCCGGAAACAGGTCCGTTACATGCTGGCGGCTTGGCCTACCTGTCCGATGATCTGCCTACTGATGCCGTGGTTCGAGCGCATCCCGTCAGACGTGAACCGGACGATGTCTTGCACAAGGTGCTCTTTACGGCCTCGCTTGATCACACCATCTGGTTTCACCGGCCCTTTCGGGCTGATCAGTGGCAACTCCACGACTTCACTTGTCATACCTTCGTTGGTGGCCGTGGTCTAGCGATTGGGCATGTGTTTGCCCTCGATGGAGCGCATCTCGCGACGATTGCTCAAGAAGTCTTATTGCGAGATACCCGCGAGCGGTCATAACCAGCGTTTATCACTGAGCAGTCATAAACAGCTTTGATTACAGAGCGTTGCCGGCCTTAGTAAGGAGGTCGTTCACCTTTTGTACAGGTTCGTTCACCAAACGTTTGTCTTCTTGGTGGGTCGCGCGTCACCTTCGTGTTCCAGCATCTAGCACGTGGCGCTGACATCCCCCGAACTCCAGGCGCTCGAGGAACAAGTTCCTCGAGATATTGCGCGAACCGTGACCCGCGGCGACCGCATTTTTCGGACGTTATGTGCCAGCGCAGCAGCAGTCAGTCTGTTCATTATCGGTGGAACTGCACTGTTCTTGGCTATCAAGGCCGTACCTGCGCTGCAGAAGGCCGGGTTGCTCTCGTTCTTTACCACCAGCGTGTGGAACCCAACCGTGGGCGACTTCGGTGTGCTGGGACTGCTCATCGGAACCATCATCATTGCGACGGTTTCGCTCATCGTTGCCGCTCTGCGAGCCATGATCCAACTCTTTACGGATCCCTCGCATTGGGAAAAGACCCAGCATGGTCTGACGCTGGATCATGGTGAAGGACGAGGTGATGCCGCTTGGGCGAAGCCACCGGTTCACGAGGCTCCAGTAACACCTGAGGTAGAGGAAAAGTCACTCAATCAAAGTTGACTCATTAATACCTGAGCTACATACTAGAAGGATGAGCATCCCGACTGATCTGCGCTCGGCTCGCCATGCCGCACTCGGTGATCCTGTTCGCTTAGCCATTGTTGACGAACTGACTGTCTCTGACTGCTCGCCTGTAGAACTTCGCTCAGCGTTCGGCTTGCCCTCAAACCTGTTGGCCCATCACCTTGATGTTCTTGAAGAGGTGGGTCTGATTTACCGGTCGACTTCCAGCGGGGATGCTCGACGACGCTATATCCACCTCAACTCAGGGGCACTCGGCGGTTTGGCTCCCACAAAATGCGTACCGATTGGACCGACGCTGTTCTTGTGCACCAGAAACTCTGCTCGAAGCCAACTAGCGGCTGCTCTCTGGGAAGACATCTCAGGTTGCGCAGCGGAATCTGCGGGAACTGAACCTGCTGAGCGAATTGATCGCCGAGCAGTAACCGCTGCAAAACGCAGGGGACTACAACTTGTGGGCAGCGCTCCCAAAGGACTTGGTCAGATCAACATGACTCCAACGCTCGTTATCACCGTCTGTGATGTCGTTCATGAAGAACTAGCTCATGAAGAATTGGCTCATGAAGAACTAGCTAATCATGTGCAACCTCTGCGAGCCGGCAGTTGGTTGCATTGGTCGGTGCCCGATCCTGTGAAGCTCGGTACGGCAAGTGCTTTTGACTCCACGCTCGATGAGTTGACTCGGCGGGTGTCTGCACTCGTTGAGTCTGGTGGTTCGGCCGCATGAGTACCGAGATGCCCCCAGATGATGCCCAGCTAGCAGTCCTGCCCGAAACAGGCACCGGCACGCTAGGTCTGGACTTGGTTCGTCGGTTAGCGGCCGAGGCACTTGGCACAGCGCTGCTGATCATTGCAGTGATTGGCTCGGGCATCATGGCCACGAATCTGTCGAGTGATGTTGGTTTGCAGTTGTTAGAAAATGCTGCTGCAACCGGGGGAGCGCTCATTGGTCTGATCCTGATGTTCGGAGCCGTCTCCGGAGCGCATTTCAACCCGGTTGTGACCCTGACTGATCGGTTCTTGGGTTCTACCTCTACTAGCGACACGGTGTTGTATGTCATCGCACAAATCTTTGGCGGATGCTGCGGGGCTGTACTCGCCAATCTGATGTTTTCACTGCCAGCAGTGGAGGTCTCGACAAATATCAGATCAGGCGGCGGTATCTGGCTTTCCGAAGTGATCGCTACGGTGGGGCTGTTGCTAGTGATTCAAGGCTGCGTGCGAACCGGTCGTGCCTCGGTAGTGCCCTTTGCCGTTGGTGCGTGGATCGCTGGTGCGTACTGGTTCACCTCGTCCACGAGTTTTGCTAATCCCGCAGTCACGATTGCCCGCATGCTCTCCGACAGTTTTGCTGGCATTGCACCGTCCTCAGCGCCGATGTTCATTCTGATGCAACTCATTGGAACCGTGATTGCCTTCGGTCTGATTCGCCTGTTCTATCCGCATACTCCTCCACCTGTCGAAGGATCTCCTGATGTCTGAAAAACTGCCCGAAGTCTTGTTTGTATGCATCCATAACGCTGGCCGGTCACAGATGGCGGCTGCGTTTCTTGCACAGGTTGGTGGATCTGGAGTTGTGGTTCGCTCAGCGGGTACTGCTCCCGCCGAGTCCATCAATCCTGCTGTGATCGAAGCAATGGCCGAGCTTGATATCGACTTGCTGAGTTCGGGGGCGACTCCGAAACGACTTGAAGATGCTGCCGTAGAAGCTTCGGATGTGGTCATTACTATGGGTTGTGGGGATGAATGCCCCTTCTATCCGGGTACGCGCTACTTGGACTGGAAACTTGATGACCCCGCCGGCCAGGGCGTTGCGGCCGTTCGACCGATCCGCAATGAGATCCTGCGCCGGGTTCAAGAACTCTGGGCCGAACTCAGCGCTGCGGCCTCGTAGCGGCCGTTCATCAGAAACTCTCACTACTCACTACTCACTAGCTAACGGAGCAACCATGTCACGAGTACAACTAGCTATCAACGTCACAGATATCGATTCAGCAGTCATTTTCTATTCCAAGTTGTTTGCAACCGAAGTGAATAAACGTAAGCCAGGTTATGCAAACTTCGAGATTGCAGAACCACCTCTCAAGCTGGTTCTGATTGAGGGCCCCGAAGGAGGCACGCTGAACCACCTTGGAGTCGAAACTGAAACAACGGCCGAGGTGCAAGAAGCAGAAACCCGACTGTCGGAAACTGGCCTAGAAACCACTGGGGTTGATGACACCGTCTGCTGCTTTGCCGAAAAGACCGAGACCTGGGTAACTGATCCTGACGGCGCCAAGTGGGAGTGGTACGTCAAGACTGGCGACGCTGATCAGATGTCGCTTCACAATCGGGGAACTGAGAGTTCCGAGGGAACCGCCTGCTGCGGCTGAAAGGGCCGGTTCTGTTAGCAGTCCCGGTGGTTTCTGGAGCCGTTGCTAGACAATACTGATGCTGCCCGCTCTCTTACTGAGCGCGTGCAGAAAGTGATCTCACTGTGCAAACAATCGGTCATTACATAGATGGTGCGCTTAGTCCAGGAACCTCTGGGTTGTCAGCACCTGTGTTTAATCCTGCCACTGGCGCTCAGCAGGCAGAGTTAGCACTTGGCTCGATAGCCGATGTGGACGCCGTGGTGGCTTCTGCTGTCACAGCGTTCGAGTCCTGGCGCAGTAGTTCGTTAAGCACTCGAGCAAGCATCATGTTCAAGTTTCGTGAACTCATGGATGCTTCGCGAAACGAACTGGCTGAGCTAGTGAGCCTTGAACATGGCAAGGTTCCCTCTGACGCACTTGGCGAGATTGCTCGCGGCATGGAGAACGTTGAGTTTGCTTGTGGAATCCCAGCACTGCTGAAAGGCGAATACTCCGAGCAGGTCGCGGGTGGAGTTGATGTGTATTCATTGCGCCAACCCCTCGGCGTTGTGGCCGGCATCACGCCATTCAACTTTCCGGCCATGGTGCCCATGTGGATGTTTGCGAACGCCATCATGTGCGGAAACTGTTTCATTCTGAAGCCCTCCGAGAAGGACCCCTCTGCAGCGCTCTTTATGGCCAAACTCCTGAGCGAGGCTGGGCTACCGCCCGGCGTGTTCAACGTGCTGCAAGGAGACAAAGTTGCAGTAGATCGACTGTTAGAGCATCCCCAAGTCAAGGCGCTCAGCTTTGTGGGCTCCACGCCGATTGCCCGTTACGTGTACGAAACCGGATCAGCCCATGGCAAGCGGGTACAGGCACTCGGCGGGGCAAAGAACCACATGCTCGTGCTGGCCGATGCAGATATCAACGCCGCAGCAGACGCTGCCGTCTCTGCTGCCTATGGGTCAGCCGGTGAGCGCTGCATGGCAATTTCGGTAGTCGTCGCAGTGGGAGCAGTAGCTGATGAACTTATCCCTGCTCTTACAGAACGAATTGCCAAAATTGTCGTGGGTCCTGGCACTGACCCGAAAGCCGAGATGGGCCCACTCATCACTCGACAGCACTGCGACAAGGTCACGAGCTATCTCGATGGTGCCGAGCAGGCCGGTGCAACCATTTTGGTCGATGGCCGAGACGTATCGCTTCCGGGCGATGGGTATTTCCTTGGTGCTTCCCTGATCGACAATGTGACCCCAGAGATGCAGCTCTACCAGGACGAGATTTTTGGTCCGGTGCTAGCTCTCATGCGGGTCGACACCTATGAAGAGGGTTTGGCACTCATCAACAGCAACCCGTATGGCAACGGCACGGCGATATTTACTCGAGACGGTGGGGTTGCTCGCCGCTTTCAGTTCGAGGTTGAAGCTGGCATGGTCGGAATCAATGTTCCGATTCCGGTACCAGTTGCTGCGTACTCGTTTGGTGGCTGGAAGAGTTCGCTCTTTGGGGACCTGCATATGTACGGACCTGACGGGGTCAAGTTTTATACCCGCAATAAAGTAGTGACCTCTCGTTGGCCAGACCCGGCTACGAGCAGCGTCAACCTAGGCTTCCCTGTCCATAAGTGAGCCCTGTCCATAAGTGAGCCCAGTCCATAAGTGAGCCCAGTCCACGAGTGAGCCCAGTCAACAAGTGAGAGAATCATGACCGCTACAGAATCTCAGTCGCCAGAAATCCAGCTCAGCCAGACCTATCTCGATGATCGAGCGCACGTGTTTCATTCTTGGTCCGCTCAGGCTGCGCTCAAGCCGCTTGTGGTCACCGGCGGTGAGGGCGCATGGTTCTTTGACGAGACTGGCAAGAAGTATCTCGACTTCTCATCGCAGCTGATCAACTTAAATCTGGGACATCAGCACCCAAAGATGATTGCAGCAATCCAAGAGCAGGCGGCAAAGCTGGCGACTATTGCACCAGGAATGGCAAATGATGCCCGCTCCACTGCCGCACGGATGATTGCCGAGCGCACTCCGGGCGACTTGAACAAGATCTTCTTTACCAACGGTGGAGCAGAGGCCACCGAGAACGCCATGCGCATGGCGCGCCTACACACGGGCCGGCACAAGGTGCTCTCGATGTATCGCAGCTATCACGGAGCAACTGGCGGCTCAATAGCCCTAACTGGAGATCCGCGCCGGTGGCCCTCCGAGCCCAATGTCCCGCCGGGAATCATCAAATTCTTCGGTCCCTACCCATACCGATCATCGTTCTGGTCTGATTCAGTCGAACAAGAGTCGGAGCGTGCCTTAGAGCACCTCCGTGAAGTGATCATGTTTGAAGGGCCAAACACGATTGCTGCGATTGTTTTGGAGCCAGTTGTTGGTACGAATGGAATTTTAGTTCCGCCACCGGGGTATTTGGCCGGGGTGCGAGAACTCTGCGATGCCAACGGAATTGTCATGGTCTGTGATGAGGTCATGTCAGGGTTCGGCCGGTGCGGAGAATGGTTTGCTGTTGATGCCTGGGAGGTCACTCCCGACCTGATTACCTTCGCCAAGGGGGTCAACTCCGGCTATGTGCCACTTGGTGGGGTAGCAATCAGCAATGAGATTGCTGCAACCTTCGACACTCGGGTCTATCCCGGGGGGCTCACCTATTCGGGTCATGTACTGGCCTGCGCAACAGCCGTCGCTTCGATGAACATCTTTGAAGAGGAAAACATTCTTGAGCGGTCTCGGCACCTTGGGAAAGAGGTATTTGGCCCGGGCCTTGAGGAATTGAAGGCGAAGCATCCGAGTGTGGGAGACGTTCGAGGGCTTGGCTGTTTCTGGGCGATTGAATTAGTGAAGAACCGAGAGACCAAGGAGATGTTTGTGCCCTTCAACGCCTCGGGAGCAGATGCTGCCCCGATGGTTGAGGTGGTGACCGCATGCAAGGCAGCAGGGCTGTCTCCGTTTGCACATTTCAATCGGCTGCATGTCACCCCACCGCTGGTGATCTCGGATGAGGACGCTCGGCTGGGCCTCGAGATTATTGATCAGGCCTTGCTGTTAGCGGATCGCTACGTTCACTAACGCAGAGAAGTCAGCGAACTAAGGCCAAATTTCAACCGGGGTACCAGCGGGTACGAGAGTTGCAAGCTTCAAGATGTCTTCATTGAACAGCCTTGGACAACCATTCGAAGCTGACCGACCAATAGAAGCGGGTTTGTTGGTTCCGTGGATTGCGAGCACAGGAGCTAGTGAGTCAGGAGCGCCCTCCGCATTCTCGCCGCCGAATGTATCCATTGCCTCGGAGTAGCCGTTCAGTGCCAGAGCGACTGGCCCGTAACCTCCTGCGGGATTTGCTGAGGGCACGATGTCTGTCACATAGAAGCTTCCCGTTGGTGTGGGACTGCTCGGGCGACCAACGCTGATCGGAGCAGCAAAGAGTTCTTGGCCGGCCTCAATCACGCGCAGTGATCGATCAGCGAGAGAGATCACTACCTGCTTCTGAGTTGTGGATAGAACAAGTAAGTCACTCTTAATCCACCCGGTGGTTCCGTTGGGGCGCACTGGAAGTTCCACTTCGGTCCAACCACCCTGCCGGGCCACTACCCCAAAGAGCAGTGGTTGCGGAGGGGTATAGGAACTGGGGTTAGAAAAAATCCATCCTGTTGGTGTCACCCTTCGACCGGAGACGGCAATCTCGGCAGATGGAATCAGGACACGGTCTAGGTCTTGCCCGCTGCGAGGCGGGACTGGGTCAGCAGAGGTGATGACTGGAGTAAGAGATTTATTCCACCCAGCGGGTGGTTCTGACTGCACTTGCACCTGATTGAACTGGCTACGAACAGTTGCCACCTCGTGTGTTCCGGGAGGCAGGGTTTGGTACTCCACAACAATGCTCGTTGTTGTGCTGGGGACTGTTCTGGGGACTGTGCTCGTCGTGATCTGAGCAGTACTAGCTGAGGGAGTCGAGGTAGTGCGTGGCGTGTTCTGCGCTGACCTGGTTGCTAGAACCAAGCCCGATATCACCGCAGCAGAGAGCAGTCCGCCGGTTACCCAGATGACAGCCCTTCTTCGCTGCGATGACTTGGTCATATCGATAAGCGGTTATGCATCACTTGTATCGCAAGACCCCTCGGATGTTTTTACCGGCGAGCATGTCGGCGAAGCCCTGGTTGATGTCTTCGAGCGCGTATTCCTGAGTCACCATTCCAGCAAGATCAAGTTGGCCGTTGCGGTACAACTGCATCAGGCGGGGAATGTCGGACTGCGGGTTGGCCGAACCAAAGATCGAGCCCACAAGCTGCTTTTCCATCAGCGTCAGATCGCAGAGCGAGATGTTGATCTGCCCTTCGGCCGCCGAGTGGATGTTGGTCACGACGACGCGTCCGCGCTTGGCACAGAGCGACATAATGGGAGCGATTTGCTCGCCATCTCCAACACCCATGCAGCAGATCACCTTCTCGCACATGCGACCCCAGGTGAGCTGTTGGATGAGTTCGTAGGATTCGCCGATGCTGCTCGCAGTATGGGTTGCTCCAAATTTGAGTGCTTGTTCACGCTTGAACTCAATTGGATCAATCGCAATGATGTAGCGAGCTCCAGCTAGGCGGGCGCCCTGCACGGCTGCGGCGCCGATTCCACCAATGCCTACTACTGCAACGGTGTCTCCTGGGCGGACCTCTGCGGCATACACCGAGGATCCCCAACCGGTGGTCACACCACAGCCAACAAGGCAGGCCAATTCCAGAGGAATGTCGTCTTCAATCTTCACACAGGACATCTCGTTCACGACCGTGTGCTTCGAGAACGTTCCCAAACAGACCATGGTCCACAGATCTGTCCCGTCCTCTGAGTGGTGCCGAGTGGTGCCATCAAGCTGCGCTCCGACAAGCAGGGCGGATCCGTTGTCACACAGGTTTGAATGGCCGTCGGCGCAGGGCTGGCAGTGTCCGCATGCAGGCACAAAGCTAAAGACCACGTGATCCCCAGGTGCTACTCGAGTCACACCTTCTCCTACCTCCATCACAATCCCGGCGCCTTCGTGGCCGCCAATGAGTGGGGTCACCCCTGGCAGGTCTCCAGTACGGCAGTGATCATCGGAATGACACATCCCAGAGGCCGTGAGCTCTACGAGTACTTCACCGGCCTTGGGTGGGTCCAAAGTGATGGTCTCAACACTCCAGGGCTTGCCTTGTTCCCAAAGAATTGCGGCTTGAGTCTGCATGGTGAATCTCCAATTGTAAGGGGGTGGATCTGGGGCGAGTGAGAAAAATGTGTGGTGTTAGTTTGCTGCGTCGGTCGTATCGGAAGGCGTGCCGACTGGAACAATTCCAAGATCATGATAGGTAAATACAGGAAGGTAGGGGACCGCTCGTTCAGCAAAGTACGCCGCAGCAATATCGCTGCGGTCAACCATGGTGACAGCAGCCACAACCTGAGCGCCGGTTTCGGAAACTTGTTCGAAGGCCTTTTGGATAGAGCCTCCAGTTGTGACGATGTCATCAACTAATACAACCCTGCTGCTGCTAGTCAGCTTGGCGCCTTCAACGAGTTGGTTGGTGCCGCGGCCCTTGGCTTGTTTGCGCACCACAAACCATTCGCGATCATCTCCAAGGTGGGTGACTACGCCGTGCGCAAACTGATCGGCACCCAATGTCAGCCCGCCGATTGCATCAAACTCAATTCCAGCAAGGGCCAGTTCATCCACGATGACTTTGCAAGCCAGTTGTAGATCGGCACCGCGAGATAGCCCATATTTGGCGTCAATGAAGTCTCGGCTCATCTCGCCAGAGGACAGCTGACGGGGTTCTTCGAACTGCAGCAACGCTCGGTTCTTGATGATGCGAAGTAGCTCAGTTCGTTCTTGGCTGAACTCAGCAGAGCTCGCAGAAGGTGCAGTCATGACCCAGAACTTACTGTTCTGCGGGTACATCGGCGATATCGCAGCAGTATCGTTTGCTATGTCAGAGAACTCAGACCCTGCCAGCTCACAGAATGCCAGCTCACAGAATGCCAGCTCACAGAATGCCAGCTCACAGAATGCCAGCCCACAGAATGCCAGCCCACCGGATTCCGCTGCGAGCACCGTTCGTCGGGAGGCACGTCTAGCAACCTACTCACGCGACAGCATCTATCAAGTTCTGGACGCGGGATATTTGGCTCACGTTGGGATCATCGCCGCTGACGGGCGGCCAACGGTGATTCCTACCTTGTTTGGTAGAGATGGCGAGGTGTTGTATCTGCACGGGTCTGTGGCGAGTCGGCTGGTACGCACTTTGGCAGGAGGGGTGGATTGTTCGGTGGAAGTCACGCTTGTAGATGGTCTGGTGCTTGCGCGTTCAGCCTTCTTGCACTCCATGAACTACCGGTCAGTGGTGATCTTTGGACGAGCCCGGCGAGTAGAGGACTCAGAGCAACTTCATGCACTCAAGGTCATCAGTGACCACTTGCTACCTGGCCGGTGGGAAGAATCCCGTCAGCCGTCTGAGACTGAACTACGCCAGACCTGTGTGCTGGCTCTCAGCATGGAAGAAGCCTCAGCCAAAATTAGAACTGGGGGACCAACGGAGGAGGAGCCAGAGGATATTGCTCTTCCGATTTGGGCTGGGGAACTGCCATTTGAGACCACTTGGGGTAGTCCCATCCCTGCTGCCGACTTGCCGGAGGGTGTCGGCGAGTCTGCTGCAGTTCAAGCAGGCTTACGTCGACGCTGATACTGCGACCCTGTAGAAGGAACCACCTGAGTGACGCTCGCGTTTTCTAGGTCGAACAGCCACCGCTCACCAACGCGTCGCATCCGAGCGATCGGGCAGTCAGGCACCGCTCGATCAGTAATGACCACCGGCACCATGCCCAAAAAGCTGGCTTTGCGAGAGGCGGCAGCAATAAAGCCGACGTGGCCACCAATTGTTCCCGCTGGAGCTAGGACGACCTGTTGATGGTTAATCCAATCATCTAGCAACTCCGCATCTGCGGGTGACAAGGCCCATCTCAGAGATGGGTCACCAAGAATCACAATCACTGCGCCAGGTGCGGACCTTCGAAGGTCGCTGACAGCCGACTCGAGCTGGGCAAGTGACGGTGTTACGCGCCGCCAACCAGCCACGGTGTCGGCATCTACGATGACCACGCGAACTCCGGTCATCTTGTTTGACATCTGCCCCAGAATAGAGCCCCCAGCGGGGTCTGAGTAACGCCTCGGGCGGGGTTAACTGCTGTGGCCTTCGACACCGCGGATCGCGGCGGCGACTTCTTCGCTGCTATCAGCTTCAGCGACGTGAATCCCCTCGGGTACCTCGACGTGCAACTCAGACAGTTGCT
>ERZ888423.2890-NODE-2890-length-12096-cov-10.790300_pt1 | contig 12096 bp, 10 predicted proteins | sample MGYA00520523_ERZ888423 | MGnify/ENA primary metagenome ERZ888423 (study PRJEB32303, sample SAMEA104408611) | aquatic metagenome | biome: Brackish water; feature: Pelagic; material: water | place: Baltic Sea | collected 2014-06-08T10:24:00 | depth 30,27 m ...
GCGTCGCGCCCCGCGGGCCCGGCAAGCCCTTTGGCGCGGCCCTGGGCGTGGCCGGCGCCGCCCTTGCCGGGCCGCGCCAGCGCCCGGACCCGCCAGCCGTCGGCGAGCGCGGCCGCTGCAATGCGTCCGCCCAGGAAACCTGTAGCGCCGGTCAAGGCCAGCACGCGGGGGGGCGCCTGGGTCATGGGAACGACCTTTTCGTCGTCGGGCGGCCTGTCGCAGCCGTCGCGTCAGCGCGCGGGCGCGCCCAGCGGCGGTCCGGGAGGCGAACGATCAGTCGCCGCCAGCGGCCACCATCGCCGAATAGGCGGCGGCGCGCATTCCGACGCTGGCCTGATCGGCATCGTAGAGGCCAGCCAGATAATTCGATTTGGCGGACGTGCGGCTCAACTTGCCGGAAGACGTCATCGGCAAGCTGCGCGGCTGGGCCAGAACGACCCGGCAATCCGCGCCAGCGATCAGCCGCGTCGCCGAACTGATTTCGCGTTCCAGCTTGGCCCGCTCTTCCGGATCGGTCAGGCGGCATTGCACGACGACCACGACCTGCTCGGCGCCCTCTTCGTCCTCGACGGAGAACGCCGCGGCGTCGCCCCGGCGCAGGCCCGAAAGGCCTTCGACGGCCCACTCGATATCCTGCGGCCAGATATTGCGGCCGTTGCAGATGATCAGATCCTTGCCGCGGCCGGTGATGACCAGACGGCCCTCGACCGTGTAGCCCATGTCGCCGGTGTCGAGCCAGCCGGTCTTGGAGAGCACGCGCTTGGTCGCGGCCGGATCGCCGAAATAGCCGTTCATGACGCTTGGCCCGCGAATATGCACGCGGCCGATGACGCGGTCGGGCAGATCGTTGCCTTCATTGTCGCGAATCACGAGTTCATGCCCCGGCAGCACCGTGCCGCAAAACACGAACGGCCGGACTTCGTTGCTGTCATTTGCGGCTTCGCCCGGCAAGGCGCGGCCGGTCAGCGAGTAGTCGCGCTTCACGATCGCGTCGACTTCGATGCCGAGATCGATCTCGGCGAAGGAAATCGCCAGCGTCGATTCAGCCAGGCCGTAGCTCGCGACAAAGGCGCGGCGGTCGAACTGGCTGGCTTCGAAGGTATCGGCGAACCGGTCCAGAATGTCGGCGCGGACCATTTCGCCGCCGATGCCGGCGACGCGCCATTTCGACAGGTCGTATTCGTCGGACCGGGCGCGGGCGGCGCGGCGGAGGCAGATGTCGTAGCCGAAAGTCGGACTGAACGAGATCGTGCCGCCATTCTCCGACAGGACCTTGAGCCAGACCAGCGGGCGCCGGGCAAAATCCGGCGTCGCGATATAATCGGTCGAAAGCTGGGCGAAGGTCGGCGTCAGGCAGCAGCCGACGAGGCCCATGTCATGGTAAAGCGGCAGCCATGACGTGCAGCGATCGCCGGCGCGGATCTTGACGCCGTGATTGATGATGCCGTTCACGTTCGCGGCGACCGAACGCTGGGAAGCGGCGACGCCGTGGGGAAAGCGGGTGCTGCCCGACGAATACTGGATGTAGCAGATATCGTCTTCGGTGATGTTCGGCAGCGCGGCGCGGCCGAGCGGCAGGCGGTAAAAATCCTCCGGGGTGCCGACCATCGGCGTATGGAGGCCGGCGGCGGCGTCCCGCATGAAGCCGATCAGCTCGCTCGATGCGACGGCGGCGGCGGCGCGCGCGCTTTGCATCATGCGCGACAACTGGCCGACATAGGCGTCCTTGCCGCCCAGATGCATCGGGAACGGCAACGGCACGGGGATCAGGCCGGCATACTGGCAGCCATAGAAGAAAATCAGGAAATCGGGCCGGGTTTCGGCGATCATCACCACCCGGTCGCCCTTTTTCAGCCCGGCGCCGCTCAAGCGGAGCGCAAGGTCATGGCCCCGCGCCCGGAGCTCCGAAAACGGCAGCGACTGCGCGAACGCGCCGCGGGAATCGTAGAAATTGAAACCGGTCTCGCCTTGAGCTGCATAGTCCAGCGCATCAAGGACGGTGCGGAACCCGCCAGTTCGCAATGGCAGGTCCGCGTTCACGGTTGGCAATGGAGCGTGCATGGCCTTCAAGGTGCACCCCAGTTCACGTGCGATCATCAAAAGATCGCTCAAGCAGTTTGTTACAAAACAGTTCGTCGGCTTGAATGTCAACATTAAACGCTACTTTACCGGCTCCCCGCCGCCGATAAAATCGCTTAAGCCTCCCAGCCCAAGCCGCGGGTTCTGACATTCTGCCCCACCGATGCCAATGCGGCTCTACGCCACATCCGGCATTTGCGCTAGCCCCTCCGTCATTTCGGACGAATACTAACGGCCTCGAGCGCCAGCGTAAATCCGCGCCGTTTCCGTCGCGACCGCCGACGGTCCAGACCGAGGAGGCTTGCATTTCAATTCCGGACCGCCTGACAGCGCGCCTCACCGTAGACGCCTGCCTGCGCGCCGCGGCCTTCAAGGCGTTGCCGGCCGTCGCCTTGCGCAGCGGCGACGCCGACGCCGGCGTGATTTTCGTCAAGGTTCTGGCCCGCTCCGGCATGGCGGTGTTGTTCGGCCAGACCATCGATGCGGACGGCGCGCCGTGCTGGCGCCGCGTCTCCGGCCCCGATCCGGTCCCGGAAGCGGATGTCGACGCCCGCCTGGACCGCGAAGCCCGTTTCGACCCCGATATCTGGTCGCTGGAGATCATGGACGACGCGCTCGCCCATCCGCTGGATCCTCGGCTCATTTAGAATCGCCGGCCAGCGGCGGCGGACATGAAGGCATGCGTCCGGGTTCGTGCGATACTGGGCACAATTAAGTCCTGTTAAAGCGGGAAGTGCGATCTTTGCCGCTTAATTGGGGCGCGACTATGACGGCCTAGATCGACAATCTAGAGCATCGACCGCGCGTCCGACCTGGACGCGCCTTGCTCAGGGCGCAGGCCGGACGGGCGCTACGCTTCAATTTGTCAATCTTGCGCCCGGAACCGCCCACGCGCATGGTGCGCACGGCGTCGCGGATGCGGCGTTCGCCGAAACAAGCAGTTGCAGCCGATGCATATATATCTGCCCATCGCCGAGATTTCAGTGGACATATTTGTTCTGCTCGGCATGGGCGCGGCCGTCGGGATGCTCTCGGGCCTGTTTGGCGTCGGCGGCGGGTTTCTGATGACGCCGCTCTTGATGTTTATCGGCGTGCCGCCTGCGGTCGCGGTCGGTTCGGGCACTAATCAGCTCATCGCGACGTCCGTCACCGGCGTGATCGCCCAATGGCGCCGGCGCGCCGTCGATTTCAAGATGGGCATGGTGCTGCTGGCGGGCGGCGTCGTCGGATCGACCGGCGGCGTGTTCCTGTTTCAATTTCTGCAAGGCCTCGGCCGGATCGATCTGGTGATCGGGTTGAGCTATGTGGTGTTCCTGGGCGGCGTCGGCGGGCTGATGTTCCTGGAATCCCTGCGCGCGCTGCTGCGCAAGCGGCGCGGCGTCGCCCGTCGCGGCAAGCTGCACCGGCATACCTGGGTGCACGGCCTGCCGTTCAAGATGCGGTTCCACAAGTCGCGCCTGTACGTTTCGGCGCTGCTGCCGCTGACGGTCGGCGCGTTCGTCGGCGTCCTGGCGGCGATCATGGGCGTCGGCGGCGGGTTCATCATGGTGCCGGCGATGATCTACCTCATCGGCATGCCGACATCGGTCGTCGCCGGAACCTCCCTGTTCCAGATTCTGTTCGTCGTCGCCAACGTCACCTTCATGCAGGCCTGGCTGAACCAGACGGTCGATATCGTGCTGGCGCTGACGCTGCTCGTCGGGTCGATCGTCGGCGTGCAGATCGGCGCGCGGCTCGGCGGGAAACTGCCGAGCGAGCAATTCCGCGTGCTGCTGGCCATCATCGTGCTGGCGACGGCCGGCAAACTGTTCTTCGATCTGGTCGCGCCGCCGAGCTTCCCATTCTCGATCACCGAGACCTTGCCCCAATGAACCGCATCGCCCGCCCCCTGCAAGCCCTTGCGGCCGTCCTGGCCGGCCTCGCCGCCGTCCTGACCGCCAACCTTGCGCCGGCCCGCGAGATCGCCGCAGATCTGTCGAGCCACCAGATCCAGATCACGGCCGGGTTCGACGGCGCGGAACTGCTGCTGTTCGGCCATGACGCCCGCGCCGGCAGCGTCATCGTCATCGTCCGCGGCCCGCCGAAGGCGGTTTCCGTCCGCCAGAAAGAACGTGTCGCCGGCATCTGGATGAACCAGAGCGCCGTGACGTTTTCGCAAGCGCCTGGGTTCTATTATGTCGCAGTGACCGACGATCTGCGCAAGGACGGGACGCTTGAAGCCATCATGTCGGGCGCCGGCCTCGGCACGCGCTATCTTGGCCTCCGCCAGGACAATAACGCCGCCGATTCGAAGCAGATCGAAGCGTTTCGAAGCGCGCTCATCGAGATCATGGCCCGAAGCGCGCTGTATGCCCGAGAGCCGGGCGCGATCACCATGCGGCCTGACGGTTTGTTCCGGACGACGGTGCCGTTTCCCTCAACGACGCCGGTCGGCGCCTACACGGTCACGGTCTATCACGTCGAGGGCGGCACGCCGGTCGCCGGCGCCACGACGCCGCTTCTGGTGAACAAGGCCGGTTTCGGCGCATGGCTGTATGACTTCGCGCATGACGAGCCCGCGCTTTATGGCGTCGTTGCCATCCTCGTCGCCCTCGGTGCAGGATGGTTCGGCGGATGGGCGTTCCGCAGATAACGGCCGGAGTTTTGTCGGCCCGCTTGGGCGCCCGCCCGTGCCGGCCCTGTGCCGTGCGGCTTGATCGCCCGCACGCTTGGGCGCATTGGAGATTGAAGCAGCGCTTGGGCGCTTTAGGGGAAGGCGATGAACGAAGGGCAGGGTGCCGCGCCGGCGCGCGAGAATCGCGTTCTGCTGTGCGTGCTCGACGATACCGAGGAACTGGACGTGGCGCTGGACTATGCCTCCATGCGCTCCCGTCGCACCGGCGCGCGCGTCGGGTTGCTCTACGTCCTGGAGAAGCCCGACGAGTTCCAGCACTGGGCCGCCGTCGGCGACCTCATGCGCGAAGAAGCTCGGGCCGAGGCCGAACGCCGCCTGCAGGACGCCGCCGACCGGGTCCGCCGCCTTTCGGGTCTGACGCCCCTATTCTACATCCGCGAAGGCGAGCGCGGCGAGGAAATGGTCGAACAGGTTCTGGAAGATCGCGACATCGCGTTTCTGATCCTCGCGGCCAATACCGGCAATCAGGGGCCGGGGCCGCTCATCACCCAGATCACGGGCCGCGCCATATCGCGGCTGCACATTCCGGTCGTTGTCGTGCCGGGGAATATGTCCGAAGAGGAAATCAGGTCCTTCGCATGACGGATGAAATCATTGAGACGTCGCGGCCGGTCGGCGACACGGTCAAGACGACGACTTGCTATATGTGCGCCTGCCGATGCGGCATCCGCGTGCACCTCAAGGGCGGAAAAGTTCGGTATATCGACGGCAATCCCAAGCATCCGGTGAACAAGGGCGTGCTCTGCGGCAAGGGCTCCGCCGGGATCATGCAGCATTATTCCCCGGCGCGGCTGTCGAAGCCGCTGAAGCGGGTCGGCCCGCGCGGCGCCGGGGAGTTCGAGGAGATCGAGTGGGACGAGGCTTTGGGCCTTGCGACCGGCTGGCTATCGGCCGTCCGCCACGAAGACCCGCGCCGCCTGGCGTTCTTTACGGGCCGCGATCAGTCCCAGGCACTAACGGGCTTCTGGGCGACGCAGTTCGGCACGCCCAACTATGCGGCGCACGGCGGGTTCTGTTCAGTCAACATGGCGGCCGGGGGCATCTATTCCATCGGCGGTTCGTTCTGGGAATTCGGCGAACCGGACTGGGAGCATGCGCGCATGCTGCTGCTCTTCGGCGTCGCGGAGGACCATGACAGCAACCCGATCAAGATCGGCCTCGGCAAGCTGAAGGCGCGCGGCGCCAGGATCGTATCGGTCAACCCGGTGCGCACCGGCTATTCCGCCATCGCCGACGAATGGATCGGCATCCGCCCCGGCACGGACGGCGCGTTCGTCTCGGCGCTGATCCATGAACTTCTGACCCATGACCGCATCGACCTGGATTTTCTGGCGCGGACGACCGATTCCGCGTGGCTCGTCATCCAGAACCCCGGCGCGCCGGATCACGGCCAGATCGCGCGGGACGCCGCGGGCGCGCCCCTCGCCTGGGACGGCCAGACCGGCGGCGTGACGCCCGCCAGGGCGCCCGGCGCGCAGTTGGCGCTGATCGGCGAACGCGCGCTGCCCGACGGGCGCACGGCCAAGACCGTGTTCCAGTTGCTCGCTGAACGGTTCCTCGGCGGCGAACACAGCCCCGACGCCGTCAGCGCGGTCACTGACGTGCCCGCGGATCAAATCCGCCGCCTCGCGGCTGAACTCGCGGCCTCGGCGCTCGACGACCCGCCGATCTTTCAGCAGCCCTGGACCGACTGGACCGGCAAGCGCCATGACACGATGGAAGGCCGCCCTGTCTCGATCCATGCGATGCGCGGCATCTCGGCCCATTCCAACGGCTTCGACACCTGCCGCCTGATCCATGTGCTGCAGATGCTGCTGGGCGCTGTCGACGCGCCTGGCGCCTATCGCTACAAGCCGCCGTTCCCGAAGCCCGTGCCGCCCGGCCCCAAGCCCGCCGGACGCCTGGACCAGGTCGCGCCCGGCAAGCCCTTGGCCGGCCCGCCCCTAGGCTTCGTCGCCGGCCCCGACGATCTGATTGTCGATGGCGACGGCGCGCCGCTCCGCATCGATCACGCCTATTCCTGGGACGCCCCCATCGCAGCCCATGGCCTGATGCACATGGTCATCGAGAACGCCGCGAAAGGCGATCCGAACCCCATCGATGTCCTGTTCATGTACATGGCGAACATGGGCTGGAATTCGTCGATGAACGTCGAAAACGCCTTGCAGGGGCTGACCGCGGTCGATCCTCTGACGGGCGAATACAAGATCAAGCACGTGATCTATTCCGACGCCTACTGGTCGGAGACCGTGGCCTATGCGGACCTGGTGTTCCCGGACACGACCTATCTGGAGCGTTGGGACGCAATCTCGCTGCTCGACCGCCCGATCTCGGACGCCGACGGCCCAGCCGATGCGATCCGCCAGCCGGTCGTCGAGCCGGACCGGGACGTGCGGCCCTTCCAGGATGTCGTCATCGCGCTCGGCCACCGGCTCGGCCTGCCGGCGTTCACGACGGACGCTGGCGAGGCCCGTTATCCCGGCGGCTATTCCGACTATCTCGTCAATCACGAGCGCACGCCGGGCGTCGGCCCGCTCGCCGGATGGCGCGGCGCCGACGGCGATAAATCGGGCGTCGGCGGGGTCAATCCGAACCAGTTGGACCGCTATATCGAGAACGGGTGCTTCTGGAAGCACGAATTGAAGCCCGAGCAACGCTATTTCAAACACAGCAACCGGGATTATCTGGACTATGCCGCCAGCATGGGCTTCATCCCTAAGGCGGAGCCGATCGTCCTCAGGATCTACTCCGAGCCGCTCCAGGCTTTCCGACTCGCGGCCGAAGGGCACGGGGCCATCCAGCCGCCGACCGCCGCCGCCCGGGCGCGCATCCTGGAGAATTTCGACCCGATCCCAAAATGGCGCCCGCCCCTGAACGGCCTGGAAGACGCGGACGGAGCCTTTCCCCTGCATGCGATCACCCAGCGCCCCATGGCGATGTATCACTCCTGGGGCTCCCAGAACGCCTGGCTCCGGCAGATCCATACGCGGAACCGCCTGTTTGTCGCCCGGGAGACCGTCGAGGCGCTCGGCCTTGAGGACGACGCCTGGGTCTACGTGACCAGCCCCAATGGCCGCATCAAGGCCCAGATCAAGGCGATGGAAGGCGTCAACCCGCGCACGGTCTGGACCTGGAACGCCATCGGCAAGCGCAAGGGCGCCTGGGGCCTCTCCGACGACGCGCCGGAAGCGACGCAAGGCTTCCTGCTGAACCATCTGATCTCCGAGCTGCTGCCCGCCGCCGATGGCGGCGTCTGGCCGAATGCCGACCCCGTCACCGGGCAGGCGGCCTGGTATGACCTGCGCGTCCGGATCGAGCCGGCGCCCGCCGGGATCGAGGAAGTCGAGCCGATGCTGTCTGCCCTGCCGGCCAATCCGGCCGACATGCCGCGACCAAAGACCTTGCGGTTCGGGGCCGCCTTCCGCGGCCGCCAGGAGACGCGCCGATGACCAGCTTGCCGCAAAACCCATCGGCCAAGAAACTCGGCCTCGTCATCGACCTGGACACCTGCGTCGGCTGCCATGCCTGCGCCGTCAACTGCAAGGAATGGAACGCGGGCGGCCATATGGCGCCGCTGACCGACCTCGAGCCCTATGGCGCCGAGCCCGAAGGCGTCTGGTTCAACCGCGTCCATGCCTATGAAGCGGGTGACGGGGCGGCCGGGCGCACCGTGCATTTCCCCCGGTCCTGCCTGCACTGCGAGGAGCCGGCCTGCGTCACCGTCTGCCCGACCGGCGCCTCCTACAAGCGCGCCGCCGACGGCATCGTTCTGGTCAACGAGGATCTGTGCATCGGCTGCAAGTTGTGTTCCTGGGCCTGCCCCTACGGCGCCCGCGAATTCGATGAAGATGTCGGCGTGATGAAGAAGTGCACGCTCTGCGTCGACCGCATCTACAATGAAACCCTGCCCGAGGCCGAGCGGGTGCCTGCCTGCGTTTCCACCTGCCCGGTTTCGGCCCGGCATTTCGGCGACCTGGGCGACCCGGAGTCCGATGTCTCGAAGCTCGTCGCGTCGCGCGGCGGCTACGACCTGGCGCCGGACATGGGCTACCGTCCGACCAACAAATACCTGCCGCCCCGCGCACGGCCGACGCCGGCGCCTGTCCCGGCTGCGGCCGCGGGCGAGCAGCCGACCGGGCTACTGCGCTGGGTCGACCGCCTCCTCTCCCTCTAACGCCAGCCGAAGAGCGAACGCCCCAGTGAAACCCGCGCTTTCCGTCATTTTCTTCACGACGCTGTCCGGCCTCGGCTATGGCCTGGCGTTCTGGCTGTCGCTTGACTGGTTTCTGGCGCCGGAACGGGCCGGGGCCGCATGGTTCGGCGGCGCCGGCATGGCGGCCGCCATCGTGCTGATCGTGGCCGGATTGCTATCCTCGACCCTGCATCTCGGCCGGCCGGAGCGCGCCTGGCGGGCCTTCAGCCAATGGCGCACCTCCTGGCTCTCGCGGGAAGGGGTCGCCGCCGTCGTCAGCATGCCGGTCCTGGCGCTGATCTGGCTTGGCTGGGTGATCGGCGCGTCGGGCGCGCTCTGGACGATCCTGGCGCTGCTCGGCGCCTTGCTCGCCATCGCCACGGTGTACTGCACCGGCATGATCTATCAATCCCTGAAGCCGATCGCGGCCTGGACGTCCAAGCTGACGACGCTGGTCTATCTGCTTTATGCCGCGATGACGGGCGCGTTCGCCGCCGCCGCCCTCGCCAGTTGGTTCGGGTTCTTCGGCGGCGTCCAGATTGCGGTCGCGATCCTGCTGGCCGGGATGCTGCTGTTCGCGAAGATCGCTTACTGGCGCCGCGCCGCCGGCGCTCGTGGGCTGACGCCGGAGGATGCGACCGGCCTTGGCCGCATTGGCAGGGTCCGGCAACTGGAAGCGCCGCACCAGACCGATAACTACATCACCCGCGAAATGGGCTTCCGGGTGGCGCGGCGTCATGCGGAGAAGCTGCGCCTGATCGCGACGGGCGTCGGCATGGCCTTGCCGGCGCTGCTGGGCGCCGTGGCGATCGCGACGGGAGGCGCCGCCCCGGCGCTGCTGACGGCCGCGGCCGCGGCGGCCCTCGTCGGCGCGATCGTCGAGCGCTGGCTGTTTTTCGCCGAGGCCCGGCACGCCGTGACGGCGTTCTATGGCGCGCGCTAGCAGGCTCGCTTGAAAAGTTAACCCTTTCGTCCCATTGTCCCCTCTATCGGCAAGAGTCCGATGGGCGCGGCTGGGGGGCTGCGCGGCAGGTTGCCTGGTTTCGACCTCGAGTCCGGCAACAACCATTTCAAGAGAGGGCGAGGGCGGTCCCATGTTTATTCAGACGGAAATGACGCCGAATCCGGCGACTTTGAAATTTATTCCCGGCGTGCGCGTGCTTGACGCAGGCACCCAGGATTTCCCCAGCCGCGACGCGGCGCTGGGCCGATCCCCGCTGGCCGAAGCCTTGTTCGAAGTGGAGGGCGTCACCGCGGTCTTCTTCGGCGGCGACTTCATCTCGGTGACGAAGGCGGACCTGGTCGACTGGCCGGTGCTGAAGCCTGCCGTGCTCGGCGCGATCATGGAGCACTTCACCCGGGGCCTGCCCGTCATGGCGGCCGATGCGGCCGACGATGCGACGGACGGCCCGGACATGAACGACCCGATCGTCCAGCAGATCCAGGAATTGCTGGATACCCGCGTGCGGCCTGCGGTCGCGGGCGACGGCGGGGACATTGTCTTCCGGAGCTTCGAGGACGGCATTGTCTATCTGTCGATGCAAGGCGCCTGCGCGGGCTGCCCCAGCTCGACCGCCACATTGAAGATGGGCATCGAAAACATGCTCCGGCACTTCATCCCCGAAGTCCAGGAAGTCCGCCCGGCGCCGTTCTGACCTGAGCAGGCCATGGGCGAATTGACGACCGTCAACGCGGCGGCCGTTTGACGCCCGGCCGCCAGGATTGGGCGCTTGGGATCCGGTTTCGGAAGCATGAAGTCATTGACAGCATTCCCAGAAAATGGGCGTGGCAAGGCTGCGGTCGCCTGCGCGGCGGCCGTGCTCGCGCTGGCCTATGCGCTGGCGTCGCCTGACCGCCAGCCCGACGTGCCGCCGCTGGACATGAACGGGATGGTCCTGACGATCCCGCCGTCCCCGGCGCGGGCCGCCTTGCTGCGTCCGGCGACGCTGGACGCCCCTTCCCGCGAGCCCGGCCTCGCCGCCATGCCGCCTGCGCCGGACGCCGTCGCGTCGCCGCCCAGGAGCATGCCCCCCGCCGCCGCGCCGGAACCGCTCACGGCCCGCGCGCCAGAACTGCCGGAGCAGGCCGAGGTCCTGGCGTTGGCGCCGGATATCCATAAAGCCCTCGACCCGGTCGTCGCGCCCGATCTGACCGGAGGCATGCTCGATGCGTTCGACGCCATTGCGGAAACCTCCAAGTTCGGCGTCGAAGCTCGGAAGTCCGCCCTTCTGGGCTTGCAGACCGACCCTGAACTCGACCTGCTCAATCGCTACTGGCGCGAAATCGGCGCCTTGCCGGAGGATATCGCCGACGGCGCCGCCGCGCCGCCCTTGCTGCTGACGCGGCTTCCGGCGGACCTGGACGATTCCCTCGATGTCGAGGCCAAGAAGCGCAGCTTCATCGCGCTGATGCTGCCCCATGTCCTGGCGACGAACCAGGAAATTGCCGCGGATCGGGAGCGCCTGCTGGCCCTGCAAAGCCGGATGCAGGACCCGACCGAACCGACGACCGACGAGCTCGACTGGCTGCTCGAACAGTTCGCGGCTTACGGCGTCGACGACCACGATTTCGAGACCCTGCTGGCGCGGGTGGACGTTATCCCGCCAGCGCTGGCGATCGCCCAGGCGGCGAAGGAAAGCGGCTGGGGAACGTCGCGCTTCGCCCAGACCGGGAATGCGTTGTTCGGGCAATGGACCTGGAACGCCGGGGACAAGGGCCTGACCCCACGGGAGCGGCCTGCCGGACGCAGCTACAGGGTGCGGGCCTTCGACAGCATTCTCGACGCGACCCGCGCCTATGCCCGCAATCTGAATACTACCGGCGCCTACAAGCAGTTCCGGATGTTGCGCAAGCGCCTGCGCGCCGAAGGACAGAGCCCGACCGGGCTGGAACTGGCGGCGACCCTGGATCGGTATTCCACGATCGGCGACCGCTATGTGAAGGCCTTGCGCCGGCTGATCCGGCATAATGACTTGACCAAGCTGAACGACGCGGCGCTGGCGCCCGTGCTGCAGCCGCCGTCCTGGTCCTTCTGGGAAACGAAATACACGCCGTTGCCGAAGCCAGTGCTGATCGCCCAGGATTTCTAGACTGCGGGGCGCTTCCGCCCAAGATCGGGCTGAACTAGAGCGTCGGGCGTTAAGTGAGAATC
>ERZ888423.2891-NODE-2891-length-12091-cov-5.075856_pt1 | contig 12091 bp, 10 predicted proteins | sample MGYA00520523_ERZ888423 | MGnify/ENA primary metagenome ERZ888423 (study PRJEB32303, sample SAMEA104408611) | aquatic metagenome | biome: Brackish water; feature: Pelagic; material: water | place: Baltic Sea | collected 2014-06-08T10:24:00 | depth 30,27 m ...
GGCGCACCGGTCTTTTATGACAGCGTTTCTTTTGGAAAACCGGTGCGGGCGGTGGTTGTGCGTGAATTCATCAGCGAACCGCAGTTTGGCGGCTGGGTCACGGTTGAAGTTTGGCAAAATGTTACCCAACGTGCCGCACTCAGTTTCGAGCTGCTGCTGCAATCGGCCAGCTTGTTGACCGTTCTGGTTGGAACAGCTGCGCTGATTTTGTGGTTTGGGATCAAACGCGGTCTGCAACCATTGCAAGACTTGCGCGCAGCGATAGGAACACGCAGCGCAGATGATCTGCGCCCCATCCGCCGCTGGGTGCCGCCCGAACTGCGCCCCGTGGTTGATACCACCAATTCGCTCTTTGCCCGATTGTCACAGGCCATCGCCCAGCGCGATGCTTTTATTTCAGATGCCGCCCATCAGGTGCGCAACCCCATTGCCGCAATCCAAGCCCAAGCCGAAGCAGCGCTGAGCGCCCCAGATGAACGCACATTGCGCAGCCGCGTGACAACGCTGGCCCAGGCAGCGCGCCATGCAGGCCGTCTGACCAATCAGCTGTTGTCGCTTGAACGGATGCGCGGGCGGTCTTTGCGCAACTTGGCGGTGGAAACCGATCTGTCGCAGATTGTCGAAAGCCGCACACGACAGTTTGCCGAACGCCAATTGCCACGCGGAATCGAGGTATCATTTCATCAAACGGGTACCCCGCGATGGGTGATCGCAGATGGTGTGATGATTGAAGAGGCACTGGAAAATCTGTTGGCCAACGCCGCCTATTATGGCTGTGAGCGCTGTGGTGAAATTGCCGTCAGCCTCGACTATCTTTCACAATGCATCACGCTGAGCGTCAGCGACAGCGGCCCCGGCATCCCGGCCGACATGCAGCATCGGGTTTTCGATCGGTTCTTTCGTCTGCGCGATGATGGCCGCGATGGCTGTGGGCTGGGGCTTGCCATCGTGATGGGTGTGGCGGAAGCGCATGGTGGCAGTGCGCGCATCACCAGCAATGGCATGTTGCGGGGGGCGACAGTTGAATTGGTGCTGATGCGCTGAGGTTGCCCTGCCGCAGTCAAATCAGTTTGGCGCGGATCCAGCTGCTGGCCTGTTCCACGGCAACCACCAATGCAAACATCATCAAAATGATGGCCAGCGCCTCATCATAATTAAACAGATCAAACGCCACCTTTAAATCAACACCAATCCCGCCAGCACCCACCAGCCCCAACGCCGCAGAGCCACGCACCGCTTTTTCCAGTGCAAACAGCGATGTCGCAGTGAATGAGGGCAGACAGGCTGGAATGACGGCTGAAAAGATCACCCCCAAACGGCTGGCCCCAATGGCGCGCAATGCGTCTTGAGGGCCGGTATCTGCCTCTTCCATGGCCTCGGCAAAAAAACGACCAGCAAAGCCGATCTTATCAATCATGATCGCCATCACACCGGCGGCTGGTCCAAGCCCCACGATAATAATAAAAAAGATCGCCCACACCAAATCAGGGATGGTGCGAAAGACGGCAATCAGCCCGCGTGCGATGGTGCGCACCACCGGATGGGGCGACAGCCGATCTGTAGCCAGAATGGCAAAAGGCACGGCAAACACCAGACCAAGCGCGGCGCCCGCCACCGCCATCTGCAAGGTTTCCAACAATTTCCATGCGATCCGATCCGCCCGCGCAAAATCGGGTGGGAACATCTGCATCAACATGCCTTGTGGCGAAAAGAGCCGCGTCAGCCCCCGCACGATCGAATCAACTTTCGGCGCAGTGGCAGCCAGACTGCTGATCACCATCGCCAGGATAAACAGAATAACCACATATTCCAGCACAGAACGCTGGGCAAATCTCGGTAAATTGCGGGCCGATACGGCAGGTGCCATGGTCATTCCTCTGTCTCAAAAAACCGGCGCAGCTGTTCTGCGTGGGCCGCAGATGTTGGCAGGTTCAGCGTCAGCTCTCCGCCCAACAACCCCAAGATCTGGTCAGAAAACTGCAACGTATGTTCCAACCGATGCGATACGAAAATCAGCGAAATACCCTGTTGTCGGGCCAGGTCTGACAGCAGACGCATCACATCTTCGCCCGATTGCGGATCAAGGCTGGCATCGGGTTCATCGGCCAAAATCAGTTCTGGGCGCTGCATCAACATCCGGGCAATGGCCACCCGCTGCGATTGCCCACCCGATAGGCTGTCAACCCGGCGCAGGGCAAAATCTGCCATGCCAACACGGTCAAGACACTCTAACGCCTCGGCGCGCACGGCTTGTGGGGCAATAGATTGCCACCAACTGCGCATCCCAGATTGGCGCGATTGCACACCATGCACGACATTGCTTAGCGCACAGAGTCGCGGCACCAGATTATGGCGCTGCCACACCACCCCCAAGCGCGAACGAAACCGGCGCAGCGCGCTGCCCGACAGGGCGCACACGTCCTGATCCAGAATGCGGATGCTGCCCGCACTGGGTTCGGTCAACCGGATCAGGGTTTTCAAAAGCGTTGATTTTCCAGACCCATTAGCCCCGATAATGGCCAGTGACACGCCCTTTTGCAGCGAAAACGAAACATCGCGCAAAATCTGCGGCCCGCCATAGGATTTGGCAAGATGTTCAACGCAAACAACAGGCCTTTCCTCTGAAAGGCCTGTTGCGACAGCCGAAATTTTGGTGACAAGTGTCATCAAAACTTACTCTAGAAACGTCATGAATTCGGTGACGCCTACGGTGGCATACATCTTGCGCACCAGATCATAGTCTTTGTCATTGACGTCTGTGGTGAAGCTGCCGCCGATATATTTGGCGTTATCGTCAACCGAGGTGACAGCTGCCAGCAAATCTGCACTTTTCTCAGCAAACGTGCGGCGCACGATGTCGACGATTTCAGCGGGAACAGTTGCGCTGACCAGCAGCAGGTCCATTGGCAGGTCGGGGCCATCAACCAGCGCGCGGAATTTCTGATCGGGGAATGATTTCACGATCTTATCCATATGGCCCTTGTTCATGCCAATGGCGGCGATATCGCCTGCAATCATTGCCTCTACGGCCACGTTGCGCTTCAAAAACACCGGCTCATAATCCCGGCCATATTCCAAACCACCATCGGCCAGCAGCGTTGCAGGTGCCAAATGCTGCGAGGTCGAGCCAATTTCACCAAGCGAGATCTTCGTACCCTTAAGATCAGCAACCGTCTGATACGGGCTTTGATCAAGCACAACGACCTTTGAATAGTAATCGGGGCGGTTCCACACCACCACTGGCTGGGCCTTCAGGCGGGCGTTGAACACGACATATTCGGCAGGCCCAGTCAGCACAAAATCAACCTGATCGGCGGCCATTGCCTCAACCGCGATGGTGCGGCCCGAAACCGGAAAGAACTCAACGCTCAACCCCGAGGCCTTTTCAAAAGCCTCTTTAAATGGGCCCATTTCGCGCTGCAGCGCTTCCATGCCATCAATATCGGTTACGGCAAAACGGACAGTGTCGGCAGCATGGGCAACCGAGGCCCCCAGAATGCTGGCAGCGGTGAAGCAGGCTTTGAAAAACGTGTTCATGATCGACCTCATGTTGGAAAGATATCCAACAGGCGATACCCGCGCCGTGTAACGCGACCGTGACGCGATATGACACTTTCGTGATATTCAGCCCAAAGGTTGCCGATATTCCAACCGCAAGCCACGCTGTGTGCCGGGGGCAAAACCCGGCCAAGTCTCTGCTGGGCTCTGATCAGGGACTGCGCCCAAAAACGCAGCCATCGCCGGATCAGATTTCAAATGCTGGCCCAAGAAAGCCGTGATGAAATGCTGCGCAATATTGTTCATGCGCACGCCATCCCAGACGGTGTCTGCGTAATGTTCAAACGGCACAAAATCCAGCGTATCAACCGGATGCCAACTTTCCTCAGGCGCGGGTATCGGCGCTGCAGCGTTATGGCCGGCATGATCAAAGGTCAGCAGATGACGCGACGTGGCGATGGTTTCTTCAAAAATCCGGCGCATACCGTCGGCATAACCAGACACATCATCAGCACTGCCCGCAATCAACAACATGGGTGTGCTCAGGCCAGCAAGGCCAGCCGCATCCCAAATTCCACGCGCTCGGCCCCACGGCCCAATCGGCACGATCGCCTTCAAACGCTGGTCTTTCTGCGCAAGGTGGCGCGGATCGCCCACCTGATGACAGCCCAACAGCCGCGCAGGCGCACCACCAGCAAAATCGACCGCCGCTTGACTGACACCAGCCCCCCCAGAAACCAGCGCACCATACCCCCCCATAGAATAGCCGATGATGGCCACACGGTCAGTATCGGCCAAGTGCGCCGGGCCATCGTGCATGTCAGCCAAAGCATCGATGACAAAGCGTGTATCATAAGGCCGGTTGATCAGGGTGGAGCCCAGCGGCGACTTGTCTTGATAGGTGCTGTCCGTATGGTCGATCGACGCCACGACATAGCCCTTTGAGGCCAAATTTTCGCCCAGATGGCCCATCAAAAAGCGATTGCCCGGATAGCCATGCGACAAGATCACCAAAGGACACATTCTTGCAGCGGCGATCGGTGCGGCATCGCGAATTGCGCTGCCCGATAGGGTGACCGGCGTCACGCCATCACGCAGGACTGTATGATACTGCGTGCCGGGGGCAGTGGGGCTGTCAGCAGGGTACCACATTTCAACCGTCAAAGGTCGATCATAGCTTGGGGTATTGGTGTTGGTCGCGTGTCGAATATCAAGCTGATCGGGATTGATCAGATGCAGCGTTTGCACCCCAACCTTATGCGCACCAAAACCCGCCAAGATGGGCGCATCAGGGCGCTGTCGGTCAATGCGATTGGGGCGATGATCTTGCAGCATGGGGTGCGGCTTTCTGGGCTGGGGGCTTGGCGGACGCATCACGGGGTGGCTTGGGGCTGGCTTGGGGTTGGGTTGGGTTGGGGCTGGGTTGGGTTGGGGCTGGGTTGGGTTGGGGCTGGGTTGCCCCAAGCCAAGGGGTTTTTAAGTTTTATTCTGGGTCTGGAATGACGTCTTGGCGCTGCTGGCCCATGCCCTGAACACCCAATTCAACCACATCGCCCGCCTTTAGATAGCGTGGCGGCTTCATCCCCAGCCCCACCCCCGGCGGTGTCCCTGTTGAGATAACATCTCCGGGGTGCAGCGTCATGAATTGGCTAATATGGCTGACAAGATGGGCCACACCAAAAACCATCGTGCGGGTGGATCCATTTTGGACCATTTCGCCATTCACACTGAGCCACAGGTTTAGATCTTGCGGATCAGCGATTTCATCACGGGTGACAAGCCAAGGACCCAGCTGGCCAAAATTGTCACAACTTTTTCCCTTGGTCCACTGGCCAGAGCGTTCCATTTGAAAGCTACGCTCGCTGACATCATTGGTAACGGCATAGCCCGCCACATGCGCCATCGCCTGATCTTTGCTAACATATTTGGCACGGGTGCCGATGATAATCGCCAGCTCAACCTCCCAATCGGTTTTGTCGCCACCGCGCGGCAGAATGATCGGGTCGTTTGGGCCACAAATCGCGCTGTTGGCCTTCATAAAAATAATGGGCTCTGCCGGAACGGGAATACCCGTTTCGGCGGCGTGATCAGAATAGTTCAACCCAACGCAAACAAACTTGCCGATCCCAGCCACACAAGGGCCAAGCCTTGTGTCAGGCGCCACAATTGGCAAAGCACCCGCATCAATGTGTGCCAAGGCGGCAAGCCCCGCGTCTGACAACACATCGCCACCGATATCAGGGATGACGCCAGACAGGTCACGCAGGGTGCCATCGCTGTGCACCATGCCAGGTTTTTCGGCCCCCGTCAGACCATGACGCAAAAGTTTCATTCTTTCCCTCTCAAGCTTTGTTCATCATTCAAAGACCACCCCACCTGCGTTAGCAGATGCAAAATTTGATCACGCGCGGGCATGGCCACCGCCGCCCCAGTCTGCGTCACCGCCAACGCAGCAGTCGCCGTGGCAAAGCGCAGCGCGCCCAAAGGAACAACACCCAAAGACAGCGCGGCAGAAAACCCACCAACAAACGCATCACCCGCCCCAGTGGTATCAACCACATCGCCCGCATCAATGGCCGCCACATGCACCGATTGCGTGCCATCATAAAAAAGTGCGCCCCGCGCGCCCAGTGTGATAACAGCAGCGCCAGCACCCGCCCCCACCAGCGCGCGCGCCGCAGCTTCTGCCTGTGGCAGGGTTGCCACCGGCAATCCGGTCAAAATCTCAGCTTCGGTTTCGTTTGGCATCACAAAATCGCTCAGCCGCAACATTTCGGCCATCGGTGCACAGCTCATATCCGTCGCTGGCGCAGGGTTCAAAACCGTGCGCACCCCCGCAGCGCGGGCAATTTGCAATCCACGCAACGCCGCACTTAGCGGTTGTTCGCATTGGGTGACAAAAACCGCCGCCCCCGCAATAAGATCAGCACAGGCATCCAAATCGGCTGGGCAGATATCTGCGGCGCTGCCCGGGCAAACGACGATAGAGTTTTGACCCGTTGCCGCATCAAGCAAGATACACGCAGCCCCTGTCTGTCCACCGGGATCAATTTTGACCGCCGCAGCATTAACACCTGCCCTTGCCCAGATCTGATGGGCCATATCGGCAAAGTGGTCGGCCCCCAAACGGGTGATCATATGGGCCGCACCGCCCGCCTTGGCACAGGCCACAGCCTGATTGGACCCTTTGCCCCCCGGCCCCATCGTAAAAGACTGCGCCAGAACCGTTTCACCTGCATGAGGTGGGCGCCCCATCCGAAATGCAACATCGGCAACAAAAACGCCCAAAATCACAGTATCACCCATCACGGCCCCCGGTTTCTGCGTTGAGTGTGCATTGTCAGATCCATCACCCCGCTTCTGGCTCAGCGATGCGGCGGGCCTCATCAAGCAATGCGCCCAGAACCGGGGTATGGGGTTCGCGATGCGCCACGATCAGCCCAACCAAATGTCGGGCATCCGCAGCCCGTATCGGGATTGAGGTCAGGTTTTGCCCCCCCACAACCGCCGGGCTTCTCTGCGCACCTGACATCTTGCCGGCGCGCGGATCGCTCTCTGGATCTGCAGAAAACATCTGCGCCAGCTTGACCGGCACGATACTGGCCCAGCGGCCGGTCATCACATGGCTTACCAGTGCAATCATCGAATTGGATTCGACCATCGCATCGGCCTGCACACCCGCAGTGGCCAAATGCTGGGCAATGATGCGCCGGTTTTGCATGTCTGATGTCAGCAGGCAGAGCGGAACCCCTGCCGCCTCGGCCCATGTGACCTCTGACTGGCGCGCAAGGGGGCTGTTGCGATGTACCAGCAAACGATAGGATTCATGATAGATGGGCACAGCGGTCATCCGGCCCAGCGGCTCGTTATCCAGATAGGTGATGCCAGCATCCAACTCTAAAGTGTCGATCTGTTGCAAGATCTCACCCGAAGCACGCGACAAGACCGCCACCCGCACATTGGGGTGACGCTTGGTAAAGGGCTCAACCAATCCCACGACCATCGGCAGCGCCGTGGGAATAACACCAATGCGCAGATTGCCCGACAGCCCCCGACGCGAGGCGCGCATTTCTTCGCGCATCGTTCGGGTGTCAGACACAATACGCCGGGCCCAATCCAACACGCGCTGCCCCTCAGGGGTCAGCCCCTGAAAGCGTGATCCCCGATAGACAAGTTGCACACCCAACTGATCTTCCAGCTTTTTGATCGCCGAGGACAACGTGGGTTGGGTCACACCGCACAGATCGGCGGCTGCACCGAAATGGCGTTCATTGGCCAAGGCGATGAACATTTCCAATTTGTCCAGCACGCGTCTGATCCCCCAGCTGTTGCCCCAGACCCCGATACCCTTGGTGAGACAGATCGCGGCCTTTGTCGCGCAGTATGGGCCGCGTGCTGTGGGCGTGCAAGCGGCGCATGCCGAAGACCACACCACCAGATCACGCGAAACACCAATGCCGCCTTGTTCCAAGCCGCGGGGCGCTCTACATATGGGGCATGAAACGATTTATTCCCTTTATGACGCCTGATCCGCTTGTGGCCGTGCTGCGCCTGTCGGGTGTGATTGCCTCTGGCGCGCGCGGCGGGTTGTCAGATGCCACACTGGCACCACTGATTGACAAGGCCTTTTCACGCGGCAAACCGGCCGCTGTGGCGCTGGTGATCAATTCACCGGGCGGCGCGCCGGTGCAAACCGCGCTGATCGCCGCACGCATTCGCAGACTGGCTGACGAAAAACAGGTGCCAGTGCATGCCTTTGTCGAAGATGTCGCTGCGTCGGGCGGGTATTGGCTGGCGACTGCCGCTGATCAGATTTGGGCTGATGACAGCTCAGTTCTGGGATCAATCGGGGTGATATCGGCGGGGTTCGGCTTTCACGAACTGTTGGCCCGCCAAGGGGTCGAGCGGCGGGTGCATACCGCAGGGCAATCCAAAAGCTTTATGGATCCGTTTTTGCCCGAAAAACCTGAAGACGTCGTTCGGCTAAAAGCGTTGCAAGAGCCCATTCACCAAAGCTTTATCGCCCAAGTCAAAGCCCGGCGCGGCACACGTCTGACAGATGCAGATTTGTTCACCGGCGATATCTGGGTGGGCGCGCAAGCGGTAAAGGTCGGGCTGGCTGACGGCATTGGGCATTTAGAGCCAAAGATGAAAGAGATTTTTGGCCCCAAAGTGCGATTTGTGCCCTATGGCGTTAAACGTGGATTGCTACAACGCTTTGGGCTGAAAACGTTGTCACAAACGCTTGACCATGTGGAAGACCGCGCGCTTTGGGCGCGGTTTGGGCTTTGAGATGATGATAAAAATTGTCAGCCTGTTTCTGATTGCGATGGTGGCGCTGGGGCTGTTTGGTGGGTTTCGTAAACTGGGCACGAAGAAAACGCCGCCAAAGCGGCCAAACCCGTTGCCAAAGCCTGCTTTGTGTTCCGAGTGCGGTGCGCCGGTCGCAGGCACCAAGCCCTGCCCTTGCCAAACGCCCCCTGCGGGCTAAGCCTGAGCTGTACGCTGCACACACATGCGACAGGGAACAGGTGAGCCGATGACCAACACACAGACCCCCGCCCCAAAAGGCCGGGCCCTAGTAACCGGCGCAGGCAAACGGCTTGGCCGGGCTATGGCGCTTTATTTGGGCCAACGCGGCTATGATGTGGCCGTCCACTACGCCACAGCCCAATCACAAGCCGAGGCCGTTGCGGCAGAGATCCGTGGCATGGGGCGCAAAGCAGTGGCCCTGCCTGCCGATTTGCTAGATGAAACACAAACAAGCGCACTGGTGGGCCAAGCCCATACGGCCCTTGGTGGTCCTTTGACCGTTTTAATCAATAATGCGTCAATTTTTGAATATGACACATTAGACAGTGCCAGCCTTGAAAGCTGGGATCGTCATATCGGCTCAAACCTGCGTGCACCATTTGTCTTAACCCAACACTTTGCCAAATCAGTGCCCGAGGCCGCAGTTGACGCGCAGGGTGAACCGATCGCGACAGGGTTGATTGTAAACATGATTGATCAGCGTGTACGTAAACTCACGCCAGAATTCATGACCTATACCTTGGCCAAAATGGGACTTTGGGCGCTGACGCAAACGGCCGCCCAAGCGCTGGCCCCGCGCATTCGCGTTAACGCGATCGCCCCTGGCCCAACCATGCAAGGTGCGCGTCAATCCGACAACCATTTTGCACGGCAACGCGCGGGCACCGTTCTGCAACGCGGCGCAAACCCAGAAGATATTACCGCAGCCCTTGGCTATTTATTGGATGCCCCTGCGGTCACGGGGCAACTTTTTTGCGTTGATGGTGGCCAGCATCTGGGCTGGAAAACCCCCGATATTGTAGGCGTCGAATAGCTGCAAGGCGCGGAAAGTGGTTATCAAAAGGTAAAGTTATCCACCAGCGCGGTAAGCTTTAGAAATCTGTTACGAAAATGTCTTTGAAATCAGCGATTTATTAGGCATATTTAATTTGTATCTTAAAATCAATGGGTTACCTAAGTGCTCAAAAAATAGGCAAATTGATCAAACCGGCTGTAATCATAGGAAATTCGTTGCCACCCAAGATGTTCTCAACAAACTTATCCACAGAAACGGTGGAGATGTTTTCCCTTGCCCATGGGGCCGCAACCGTGCAGGCCAAGAGAGAATCACGATACCAAAATCATGAATGACGATTCGCAAATCTCGCCTCAGACCGCTGCCCCCGATTCAAATAATTTGGGGGCCGCACCGCTGAAAGGCCACGCGCTGATCCACGCGCAACTTGCAACGCTTGACAGCGCGCCGGGCGTCTACCGCATGCTTGATGCCGAAGCACGGGTGCTTTACGTGGGCAAGGCGCGCAATCTGCGCAAACGGGTTGCAAACTATGCCAAACCCACCGGCCATTCGGGACGCATTGCCCGGATGATCGAAGAAACCACGCAGATGATGTTTTTGACCACACGCACAGAAACAGAAGCGCTGTTGTTAGAACAAAACTTAATTAAACAGTTAAAGCCACGCTATAACGTGCTGCTACGTGATGACAAATCCTTTCCCAATATTCTGGTGGCCAAAGACCATCCCTTTGCCAAAATCGTAAAACACCGCGGGCGCAAAACGGAAAAAGGCAGCTATTTCGGCCCATTTGCCTCGGCTGGGGCTGTCAATCGCACGCTGACACAGTTGCAGCGGGTGTTTCAGCTGCGCACCTGTTCAGATGTCACATTCCAAAGCCGCACCCGCCCCTGCCTGCTGCATCAAATCAAACGCTGCACAGCCCCCTGCACCGGGTTGATCAATCAGGCTGATTATGGGGCGCTGGTGGCCGATGCCGAACGGTTTTTGTCAGGGCGCAGCACATCGGTTCAGGCGGATTTGGCCCGTGAAATGGCAGTTGCGTCTGACGCAATGGAATTTGAACGCGCCGCCGCTTTGCGCGACAGGATCCGGGCGCTGACACAGGTGCAAAGCGTCCAAGGCATCAACCCGCGTGGTGTCCCCGAGGCAGATGTGATCGCGCTGCATCTCGAAGGTGGACAGGCCTGTGTGCAGGTATTTTTCATCCGCGCCAACCAAAGCTGGGGCAACCGCGATTTCTACCCCCGCACCGGGTCTGGCGCCGAAGAACCCGAGATTCTTGAGGCATTTTTAGGCCAGTTCTATGATGATAAAACTCCACCACGGCTGATTTTGCTGTCACATGCGATTGAAAATGCGGATTTGATGGGGCAACTGCTGTCAGACCGGGCAGGGCGCAAGGTGGAATTGGCGGTGCCCCAGCGCGGCGAAAAGGCTGATTTGCTGGAAAATGCAGCGCGCAATGCCCGCGAAAGCTTGGCGCGCAAACTGGCTGAAAGCGCATCGCAATCGCGGCTGCTGTCAGAGCTTGCACGCGCCTTTGATCTTGAATCCCCCCCCCGCCGGATTGAGGTGTATGACAACAGCCACATTCAGGGCAGTGATGCGGTTGGCGGTATGATCGTGGCTGGACCCGAGGGGTTTTTGAAAAGCCAATATCGCAAATTTAACATTCGTGGCGAAAACCTGACGCCGGGCGATGATTTTGGCATGATGCGCGAAATGCTCACCCGCCGGTTCGAACGTCTGCTGCGCGAAGACCCAGACCGCGAAAGCGAGCACTGGCCCGATCTTTTGCTGATTGATGGCGGTGCTGGCCAAGTATCAGCGGTGACTGATATCCTTGGGGCCCTGGGCTTGGATGATTTGCCGATGGTGGGTGTCGCCAAAGGTGTTGACCGTGATGCCGGCAAAGAAGAATTTCACCGCCCCGGAAAACCAGTTTTTGCCCTGCGCCATAACGACCCAGTGCTTTATTTCGTGCAGCGCTTGCGCGATGAGGCTCACCGTTGGGCGATTGGTGCGCATCGGGCCAAACGATCCAAGGCCATTACAGTGACGCCGCTTGATGAAATCGCGGGCGTGGGGGCCGCACGTAAACGCGCGCTGCTGGCCCATTTCGGCTCGGCCAAGGCGGTCAGCCGCGCGGGATTGCCAGATTTGATGGCGGTTGAGGGCATATCACAGGCCATGGCGCAGACGATCCATGATTTCTTTAACGCCAAGTCATAATCCCCCAATAGTGCGTCATCTTCTGAC
>ERZ888423.2892-NODE-2892-length-12087-cov-20.957696_pt1 | contig 12087 bp, 10 predicted proteins | sample MGYA00520523_ERZ888423 | MGnify/ENA primary metagenome ERZ888423 (study PRJEB32303, sample SAMEA104408611) | aquatic metagenome | biome: Brackish water; feature: Pelagic; material: water | place: Baltic Sea | collected 2014-06-08T10:24:00 | depth 30,27 m ...
GCTTGGTCAACCAAGCCAATGGCAGGCTTTGAGAATTGGCTGGCCAGTAAGGACTGACTGATGTGTTTGCCACGGTACAAGTTTTCGCTGTTGAGCACCGTGACAAATTCGGGGTGGTCGCGAAAGTAGCGCACAAAAAACTCGACGGCAGCAGTCAGCGCTTTGATTGGGTTGCTGGTATCTAAGGTGACGGCCGCTTCAGCCTCGTTGTAGCGCCGGTAGATTTCTTCAAGGGCAGCAATGAATAGCCCTTCTTTGTTGCCAAAGTAGTAGTAAATCATCCGATCGTGCGATTGCGCGAGCTCAGCGATGCGTGAAACGCTACCGCCGTGCAAGCCGTGGGTCGAGAACACCTCGATGGACGCCTCCAACAGGCTTTGTCGAGTGGCTTGGGCGCGGGCTTGGTGCGCCGGGCGGTGGGTTTTTTGTGTCACTGCTCAGCAAAGGCGCGTTCGATCACAAAGTCGCCAGGCTTTGATGTGTTGCCCTCTTTAAACTGACGTTGCTCGAACATCGATTTTAAGTCGCGTAACACCGCAGGGCTGCCGCAAATCATCGCCCGGTCTACGCTGGGGTCAAGCGCAGGCGTGCCCAAGTCTTGAAACAGTTTGCCTGATTCGATGAGGTCTGTGATTCGGCCTTGGTTCTCGAACGCCTCCCGCGTGACAGTTGGGTAATAGCGCAGTTGCTGCTTGGCCATGTCACCCAAGAATTCGTGCTCAGGTAGCGTCTCTGTCAAGAACTGGCGATAAGCCAGTTCTTTGACTTCACGCACACCGTGCACCACGATGACTTCTTCAAACTTTTCATAGGTTTCGGGGTCTCTCACAATGCTTAAGTACGGCGCCAGTCCAGTGCCTGTGCCCAGCAAGTAGAGGCGCTTACCTGGTAAAAGGTAGTCAATCAAAAGCGTGCCAGTGGGTTTTCTGCCGACGACCACCGTGTCGCCAGGTTGGATGTGCTGCAGGCGTGAAGTCAGGGGACCATTTGGCACTTTGATGCTTAAAAACTCGAGGTGTTCTTCATAATTGGCGCTGGCAATGCTATAGGCGCGAAGCAGTGGCTTGCCATCTAGGCGAAGGCCAATCATGGTGAAATGACCATTGCTAAAGCGCAGGGAAGGGTCTCGGGTGGTGGTAAAAGAAAAAAGACTGTCCGTCCAGTGGTGAACGGTGAGAACCCGTTCTTCGTTAAAAGCGCTCATGGCATTGTTCCAAAATTTAAAGCAACACAGGCGTGCTGACACAGAACCTTGCGTTGGTCGGTCACTTCGACTAAAGTATTTGTTAAATGTAGCATTCGCTACATTTAACGCACTGGTGGCATGGCGTTTATCAACAATGCGTCACTAAGGCGTCACTTTAACCGCTGACTGAGAGCTTGTCAGCGCAAAAGGGATTGCCACAAGGGGAAATATCAAGTGAGAGTTCATTTAATGGTGCGACACGCGGCGGTTGTTTTATCAGCGCTGGCGGTCGGCACGAGTTGGGCGCAGGAGCCGATCAAAATCGGTGAAATCAATAGCTATAAGGCCTTACCGGCGTTTTTAGAGCCGTACAAAAAGGGCATGGCGTTGGCGCTCGATGAAATTAATGCCGCCGGCGGGGTGTTGGGACGGCCCTTGACTTTGATTACCCGAGATGACAGTGCCAATCCAGGCGATGCCGTGAGAGTGGCGCAAGCCCTCTTATCGCGCGACCGGGTCGATGTGTTGGCAGGCACGTTCTTGTCTCACATCGGCCTGGCCGTCAGTGACTTTGCCAAGCAAAAAAAGGTTTTCTTTTTAGCCAGTGAGCCGTTGACGGACAAATTGGTTTGGGAAAACGGCAATCGCTATACTTTCCGTCTTCGGCCATCAACCTACATGCAAGTGGCCATGTTGGTGCCTGAAGCGGTGGCCATGAATAAAAAACGTTGGGCATTGGTCTACCCCAATTACGAGTATGGGCAGTCGGGTATTGAAACCTTTAAAAAACTCATGCTTGAAGCACAGCCCGAGATTGAATTCGTGGCTGAGCAGGCCGCTCCTTTGGGCAAAGTTGATGCCGGTAGCGTGGTGCAAGCGTTGGGTGACGCCAAGCCAGATGCCATCTTCAACATGCTGTTTGCCGCTGATCTTGCCAAGTTTGTGCGCGAGGGCAACACGCGTGGTCTGTTTAAAAACGTCGAAGTGGTCAGTTTACTGACAGGCGAACCCGAATATTTGGATCCCTTAAAAGCGGAAACCCCCGAGGGCTGGCTGGTCACAGGCTACCCTTGGTACGGTATCGATACGCCCGAACATGAGGCATTCTTGAAGGCGTATCAAGCCAAATTTGACGACTATCCGCGTTTGGGTTCTGTGGTCGGTTATGCCACGATTGCATCATTAGCTGCTGGCATTAAAAAGGCGGGCAGTGTGGACAGCGAAAAGCTCGTTCAAGCGTTTCGAGGCCTGACAGTGAGCACACCCTTTGGCATGATCACCTATCGCCCAGAAGACCAGCAATCCACCATGGGGAGCTTTGTTGGGCGAACCGCTCTGGTCGATGGTCAAGGGGTGATGCAAGGGTTTCGCTACATTGATGGTGTCGACGTTTTACCGCCTGCTAACCAGGTTCAATTCTTACGACCGCTTCAGTAGCGTTTAAAGGCAAGTTCACCGTTGGATGCCCTCGCCAGTTTTACGCTCCAAATTTTAAACGGCTTGGCTAGCGCCTCTTCGTTGTTCTTGGTGTCGGTTGGTTTGTCGCTTATTTTTGGCGTCACACGCATCGTTAATTTTGCGCATGGCTCCTTTTTCATGCTCGGCATTTATGTGGCTTATAGCGCCGTTGGCTGGTTAATGCCTGTGCTTGGCGGGGCGGGTTTCTGGGTTGGTGTAGTGGTGGCGGCTGTTGTGGTGGGTTTGAGTGGCGCGCTTGTAGAAATATTGCTATTGCGCCGAATTTATCGCTCTCCGGAGCTGTTTCAGCTGCTGGCAACCTTTGCCTTGGTGTTGGTGATTAAAGACCTAGCCCTCTGGACATGGGGCCCCGAGGAGCTTTTGGGGCCACGCGCGCCAGGTTTGGAAGGTGCCGTGATGATTTGGGGTCGTGCCTTTCCGACCTACGATCTTTTTCTGCTAGCCATGGGACCACTGGTTTTGATGGCATTGACGCAGTTGCTCAAGCGTACCCGCTGGGGATTGTCGGTGCGGGCGGCGACTCAAGACCGCGACATGGTTGGTGCTCTCGGTGTCAATCAAGCTTGGCTTTTCACCGCGGTGTTTGCATTGGGTACGGCTTTGGCCGGTTTCGGTGGGGCTTTGCAACTGCCTCGAGAGCCGGCGAGCTTAGAGCTTGATTTGTCAATTCTTGGTTCGGCATTCGTGGTGGTGGTGGTCGGCGGCTTGGGTTCTTTGAGTGGTGCTTTTGTGGCGGCGGTTTTGGTGTCTGTCATCAAAGCCACCTGTATTTGGCTTGGGATTGTGACCTTGTTTGGGATTGAGTTCGCCTTCCCAAAACTCACTTTAGTGGCTGAGTTTTTGGTGATGGCCGCGGTGCTGATATGGCGGCCTTGGGGCTTGTTTGGCCGCCGACAGACGGCCTCAGCGCACACCACGCCCGAAGCGCCATTGCTCCCGCCGGGCCGCTGGCAGCGCTTGCTCAGCTTGGTGTTGATCTTGCTTCTGGTGGCATTACCGGTGGTTGATCAGGCGTTTCCTTATGCGCTGGTGTTGTCGATCGATATTTTGATTGCGGTTCTATTTGCTGCGAGTTTGCATTTCATCATGGGCCCAGGGGGGTTGCATTCTTTTGGGCACGCGGCCTATTTTGGTTTGGGCGCCTATGGGGCGGCTTTGTTGGTGACGGGCCTTGCTGTTCCGATGCCGCTGGCCTTGGTCCTGGCGCCCTTGGCGGCGACGGCAGGCGCTTTGTTGTTTGGTTGGTTTAGTGTCCGGTTGTCAGGGGTATACCTGGCCATGTTGACCTTGGCCTTCGCGCAGATTGTCTGGGCAATCGCTTTTCAGTGGGACGCTGTCACGGGTGGCAGTAATGGGATTACTGGACTTTGGCCGAGCCCGTGGCTGGCCAGCGATCGTGCCTATTTTTGGCTCGCTTTGGCTTGCTTGGTGATGGGCATGTGGGTGCTTAGGCGTGGCCTATTTTCTGCGTTTGGTTATGCGCTAAGAGCAGGGCGTGATTCGGCGCTACGCGCTCAAGCCGTGGGTATTGATGTGCATCGCATTCAGTGGATGGCGTTTGTGGTGGCGGGCACGGTGGCAGGCTTGGCGGGCGCTTTGTTTGCCTTTTCTAAGGGCAGTATTTCGCCCGATGTCTTGGGTGTGGCGCGTTCGATAGACGGTTTGGTAATGGTGTTGCTTGGCGGGGTGCAAACCCTGGCAGGCCCGGTTGTTGGCGCGGCTGCCTTTGTGGGGTTGTACGACACGGTATCGCAATACACCGACTATTGGCGCGCGACGCTTGGTGCCATTATTTTGTTGCTGGTCTTGTTATTTCCGCAAGGCATCGCGGGCTATGCCGCATGGCTTGTCGCGCGCTTGAAATGGCGTTTTGTGGGTCAAGCGGCATGACGCATTTGGTCGTCCATCAGCTCCATAAATCATTCGGTGGGGTGAAAGCTGTCAATAACGTGAGCTTTGAGGTCGCGCCCGGTGAGTTGGTGGCGTTGATTGGGCCCAACGGTGCGGGTAAGTCAACGACCTTTAATGTCATCAATGGGCAATGGTCACCTGACTGCGGTGATGTTCTTTTAGAGGGTCGGTCTCTTATTGGCCTCACACCACAACAGGTTTGGCGTTTTGGTGTTGGCCGTACCTTTCAAACGGCCGCTGTGTTTGGTTCGATGAGTGTGCTGGAGAATGTGCAGACCGTGTTGATGTCTCGAGATCGTCGTTTTTTTGACTTGTTCTCAAAAGCCACGGGCTACCAACAGGCAGAGGCACTGTCACTGATTGAGCAGGTGGGGCTGGTTGAAATGGCTCACCAGCGCTGTCAGGCGTTGGCTTATGCGGATGTCAAAAGGGTTGAATTGGCTTTGGCCCTGGCGAGCGCACCACGCTGGTTATTAATGGATGAACCGACCGCAGGCATGGCGCCGGCTGAACGCCAAGCGCTCATGACGCTAACCCATGCGTTAGCCAAGCAGCAGCGCATTGGGGTTTTGTTTACCGAACACAGCATGGATGTGGTCTTTGGCTATGCTGACCGCATATTGGTGATGGCCCAGGGGCGCTTGATCGCGCAGGGCACACCAACCGAAATCCAGTCTAATGAGCAGGTCCAGTCGGTGTATTTTGGTCGCCAGCAACCGGTTTTGGTTTCGGCCGTGCTCGAGGGGGTGCCATGAACCCCGTGCTTTCGGCCCAAGGTCTGAACGCTTGGTATGGCATGGCTCAAGTGTTGTTTGAGGTTGACTTGACGGTCAATCGCGGTGAGGTCGTGGCTTTGATGGGTCGCAATGGCGCTGGCAAAAGCACGTTGCTCAAAGCCGTGATGGGGCTGCTTGAGCGCCGTCAAATGCAACTCGATTTGTTTGGTCAACCGTTGGGGCTCTTGGCTCCTTATCGGATGGCGCGATTAGGGGTCGGGTATGTGCCACAAGATCGCCGAATCTTTACTGACCTGACTGTCATGGAAAACCTGCTCGTGGCCCAGCGCCCAGGGCACCATTGGCCAGACGGTGCGGCTGGACCGGTTTGGGATCCTGAGCGATTGTTTGATTTATTCCCTAATTTGGCACAGCGCCGTGATCATCGCGCCTCGCAAATGAGCGGCGGTGAGCAACAAATGTTGTCTGTTGCCCGCACCTTGATGGGTAACCCATTGGTTTTGTTGCTTGATGAACCGTCGGAAGGGGTGGCGCCAGTGATCGTGGATCAAATGCAAATAATGGTGATGACGCTTAAGTCGCAGGGTGTGAGTTTGTTGTTATCAGAACAGAATCTGGGATTTGCCCAAGCCGTCAGTGACCGCGCCTATCTACTGGAGCAGGGGCACGTGCGATTTAAAGGAGCAATGAGCGAACTCAGTGCGCAGACCGAGCTTTGTCAGCGTTATCTGGGTGTTTCTATGATGGCCTGAATTTTGCTTTCAGCGCAATTGAGTCCGTGTGATGAATTTCTCGTGTCTCGGGTTAACCACTTGCAAAGTCTCTGAACTTCCCACAAAATATGTCTTATGTTGTGCCCCGGATCACTGTCGACCCGGGGTTTTGTTTTTTAGGATTTGTTATGTCTGGTATTCCATTGACCGTGAAAGGCGCTCAACGTCTTCGAGAAGAACTTCACCAACTCAAACACGTTGAACGTCCGGCTGTGATTGAGGCGATTGCTGAAGCGAGGGCGCAAGGCGACCTTTCTGAAAACGCTGAATACGACGCGGCGCGCGAGCGGCAGGGTTTTGTTGAGGCTCGCATTGGTGAATTGGACGGTGTTTTGTCGAACGCCCAACTCATTGAACCGACTGAACTTGAGGCCGATGGTCGGGTCGTGTTCGGGGCGACGGTCAAGATCGAGGATCTTGAGAGTGGCGACAAGGTGGTCTACCAGATCGTGGGTGATTTAGAAGCGGACATCAAACAGAACCTGATTTCTGTTTCAAGCCCTGTTGCGCGGGCGCTGATTGGCAAATCTGAAGGTGATGTTGTTGAAGTCAAAGCACCTTCAGGCGCCAAAGAATTCGAAATTGTCGAGGTCAGCTACCGTTGAGGTGGTTCTCGCAAGCGACCCGACGGGTGCACCTGCGAATCAAAGCCATTATTTATTCAGGCCCCGGCGAGCGCCGGCGCGTAATGAAAGCGCACTTTTTCTGGCGGGTCTTGCCGTTGTGCTGGTAGCGCGTGCGGGTCGAGTGGCGCGTTTGGCGGCTGAGCGGTCAGATTTTTCAGCCGAGAATGCCCGAATCGCTGAGGGCTTGCTGGGATCAATGGGTTTAACTGCCGGACGAGACTTCTTTTTAACCCTTTTACCAAGGGCCGCCATTTTCTTGGGCGTGTGCGGTTCGCTGGGTTTGCGTTTGGGAGGCATCACAATCACGCCAGTTTGCTCACTAAAAGCGGGCTTTTTGCCAACGCGGTACACGATCAGTATCTTACCCAAATGCGCGACTGATACACAGCCGAGCTGGTTGCAGATGGTTTCCAGCATACTATCTCTATCTGAGCGCTCTTGACCGCTGACGCGAACCTTAATTAATTCGTGCGCCGACAGCGCCACCTCAATTTCTTTGAGCACCGCTGGCGTCAGGCCGGCGTCACCGACCATGACCACGGGACGTAAGGAATGGGCGGCCGCGCGAAGGGCGCTACGGGCTTGGCTCGAAAGAGCAGCATTGGGCTTTGTTATCGACATCATGAGATTGTACGGGAATGGCGAAAAAGAAATTTTCAAAAGAGTGGGTCATGCAGCATATTAATGACCCTTACGTTAAATTGGCTCAGCAAAAAGGTTATCGAGCCCGTGCGGCGTTCAAATTGATAGAGATTTTGGACACAGAGCGGTTACTTCGGCCGGGGGATTGGGTGGTTGATCTCGGTTCTGCGCCCGGTAGCTGGTGTCAGGTGGCACGAGAGCGGATGCTTGGGCGTGATGGCGTTATTAACGGTCAAGTCATTGCTTTAGACATTTTACCGATGGATCCCGTTGAGGGTGTAACGTTTATCTTAGGGGATTTTCAAGAGGACGCGGTTTTGGCAGCGCTATCGGCCCAATTAAAAGGGCAGTCGGTTGACCTTGTGATTTCGGATATGGCCCCCAACTTATCAGGGGTGAGTAGTGCGGATTCAGCCCGAATCGGTCATTTGTGTGAATTAGCCCAGGCATTTGCTGTTGATCATCTCAAGCCCGATGGGGCTTTAATTGTCAAAGCATTTCATGGGAGCGGATTTTCACAGATCGTTGAAGGACTCAAGCGCCAGTTTAAACGAGTCGTTGAACGAAAGCCAAAAGCGTCTCGAGATAAATCTTCAGAAACTTTTTTGGTTGCCAAGGGCCTTAAGTAATATGAAATCGTTTTTTGCTATGCCTATATGGTTCTTTCTTAATATCCGTTAAGTACCGATTGATATTGTCTTTTAGACTCGCTAAAGCAGGTAAACTTGTTAATCTGAATCAGGATCAGTCAATGGCTCTTTGTATGGTCAAAGTGTCAAGCATGTCCAGTGGGAGATAGGCCGTGAACAGTTCGTTCTCTAAAATTGCCGTGTGGATGGTTATCGCACTGGTCCTCTTTACTGTTTTTAAACAGTTTGATAGTCGCCCTGCCGCTAACGATGCAGTGACTTACACCGAGTTCATGAATGACGCAACAGCCGGCAAAATCCGCAAAGTCGACATTCAGGGCGATGTCTTGCATGTCACGCCTGATTCTGGCCGTCCTTACACCATCACTTCACCAAGCGATATCTGGATGGTTTCTGATTTGCTTAAAGCCGGTGTCCAAGTCTCAGGCAAAGCCCGCGAGGAGCCGTCGCTTCTCATGAGTATTTTTGTGTCTTGGTTCCCGATGTTGTTGTTAATCGGCTTGTACATCTTTTTTATGCGTCAAATGCAAGGTGGTGGCAAAGGCGGTGCGTTTAGTTTTGGTAAATCCAAAGCCCGCATGCTCGATGACACCACCAACAACACCACGTTCGCTGACGTGGCGGGTTGCGACGAAGCCAAAGAAGAAGTCCAAGAATTGGTTGATTTCTTACGTGATCCGACCAAGTTTCAAACCTTGGGTGGGCGCATTCCTCGCGGCGTATTGATGGTTGGTTCGCCTGGGACAGGTAAAACACTCCTGGCGCGTGCCATTGCAGGTGAGGCAAAAGTGCCTTTCTTTAGCATTGCAGGTTCCGATTTTGTCGAAATGTTCGTTGGTGTGGGTGCAGCGCGTGTGCGCGACATGTTTGAAAATGCGAAGAAGCATGCACCGTGCATTATTTTTATCGACGAGATTGATGCCGTCGGCCGTCAACGTGGCGCCGGTCTCGGCGGCGGTAACGACGAGCGCGAGCAGACGCTTAACCAAATGCTGGTTGAAATGGACGGTTTTGAAGCTGGCCAAGGCGTTATCGTGATCGCGGCAACCAACCGGCCTGACGTGCTCGACCCCGCTTTGTTGCGTCCCGGTCGTTTCGACCGTCAAGTGGTTGTGCCGTTGCCTGACGTTCGTGGTCGTGAGCAAATTCTTGCCGTACACATGCGTAAAGTGCCAATTGCGCAAAACGTTGAAGGTCGCATTTTGGCTCGTGGTACCCCTGGGTTTTCAGGCGCTGACTTGGCAAATTTGGTCAACGAGGCGGCGCTGTTTGCTGCCAGACGTAGCGCTCGTTTGGTCGACATGTCGGACTTCGAGAAGGCCAAAGATAAGATCATGATGGGCGCTGAGCGTCGGTCGATCGTGATGCCAGAAGAAGAGCGTCGCAACACGGCTTATCACGAGTCTGGTCACGCGGTGGTCGCACGCATGATGCCCAAGACCGATCCGGTTCACAAAGTCACGATTATTCCTCGTGGGCGTGCGTTGGGTGTGACGATGCAATTGCCTGAAGGTGACCGCTACAGTATGGACAAAGAGCGCTTGCTCTCCACTATCACGGTTTTGTTTGGTGGACGGATTGCTGAAGAGCTCTTCATGAACCAGATGACCACGGGCGCTTCGAATGACTTTGAGCGCGCCACAGCCATCGCTCGCGACATCGTGACGCGCTACGGCATGACGACCGAACTCGGTCCCATGGTTTACGCAGAAAACGAAGGCGAAGTGTTTTTGGGTCGAAGCGTCACCAAAACCACGCACATGTCTGAGGCGACGATGCAGAAAGTGGATAACGAAATCCGCAAGATCATCGACGAGCAATACAACGTGGCACGTGCGATTCTCGAGGGCAATCGCGACAAGGTCGAGGCGATGACCAAAGCATTACTTGAGTGGGAAACCATTGACGCGGATCAAATCAAGGACATCATGGAGGGTAAGCCCCCACGCCCACCAGCGACACCGTCACCGATCGTTGACACGCCTGCACCGCCATCAAACCCAACAGCCGATGCAAGCAATCCTGCTGAGGCTGTTTAAAAAGAACGACAAATGATGGTCAAAACTTGGCAATGCGGACGATTCGAGTTTCCCCTGGATCGTCCGGTTTTGATGGGGGTGATCAACGTCACCCCCGATTCTTTTTCTGACGGCGGCCAGCACGTGGCCGCTGAGGCTGCGATCAAACACGCCCGTCAACTCATCAAGCAGGGTGCTCGCATTATTGATATTGGCGGCGAGTCAAGTCGCCCAGGTGCCGAGCCTGTTTTGGCTAAACGAGAGCTTGACCGCATCATGCCAGTGCTTGAGTCCTTGCGCCATGCCGATGTGGCTTTGTCGGTCGATACCAGCAAGCCTGAAGTCATGAAGGTGACGTTAGACGCTGGTGCGGACATCATCAATGACATCACTGGGTTCAAAGACCCCAAGGCGCAGGCGCTGGTGGCTGAGCACGGACGTTGTGGTGTGTGTGTGATGCACATGCAAGGTGAGCCTCGATCCATGCAGCAAGCCCCCGTTTACGATGACGTAACGGCTCAAGTGTTTGGTTGGCTTGCGCAGCAGGCCCAGCATTTGGTCGAGCTGGGCGTGTCAGCGTCTCGATTATCGCTAGATCCCGGGTTTGGCTTTGGCAAAAACATCGATCACAATTACCAATTGTTACGTGATCTTGATCGGCTGGTGGCGCTTGGCTATCCCGTTTTAATCGGCGTGTCGCGCAAGTCAATGATTGGTGCGGTCACGGGACGCCCGGTTGATCAGCGATTGGCGGGTAGTTTGGCTGGTGTTATTTCAGGCGTCTATCGCGGCGCTCGGATTGTTAGGGTGCACGATGTGGGCGCAACCAAAGAAGCGCTTGATGTTTGGCAGGCTGTGGAATTCGGTCCCAAGGAACACACTTGAATCGCAAATATTTTGGTACCGATGGCGTGCGTGGTGAAGTGGGTGGGCCGGTCATGAACCCCCAGTTCGCGATGCGATTGGGGTACGCAGCGGGTAGAGTGTTGGTTAAAAACCACGAAGGTAAGGGGCGTCCTGCCGTTTTGATTGGTAAAGATACCCGTATCAGTGGCTACATGCTTGAGTCAGCAATGGAAGCTGGGTTCGCCTCGGCAGGTGTTGATGTGCTGCTGGCAGGGCCCATACCAACGCCTGCCGTGGCCTACCTGACCCGCGCTTGGCGCTTGGCGGCTGGGGTCGTGATCAGTGCCTCACACAACCCTTATTCTGACAATGGGATTAAGTTTTTTTCTGCCAAGGGCAACAAGCTCCCCGATGAGGTTGAGCTGATGATTGAGGCAACCATGGATGAGCCTTTGGATTGTGTGTCCTCAGACAATCTGGGTCGAGCTCGCCGTATTGATGATGCGGCTGGTCGCTATATCGAGTTCTGTAAGGGCACATTCGGTTCTGACTTGGACCTCAGCGGCCTAACGTTGGTGGTAGACGCTGCTAACGGCGCGGCCTATCACATTGCGCCGCACGTTTTTCGAGAGCTTGGCGCCTTGGTTCATCCCATGGGAGTGAGTCCCAATGGTTTCAACATCAATGACGGTGTTGGGGCTTTGCACCCAGAGAGTTTGGCTCAAGCGGTTCGTGAAAAGGGCGCTGATTTTGGGATTGCACTCGATGGCGATGCCGATCGGGTCTTTATCGTTGACCATGAGGGTCGACTTTATAACGGCGATGAGCTGTTATTTGCTGTTGTTCGTGAGCGCTTGATGCGTGGACCCGTGGCTGGTGTGGTCGGCACGTTGATGAGCAACTTCGGTTTGGAGCGAGCCCTCTCGGCGCTACAAATTCCATTTGAGCGGGCCAAAGTCGGTGACCGCTACGTGCTTGAGCTTCTCAAAGAACGCGGTTGGCTCATTGGTGGGGAAAGTTCCGGGCATTTGTTGTGTTTGGATTGCCACTCAACCGGAGACGGCATTGTGGCGGCACTCCAGGTGCTCGCGGCATTGAGGCGTCATCGCTCGTCGATGGCCGAATGGGTCAAAGACCTGACGATGTTGCCCCAAGTGATGATCAATGTGCCAATTGCCGACGGTCTTGATTGGCAATCCCATACCGGTTTGCAGCAGGC
>ERZ888423.2893-NODE-2893-length-12087-cov-7.790392_pt1 | contig 12087 bp, 11 predicted proteins | sample MGYA00520523_ERZ888423 | MGnify/ENA primary metagenome ERZ888423 (study PRJEB32303, sample SAMEA104408611) | aquatic metagenome | biome: Brackish water; feature: Pelagic; material: water | place: Baltic Sea | collected 2014-06-08T10:24:00 | depth 30,27 m ...
GTTGGTGCTACATTTACCACCTCCCCTGCAACAGTACTAACATATAAAGTATCGCCTTCAGTAAATGCTGAAGTATTTAACCCTGAAAGATTCCCAAAGGTTACAACCTCACAAACTGCGTTGTTATTTGCATCTGCGAAAACTAAACCAAAAGCAGGTCTTGCTGCTACATTGTCTGCATCTGCCAAACCTACTAAAGTTTGATTGCCGCTAACTCCTGTAATTGCTACAACCTTGCCTTTTAATAAAGTTGAACCACTTGCATTCTTTGCGCTAAATCTAATTGCTCCGTTCAGGTTTCCAATAAAATCAGGAGCAGTTACATCTCCTGTAAATGTTGCTCCTGTCAAGTTTGCCTTTAAATCTAATGCTGAAGTATTGGCAGCAATGTTAGAAGCATTTGTAGCAATGCCTGAAGTATTGGTTGCAATGTTGGTTGTATTAGTATTAATACTTGATAAATTCGCAGAAATATTCGTTGTATTTGTAGCAACCGTTCCTTGTGTTGTGGTTAATTCAGTTGAGTTATTATTTACAACAGTCTTTATTTCGTTGGCATTTGTAAAAGTTAATTTCTTATTTTCAGGTAAAGCATTTGTCTGTCCTAAAATTTTATCGTCAAATGTAATATTAGTTGCTGCCATTATAGTTCGTATCTTTTGTTTATTGAATAAGTTGTTCCTTGTGAAGAATAGCTTTCAGTTCTGTTGCTTCTTATGTATTCAGGTGTGTTTACTGAAAGTTCAGGAATGTTTTGAAAGTTGCTTGTCAAATATTGCTTGACTTGATTTTCGTAAAATACTTTACTTGCCTCAGCTTGTCTTTGCATATTTCCTAATTCATCTGAACCTATTGAAGTAACTTCATCAGTATCTCCAATTGAAATAGTTTCAGCACCTATCTTGTACAACATTCTCGGCAAAGCCATCACATAAGTTTGCCATATAATCATCTTCATAACTGAAGCCTTATCTGAATTATACAATTCTTGATACAAGCCTGTCAAGGTATTTGAATTATAATCGTTTCTTAGCTTTATCATCAAAGCAGTTCCAAGAACATTCTGTGCTGCAAGGTCTGTTGACTGAATTACCAAAGGCTCTAAAAGTCGTGAATCAAAGTTTTCAGTAATGCCTAAATAAAACTTTAGGTCATCTAATCCAATAAGTAAAGGTATTGTTACTGCCATTTTTTAAATTTTATTTAGGATATGCACCACCGTTTGGCATATCTCTTGGTGCTTTTTTTGCATCTCTTTGTGCCGAATCTCTTCTTGGTTTATATCTGCTTGGAATTTCATCAACTTCTTTACCTCTTGAAAGGTATTTTTCAGTTTTGCTTTTAAACCTGTAAAGTTCTTCTTGCCAAAAATGACCGCATTGAACTCCACCTTTATATCTGAATAAAGAATAATTTTGACCGTTATGCCCAAACTGATTGTTAACCCCATTCTCTGAAGCAGAATCTATATCTTCTTTTCTATAAACAACACCGTTTCCTGTTCGTCCCATCATTGACTTACAGAACTGTCTGCTATTAGATGAAGAATATTTTTCTTGGTATGTATAACGAACTTTGTAATAATCTTTATCAAGGTCGCTTTCCTTATTTGGTGCTGACTTAACAAAGTCTGCCAATCGTTCAATAGATGACTTCTTAGGCTTTATCAAACCATTTGCCCAATCTTCTATGCTTTCATCATTTGCTTCTCTTACATCAACTAATTCCCACTCGTCAAAGTTTATCTTTTCTCCTGCTAATGCGTCAAGCATTTGCTCGTCATCAAAGTCTTTTTTTTTAGAAAGGTTTTCTTGAACTTGCTCCTCAATTTGAAGCCAAACATTTGCTTCGCTTTCGCTAAATCCATAACCACTTTGAAGCATCAATTTTGCTTGTGGTTCTGTCAATTCTCCTTTACCATACTTGCGAACTATTCTTTCAATCCCTTGCATCTGTCTGCCTGTCAAATTCTTTACAGAATCATTAACAGTTAATTCTTCTTCAACTACTTCTGTATGAACTTCGCCATCCATTACGCTGCCATCAGGCATTATGTGAGTAATTTCTTCTTTCACTTCTTTAAACCTTACATCTTCACATTCTAATTCTGCAAATATTGGAGAAAGAATTTCAAGGATTTGTTCTCTTCTTGGAATAACAATTTTCTCCATCAGTCTTTCAGTAGCATAAGCAAGTTCTTCCGTTTCGCTTGTGAAACCTGCACCTTTAGAATTTAACCCACTAATCAAATTTGCTGATGGAATCCTATGTGCTTTTAATATTCCTATCTCAGCAGTTTCGTATTGGTTTTCGTAAATCTTATCAATACCTGTTAAGTTAGGTGTTGAAAAGGTTGGAGCATTACCACCTTGTCGGTAAAAAGTTGTGATTACCTTTCCTGCATTTGCTGCTCCTGTTGTTTGTTGTTGCGTTTCAACCGAATCTTGTTTGTCAATTTCCGAATCTCCACTTGTTTCTTTTGATATAATCATTGAAGGGAACATACCATTTTGCGCTCCGTGATTGTGCATCATATAAATAGCAATCTCCAACTCAATTGCATCTGCCGCTGAAAGGTATTTAGGTCTGCCGTAAGGTGTATTAAAAGTTCCTGAATCGTAATAATAAAGAAGTGATTTTGCTTCTTCGTTATTATAAGAATTTATGTAGGTATTTCTGTAATTGTAAATTGGACTACTTGGATTCCAATCTTCCTTGTAACTAAACTTCACAGGAAAACCATCTTCAATGTCAACTACTCTAAAGTGTGCTACATTGATGTTTTCAACCGCTTTAATTTCTAATAATGGATTTCTTCTAATTTCTAAAGAAATGCTTTCTTGAATAAGCAATCCTGAAGCAATAGAAAGTAGGTTTTTCTTTTTAAAAAACTCGTGCAATTTTGCATCCTTTTCTTTATCCTCACAGGTCAATCCTAAACCAACAATCTGTTGTGCCAAATCATCAACAATACATTGGTGCGTTGGACTATTATTGTAAAGGGAATTTAGGTAGTTTGAGAAAAGGTTATCAAACGCATTTGGATAGTAGGTGCTTAACCTTCTTTGTCCTTGTATTGCGTTGGTTTTATATCTTGATAATTGAATCTTCATTACGCTAATGTGAAATCTAATGTATAATCAAAAGTGTTATTTTCTGTGTTCTGCAAGAACCTAACTACTCCTGTCTTTAAATCCACATCTTCCTGCGATATGGTATAAAAATAGGTATCATCTATTAATTCAGAAGTATCTGCTACATCTAAATCAAAGGAATAATACCCATCGCTAATTGTTGTAATAACTGAAGAAAAAACAAGCTGACTTCTTGAAGGACTATCAAGTGTAATTGTAATTGTATCACCAATTACGTTACTCTGATTCAGCCTTACTTTTATCTGACTCGCTTGGTTCTTGGTTATTGTTATCACTGACCTTTTTCTTTTTTGGTTTTGGATTCTGTAAAATTACACTTTCTAATTCAGGGAATTTATTAAGAACCCATTCAATGTTTTCAAAAGTGGTATCATCCGTAATCTCGAATGATACCCTTTTGTATTGATACTTACCTTTTTTTAGAACCACTTTTTTTAGTCTTAATTTCTACTTTTGGTAATTCAATTCCCATTAATTTGTATTGAGCAATTACCTTTTTTTCATCGGTAATATATGCTTTTAATTTAGGATTCTCTTTTAGAAATTTTAAAATTTCCGTTTCTTTTGTTTCGGCATTGATAATCAAATTAGATTCCAAGCCTATGAAGTTCCCAAATAAATACATAATTAAACAGGTTCAGTTATTGTAAATGCTGCTGCAAATTCTGAAAAAGCTACAATTGGCATTGGCTCAATTGCTTCCTCCATTAACGTAATTGTTACTCCTTTCGCATCTGCTAAAGCTGCTCCTGAAGTTCCTGCATCAGAACCTGTTGCTGAACAACCTCTTTCGTTACCCATATAAGTATAAGTTCCGTTAACCCACTTAATCAAAACTTCAGTTCTTCCTTTTACTAAGTTTTCAGTCAATGTTGCAATTTCTGCATTATAACCATCTAACTTAAATTCAAGATTTCTATCGTATTTAAAAGCATTTGAAGTTGCGTCAGAAGTAATTGGAGTTGTAACTGTTGAAGTGTTAAATACAGGTTCAACGTGATATGCAGCAATTGTCCCACCACCTGATGTAATAGTCATCGCACCATTTACGATTGAAAAAACAACTTCAGAACTCTTTCGTACTTCGTGGTCTATTAAATAGATTGAATCAATTCCTGAAGGAGTTGCACAACCTCTTTTATAAGCCGATAATGTTAATGTACAAGACATATTCTTTTGTTTTTTAAATGAAGGGGAATGAACTTAATCATTCCCCAAAATATTAATTTATACTGTTGCGTTCTCTAAAGTAACCCAATCAGTTGTCACAAGACCTGAACCGTATCCGAAAGAACCAAAAATGTTAGCTTGGTTTTTCAAGTTATCTCTTTGGTCAATTACGTCTAATGAAATAATATCATTTGGTGCAGATGGTAAACCTATTCCTAAGTTTGAAGTTTTACCAAGTAATACCCAATTTGGGTTCAAGTTTGGAACAACTTTTAATCCGAATCCACCAAAGTTAGTTGGCTCAGAAGAAAGGACTGCCATATTCTGAGTTTGTAAACTTCTTCTGTAAGCCCAAGCAGTTGCAGGAGAAACGTGAAAGAATACATCAGCTTGTTCTGCTAACAAAGCAACAGGAACAACTGCAACCATAGCATTTAATTTAGCTTGGATTGTTGTTGGGTCAGTCAATGATTCAGCAGCAGAAAGGATTTGTCCTGTCTTAGCAGCAGCAGTTAATTTGTCAATAGCTAATTTAAGGAAACCATTAATTGTTCCTGTTAAATCTCCTGTTGCTCCTGCATTTGATGTCCATAATTCAGATTCAACTTGTTTTAAAGCTACATCTGAAATATTGCTAACCATCGCAACTTTCAATTCTTCAGGAACGCCTTCGTTGTGAATGTTTGCTATTGCGTCTTTCCACTCAGTGTTCTTGAACAAATCGTAAGCGATAGGTAAGTTGATTGACTTCTTGTCAATTGTAAACTCAGTATCAGCTATTGCAGCACTACCTTGCTCAGAAGGTGCAGTTGCGTATGCTTGAACAACTCCTGAAGTTGACATTTCCCACATTGAGAACTTATCTCTTGTGCCTTGTACTTGTTTAATTCCGAATCCTGCATCAAATGATGCGGCTCTTAATACTGCGTCTAAAAAAATCTCTTCGACTCTTGAAATCGAATCAGATTGTTGTGTAATAGTTACTGCCATTTTTTAATAGTTTTGTCTGTTGTTTAAATAATTCGCAACTGAAGAAGTTCCAAGTGCGTTAAGTTTAGTTACTGATTTTGGTTCAATTTGAGAAACCTTTGCAAGTTTTTCGGTGTTTAAATTTGTTGCTTTTTCAAGATTTGAAAGTGTTTCTTTCATCTTGTTTAACTCAGATTTTAACTCTTCGTTTTCGCTTTTCATTGAAACTGCTGCTTCAACTTGTGCAGCAACTGCATCAACTAAAGTGTCAATAAGAACGCTTACGTCTTCTTTGGCAACTTCTTTTACAACCTCAACAGATTCCTCTTCAGCCATTTCTTCTTTTTTGTCTTGCATCATTTCTTCAGCTTCAGTCATTGAAACTAAAACACCACCTTCAATAGTGATTGTTTTGCCATCAACTTCAAAAGAACCCTCAGCAGGAATTGTCATTGCTTCGTCTGAATAGACTTTAGCACCTTCTTCAAATGATTCTGCATAAATTAATACTCCTTCGCCAACATCCATTGATGCCAATTCAGTTTTTTTGCTCGGCAATAATTGTCCGAGTTTCGTTAGAATTGCATCTAACTTAACATTGGTATTCGTCATTTCTGATTTATTTAATTGTGTTAATTCGTGAGCCATATCAGCTTCAACCGATATGCCTTTATAAGTTCCGTTTTTGATTTTTGCCCAAACCTCATCGTTTGAAATGTATGTTCCTTGCATCCAAGTTTTGGCAGGTACTTTAAAACCCAACTCAGTTGCTTTGTCATTTAATGGGTTTTGAACAATCCAATTCTCAACAACATCAACTCCATCTAATTTTTGATTTTCGTTGTGTTCCGAGTTCCACTCGCCAAGAGTTATTTTTTTTATCATATAATCTTTGGCAATTTCTTCTATCGTATCTCCTGAAAAATAAATTTCGTATGGGTCTCCTGCATCTGTTACTCTTGGAATAATCTTGTCAGGGATAAGAACAGGGGAATAAATCATCCGCTTTTCTTCTTGAACCGAAAGCTGAATTGGTTTATCTTCTTTTGATAAAAAGATAAAATCCGTTTCAATAGCAGGGCTTTCAACCAATGCAATTCGGAATACAGAACTCTCTAACCAATCCTTTTTCTTAAGTTCAAATCTTTTCATTAAAGCAAAATTAAAGAACAATACAACCTTTATTTGCATTGTTTCCTTCCTTTGCTTATTTTTGCGTAATGGCAAAACCGATAAAATACTTTTTGGACTTGGAAATACTTCGCAAGGTTGAAGTCTGCGAAATGATAGGTTGTTCATTAAGAAGCATTGACAACTACGTTAAGAAAGGATTACCCATTCACAAACCTGTAAATGCAGCACCTTACTATTTGGCTTCTGAAGTTTACGAATGGATTAAAGAAAACTAACGATTAGTGTAAACATCTGTTTTAATAGTGTTTACACCTTGTTATATGCTTTTATTTTTGAGCGTTGGAAAAATATTTTTAAAATTTCTTTGTATATCTATTGTATATATGAAATATATACCCTACATTTGTTATCAGTTAATCATTAAAACAGAAACAAAATGACAAAAATAGAAATGACACCAGAAAGAATACATATTCAAAATACTACTTTTGAAAAAGAATATGGTGAAGTTATAAAGTACACAGACAAATACGTAGTTGTAAAATTATTCCACTCAGTAAAATCAAGCTTTCCAGAAAACACATCATTTATAAGAAAATTTAGTAAAAAAACAGGGAAGGCATTTGGAATGTATTTGAAAATATTACCATAAATGAAAAAGAAACTAATTGAAATACCAACCGAGTTATTTAATAAGATAGTTCGGTTGGCTTCTGAAAACGATAGAAGCGTAAACAAAGAAATTAACCACTTGCTAAAAAGTGCGGTGGGCAAAAAATAATTGCATACAACACGATAATAAAAATCGTTTTAATGTTTTTATTCGTTGTTAGTATTATTTCCCAATCTTCACAAGGTCATCAACCCTGTTATCTAAAGAAGCAGAATCTTTAATGTCCTGCTGAACTACCACTGCTCTAACTGAACCGAATCCACTTCTTCCACCTACTCCTTCATTGGTAGCGTTAAAGTTTGGTATTCTTGGTATTTCTGTTGATGGTCTTGCACCTCCACCACCACTTGAACCGCCACCTGCTGAACTTATAGATTTAGCACCTGATATTCCTGCTGCTGTAATTGTAGCAATATTTAGACCTGCTCTAATTTTTGTAAGTATGTTTGAAGTAGTTAATTGAGCCGCACCTGCTGCTCCAAAGGTTGCAGCGTTTGCAGGGTTTGCTGCTGCTGCTACTGCATTTGCAGACAATTCTTTTCCTGCATTTACCAAAACTCCTGCAATTGCACTTCCTTTTTCAAGTGCCAAAGCCGCTAATGCTATATTTTTATTTTTACCTGCTATTTGGTTTAAAAAACCGACAGTTGCATTAGCGATAGCAAACTCTTTATTTTGCAAATCTTGTTTTGATGCTGCTATTATTTCATCTATTGCTTTTTGTTCTTCAGCAGTTTTTTTATCATTTTCAATTATTTTAGCATTTACCTGTTTAGCTGCTGCCACTTCCTTTTCTTTGTAACTTAATCTAATGGCTTCCTTTTCTGCTTCTGAAATATTTAATTGCTCTAATTCTAAGGCTTTCTTTTTTTCCTCAAACGTTAATAAGTCTGCAAGTTTAACCTCATCGTGAGTTAACTTGTATTCTCTAATTTGGTTATCTACATCTTTGATAGCTTCAAGTCTTGCGTCCTCTACCGCCTTAGCCGTTATCTTAGCATCTTCTATGGATTTAGCGTTCTTTTCATCTTGAATAGCTTTAGATTCGGCAGCGGCAGCTTGTGCAGCTCCTTTTTGCTCATCAGTTATCCCTTTAGATTTTGCTTGAAATTCTTTAGCTAAAGAATCTCTTTCTTTTTCTATCTGAAATAACCTTGCTTTAGCTTCTGCTTCAGCATCCAAATCTTCATCCATTGAGTTGCCTAATACGTTTTTTTCGCTTAATATTCTTAACTCTTCTTTAGCAATAGCCATTTGTTGGTTAGACAATTCCATTGCAGTCTCTTGAGCCTTCGAATTAGCCGCTAATCTCTCAGCTGTTGATAAATCAAAGTTTTCAGAAGCTAATCTATATTTTTCTAAGTCAGCATTTAACTTAGCCTCTTGCTCTATAAACGCTCTTTTTGTTTTTAACAGTTTTTGACTTGCATCTTCTAAGACTACCGCAGCAGCAGCTTCCGCTTTTATTTCGGCAGTTATCCCTTTAAAACTTCCTGCTAAAATATCTAAACCTGCTTCAAACTTACCGCTAAATATTTTCATCAATCCCAATCCAAAAGTTGAAAGTCTATCTACTAAAACGTCTATTGTCGCACCAATTCCTGCAAAAGCCTTATTTAATAAGTCAGCCCCCTTTTGTGTGCTTGTAAAGTATGTTACTAAACTACCTACGGCTACAACTAACAACCCAATACCTGTTGCTGCAATAGCACCTTTAAGAGTCCTCATAGCCATTACTCCTGACTTCGCTCCTTTAACCACTCCTTTAAAAGCAGTAATTGCACCGCCTGTCATTTTATCTAAAGCACCTACCATTCCCTGAGTTGCCTCAGTACCGCCTTCTATTTTGTCGGTTAAGTTGTCAACGCTTTGCTCAGCTTGTTTCGTTTCAATTACTGTCTTAACTTCTAATATTTCTGCCATCTTATGTGATTAAAATTTGTCCTGATTGTGTTGCTATATTTCTGTTTGAATCGTAAAAGAAGCCGTAAGCTATTGCACTCGCTTCTACATCTGCCGCAGGTTCAGTATTTGCATCGCCCAAATCTGCATTGTTAGAACTTCGCTTCCATTGAACGATTGAATTAAGTACGTTGTAAGGATAGAATAATGCTATTTGGTCATTATAAATTGTAAACCTTTTCATAAATGTAGCAGTTGCAGGTTGGTCGCTTGTCAAACTTACCCCTTCCAACTTAACCAATCTCAGCAAAGTGTTTTTGTAATAAAACTTTTCATTGAATTTTAAGCTATCAATTTGGTTAATACTTAGCTTAATGTTCATCTTAATCTCTCTGCTTTCTTCTGAGTAGGTTTCTTCTAAATACTTCTTCCAATACCTTTGGTAAAGGTTTTTACTTGGATAGCCTGTGTTTCTCCAATAGCTTAATGATTGACCAAAGTTGTTATCTGTTTCATTATATCCTCCGTTTTGGAATCTCCAATTTCCGATGAATTGAATATCGTTAACTGTAAGTGTTTGCGAAGTGAACAAAGACCTTAAAGAAAAAGGAAAGTTAGTAAATGCTCCATTGATTGCATTTGAACCGCTATCTGTATAATTGCTTTGTAGTAATGTCGGTTTGCCTACTATTACATTAAAGCTACTATCTACCATTTTTGGAATAACAGCAGTACTTGAATTAACAGTAACGCTTGGAATTGTCGAAATAGGAACTTCTATTTTTAATTCATTCTTTGCAAATTCTGTCCCTGTATTAGCGATTGTTTTAATTCCAAAACTTTCACTTGTTAAATCTTTATACTGCTTTGAATAAAAATCATCATTATCTACATATCCCAAACTTATAGACTTCGCACCTTGAACGCTGAAAGGTTTAATCTGTACATCAACCCCCTCTTCTATAATGTCATCCAAGACTATTACTTCAGTTCCTTCTTCAATCCAATCTACAAATGGAGTCATTTCGTAAGTTCCGTCAGGGTTGGCAATTATTTGAGCATTTGATTGGATGGCAACAGTTCTAAAAATATCCCAAGCCGTTAATTCAGGACAATTTGCAGCTATATCTATATTAGAGTTTGAGTTTAATGCAGGTGCTTGAACTACGGAAAATTTGAAACCTAACTCTACGGTTATATCTACAACTTCAAAAACTCTTGTTTGTGCAAGGCTTATTCTTTCTCCTGCGTTACAATTTATGGTTATTTGGTTATTGTATGTTTTGCTTGATGAAGTTCTCAATTGTCTAAAATCAAATCTCCCTACAGAAAACCTAATGTTACTTATTAATTGCAGTATTAAAACAGTCCCATTAGTTGTGTTTGCAGGTGCAGTATTAGTAATAGTTCCCTCAATTTGAAAAGTGTATAAACCTGAAGTTGGTATAGTATAACCGTTATTTGTCAAATCAAAATATCCAATATTAGTTGGGTTGTAGGCGTTTGCTGTTTGGAATGTAATAGTAGAATCTCCAGAAAAAGTTTGGTCTGAAGTTTTATTAAAAACCCCTGTGTTATCCAATGGGCTTGTATCAAGTGTAGGTATTCTATCTTTGCTATTATGTAACAAAATAGATTGGTGCATTATCTGCTCCATATTATTTACAGTAATGTTTATTGGCATCAAATCAAACAACTTCTGTAAAGTTATAGCAGGTTTAAAGTTAAACTCAAACAACTCATTTACTACTCCAACAGAAGCAGTTTGGTCATAGGTAAATTTATCTCCGTAATCAATAACAGGAAACAAGTAACCGTTGTCTTTTTGGTATTGATGAGGGGCAAAAAAGTATGCACTAATTTCGTTAAATGAATAAGGCAAAAGTTCACCTTCGCATAGCTCAGCCATTTTAATATTTGATAAGGTAGCCTTTAAGTCTGTTTCAGAACCTTGAAATATCATCTCCACCTCTTTGGAATCGCCTCTTGTAGTATCTACAACAAAAAAACTACCAACAAACCTTTCAAATCCATCTACTAAAATTCTACCTTTAATAGATTTGTTAAGATTAACTTTAGCACTTTGTGATGGGTCAGTAACATCTCCAATTGCATCTAATAAACCACCAATCAAAGGAAGCCTAAAAGATTGTCTTGTGACAGTTCCCTGACTTCCTAAGTTGTCAATTGACGCAACTAACTTTGTAATCTGAATACTCTCGTTTTCAAAAGTTCGGCAAATGTGTGAAACCCCATCAATGTCTAAAATTATCGTTACTATCATCTACTGAATTTGCATTAATTCGTTATTCGCATATTGAAGGTTAACCTCAACTTTATAAAGTTCCTGCTGAACGCTGACAATTTTATAGCTTGATGTTGTTACTATCATTGGGTGAGTACCTTCATCGTCAAACATTATTACAACTGCTGACTTGTACAACTCAGCTAAAGCATCAACTTCTTCTTGACTTCTTAGGTAATCACTTCGTAAAGTTATATTTTTAGAAACAGAATTTCCAAACTCCTGAATGTTTGGATTGTTTATATTTTTGACATCTGTAAAATTAGTTGCCTTATAATTTATGCCATCAGATTGAATTTTCTTGCCCTTGCTTATTTGAATATTAGTATCCGATAGCATTGTAAAGTTTTGGTATTCTGCACCTCCATAACGGTTAACCCAATACAACCTGTGATTGCTTTGTTTAGGATTACAAGCTGCTCGTGATACTTTTATTTCTTCCGAATCATAAACTTCTTCTTCCTCATTTGTATATCTAATTCTTACCTTCCAATATGCAGCAGCAGCAGGAATTGAAAAATCAAGTAAATTAAGATTTTGAGTCAAGTAAGCAACAACCCCTGATGAAGTATCAATTAGAACATCTGTTGAACTCCCATTTATTAAAGTATTGTTAGACCTGTAAAAATCAGTTAAAACATTTGTAGCAGTCAAAATTGAATCTAAACCATCATAAAACCCTCTAAATTTTGTAGGGAATGAAAGCAACTCAGTATCGTTTGTAAGCAATGCTACATCTATTTTAACCTTTGGTAGCTTAATTGGAGCAAAAGAATACC
>ERZ888423.2894-NODE-2894-length-12080-cov-8.932723_pt1 | contig 12080 bp, 7 predicted proteins | sample MGYA00520523_ERZ888423 | MGnify/ENA primary metagenome ERZ888423 (study PRJEB32303, sample SAMEA104408611) | aquatic metagenome | biome: Brackish water; feature: Pelagic; material: water | place: Baltic Sea | collected 2014-06-08T10:24:00 | depth 30,27 m ...
GAGACAACGACCTAGGCAGAGCAACAAACCGCTTGCGATGAATGGCTGAAATCACATCCAAGACCTCGCTGCAGGAGCTAGCAGTCATCGTCAGCCAAGCACTGGAGGCGGCAGGGATCGTGGGCACGCTCTCTGGCGGAGCTGCAGTCTCGATCTACACCAACAACCGCTATCAGAGCTATGACCTGGACTTTGTGAGTTCAGCAGCAGCGAGCAAGCTGGCAAGGGCCATCGGGCCCCTGGGATTTGTGGAGAGCGAAGCAAAACGGTTGTTTGCGCACCCAGACACACCATGGCTGTTGGAGTTTCCAGCTGGGCCACTTGGATTTGGAGCCAAAGTAGTGGACGCTTCTTGCCTGGAAGCAATCGATACCCCATTTGGTGCTCTGCGGGTCATCACACCGACGCTTTGCGTGATGGACCGTTTAGCGGCCTTCATACACTGGAGAGATCGTCAGTGCTACGAACAAGCTACATCGGTCGCTCAGAACCATGAGATTGAGTGGTCTGAAATAGGTCTTTGGGCTGCCGATGAGGGCATGGCCGAGGATGAGTGGGAGCAGTTCTTCCAAACAGCCAATAGACTCAGTTGATACAAAAAGACTTTAGGTCAAATGGAGACTCAATTCGCGTCAGCCTTCTGCGAGCTTGGTATTGGCATGCTCTCAAGCGGGCTCTATGACGTTTTCAAGAGCCTGGCGGTGCGAACGACCAGCAAAGGGGAATACATCAAGGCAATCCAGGACTGCATTGACCTCCACGGGGTTTCGATGAAAGCAGAGACAGTCATCTCGGCCCTTGCCGATCATGGTCTCCTTTCCATCCAAGGCTCTCACCTTTATGCAGAAGAAGCTCTCCTTTTTGGAAGTTAGGGTGGCTCTGCTCGGATCACCGATTCAACTCTAAAAACACCCCGAACTGAAATCCATGTTGGAGACGAGGCATCCATTAAGACCCAGGGAAATGCGCACATCCGCCAGAACCCTGATGGAAGTATTAGTCTTCACACCTGAGGTGTTACGACTTTGCCCCCTGAACAAACTGAATGTCAAAACCACTGGAGAGATAAATTTCCCTAGTCAGCAATGCCAGCGGAGCCGGCCGGAAATGATTCAATTCATGAGCTTACAAAGCCCCCTTCTTGTGCCACATGGGGAAGTAGGGGGCAACGGAGGCAGGTCTGCAAGCCAATCAGTCCGAAAAAATCTGGAGCCATTCCTCCTCAGACAACCTTTCGCGCAATTCACGCCTTAGTTCGTCGTACAGATTCATGTCCTGCTGAGCAACCGAGGTCGCCATAGCCTTGGCAGTGGCGATGTCCCTATTCGCAACATGAAGAACAATCTTGTCACGGATGATTTTTGGAGCTCCATGGGTGCCGGAGACAATGTTAGTTAGGAAGACGCTGCCAAGAATTTTGCCGATAACGGCAGGATTGATACCCCACATGCTGTGTTCAGGAGTTCATGAAATCGGAAAAGGAGCTGGAGTCGCGGGAGCGCATGGCGAACAGCTCAAAAAGGCTACGAATCATCTCGCGATACATAGTTTTAGTTTCTTCGTCGGCTCCCTCAGCCTTGGAGAGTTCGGTAAGACCCTGGACCAAGCTGTTGAAGTTCTGGCTATTGATCTGCAGCTCTGCGCAGCGAGCCTGAAGCGCTTCACGGAAAGCATCTTCCTTTGCGCGAAGGGCGTAGATGGATTTGAACCCATCGATGATCGCTGGTAGGTTATCGATCAAGCCTTTGGCGATGATGGCGCTGTTCGCCAAGGGCTGATTCGATGTCATTGATGAATTGGACATAGTGCTAAGTGCTAGGGAGTAATGCTAGAAAGACTTTAGTCTTTTTTGGTCACAAGATCTACCAGCGCTTTTACCCCCCAAATGGAGCCTGCGGCAAGGGCTGGGACGACTAGGACTGTTCCAGCCAACATGCCGCCACCAACCAAGGCACCCAAGGCCGCTAGCCCAGATGAGAGACCAGCGGCACTCAGACCGAATACAGAGCCAGAGGCAGCGACTGCAGCAATGGGAACACCAACGCCAGCAAGGCTGGAGGCGCATTCCTTTATAAGCTTGTTGAATGTATCAGAGGCACTTGGCGTATTCCTCATTTGCCAGAGATTGAACTGCACCTGCTTGATCGCCTTGATTTGCTCATCCTCGACCCCGAGCTGACTGCCTAGGGCAAAGACATATTCCTGTTCCTCAACAGAGATGTAGTTATTGGCAAGGGCCATGAGAAATAAATCAGAAATGAGCGTGAACCGCAAATCTGACTGAGCAAGCGCCTGAATTCCGGCGATGATGGAGTCGCGATGGGATTCCTTTAAATCGAATACAGCCGCATAAACACGGGCTTTGCCTTGATCAGATATATGCAGCTGCTTCATCTGCTGATCAAGAAGCTTACGCTCATGTTCGTCAAATTGACGGTCTACGTAGCAAAGATCTCCTAGTAAAGAAACGTAAGCAATCCGCGCCTCTTCCGGATAGGCGAGTAAGGGATGGGCCGGCTTTTCTGTCATTGATCTGATTTGAGTAGATAGCTGTGATGAATGTATGCGTTTTTGCGATGGAAGTGCAGAGTTATCCATCAGGAGGTCTGACCTGACCTCCAACTCGGCTAATCGCCGCCGCCACCAGCTCCAGCCTCTGCTCCAGGAACCGCTCAAAGTCATCGACCCAAAGCCCCGACTCAGCCCCATGGGGAATCAAGTGGCTGGCGAGCACGGTTTCCATCGGGAAGCCCGGCTCCTCCCGCAGTTCCGCCATGTACTCGGATGGGGCGGAGCAACTGATGCGTTGATTGGTCTCTCTGTCGATCAGGCATCGGTTGAGTACGCAGTCTCGCAGGCGTGAGTCAATGTCACGATCGTCCAGGTATTTGGCTGGGAAGATGTGGTGGTCGTCTATGCCGCTGCTGGCCAGGAGCTTTTCGTTGAGCACGGCGCGGCTGTGGAAGTCGAGCGGGCGGTCGCCGCTGGCGAGGATCAGGCAGATGGTGGCGCGGTAGAGGGAGCGTTGCCTGGGGGTGACATCACGCAGTAGCTCGGGGTTGAAGTGGAAGCTGCGCACGTTTTCTGGTGGCGGGGCAGCTGAGTCGCTGAGCCAGGGAATCAGCTCGCTCACATCGCGGCCGCTCTGGGTGTTGGGCGACTTTTCGTAGGCCTGGCTGAAGGCCGAGCACCAGAACCAACGTTTGATCTGCTCGCGCTGGGCACCAATAGCCACACCCTTGCTGGCTCCGGCAACGGCGAGGGCTGCGGCCATGGGGGAGAGCATGGTGTTGAACGGCAACCAGCGGGCCTCGAGCACCCAGCAGTCGTCGTGGAGGATTGTGAGGGAGAGCGCCAGGGCCTCAATCACGGGTTGCCACCACTGGATGACGGTGCCGGCGGTGAGGTTGAGCACGTCGCCGCGCTTGCAGCTGGGGGTTTTGCCGCCGGCCAGGGCGATGGCCATCAGCACGTAGTAGGGGTCAACATCGAAGTGGGCGATCAGCGGGTGATCGCTGCGGGCCTGCTCCCAGAGCTCGCGCAGCTTGAGATCTTGACTCCAGAAACGGGCGGTGAGTAGCTCAAACACGCTGAGCTTCACGCCGGTGCGGTTCAGCGTCTCGAAGATCGTGCAGAGAGCCGCCGGCTCTGTATCGGCGGACAGGGTGACAACGGGGAAGACGTATTGATCAATGCGGTTGATCCACTGGGCCTCCAGCTCCTGCAGCTGATCTTCCAGCTGGTCGCGCTCTGCGCCCTGACGGGTGCGGGCCACCTTGGAAGCCCACTTGGAGAAACCTGTGCTGCCCTTATGAAGCGTGGAAAGTGGCATGAGCAGCAGCTCGGCTTGTAGCCCAATGGCCTCTCGTTTGGCTACGGCACCTTTAGTACGCCGTAAATAGTCGATGGCGTCCTCAAAGTCGGCACCGTCGATCAGGGCTCGGATGTCGAGGTAGTAGCGGTGATCGCCGACGCCGTAAAAAGCTTGATAGAGGGAGGTGAGCCGCTGCTGGCCGTCGAGCACCAGGAAGGTGTGCTCAGCGGCGGGTGGTGGAGCACCCTCAAACTCACGACTGGAGAAGGCTCGCTGCCGGTCGCGCACGCGCAGGATGCTGCCGGCGGGGTAGTTGTTGGCGATCGAGACGATCAATGCCTGGGTGGCACTGGGCTCCCAGACGAAATCGCGCTGGAAATCGGGCAACACCATGTCGCCGCTGTGGATCCGATCCAGCAGATCGAGCAGGGGCTTGGAGTTGGTGTCTTCGTAGATGGTCATGCACCAACTCCTTCCTTCTCAAAGAACTCCCAGCCAACCCGATAGTCCTTCACCCGATCACAGAGATCAAACGGTGCCTCGTAGGTGATGGTTCGCTCAACCGGCCCGCCGGGAAGCGTGTCATCAATGATCGTGCGGGGAACAGTGCCGGAGGTCATATCCGCGATGTCTTCCCAGCCGGTGGACTTGTTGGATCCTCGGCCTGAGCCCTTCCGCGGGAAGCCCACGCCCACCAAACCCTTGCTGGCGGTGAACACGATGCGACCGTTTTGGTCGTACCAGGTGTCGCGTTCGTATTGCTGCATCACCGGGAACTGCACGCGGTAGATGGTGATCAGTTCTTCGAGGGTGAGCTTGAGGGCCTGGGCCACCAGCACATCGATTTCCACTAGGGACTGGCGGCGGGCGTAATCGGTGCGCAGAGCGCAGTCGCGCTGCCAGGTGGGGGTGAGGTTGGTGAAGAAGCTGTTGGGCAGGCGGGAATCCTCTTTGGCCCAGCGCTGCTTGCAGAAACTCTCATCCCAGCACTCGCTCCAGAGATCGGCGTAATGGGAGGTAAGACAGTTGAGGGCGAGGATTCGAAGCGTGGAAACATTACATGGATTAAAAAGCGGAATCTTGCTTGCTACGGCGTCGATAAAATTGCTGACCCCAGTTGTCTTGACGTAGAAATCACATGGTATGGATGCCTGAACCGCGCAGAGGGAAAGCAGGGACGATGTCCTCTTAAATGTGTGCGAATAGCAGCCGTGAATGTGGCCAAAATCCTTTGGTACAATAGAAGAGATGAGAGTTCTTTCTCCTACAGAATCAATCATCTTCCGGCTAATAAGTCTATAAAAATCTGAGATTGGGTTCTTCTCGCTCCACTGAACTCGTGGCGTGCGAGCGCGATATTCGTCAGGCGACACGCCGGGACGGTAGTTAGTGCGGGGTAGGTAGTTATCAGGCAGGGCGACAAGATCTAGACAGTCATAGTGACTATTAAGCGAGCAAATTGATCGCGGAGTCTTGTTAAACGGACGCCCCAAATAGAAATGTGGGCCGGATAGTATAAGCTCGGAAGCATCAACTGGGTAAATCGTATCTCTTCGGATGGTTCCGTCCTTTTGAGCATTGGTTTCATGCCACATTTCCAGGGCTACATACTCCCCCTGTAGATCCCCAAGTCGCTTGGGTGCGGCTGCGATTTTCTCCAGTACGCTTTGCAACTGCTGTGAATGCAGAGCTGGCAGTCGAGCTTGGCGGGAAGGCGTGCCGGGTTCGTCGTAAAGCTGGGCAAACAGCGCCAGACTTTGTTCCCCCACCGGTATCAATCGCTGGTGATGGCCATCAACATTCCAATGATTTTCATTGTTCTTGATCCCGCCAACAGGTCCATTGCCATCGTGGCAGAGAGAAGCATTAATCGTTCTTGCATGGAAAAGATTGGCTAGATGCATGAAGCTCGGTAGCTGCCCTGAACCATAGTGGTTAATGCTGAATTTAGTATTGTGGTGAACTTCGGGGAAAATAGATAGCTGATTCTCGAACTGAAAGTGATTGCGAAGGCGTCCATAAAGCGCCTCCCGTAATACGCCACCCTTTGGGTCGTCATACACCCCTTCTGGATGCAAGAACCCCTGTACACCATCTATTGAGGCCACTCGCCAGGTCTGAGGCAGAAAACACTTGTAAAGATTGGTCTGGCTGCCTTTCAGCAGCGGATAGTTCTGGACCGCATTAAGAAACGCCTGACTGCCGTTCTGCCCCTCAAACTCTTCCAGATACGCCGCCCGCAGTTCGGGATGCTGGCCAAACGCATCCCCCCGGCGCTTCGCCAGCTCACTGGCGCTCACCTTCCGAATCAGCACCATCGGATCGGCATCGCCGATCACCCCCTTCTCCACCCACTCCACCTTCAACCAGGGCGGATTGCCCACGATCAGATCAAAGCCACCACCAGCCAGCAGATCAGCAAATTCCAGATCCCAGTGCAGCGGGCGGATGCGTCTGGCTACCGCCTCCACCTGGCGCAATCGCTCAAACTCAGCCTTGAGCTTTTCCACATCCACAAAGCCGTGGCGGTCGCTGAAATCCACGGCCAGCTGTTTGGGTTGGGTATCGGCAAACAAGCTCCCCTGGCCCGGCTCGGGCGTGACGCCCTGCTCCAGATCACCCAGGATCATGCTCAGCTCCAGCAGCCAGGTATCGCGGCTGGGTAATGAACCTGCCTGGTTGATTGGCCAGAACCAGAGCGCACTCCAATAGTCCATCGCCCACTTCAACCGCAGGCGGGCATTGGTGTTAGCTACATCGCGGCCATTCACCTCCTGTTCTTGGATGCGGTCTTTGAGTTCTAGCGAGATCCAGGCAATGTCGTTTGCCCCAGTTGTTTCGCTCTCAGGCCACACCGGCAGCGGATCGGTAGTGCGCAGGCGCAATTGTTTTTGTTGCTCGGCCCAGGCCTTCCAGAGGTCATCAACCAGCTTGCTAAGCCTGAGCAGATGGGAAATCTGGGACTCACTGAACGCCTCACCTACAAACGCCTTGTTCCAGCGCTGGCAGCGCTCGATGGCCTCTGGCTCCAGCTCCTTAATCACCTTGTCTTTGTAGGCCGCCATGCCCGGATCGGGCAGCAGGAAGTGGAAGATTGCGCCTTCCGGCAGTTCCGCATCCCAAGCCAGCTCCTCTGGGGCGTGTTCATGCCACAGCTTGCTGGGCTTGGCCTTGCGGCCACTGCCGGTGGGTAGCTGGCTCACCCGGTAGATCTGGCGCCTGGCACCAATCAACGAGTTGCCGCAGACCAGCTGCTGGCAGAACCAGGGCACAAAGGCCCGGCCGTTCTCGGGCGTAAAGATGCTGTTGAGCCAGAGGCTCACCTCCGCCAGCTCCACCGCCACCGGGTTGAGGTCGATGCCGAACACGTTTTGATCGGCCAGGCGCATCTTCACCTTTTGGAGCTCGGTGGCGAACTGCTCGTGGGGGATGCTCCGGCCCGTTTCCTGCTGGCGCAGCTCCAGGTAGGCCTGGGCCAGCTGGTTCACCACTTCGTTCAAAAACGCGGCGGAGCCCATCGCCGGCTCACACACCTTCAGCTGCAGGATCTCGGCCGCTGTTTTGCCCGGTAGCAGCTCCTTGAGCGCGTACTTCACCAGGCACTGGGTGAGCGATTCGGGCGTGTAGTAGCTGGCGCTCTTTTCGCGGTCGCGTCCGGCCAACCTGTAGATGAAGCTGCCCTTGGGGTGACACCTGGGTTTACCGGTGTCTTTCTCGGCCACGATCTCTTCCGCCTTATAGGCCTTGAGCTGCTCGGCGGTCACGAAGTGGCCCACCTCCAGCTCGTTGTGCTCCTGGCCGCTAGCAGTGACGTTGTCTGTGTAATCGCCTCCTTCTTCGTTGCCGTCTTCTGGCTCGTCGTCGTCATCGCTGGCGGTGGCTTTGGCCTTCTTTGGGGCGGGTTGCACTTCAAAGAGGTCTTCTTCTGCAAAGAAACCCCGGAAGCTCAGCAGCGCCTCATACACGGCTCCCAATTGGTTGATGCCCAGCTGGGAGTAACTCACGCGGCCGCGCCGTTTTCCCTTGCCTTCCTTGGTGAGCGACATCAGTTCGATCACCTCTTGCAGCACCACGTTGCGGAAGCGCACACGCGTGAGCGCAGGCATGCGCTCGGGGTCAAACAGGTGCGCCTTCAGGGGGGTGAGGCGGAAGCTGTCGTGGAAGGGGTCGCCGGCATCCGCTATCGGCAGCTGGGCTGTGGCGTCCTCGCGCTTGGGGTAGCCCTCCCAGATCATCTGGAACAGCCGAGCCAGGGAATCGCTGATGTAGGTGCCTTCTTTGTCTTCCTCGCTGCCGAGCTCGGCGGTGTCCATCTCGCGCAGGCTTTCGAGGCTGTAGCCGAGGCGATACACGTCACTGCCCATCGGCGCATAGCCCAGATCGGGCCGGCTCTCGATATAAAAAAGAAACAGCAGCCGGTACATGTACCGGAGGCACTCCAGCGTCAGCTGGTCGGCGTCGGTTTTGCCCTTGAAGACGCCTTCTCCTTTGCTGCGGCGCCAGTGGATCGCCTCATTGCCCAGCAGTTCGATCGATTTGCGTAGGGCGTACTTGAGGTCGCCGCTCACCTCATAGGCGTGCTTATGGCTGTTTTCATCCAGCTCATCGAGATAGGGCGTGCCACCACCCGTGGGGCAGGTGTGCTCACGGTGCAGCAAGGTGGCAGCCGCCAGCAGGGCATCGGCATTGATGTCCCCCAGCAGGGTGTCGAGCTCAAAGCGCAGCAGCCTTGAGGCTGCCCACTTCTGGCGGTCGATCAACAGCAACTGATCGCGGCTCACCGCCAGCAGCCAGCGCGGCGGGATCTCCTGCCCGAAGATCCGCTCGGAGATCAGGGTTTCCCAGGTTTCGCCTTCCAGCACCTTGCCCAGGGATGGGTCGTGGATCTGGCAGGCCCAGTTGGTGGCAATCGTGAGCTCCAGCGGATCAGTCGGCTCATCGCTGGGGTTAAAGCACTCCATTACCCACAGCCAGGGCTCACCTTTGGCGTTGCTCACCTCTGCCAGCAACGGCACTTGATAGGCCTCGCCGCCGATCAGCACGGGCTCCGGCTTGGGGGCATAGGGATAGCCCAAGGCCTCCAGCAGGGGCCGGAAGAACAGCTCCCGTTGCAGCCGCAAGCGCTCGGCTGGGTCGCCACTGATGCCGAGCTCAGCTTCCCGCAGCTTTTGCCAGGGTTTACGCAGGGCCTTGAACTGCGCTTCCGGGGTGGCGACATCGGCGCTGGGATCGGCTTCCACCTGGGCCCTGGCCTCCTCCGCCCAGCGCTCACGCACCTTCTTGATGTCGTTCGTCAGAACGCTCTCGAGGTAGTGGGCGGAATAAAACTCGTTGGCGTTGCTGATTCCTGGTAATGCCATCGATCAAGCCTCCCGGTGCAGCACGGCCACCAATTTCAGGTAGGGAGACGGTTCGATCGTCATAACTTCACTCACAAAGCGTTCGTGGTCGTCGAAGCGCGTATCAATCGCTTTTTGCTCTGCCAGCCGCCGTTTCTCCTTGATCTGCTGTGGCCGCTGATCCGCCTCGAAGCTCAGTTGCAGTTGTTGTTCCTGGCGTCCACGTAACCGCTTGAGGCGTTCACGCTGGGCTTCCAGCTCTGGCTGCATCCGCTCCGCCCATTGCTGACCGCAGCGGTTGAGGTAGCTGTCGGCTTGCCTCACGGCATAAGGCAGCTGCTGGCGCAGATGCAAGGGAATCGCTGCATTGGGGTTGGCGTAGGCCTTACGGCCCAACTGCAACTGCTCAGCTACCGCCGCAAACGGCTCCACCGCAGCAACGTTCAGCCCTGAACCGGCAAAGCACACCGCTACCCACTCCTGCACCACCGGCATTCCTTTTTGGTTTGGAATCGTGCCCTGCAGCACCATCACCACCTCGCCTGGCTCCAGCCCTTCACTTAGCTGCAGCACCGGCGCGCAGTGGCGGGGGAAGGTGATCTGGCCGCGATCGGCGAGCCAATCCACCAGGGGATGCAGATCCCAGAGGTATTCCAGTTCGGGCCTGGCGCTGTCTTGCCGGCGGGCCTGCTCCAAGGCGCGCTGCAGGGCGGCCACCTCGGTGGACACCACCAGCCGTTGCCCGCTCTGGGGCCGGAGCTCCCGCGGATAGCGGTCGTAGCGCCGTTGCAGATCTGGCGGTGGCGTGATCTCGAGTCGCTCCTGTTCAGGGAAGGTGCGCAGGTCTAGCTTTTCGCCGCGACGATCCATCGCCTCGGCTACAGCGCCAAGGGCTTGATCCACATAGCCCCACAGGCTGGGATACAGGCTGAATGGTTTGCGCTGCTCTACAGCAATCGACTGGCTGGCTGCCACGGGAGCAGCTATTTCTGCTTCTTCGCTGCTGGAGAAACCAAACATCTCGGCAAACAAATTGAGGTCGCTGCTCTGCTCGAGGTATGGCTTGGCATTGGCGTCCATACGGCGCTCGAGCCCCTCGGCATCACCGGCCTCAAACGCCTTGCCGATCTCTTCTTCCTCCACTTCGGCATCGAACACCCGCAGAAACACCGATGGATCGCCGATGTTGATCTGGGCCTGGTCGTCTTTACGGATCAGCACCCGCAGGATCTTCTCCGCATCGCCCATTCCCTCACTGCGTGAGCTCGTGAGCAAATAGCGAATTAGCGGCTGCATCGGCTGGCCGTAACGATCGACCCGACCATTGCGCTGCTGCAGCGTCATCAGCGACCACGGAATATCGAAGTGCACCAACCTGTGGCTGAGGTAGTGCAGGTTCAAGCCTTCAGACGCCACTTCGGTAGCCACCAGGATGCGCACCGCATCTTTTTCCTGGGCGAACTGCTCCACCACTCGCGTTTGATCCACATCAGCCATGGCGCCATCAAGACCAACCACTGCTCCCTTGGGCAGGCTGAGGTCGGCCGCCAGGTGCTCCATCAAAAAGCGCTGGGTTTCGCGGCGCCCCGTAAAGATCACCAGCCGGTCCTTGGGATCTTTGCCACGCCAACTCCAATCACCGGTGATCAACTGCAGCAGCCGCTGATATTTGGAAAAATCACTCGCCCCAATCACCGCCAGCAGGGGCTCCAACTCCTCCAGTGCTGCACAGTCGGCCGGGGCTGGTGTGGCACTGGCCTGCAGGCGCTTGAGCCGGTTGCGCACCGTTTCCAGTGCCGCCATCGGGCTTGAAAGCAGGCTTTTGGCCAGGGTGGTTTTGAACAGCTGGCCTGCCTTGGCTTTGGAGTCGCTGTCCGGGAGCTCGAGATCCTTCAGCAGGGCAAATACCCGTTCTTCCCGTTCACTGGCCTGGCACTCGACATCAGCTGCATCACGCTCCTGGACGCTGCTGCGCAGATCAGCGATCACATCCTTACGGAAGCGCCGTACATACAGATCCTTGATGTCTTCTTTGGTGTACTTGCTCGGATCGGCGATAGCCGTGGGGTCGAGCATGTTCATCAGGCTCGCGAAGCTCTCGGGTTTGCCGTCATGTGGCGTCGCAGACAGCAGTATCAATGTTTCCGAGCGGGTGGCTAGCCGTTCTGCTAAGCGAGCTCGTTGGCTCTTTTGCGCTCCTTTAGCTCGCTCGGCTACGTTTTGGCACTCGTCGATGACTATGATGTCCCAGTTAGCATTGTCGAGATAAAAGCGGTAATCACGATCATTTTTGAGCGTATCGACTGACACTATCGCTTTGTCGTAGTAGTGAAAGGGGTTCTGATTGGTGGGAATATGCTGCCGAATTCGTTGGATACCTACTGAATCAAGCCGCACCAGAGGGATCGAAAACCGCGTCCAGAATTCTTTTTGAAACTGCACCAGCATGCTTTTGCTGGTAACAACCAGGATCCGCTTGCCACGCCCGCGGCGAATCATTTCGCTGCAGAGGATGCCGCACTCCAGCGTCTTGCCCAGGCCCACCGCATCGGCGATTAGCAGCCGTGCCCGCGGCATCGCCAGGGCTTTAGCTGCTGGCTGCAGCTGGTATGGAAGCGCATCCATGGCTGCCATATGCCCCACTGCCAGGGCGGCATCGGTGGGCACGGTGCGGCGCAGGTGCGCCTCAAGGAACAGCAGGCTGTCGCGGTATTGCGGTGAGGGGTCGGTCACCAGGGCCGTTTCCTCTGGCTGGAGCACCTTGAAGCTGCCGGCCGCTTGCTCCACCGCCACCAAAAAACGGGCCTCTTTCTCCCGCAGAAAAGGAGACACCCCAACCACATCCACCACCTGCTGGCCGTCAGAGCTGCGGCCCAGGCTGCGCACCAGCCACTCAGCACTGCGGCACTCGATGCGGGCTCCGGGGG
>ERZ888423.2895-NODE-2895-length-12080-cov-6.309356_pt1 | contig 12080 bp, 8 predicted proteins | sample MGYA00520523_ERZ888423 | MGnify/ENA primary metagenome ERZ888423 (study PRJEB32303, sample SAMEA104408611) | aquatic metagenome | biome: Brackish water; feature: Pelagic; material: water | place: Baltic Sea | collected 2014-06-08T10:24:00 | depth 30,27 m ...
TACCAATGTCTGCCGCCACCGCGGAAGCCGTTTGGTTGACGGCTCTGACGGATGTGCGAAAAAGCTCGTCTGCCCCTATCACGCATGGACCTATGATCTTAATGGCAGCCTTACGGGCGCGCCCGACAGCGCATCCTACCCAACGCTCGACAAGAGCAAGGCGGGCCTTGTGCCCGTCGATATGGAAATCTGGCGCGGATTTATATTTGTCCGTCTTGAAGCTAATGGCCCCTCGGTCGCGGAGATGATGGCCCCGTATGAGGCCCAAGTCGCGCCTTACCGCTTTGAAGAGCTCAGGGCGCTTGGCCGCGTAACGATGCGCCCGCGCGACGTGAACTGGAAAAATGTCGGCGACAATTATTCGGATGGCTTGCACATTCCCGTGGCACATCCCGGCCTTACGCGCTTGTTCGGCAAAAGCTATGGCATAGAAGCAGAACCGCATGTTGACCGCATGTGGGGCGACCTTGTCGACCGGCCATCGGCCAACTGGTCCGAGCGCGGATACCAGAATCTCCTACCTTCGGTGCCCCATCTGCCTGAGGCCAACCAGAAACGCTGGCTGTATTTCAAGCTGTGGCCGTCGGTCGCGTTCGACATTTATCCTGACCAAGTGGATTTCATGCAATGGTTGCCCACTGGCCCCAATAGCTGCGTCATTCGCGAGATCAGTTATGTGCTGCACGATGACCGCCGCGAAATGCGGGCGGCACGTTACCTCAACTGGCGGATCAACCGGCAGGTCAATGCAGAGGACACCGTCCTCATCACCCGCGTGCAGCAAGGCATGGCAAGCCGCAGTTTTTCGATGGGCCCGCTATCAGACAAAGAAGTTTGCTTGAAAAGCTTCTGCCGCCAAATCCGCAACATCATTCCCGAGGCCCGCCTCGAACAGCGCCCCGCAACGGGCTGGAGCAAAAAATGACCAAAAAATATGACGCCCTCATCATTGGCGCTGGCCATAACGGCCTTGTTTGCGCCTTTTATCTGGCACGCGCCGGCCTGAAGGTCCGGATTGTCGAGCGCCGCGATGTGGTCGGCGGCGCTGCTGTGACCGAGGAGTTCCACCCCGGTTTCCGCAATTCGGTCGCAAGCTATACGGTAAGCCTGCTTCAGCCAAAGGTCATTTCGGACATGAAGCTGGTCGACCATGGCTATCGCGTAATCGAACGGCCCATTTCCAATTTCCTGCCGCAGGAAGATGGCGGCTATCTGAAACTCGGCGGCGGGTTGGAGAGAACTCAGGCCGAGTTCGCGCGCTTTTCAAAGCATGATGCGGCGGTGCTGCCGCAATATTATGAAATGCTTGAGGGCGTCGCCGACGTCCTGCGCGACCTTGCGCTGCGGTCGCCACCCAATGTCGGTGATGGCCTCAAAACGTTAATCGACGCCGCAGTGCAGGGCCGTGGCTTGATGAAGCTTAATCTGTCGCAGCAGCGCGATGTGTTGGAACTGTTCACGAAATCAGCGCGCAGCTTCTTGGACAGCTGGTTCGAAAGCGAGGCTGTGAAAGCGGCATTCGGCTTTGACGCAGTCGTCGGCAATTATGCCAGCCCCGATACGCCGGGCAGTGCTTATGTATTGCTGCACCACGTCTTTGGTGAAGTGAATGGAAACAAAGGCGCGTGGGGCCACAGCATTGGCGGCATGGGTACCATCACGCAAATCATGGCCAAGGTATGCCGCGATCTTGGCGCAGAGATCAGCCTCGAGGCGCCTGTCTCACGCGTATTGGTGGATGGCGAAAAGGTTGCGGGCGTCCGCCTTGAAAGCGGCGAGGAAATTGTTGCCGACCGCGTCATTTCCAATGTCGGACCAAAACTGTTGTACGAACGCATGTTCGACGATGCCGACTTGAAACCGGAATTCAAACGCCGCGTAAAGGGTTTTAAGGCAGGCAGCGGAACATTCCGGATGAATGTCGCCTTGTCGGAATTGCCCAAATTCACGTGCTTGCCCGAAGCTGGCGAACATCATCAATCGGGCATCATCATTGCGCCAACGCTCGATTATATGGATCGCGCATTTTTGGATGCGAAGCGTGACGGTTGGTCGCAAAAGCCAATCGTAGAAATCCTGATCCCGTCCACCGTCGACGACAGCCTTGCGCCTGCGGGACAACATGTCGCCAGCTTATTCTGTCAGCAATTTGCGCCAGAGTTACCCGCCAATGCGGATGGCACGCCACGCGACTGGGACGCCGAAGAGGGCAAGGCCGCAGACGATATCATCAGCACAGTTGAGGCCTATGCACCCGGCTTCCGCGCGTCCGTTTTGGGTCACCAAATTCTTAGCCCCAAGGGACTTGAGCGCAAATTCGGTTTGGTCGGCGGCGACATCATGCATGGCAATATGAGCCTTGACCAATTATGGTCTGCCCGCCCGATATTGGGCCATGGCGCCTATCGTGGTCCGCTTAAGGGCCTATATATGTGCGGCGCAGGCAGCCACCCCGGTGGCGGCGTCACGGGCGCACCGGGGCATAACTGCGCGGCAGAAGTGTTGGCCGACCGGAGTATATTCAAACGGATCTTTGCCTGAGGACTTGGCCAGAGGACTTTAGCGGGGGACAATGAAAAAGCCGGACCTTTTCAGATCCGGCTTAACCTTCCCTGTTGCCAGTGGCAACAAACTTAAATTGAAACTTTAAAAATCGCGCGAGAATTTCACACCGATGACGCGTGGCTTGATAACCACATCGTAAAACGCACCGCCCGTTGGCGTTGACGCCGTGACACCCGTTCCGCATGTTGTTTCAATACACTGGACGCCGGTGTTCACCACGCCGCGTGTATCAAACAGATTTGTGGCAAAAGCCTCAATCGCCCATGCTTCATTCTTCACGCCAACCGAGAAGTCGGCGGTGGTATAGGCATCCAAATTGCCCTTGATAGCATTTTGCGCAGGCCGCAGATCGCTTCGACGGCTGCCGGTGTGATTGACCGCAAACTGCACATGACCATCCCAATCAGCGACTGGGAATTCATAACGCGCAATCGCATTGCCCTTAACCTTTGCGGTCACAGGCAAGCGCGATCCGGACGGCGCAAGCAACTCATTATCAGTCGTTGTGCAATCAAAAGTTGCGTTGGCAATAGCGCAGAAGTCGCGACGGATTTCAGCATCATTATAGCTAAATCCAGCGTTCAAGCTGAAACCATTGCTCCGGAAGCCAGCGTCCATTTCGATACCGCGGATACGCGATACACCCGCATTGCGGATTTCGGTCAGGCCGTTCGCACCCAAGAAGGAAAGCTGGATATTATTCCAATCTTCCTGGAACACAGCGCCATTCCAACGGAACGCACCGAATGTGGTTTTCCAGCCCAATTCATAATTGTCGAGCTTGTCCGAACCATAAGGTGGCAAGGTACCGCGACGGTTGATACCGCCAGGACGGAAACCGCGCGACCATGTGGCATAGACCAGAACATCGTCGGTGACTTTGTATGTTGCATTCATTTTGTGGATGAAGCCCGTGTCCGATGTGGATTTGTCGACATTGGTGCAAGGGCTGCCATCGACAAGGATTGGCACAGGCGTTCCTGCCGGATTGGCGCGCCGCGTTGTTCCATCGGTGTTGAGACAGGCCGATTCGCCAGTCTTGCTAGAAAAACCAGCCGCATAGCCGAAGAAGCCCTGCAACGAGTTATCGAACTTATAATAACGCAAGCCGCCGGTCAGCGAGAGCTTCTCGGTCAAATCATAGGTCAATTCACCAAAGGCCGCATAATCGCGGTCAACGCGCAGTTGCTTCGTCAACCAGATGTTGCTGTCGGTTCCGGTCACGGTGAAGGAATCAGCAATATCGTCAATGATGTAATTTTGTTCGATATTGTGCGACTGGCGCTGTGCAAATACACCGCCAATGAACCGCAAAGGCGCGTCGGCAGGGCTTGCAACCCGCAATTCGCCAAAGCTTTTCTTATAACGATCAACGCCTTGAATATACTGGTTAGGGTTCACAAGCGTCCCGGCATTGTCGTAGAAATAATTGCCGTAACCGGCCAATGCGTCATAAAAATACGCATAATCCGAATAATCCGACTGCGTTTCGCTCTTGCGACGCAAATGACCGCCCGTCGCCGTCACATCCCAGTTACCGATTGTGCCTTCAATCGTCATTGCCGCCTGAATCCATTTATCACGGCTGTCTTCTGGGTTATACTGAACGGTCTGAAGCGCACCAGTGGTTTGCCCTGAACGTTCTTGCGAGAAGCTTCCTTGCGTATTCTGGACCTGCCCCATCACTGTTGGCTTGATGGTCCAATTGTCGTCAAGGTCGATACCCAGCGCCAAACGCGCGCCGTAGGTTTCGGCGTCGTTATAGTTTTTCTCAACCAATGCGGCGTTGCTTTGGCTGATGCCGGATGAGGCATAAGTCCGGCTGCCCGCAATATTGTCGATATAGCCGCCATCGTCGCGATACCAGCCAACAAGACGCGCGGCCGCGCCCTCGGCGATTGGCACGTTTACGAAGCCTTCGTAAATCGCGCCAAAATCACCATGCGCAACATTGTTAAATTCAACGCCAGCGCTTCCGTAGAGACCAGATGGATCAGGCGCGTTCGTCACCAACTTCAACGTACCAGCCATCGAGCTTGCGCCATATAAGGTGCCCTGCGGTCCGGCGAGTGCCTCAACACGCGCAAGGTCATAGGCATGCAAATCAAGCGCGCCTTGGATGGTCGTGATTGGCATTTCGTCCAAATAGGTGCCGACAGTTGGCAACGATGCCGAGTGGTTCGCGTTTTCGCCAGATGCCACACCGCGGAAATAAACCTGCGCGAAGCCGGGGCCGCCCTGTTGAATGGTGACCGAAGGCAGGAATTTCACAACATCCTGTAATTCGCTCACTTGCAGCTGGTCGAGCTTTTCATTGCCAATGGCATTGATCGCGATCGGTACATCCTGCAAATTCTGTTCGCGCTTTTGCGCGGTCACGACGATGACGTCGCTGTCGGAGCCGGCGGCTTCTTGCGCCCATGCGGGAACCGCAAGGCCAAAAGCAGTTGATGTCAGCAATGCGGCCATGGCCGTGCGGACCTTAGACCGATGATTTAGTTTACGCACAATTACCCCCCTTTTGTGAATTTGATACAATCAAGCCCTAAACGCGCAGGCGCGCAATATATTTTCGCAATTTGCGGAATTTATTTTAAACTTTAGTGTGCCTTGTTGCAATGCAGCAACTATGTTGTTGTTGCAGGATAGATTACCCAAAGCGGCCCCAGCGCGCGTTTCAGTGGCTCCAGATGCGCCGCATAGGGCTTCCATTGATCCACGCCGTCACGATTGATCGGACGCCGCACCTGCTCGCTGGACGCCGTACGCACCGCGCGCGTGCTCTGATGGAAATTCAGACAATTTTCTTCAAACGGAACGCCCACAAAATCCAATAGGCTTCGAATTTCGCGTTCCGGATTTTCCAGCAGTTCTTCATGTATGACGCGATACACATAGCCCGGCTGAACCGCGTCAAAATGAGCCATTACCCTTACATAATCAGCATAATATTGCCCCATATGCGCTAGGTCATAACTGAACGCCTGCCCCTTGGCGAAATGTTGCCGGTAATTGGAAAAACAGCAATCGAGCGGGTGCCGCCGCGCATCGATAATCTTAGCATGGGGCAAGATCAGCCGGATGAAGGCCAGATAATTCCAATTGTTCGGCAGCTTATCGATGAAGAAAGGCTTGGTCGTTTTACGCTGGATATGTGTGCGTTCGATAAACTCCGCGCCCAGCCGTTCGGCGTCCTGCGCGCTAAAACCAGACAGCGCGTCAATCCAGTCGATATCGCGCCCTTCGCGCCCCTCTCGTCCTTCGCGTAACGCCATCGCCGGAATATCTGGCAATTCCATTGTGCCTTCGACCATCGAATGGCTGGCCAATATTTGTTCAATCAATGTCGAACCCGCGCGCGGCATGCCAAGGATGAAAATCGGGTCGGGCGCATCATGCCCCTGCCCGGCGCGGACGCGCCAAAATTCAGGCGTGCACAGCGTGATGATTTTATCGACTTGGTGGCTTATGGATTGCGGATCATAATGCAGCTCAGCACTGCGTAACGCATTCGCCTTTGCATAATGCGCGAATGCTGCGGCATGGTCAGCGCGTTCCTCCATCGCCTTGCCCAGCGCAAAATGGAGATGATAGGCATCCTCTGTGCCAAGGCTGTCAGACGTCAAAGCCGTGTCCATCGCGGCAACATCATCGTCGGAGAAGCTTACCGTTTTTAAATTGGCGAGGCTCCAATAGACTTCACCCAAAGTGGGTTCGACCGCCAAAGCGCGGCGATAGGCCGCAACGCTGTCATTCTGATTACCGACGGTCTTGAGCATATGGCCATAACTCATCCATAATTTGGCATGGTCGGGAAAGCGCGTGGTCAATTCCTGATACAGGGCAATCGCCTCTTCATAGCCGCCAATCCGGCCAAGCGCCGCAGCTTTCAGGTTTTGCTGGACGGGGTTATCACCCCCTTCCGCCAACACGGCGTTGAGATTTTCCAGCGCCTCTGGAAAGCGGTTTTGTTTATAGAGCACCGTTGCCAAATTGGCGCGCGCTGCGCCAAAATCCGGCGTCAGTTCCAAGGCGCGGCGCAGCAGAGCCTCACTATCTTTCAAGCGGCCAACGCGCGCAGCGAGTTCAGCCATCATCCGGATCGCCGCCACATCCGTTGGCGCATCGCGCAAATGGCCACGCAATAACGGCTCTGCATCTTCCAACCGATTTTCCGACAAAGCCACAGCTGCCGCCATGAGGTTGGGGTTGCGCAAGGCGGCTTCAATCGCGGGGCGAGCGGAGGTCTGGTTCATAAGCTTTGGTCTAAGCCAAGCGGTGTCGATTTTGAAGCGGACAAATCATCCGGCGTGTCTATGTCGTGCAAACTGCCGATGGGCGCGGCCAAACTGCGGGCCTGCGACAAGATGTGCCGGGCGCCGGCATCGCCCTGTGTTTCCAACAGCAAAGGCCAATTGGCGCGCGGGAAAATAGCAGGTGGCATGGCTTGGGCGCCATCTGATGACGCGATGATTTCGCCATCGCACGCCGCAATTAGCGCGCCGATATGCGCTGCGCCAATGAACGGCATATCGGCCAGCGCAATCAGCAATGCTTGCGCCTTGATCTTTGCCGCCGCCGCAACCGCGAGATGTAACGAAGCGGATAGGCCAAGGTCGGCATTTGGATTTTCAACAAGTGTATAGCCCAAGGCCGCATAATGCGGCGCAATGGCGGCGTCGGGCTGACACACGGCAAAATGCGCTGCGGCTGGAATGCCGACCAAATTGCGCGCGGCTCGCACACCCATCGGCGCGCCTTCCAAGTCCGCCATCAACTTATCTGAACCAAAACGCCGCGCATGTCCGGCGGCAAGGACAATGATTGCGACCTGTTCGGCCTCCATTACCGCAGGCCCAGATTGAAGGCGCGGATCATACCGCCCGTAATCGAAAGCGCGATTTCCGGCGCGCTGATCGCATTAATCGCAACGCCGGCTGGCCCCTCTATCCGCGCGCATTGTTCCGCGCTGACCCCCGCCGCCGACAATCGCGACAGCCGCGCCTGATGCGACCGGACCGAACCCAAGGCCGCCACATAGGCCGCAGGGCTCGCCAACGCAGCTATCAACGCCGGATCATCAATTTTGGGATCGTGGCTTAAGGTCACTATGGCGCTGCGGCTATCGGGCGCAAAGGCCTGCACCGCATCATCGGGCCAACGATCATCCAAGCGGACAATGGGGAAACGATCCGCTGTCAAAAACCGCCCGCGCGGATCGCATAAGGTGACATCAATGCCTTGCGAGACAGCAATCGCCGACAGCGCCGCCGCAATCTCCACCGCGCCTACAATCAATAACCGGCGGGGCGGATAATAAACGTTTACAAAGCCCTCTGCCGCAGCATCCTGTGCTATCATGCTGCGGCCAGTGGCAAGGTCCGTCACGACCGATAACATGGCTCCATTGCCCCGCGCGTTGACGATGTCGGCAAATAGGCTTTCGGGAAAACCGTCGGCCGACACCGGCTGCACCAGCACGACAATGTCGCCGCCACAGGGCAGGCCAACGTCCCACGCCGCATCATCGGCAACGCCATAGCGGCGCACTATCGCTGGCGCGCCGGCCAAAACCATCTGCGCGCGTTCCAGAACGTCGGCTTCCACGCATCCACCCGACACCGAACCTACAAACCGCCCATCGGCATGAACCAGCATATGTGTGCCAGTCGGACATGGCGCAGATTTCCATGTTTCGACCACCGTCGCAATCGCCATCGGCGCGCCTGCCCAATCTCGCGCGGCGGCGAGGATACGATCATGATTGGCACTGCCTGTTTTCATGGCTACCCGCTAGCAAAGTGACCGAAGCGTTGCTATATGAAACGCAATATCGGGTGGGAGCTTCTTTGTATGGCAATTCAGACGTCAATCAACGGCAAAGCAGTGGCCCTGTCCGCTGAACCGGATACGCCCTTATTGTGGGTCATTCGCGAAGAACTTGGCCTGACAGGAACAAAATTCGGTTGCGGCGTTGCGGCGTGCGGGGCGTGCACCGTCCATGTTGATGGCGAACCTGCCCGTTCGTGCAGCGTTCCGGTTAGCGAAGTGGCTGGCAAATCGATTACCACGATTGAAGGTCTGAAATCCGCCGATGGCACGCTGCATGCGGTCCAAAAAGCCTGGATTGCGGCGCAAGTGCCACAATGCGGCTATTGCCAGTCGGGACAAATCATGGCTGCCGTGGCGCTCATCGAAAAAACCGGTCACCCCAGCGACGCACAAATTGACGCGGCGATGACGAACCTCTGCCGCTGCGGTACCTATCCACGTATTCGCAAGGCCATTCGCGCCGCCACTGGGCAGGCCGCCCAAGCTGCCCAGGGACACGTCTAATGACTGACACCCCCACAGCCGATACTGCACCCGAAGTCCCCTTTAAGCGCAAGGGCGTCAAACGCCGCGCCTTCCTGATTGGCGGTGTCGCCATCGTCGGCGCTGGCTTGTTCGGCATCTCGATTGCGGACAGCAACGCCGCCAAAGACGCCAAGGCACGCATTACGGGTGAGGGCGAGCATAGCTTTGCGACTTGGCTGAAAATCGGCGAAGATGACATCATCACCATTTATTCGCCGCACACCGACATTGGTCAGGGGTCAAATACAGGCCTTGCCCAAATGCTCGCGGAAGAATTGGACGCGATGTGGGATCAGGTGCGCATCGTCTCGGCGCCTGCGGAACCCGCCTTTGCCAATGTCGGCTTGGGCCGCGCGTTTCTTGCGGACATCACGGGCAAGCCAGCGATCATCAACGGCATTCCCGAATCCTTTTTATCGTTCATCGCGCGGCAAATGAACCTTCAGATGACCGGCGGTTCAACCGCCTTGCGGTTCACCGGCCAAGTGACCTTTCAAAAGGTAGGCGCGGCGACACGGCTGGCACTGATCGAAACCGCTGCTAAGCGGCTAAATGTTCCCGTCGGCGAACTGACGACGCAGGACAGCCGCGTCATTCACGCAAAATCGAGCCGGTCGTTGCGTTATGGCGAGTTGGCGGCAGAAGCGGCGACCTTGTCGCTCGACAATGAACCCACGTTAAAAGACCCCTCGCAATATCGCTTGATGCGGCAATCACTGCAGCGGCTCGATATTCCGGCCAAGGTCGATGGCAGCGCGCAATATGGTATCGATTTCGCCGTTCCAAACATACGTGTGGCAACAATTCAAGCCGCCCCCGCGCGCGGCGGAAAACTAACGTCCGTCGACACCGCACCTGCCTTGGCCATAAAAGGCGTTGAGAAGGTGATTAAGCTGGATGATGCTGTCGCGGTGGTGGCCAAAGGCTATTGGCCCGCCATTTCTGGCCTGCGCGCTTTGGCCCCCAACTTCACCGACGGTGGCCATGCCGATATTTCAACCGCATCGATATTCGCCGCGCATGACGCGCTGTTTACCAAGGGTGAAGCAGACGGCGAAGCAGGCGAAGGCGATGTGCAAGCAGGCCTTGGCGCCAAGCCGATCGAAGCGAAATATCAGGTCCCGTTCCTCCACAATGCGATGATGGAGCCCTTTGCGCTCACCGCGCATTTCAAGGACGGTAAGCTCGACATTTGGGGCGGGATGCAAGACCCGTTGGCAACCAAAATGCTGGCGGTCGAGGTTTCGGGCCTTGATGCAGATGACGTCACTTTCCACCCCATGATCATTGGCGGCAGCTTTGGCCGCCGCTTGCCCATGTATATGGAAATTGTGGACCAAGTGACACAGCTTGCCATGCAATTACCCTATCCGGTCAAGCTGATCTGGAGCCGGGAGGAAGAAGTTGCCCAAGGCGCCTATCGCCCGCAAAGCTCGGCATTGCTGTCGGCGGCGTTGACGGACAAGAAACGCATTGCCGCTTTGCGCAATGATTATGTCCAGCCCGACAGCGCGGAGAGCGAGACCGTATTTCCATACATCTTGCCCGCCGTGTCGCGTCGGCATTTTGCGCATGTGTCGAACCAGAATACGGGCGCATGGCGGTCGGTCAATGCCACGCAACAAGGCTTTTACAATGAAAGCTTCATGGATGAACTGGCGCATGCCGCAGGTGAAGACCCCGTCATTTTCCGCCGCAACCATTTGAAAGCGGATTCACGGCATTTGCGCGTTTTGGATGAAGTCGCGGCGCGCAGTGGATGGAACACGCCCTTGCCCGCCGGACGGGGACGCGGCGTGGCTTTGGTCGAAAGCTTCAAAACCATCGTCGCAATGGTCGTTGAAGCCTCAGTTGGCGAAGACGGCATGCCCAAATTGCACAAGGTCACCACGGTCGTTGACGCAGGCAGCATCGTCAACCCGGACGCCGCCATGGCGCAGATTGAGGGCGGCACGATCATGGGCCTATCATCTGCCATTGGTGAAGCCATCACGCTCGACAAAGGCGCGGTGCAGCAAAGCAATCTAAGCGATTATCCATTGCTGACCATGGCACAATCACCCTTATTCCAGGATATCCACTTCCTGAATAGCGGGGCACCAATGGGCGGTATCGGTGAACCCGGCGTTCCACCTGCGGCGCCGGCCCTGGCCAATGCGCTGTTCGCGGCGACAGGCAAACGTGTGCGCAACCTGCCGATAAAAACGCAGGCGAGAGGGTAATTTTGCGGCACGCACGGGTATTGCAGCCAACCGACAATCTGGAAATCGCCGAGACTTTGGCGCGGGCGTTCCAGAATGAATCGGGCTGGAGCTATGTCATACCCGACCCCCAATTGCGTGCACGGCGACTGGTGGGCGCATTCCATTTGTTTTTGCGCGACGAACATCGCAAAGGCGCGGTGTTTGGTACCGATGGCATTGAAGCCGTCACCTTATGGCGCGGCCCCGGCCAAGCGCGCGACAGCCTGTTTGATACGGCACGGAACATCATTCCCCTCGTGCAACAGTTGCGCTTCTCCATTTTACGCGGGCTTGAAGTCGCCGACTTGATCGAAAAGCATTTGCCGCAAGAACCCGTTTGGTATTTGCATTTTGCCGGTTGCGACCCCGATTATCAGGGGAAGGGATTTGGCGGCGCGGCGATCCGCGCAGGGCTAGAGCGCGCAGATCAAGATGGCCTGCCCGCCTATCTGGAAACCGCCGACGAACATAATATCCCTTTGTACCAAAGCTTTGGCTTTGCCATCAAACATAGCTGGCAAGTCCCCGAAGGCCCCCAATTTTGGGGCATGCAACGCCCCGGCAAAACGCGGCATTAAGCGGATCATCGCGCGCTCCCTTGCCCTCCATCCAAAAGCCGCCTAATCCCGCCGAACGCACCAGGTCTGCGCGAGAGCGTGGATAATAGGGAAGCCGGCGGAAATCCGGCGCTGTTCCCGCAACTGTAACCGGCGAGCTTTTGCTCCAAATGCCACTGGAAAAACGGGTGACCGTGAAACTGGGAAGGCGGGGCAAAAGCAGTGACCCGGGAGCCAGGAGACCTGCCTGATTGCGGTTTGTCCTTTGTGCTTGCGGGACACTGGCGCAATCGGGGTTTTCCTCCGCGTGACGACATTGTGTTGGACGTCATGCGAAGGAGATACATTCATGACCTTG
>ERZ888423.2896-NODE-2896-length-12070-cov-7.686725_pt1 | contig 12070 bp, 8 predicted proteins | sample MGYA00520523_ERZ888423 | MGnify/ENA primary metagenome ERZ888423 (study PRJEB32303, sample SAMEA104408611) | aquatic metagenome | biome: Brackish water; feature: Pelagic; material: water | place: Baltic Sea | collected 2014-06-08T10:24:00 | depth 30,27 m ...
ACCCCGCAGAAACAACACGTCGCCCGGCACGACAACAAAGTCACCGTCTATCTCATCGATCATCCAAGAGCGATCGCGCCGAATCGCCACCACGCGCATGCCGCACTGAATGGTGATTTCAAGATCCTTGAGCGGGCGATGCGCCATGTGTGAACCCTCGCGGATCCACACACGATGAGAGACCTCTTCAGCGTTCGACAAATCACTGATGAGTTCATTCGGAATTCCCAAACGGTGCGTCACGATTCGAGTTACGTCTACTGCAGCATTGGCAATGCTCTCAATCGCCGAGATGATCTGCAGGACCGAAGCCATCCCCTCCGCCTCGGCTGGGCGCCTGACTGCCATGATGCAGACCGCCCTCATGTCTTGCACTAGGTCGTTCATGCGCTCTTCAAGTTCAGCGACCTCATCGGCCATGCCGGGATCGTTGAAATACACAGCCGCATAGGCCAGATCGACCATGATCTCCGAGGTATCTTTCGCCTCGGCGAGCATGGCCCGCAAACTTCGGGGTCGGTCATCCATAAGAAGTCCTTTCAGGATAGGCCCTCTGAGACCCGAGATGAATCTTTCTTCTGCATTTCGGCAGAATCAGGGCGTTAGACCACGACCGCCAGTTGACGCGATTCGACAAGAAGATGGCCCTCGGCGTCAAAGATTTGACCGTGCTCAATCAGGTAGCCATCCTGAGCGAGAGGGCTTTCGAACAGCACAAAACAGAAGGCTTCTGGGTCTTTGGGAAGCCCGCGGAAATGAATTGTCAAGTCAATAGTTGGCACCATCAGAGGTTCGCGAACGCGGCTAAAGATGGGAGGTAGCCATGCATCAGTCATAGCCGTCAGAGCTATGGCATCGATGGGTTCACCCCCCGCTGGTCGAAGCCAGCCACCAGTCCGCGCTAGCGACTCCCCGGAAGACAGAGGCTGAAAAGGGTGCTCGCCAATCACCCACCGTTGCTCATAATGGCCTCGCATCGGAACCTCGCGATCCGGATCAAGGTCTTCTTCCTCGATGGTCTCCGCAGCCGGTATGGCCGTTCCATCATCAAGGAGCGGCAGCCCCTGCAATTCGTTGAAACTCAACGAGGACTCCCGGGGCTCTGCCAGCACCGCAATGGCAATCACTAACAGCACACCGTTTTGGGTCATTCGTGCCGACAGGTTCGACACGGTTCGGCCCGTGCGTTCAACAACTACCTCAATTTCAACCAACCCTTCTTTCGGCACGCGTAAGAACTGCAGGCTGATCGACCGGGGTGCTCGGCTTGGCTCATTGACCTCTTCGCAGATTGCTCGCAAAATAACTGCCGCCACATAGCCGCCATTAGGTCCCGAAATAATCCACCAGCTCCGGTCCATGTTCGCGCTGTAGCGGCCTTGCTCTAGTTGCGTCACCTGCGTTTCGAGCGAGAACGAATTCATCTGCAAGCCAACAGAGTGACGGCGAGTACACAAAACGGGGAGAGAGCGGAAGCTCCCAAAGAATGATTCATAGAGACGTAGTCTGGCCGAGGAGTTGCAACATCGATGACGCGCATCGAGTGTGGCTCAATTCTGCAACACTGCTACCCGGCGGTCGGAGTTCCCGCCATGACTGATTGGATGGAGGTGACGTGGCGTTGGGCGATCAAGAGACAACAGACATCACAGCACCCCTGGATGCTGCGGGTAACGGCGGAGTTGCTCATATGCACGGAACTCACGACCTCAGAACAGTTCAAGCCGAACCCTTCGTAGAGCCTAAAAATCTAGAGGTTCTCCACAGGGAATTGGCTGCCTTCTTGCTGGATTCGCCTGCTGTTACCGAAGAAGCAACAGCTGCCAGAGCTGTGCGATGGGCATGTGAGCGCTTGGCGAGTGGGCATTCCCCGCGAGATCTAGCTCTAGCAGTTACCGCTGTTGCAGCTCAGGCCCAGCCGCCCGATACCGAGTCGGTGGCCGCTCTTGTTGTCGCTGCATCCGCTTGTCTTGGGCTCGCAGATCGTCAAGAGAACTCGATTCGCGAAGGTGCAGCAACAGACGCCGAGTCAGCAAAGATTTCTGTTGCCCTAGTCATTTCTTTAGCTGCGACGACCTATCGCTCCGGGCATGCAACGCAGGTAGTACTCCCGAACCAACACGATCATCCGGCAAGCGCTCTGGCCGATTTTTGGCAGGCGACGAGCGATGCAGCGTCAACTCAAGCAGCTCGGAGCTGGCTCCGACTCGCTGAGATGGATGCAAGCGAGTCTCACAACGCCATCGTTTCGGCTGCTTCGACAAGGTTCTACGTCAACGAACAGCTACTCATCATGACGGCGTCCGTTGCAGCTCTCGGCCTCGACACTGCAATCCATCAACAGTTGTCTTGCGGTCTGGCCCAGCAAATTGCCTTGCAAGCAATCGACGAAGAGTTTGCTTTCGATCAGCGAATGCAAGCACAGCTATTGGCCGATCAAGCTCAAAGCCGTTCACTAGAAACTGCCGGCAGGTTCGAGCCCTCGACTCATGCAAGGCTGACGGCACTCGGAACCGGTATTGCCCAAACCCCAGCTGAGCAGTTAGCTCCGCTGCTCCTTGCGAGCCTTGAGGACGGGCTAGACCCAGCAGACCTAGTGGACACGTTTGCACTGCTGCGAGCGGCTGCCTATGCAGTTACGAGTATCGACGCAGTTTCAGTGCATGAGGGCGCCAACCCGCAGGTTCAATCTGCGCTCACAGCCTGCATTGCTGCCGATGCATTGCAGCTCTGCATGAGGAGCACTCAGTCACTCAGCCTTCGTTACGAACTAGCGCTTGCTGCACCCTTGAGTCCCTCCGCTAGCAGCCTTGACTCGGTGGGAGAACTTTGGGTTCCACCCTTTGATAGCTCTGGCTTGGCAGATACCTTGCTGGCTCTTGCCGACGCCGACCCGGACTCTGCCGCCGAGGCAGCAACAGCGATACCGCCGCAGGACCATGAATCCACGAATCAAGCCTGGCTAGCAATTCGGCGGGCAGTGGCTGCTGACAGTTCGCTACAGATGCAACCCTTAGCGCAGGTTGCGGCCTTAGAGCGTGGGTTTGGTACCACCGATCACCCTGCCAGAATTTGGTTTGTGGCTGCAGCAGCTAGGACAGCCGCTCAATCACGTTCACATTCCGAACCGCTTGCAGCACTAGCGGAGGATATTCTCAGCTAACAGGCATTTGCACTCCCCTAGATGCCTAGTCGGAAGGAATTCCGACTAACTTCAGTTCAGTTTGCCCGTCAGAATCAACGGGCATCTTGAAAGGCACTCATGTCACGCAATCCCGTTCTGTCGGACAAAGCATTTGGCGAAACACCCACTGAACAGGGCGCAAGTCCAGCTCAGGAGTGGGATTCGGCGCAGCAGGGAGCCGCTGCGGCGGTTGGTCTACAGGGCCAAGGCCAATCAACTGCTGCTGCAACTCCACCAGCAGGTTCGGGACGAGTTATGACACTCGGCGGCGTGTCTGCAGCAACGCTCTTCATATTCACGTTCTTGCTCATCGGGGCGGCTTACGGTTGGACGCTCGTCACTGAGGGCGCACCGGTGCTTCGGACCGACGGATCAGTGAGCACCCCGGTCAGCTTCGACAACCCAGGTTTGTTACTCGGTTGCATGCTCGGCGCATTCGCCATTGCGATGCTCACGGTGTTTAAGCCAAAACTCGCTCGCTTCACAGCGCTTCCCTATGGACTGCTTGAAGGCGCCTTGCTCGGCATGATTTCGCATTACTACAACGCCCGGTTCGACGGGATTGTTGTACAAGCAATTCTGGCAACCTTCGGGGTGTTCTTGGCCATGCTCGTCATGTACGGATTGCGTATTCTTCGGGCAACTCCCAAGTTCACCAAAGGTGTCATTGGGGCAACGTTCGGCATCATGATTATGTACCTGATGGGGTTCGTTCTCAGCCTGTTTACAGACCTACAGCCACCATGGGAAGGTGGAGGTCTGTTGAGCATTGGCATCAGCGTGGTCATCGTCATTGTTGCTTCGCTCAACTTGATCCTGGACTTTGATTTCATTGAGCGCGGATCAAAGAACAACCTGCCGGCCTATATGGACTGGTACGCAGCGTTTGGACTGATTCTGACTCTGGTCTGGCTCTACCTCGAGATGCTGCGACTGCTCTCTAAGGTTCGCCAGTAACCGGTTGGTCATGAACGGGTTAGTTATCCGCTCAACAGCCCACAAGGTCAGCCCGAGCTGCATAGAGCAGGTCTATCTACCGTTCGTTGACCAGTGCCAAGGTTCGGAGGGCAGGTTATACATACCAAACCTGCTTGCGTTTCTGCTGAGCCACACGAATGCCGGGTTGGACCGAGAAGTAATAAGCGCCCCACCCGAGGTGAAGTCAATGGCGCGCCCCTGCTCATGCATGGAGCGACCCGGGATTGCAGTGGGTGGGCTGCACTGTGAAGCAGGCTTCTGATAAATGTCGTAATAGCTGGAACCACAATTGGCGCGACGAGTGGCCACTTGTGCAGCTGAACTTCTGTAACCGCCGCCGCGCAGATTCAACCCAGCGGCAGTGGCGGCATCGAGCAATCCCCTGATCTGGCTAGCAATCGCAACGTTGACCGTGATTCCCCCCACAGAGGTAACGCTCACACTGCCTCCGCTCGGCACAGGTACCGGAGGAGGCGAGGTCACTGGCGGGGCTGTTCTCGGAGGCGAAGTGGGCGCCGGAGCCCCAGGTACTGGGTTTGGAGTTGTCGGGTCAGTTGGCGCTGGTCCATTTGCCGGCACGGTTCCAACGGGCGCTGCGCCTGCGGGTACTGCCACATCCTGCAAGCGGGGTGATGGCACGGCAGCAACGTTGCGCAGAGCGGTTTCTTGAGCCGCTAACTCTGCAGCCATTTGACGATCTATTTCGGCCAATGCAGCGGCCTCTGCAAGCGCAGCATCGAGACGGTCATCAAGCTCTGTGGCAAGTGACTCCTGCTCGGAACGAATTCCTTCAAGTTCGCCAAGCTGTGCCTGCTTGGCCGCAACTTGATCAGCAGCAGCAGCCGCAGCGGCATCAGCAGTTGCAGACTCATCGGCGGCAATCTTGCGCTTCCCAACCAAGATGTCAACCACCTTATGCCGGTCATCAGCCATGATCTTGATGACCTCGTTTGCATAAGAAGCATCATCTGCTTGACCCACCGACAGCACACGAAGAGCATCCTCTGCGGGCGGGGTGATATAGGCCTCGACTGCGTAGGCACGAACGGTTTGGCGAGCGAGTTCGACTTCGTTCTCGGCGAGCGTCACCCGAGCTCTTGCCCGGCCTACTGCCTCGTTTGCTAGCCCAACTGCAACCTCGGCTTGTGCCACGGCGCCTTGTTGTTCTGCGTACTGGGCATCGAGTTCCTGAATTTTTTGGGTGACTTCTTCGCGGGTTGCGGTCAGAACATCAATCTGGTTGGCAGAACTACCTGAACCCGGACCACCTTTTTGTGCAGCCTGGCTGGGTGCGGGCAGCGCAGCCTGAGGCGCAGCAGCAACGGGAAGAGCGCCTGTGAGGAATACCGGAACCGAAACCGCTGCTACAAACCAAAGAAGGGCGCGTGGGCGCAGGTTCGTTCGTTGAACAGGGGTGGTCCGTGACACAGTCATCTGTTACTCAACGCCCCAGCAGGGCAACAGGTTGACACTCGGGCGCGCAGCACATTTACTCCTATCGGCCGCCCGCAGAGAATCTTTAGGTTATGCGATCAGGGTGCCTAGGTGTACGGATACCCCGAACCGATGCCGATTTCAGCTTCCGAGCAGGCCTCCAAGGCCTCCCAGCGAACTGGATTTGGGCTGCGCGGTGGCTTGGTGGCCGCCGCTCACCACGCTCTCGGCGGGCTGAACTAGAACATAGCCTTGTCCACCAAATGCCATCTGAATGAGTTCACCGGTGCCTCCGCGCAACATTGACTTAATTCCGCCAGTGTCAACTCGAACATCCATCATCACCCCCGCTGTCCAGAGGACTACGGCATCGGCATCTGCATAGGTTGCTGCTCCGCTCACATCAAGTGCAACGGGGTCGCCTTTGGTGGTGACTGCCACATAGCCGGTGCCACGTAATGAGACGTTGAACATTCCTCCCGCCATCATGGATGCGCGCCCCACATTCACTCGATGAATATCCCAATCAATGGATGCAGAGAAGGCCAACACGTTTGCCCCATTCACAGAGACCATGTCGTTTTCTAGGTAGATGATCTGAATTTCTGAGGCCATGTCAGCAAGGAACAGTTCGCCCGTCCCCTCGCAGGTCATCATGTCGACCCCTTCGCCAGTCATCTTTGACTTCAGCAATTTGCTCATACCCCCGGACCCGCTATTCGTAAATTTCACATCACCTTGGTAGGCCACCATGGATCCGGTTCGGGCCAAAACGGGGCCGTACTGCATTGCCACCTTGAGCATCTTTTTGTTCTGATTTGTAAACGGGTCTTGACCCGTTGTTTCTGCGTATTCCTGAAATAGTGACCCATGAATTGGCATGCTGTAGCCCTCTCTGATTGTGCGTTGATGACCTGCCCAAGTCTTTGTGTGGTGTACGTCTTCAGAATAGCCAGCGAAGGGGGCTTTGATCAGCGAAAATCACGAGATTGCGAAGCAGCCACAACAGGCAACAGCTGAATCTTCTCTGCCACCACATTCATCACCCCATCTACGCTGTGTTCGAGACGGCCACTCACAAGGAGCGCCGCAGCAGAGGCCACCACTGGCCGAAATCGGGCCCAACACCCACGCGACACCACCACATTGACAATCCCAGTCTCATCTTCGAGGCTGACGAAAGTAATCCCCGCAGCAGTAGCAGGGCGTTGCCGATGTGTGACCACCCCAGCAACTAACACTCTGGCTTCATTTGCTAACTCGCTCAGTTCAACCGCAGTGACGGCTCCGCGGCGATCAAGGTCTGCTCTCAGGAATTTTGTTGGGTGACCCTCGGGAGCAATCCCTGTAGACCACAGATCAGCCACGGCATGTTCCCAGTCGTCCATGCCGGGCAGTTGGGGTGCATCGAGACCAAGCAGAATTCCAGGCAAACGATCCGACCCAGATTGAGCTACCGCACCAGCAGACCAAAGTGCCGAACGGCGGTTATCTGACCCAAAGACTCCGGCCGTTGCTAGGGCTTCAAGTTGCGCCTGGTTCAAAGAAGATCGGCGCATCAGGTCTTCCATATCTGCATATGGCTGACCTGCCGCAATTTGCTTAGCCAGAGTTTTTCCAATCAAGCGAACAGAAGAGAGTCCTAAGCGGACTGCAGTGCCCGAACTGCCCACAGGTTCATCCGGGTCTTCGCTTTCGAGCGTGGCACACCAGTCAGAACGATGTAGGTCAGGAGTGTGCACCTTGATTCCGTGCCTGCGGGCATCTTGGACGAGCGAGTGCGGCGAATAAAAACCCATCGGTTGAGCATTCAGCAATGCCGCGCAAAATGCTGCCGGATAATGCAACTTGATCCAAGAAGAGGAGTACACCAGATAGGCAAAGCTGACCGAGTGCGACTCTGGAAATCCGTAGTTGGCGAAAGCCGCAATTTTTTCCCAAATCTGCTCGGCCACCGTTGCAGTCACTCCTCGTTGTGACGTGCCGCCATCAAATCGCTCGCGAAGCACAGCCATCTTTCGGCTCGACCTTTTTGAGCCCATCGCCTGACGCAACTGATCGGCCTCGGATGGAGTAAAGCCAGCCACATCAATAGCCATCTGCATGAGTTGTTCTTGAAAGAGCGGAATCCCGAGAGTCTTTGCAAGAGAATTCTCTAACAAGGGATGCAAATACGTGACCGGTTCCTCACCCTTACGGCGACGGATATAGGGATGAACCGAACCACCTTGGATAGGGCCGGGTCGTATGAGTGCGACTTCAACAACAAGGTCGTAAAAACAACGCGGCCGCAAACGTGGAAGGGTGGCCATCTGCGCACGAGACTCCACTTGGAATACCCCAATCGAGTCGGCGCGACACAACATTTCGTACACCGCATCCTCTTGAGGAAGTTCGGCTAAATCAACAACAACCCCATGATGTTCTGCAATCAGGTCTACTGCTAGATGCAACGCCGTGAGCATGCCGAGCCCCAGCAAATCAAACTTGACCAGACCAGCAGTGGCGCAATCCTCTTTATCCCACTGCAGCACGGAGCGACCTTGCATTCGCGCCCACTCAACAGGACACACCTCGATAACTGGGCGATCACAGATCACCATGCCACCGGAATGAATCCCAAGATGGCGCGGCAATTCCTCGAGCTGACTGGCCAGAGAAAGAACTGTGTCCGGAATCGGCTGGGACACTGATTCGCCCTGCTGAGATGAAGCAGCTTGTGGCACTTTGTTCCAGCGGTCGAGCTGTTTAGCCCACGCATCTTGATGCCCCTGCGAAAATCCCAAAGCACGAGCAGCGTCGCGAACTGCAGATCGGGTGCGATAAGTAATCACATTTGCAACCTGCGCAGCATGAGACCTGCCATAGCGCTCATAGACGTACTGAATAACTTCCTCTCGCCTTCCCGACTCGATATCGAGATCAATATCGGGTGGCCCATCTCGTTCGGGGGATAAGAACCGCTCAAAGAGCAGGCCAAGTCGCACCGCATCAGCCTTGGTGATTCCGAGCGCATAACAAGCTGCGGAGTTAGCCGCAGAGCCTCGGCCTTGGCAATAGATGTCCTTGCGGCGGCAGAACTCGACAATGTCCCAGACGATTAAGAAATAACCAGGAAAACCTAGGGCTGTAATCATCTGCAATTCATGATCGATCTGCGCCCATGCGCCAGGAAATCGTTCGGCATGACGCGGCCCATAGCGACGGGTGGCACCCTGCTCAACGAGCAGCGTTAAGTACTCAGACTCAGTGAGTGCCCGAGAAGCTGGCCGCTCTGGATGCGGGGGGCATGGGTACGGGGGTAATTGCGGAGCAATAAGTGCAAGGTCAAATGCGCACTGTTTTCCCAACTCGGCAGCGGCACCCACTACCTGGGGGTAGCGCACAAAGCGATGTGCTTGCTCTGCACCGGAGCGTAGATGCGCACTAGCAGCACCGGGCAGCCACGGATCCATCTGGTCCAAACTCTTAGCAGCACGGATTGCCGCTAGCGCCGTGCTCAGAGCATGGTCCTGCGGGCTGGCGTAGTGAACATTGTTTGTAGCAATCACCCCGGTTCCAACGCGACGTGCAAGTTGATACAACGCATCGTTGCGATCCGAGTCAAGCGGATCCCCATGATCCCAAAGTTCGATAAAAGTATTATCAACCCCAAACGCTGCGACGAGCGAGCGGAGTTCTTGCTCAGCGGCTCGAACTCCGCGCTGCGCTAGCGCCAGCGGAACCGTGCCCTTACGACAGGCCGTGAGCACTGCCCAATGCCCTCGAGCACGGTGAGACGCTGCTTCAGCTACTGCTGCAAATGAGATTTCTGGCCGGCCCTTCTCACCTGCCATCTGCGCCTGTGAGAGCAGCGCTGCTAGACACGCATACCCAACTGGGTCTCGGGCAAGAATGATCAAGTGTTGGCCGTCAGGGTCTGTCGAACCTGTGCGTTGTTCCGTGGCATTCAGGGTGAGTTCAGCACCGAATACTGTGGGCAGTCCTACTTCGCGAGCAGCTTCAGCAAAGCGTACGACACCATAAAATCCACCATGGTCGGTGATAGCGAGCGCCTCAAGGCCAAGACGCTCTGCTTCTTGTGCGAGGGCCTCAGGAGAGGATGCCCCATCAAGAAAACTAAACGTTGAATGGCAATGTAGTTCTGCATAGGAAACTGCAGATCCTGAAAGACTGTTAACCGCCATCTAGACATTGTAGCGAACACATGTTCGATACTGCCCATTCCGCTAGTTATCGGCTCCCGGCCTGCCTGATAGGCAACCGCAGGACTCTCGCTACGCCGCCTAGCTCAGACGGCAGCACCAGGAGCGTGCCTCCAAGTGCTTCTGCTAATCGCGTGGCCAACACCAGGCCGGCCTCTGCTCCAACCATGCTTGCAGATTGCGACTCACCATCATGGTCCACCGAAATAACCAGCTCAGAGGAGCGCAGCGCATCTTGCAGCTGCGAGAAATTCTCGGCGGCCATCTCGCTCATCATCTCAGCAACTGAGTCATCTTCATACACGGCGACACTTGCCGTCACTACAACTTGCGCACTTCCTACGTCTAGTGCTCCTGCGAGAAGTTCATCAACTATTCGAACCGCACGGCTCCCATCTAGCAGAGCATCGACATTGCTATCGGACTCGACCTCCAAAACGAGAGTGCAACCCTGTTGAGCAGCCTGAGTCCGCCGCAAGGAAATCAGCTCATCGAGAAGCTCGAGCGGACGGCACGGTTCGACTGGCTCGCTCACAACAGCAGACTCGATTTCCACTAGGTCAACCACGTCTCGCACAAGTTGCACACAACGCTCAGCTGTGACTGCCGAAGCTGCAACGCGGTGCTGCTCCACCTCTTGAAGCGGAGCGCTAGCAACGAGTTCTACAGTTCCTTGAATCTGCTGCAGAGGCGTCAGAATCTCTTGGGCAATCATTCGAAGGATGTCCACCCGAGAGGCGAGTGTCTGCTCAGCAACTTGGAATGATTCCAAAGCCTCTGCAGTTCGCTCAGCTACGAGCTGGTCTAGGTCTTGATTCACCTCATATAAGCGGCGCAGTCCCCTCTCGGCTGCACGCTCGGCCGCTTGGCGTCGCTGGCGTTCTCGATCGGCGCGCCGCTCTAGAAGAGCAATCCGAGACGCCGTCTTATCGAGCATCAGCCCTTCGCACCCGTACTCTGTTCAATGCGGATCACCATCTGACACTCCTCGCCAGTATCAACGACCGACAACAGTTCTATCGACTCGCCAAAGTATGCACCGGCTCCCACAATAAGCCCTTCTGCAAGTGGCCCCAAAGCGCGTCGCGACCGATAGTGCAGGTGCAGCAATCCGTCCGCTTGCTCGGTAACGTCAAACCAAGGAACCTCTGCGCCGGGGTACAACTTCATAACTTCGGGGTGAATGATTCCGTTCAGGTCGAGGAGCACGGTACGGGAACTTGTGTGATCTTCAAGTAGCTCTGGGTGCTGTGCCGCTAACCCGGAGAACGTCCCTTGCCCGACTAGTCGCTGGACTTGCTCCGGAGGCAACTCAAATCGCTCGGCTGCGGCATTGACGAGCATCGCTAGGTGCTCGTCGGGATAGGTGCCGAGCGTTGTCCAGACCCCATCTAGTCCAGCAGCCTCTAACAGCCCATCCCAGGCCTCGGCGCCGAACTGATCAGTAACAAATTCTTCAACCAGAATAAAGACAACACCTTTCACGAAAGGCCTCCTTGAAAAGTTTTGAGGACAGCAGTGTGGCATGTCTCAGTAAGCAACTCGCGACTCCCCCGTAGCGACACGGTGCTGTGCTTGGCAGCTTCAATCGGAATCGGCACTAAGAGTAGCTCAGACCCCCAAATTGCTCTCGGCATAACACCCGTAGGCACAGGCCCACAGCAGGTCGGTGGCCCGCGAGGATCCAGCACATCAAGGCTCTAACCTTGGCACGGTGACTACCACTACTTCAGATTCTCCAGAATCCACTCCCCCATCGGTATCCCTGCTTGCAGACCAGCAACTCGCCGACCTGACTGCTGCTGATGTGGCTTGGGACCTTGACACACTGATCGAAGGCACTGATCTTGACTCGCTACTCGATCAGTCCGACCAGATAGCAGATCAACTCGAGACCTATCGAGGGCGGGTTGGGTCGATGACTCAGGAGGAACTTGTCACAGCGATGAGGCTCATGGCAGATCTGCAAGAGGTGCAGGGCCGGGCGGGGTACTACGCCATGCTGCGCTTCTCAGAGAACACCTCTGACCCCGAGCGCGGTGCACTCATGATGCGCGTACAGGAGCGTTCGGTTCCCCTTGCCACGCGACTTGTGTTCTTTGAACTCGAATGGGCGGCGCTTGATGATGATGCAGCAGAAGCACTGCTCGACACTGCGAGCTTGGACTTCTGCGCACATCACTTGCGGTCGGCTCGTCGCTACAGCGACTACCTTTTGAGCGAGCCCGAAGAGAAGCTACTCACCGAGAAATCAGTCAGCGGCGGATCT
>ERZ888423.2897-NODE-2897-length-12070-cov-5.835872_pt1 | contig 12070 bp, 10 predicted proteins | sample MGYA00520523_ERZ888423 | MGnify/ENA primary metagenome ERZ888423 (study PRJEB32303, sample SAMEA104408611) | aquatic metagenome | biome: Brackish water; feature: Pelagic; material: water | place: Baltic Sea | collected 2014-06-08T10:24:00 | depth 30,27 m ...
AACTTGCTGACTATATATGGGACCACAATTTAAAAGAGATGCAACACCAGGTTGATTGAAATAACGTTTGGGTTCTGGCAAGCCTACAAAAGCGTACAAAATATTAAGTATGCGAGACTCTTCATGCTCTATAACTCGCAGACTTAAACGGGGTTTTAACCAAGCACGAAAAAAAAGTGGGTATATTGATTGAGCGAAAATATCTAGAAATTCACGATTAACCTCATAGCCGTCAGCTCGTTCGTTAAGTAAATCTTCCGTGTAAAAAGTAGGCAGTGGCGAATCTACACCATATAAACCTAAAAAATTAGCTGAAATTCGATAGCCGCCACCCTCTCTAGCCTCAATACTTTGAATATCTGACTTTGGAAAACCTAACCCAAGTGTTGGGCGGGTACGCAAAGAGTCTACTGATGAGGTTCCATTATCATGCGATAGCAGGCGCAATAATCGGTTAGCTTGAAAAAAAGAATACTGGCTACCCTGGCTGAGCAACTGGTCATTCAGATCAAAGGTTTGTTGCCCAGCATCGGTGGCCATTTAAATTCAACTCCAGTCGTGCGGTCAGTCAATTCAAACCGCGTATAAACATTGATTGTGGCGTAACTCGCAAAGAAACGAGCTAAAACACTACCCCAAAGATACATTGAACCCATACAAGACCAGTTAGCTTGATCACAAAGCATATGAATGTGTTGACCTTGCACAACAGAACCACGATACAAACGAGTTTCTGGCATAACACGTAAAGACAAAATACCATCAACCTGACGGTCATTTGCAGCACGTGACGCATGTTCGCTAGTACGAAACCCTATATAAAGGCGCAGTAATGATTTAAACGTGTCGGTTGAACCCAGTGACATAAAATTCATTGTTGCATGACCAATAAAAGCCCACAACAAAGCTTCGTCTGTCAGCACATCTACAGCGCCTTTAATAGGTGAAATATTTTTAAAAGAACAACGCTCAGGTGATGAATTCGTTGGGAGGCACACATCACCTAGCTTCAAAGATTCAGGTAGTAAACGATTGGTGCACGTCATTTCAATTGACAGTGTTTCAACAGCTGGTATATGACCTTTGGGGTAAGCAACAGAAATAAATGTTTCAACCCAGTCTCCGGATGCAGCTTTCCTGACCGTTGTGCGGTAGGTTGATTGATCATGAGTCAAACCGAATTGAAAAAGAGAAAAAGGTTGGTATTTTATTTGCTGAGCCTGGCCTTGCCTCACGCCTGTAACGGAGTCTAATGAAAATACCTGATGATGTTTTCTTGATAGCCCATCAGGTATAACTAAATACTCATGGGTTAGATGGTCATGATGAATAGGTTCAGCCGACAGATTAAAGAGATTTAACGCTGGAATAACATGCAACATAAAGTTTTTTGCTGTCAACTGCGGTAAGGCATGAGAAAACTTAGACAGTATTATGTCAATTGTAAAAACTTCAGTTTTTAAAACAATATTTTTTTTGTGAAGACTCGCAAATTCCACATACATAAACTTTTCAGGAAATGAAACCAGCTCACGAATAAAACTAAACGCAGGCACACCACTCTTAAAGTTAGGTAGTAGCGGTTCGTCAAACCCAGGAAACTTTAGGCAGTCTGAAATATCATATTTATTTCCATAACCATCTACTATAAAAATGCTTTTTGTAAAACTTTGCAATAGCATCAAAATAGTTGAGCCTAGATCAGCAGTTTCGCCAACAAAAAGCCTTATGCTGTCTGGTAAATCAACACCACGTGATGTAGCACTGGCCTTTAACTCTAAACGAATTACAGAATCACCTGAAGGCAGTTGAGCAGAATTTACGCCGTTCACCGCGAGTTGATTCACCACAAGATCATTAGAAGTTCGAAACTTACAACTAACGTTATCAATCGGTTTAGATGCTAATTCTGTACCCGCTTTGATAATTGCAGGCTCTTTAAGAGAGGCCTTGGGTTCAAATACAACCATTGTCGCTGCAGGAACTGGACGCAGAATTTGTGGCTGTAGGATACCAGCCAGTTCTTGTGCAATTTCAGGAAATTCATCGTCTAATTTTTGTAACGTTAAGCCGTTTAAATACGCAACACCCTCTAGCAAACGCTCAACATCAGGGTCGGTTGATACCGAACCAAGCATGGGGGCGAGTGCTGGGTTAGCATGAGCAAACTCTTGCGAGTATTGTCTCAGCCGGCGCAACTCAGTAGCGTAGGTAGTCTTAAAGTCAATTCCCATCAATTATCACAATTTTAGGTCGTTAATAGCAACAAATGTTACATGAGTTTTGTAAAAAAAGTGACTAACGTTTTGTAGCATAAAAGTCTTCATACAAGTATTCAAGAAAAAATTTGCAAGAAACCGCAAGCTTTCAAATTTTGGGATCCGTAAAATCTATTGAAGATCGTCATTTTTTATTTGACTTTATTATTATTTGTAGTAACGTAACGTCAACAGTACCCATGTAAATGTCTAGAATTTATACATAGCTTTAAACTTGTTTAATCGTTTAACCTGTGGTGGAGTGGTTTTGGTATGTACTAAATTGAAGTGCTGTTAGTTTTACTTGCCACATTTGCAATAAATATTTTGACTTTTTTACCGATTGTCGCTGTCAAAATATTGAATTGTCAAAATAATGAAATATAAATTTTTTATTATTATCACTAAATACATATGCATTAAATGATTTGTATGGGTCTCAATTAAAAATCATTTTTAACATTTTACTATTGTTTACTTTTGGTTCACTCAAGGAGAAATCATGGCTAGCGAAGGTTCAGTAGCACCCAAAGAACGGGTCAACATTACCTATAAACCTGCAACAGGTGATGCACAAGCAGAAGTTGAATTACCCTTAAAAGTTTTGGTTTTGGGTGATTTCACCATGAAAGCAGATGACAGGCCTGTTGATGATAGAAAGCCCATCAATGTTGACAAAGACACATATGACGATGTTTTGAAGGCACAAAAACTTTCAATCGATTTAGCAGTTCCTAATAAACTCGTTCCAGACTCTGAAGACAACATAGCTATCAGCCTTAAATTTGATAGCTTGAGAGACTTTGAACCAGACGCTATTGTTGAAAATGTGCCTGAACTTAAAGAAATAATCGATTTACGTAATGCACTCAAAGCACTTAAAGGGCCTCTTGGCAACGTGCCTGATTTCCGTAAAAAATTACAAGCTTTAATCGAAGATGACGATACACGCGCCAAGCTGCTTGGTGAGTTGGGTATTGAAAAAAAATAACTTGAGGCGATTGCAAATATGAATGATGAAACAAAAAAACAAGAGTCAGCGGCGAGTGAAGCCACAAGTGGCTCACTACTTGATGAATTATTAGCAAGCACTAAAGTCAAGCCTGGTGGCGAGTCTTACGACATCACCAAACAAGGCATTCAAACTTTTATTACGTCGTTACTTGAACCCGGCCGCATAACTGATAAGGTTACTGCGGGTTTAGCTGACGAAATGATTGCTGATTTAGACAAAAAACTATGTAAACAGGTTGATGAAATTCTGCACAATCCAGATTTTCAACGTTTAGAGTCGTCATGGCGTTCATTGAAATTTTTGATTGATAAAACGAACTTTCGTGAAAACATCAAAATTGAAATGATGAATGTGAGTAAAGATGATTTGCTAAGTGATTTTGAAGATTCACCTGAAATTACTAAGTCTGGTTTGTACAAAAACAGCTACACCGCTGAATACGGTCAGTTTGGTGGTCAGCCTTACGGCGCAATCGTAGCAAATTATGAGTTTGGCCCTGGTTCTTCAGACATTAAATTACTTCAGTTTTGCGCTTCTGTTTCTGCAATGGCACATGCCCCGTTTATATCTGGCGTTAGTGCTTCGTTCTTTGGCCTTGATGATTACACCAAGTTACCTGACCTTAAAGATTTATCATCAATTTTCGAAGGTCCACAATATACAAAGTGGCAAGGGTTTCGCGAAAGCGACGATGCTCGTAACGTTGGTCTAGTTGCCCCACACTTTCTATTGCGTACCCCTTACGGAAATGATACGACACCTTCTAAAAAATTCAATTATGAAGAAAATGTCAGTGAAGGTCATAATAAGTTTCTTTGGGGTAATGCTGCATTTGCATTCACCACACGCTTAACACAAAGTTTTGCAGATTATCGTTGGTGTGCCAATATCATTGGCCCACGCGGCGGCGGTACGGTTGACGACTTGCCCATCTACAATTACGAAGCAATGGGCGAGATCCAGACCAAGATTCCAACAGAATCGCTCATTTCTGAACGTCGTGAATTTGAACTGGCCGAGCAGGGTTTTATTGCTTTAGCTATGCGTAAAAACAGTGATAATGCTGCTTTTTTCTCAGCCAACTCATGTCAAAAACCTAAATTCTTTGGCAACAATAAAGAAGGTAAAGAAGCTGAAACAAATTACAAGTTGGGTACTCAACTACCCTACATATTTGTTGTTAACAGATTGGCTCACTATATTAAGGTTCTTCAGCGTGAGAACATCGGAACGTGGAAAGAGCGAGCCGACCTTGAAAACGAGTTAAACAACTGGATTCGTCAGTACGTTGCTGATATGGATGCCCCAGGACAAGAAGTTCGTAGTCGCCGTCCGTTAAGGTCAGCGCAAATCGAAGTTCTAGATGTTGAGGGAGATCCCGGTTGGTACCGAGTATCCATGAAAGTAAGGCCCCATTTTAAATATATGGGCGCATCATTCACACTTTCACTAGTTGGAAAACTAGACAAAAAGTAACCTTAGTTTTTTCATTACAAGCCCAAAAGAATGAGTCATTCACTCTTTTGGGCCCTTTCAAACGTTAGGAGATATTTATATGCCAATGCCAGGATTCTTTTCACTTACCGGGAAGCAGCAAGGTAAGATTGAGGGCAGCTGTACCATTCAAAATCAAGAAGGTAAGATTCTCGTTCAAGGTGTTGACCACACCATTGAAATACCTCGCTCGATTCAAACTGGTTTACCAACAGGTAAGCGCATACACCTGCCGCTTATGATTATTAAAGAACTAGATAAGTCTTCACCTAAGCTATTTCAAGCCCTGACCTCTGGTGAGCAGCTCACCGATGCAAAGCTTGAGTACTATTTGATTTCTGCTCAAGGTCAAGAAACGCTTTATTACACAGTCGAAATCAAGAATGCCATCATCACTTCAATTAGAAAATATTATCCGGTAGCTTTAGACCCGAACAATAAGTCAATGGGTCATATGGAAGAAGTTTCTTTTACCTACGAAACAATCATTGAAACCTTCACACCTGACGGTATTGAAGCGCAAGATTCATGGACTGCACCTAAGTAATCGCATCATTTGACCGTATTTATGGACGATATATAGATGGTTGAAAGTCGTCTTTTGGAAAGAATGTTGCACATTGTCAACCCCAAATTAACTTCGGGGTTGACAAATGATGGCCTGCTTAGGCAATCAATTGTGCAACATCTCACTCGCTTGCTCAACACAAGACTTGGCTCGGTGCCTATTGATCCAGATTATGGTCTATCTGACATGAACAACATTGCTGGGTCTTTTTCTATTGGTACATCTGAACAAATTTGTGAAGAAATAATTTTACAAATCAAACGATATGAACCTCGCCTTAAAAACCCGACATTGACAACCATTAAAGAAGAGAATCAAATTATCACTCTCAAGTTTGAGCTGAGTGCACAAATTAATCACGGCCGTACAAATTTAAGAAGTGACCCTTTTGCCATGTACCTGCGAATTAATTCTGCAGGTCAGATAAAAATCGAAGCGCGACGAGATAGGTAACATTAAACCTAAAATCTTCGACTTACACTTAGGAACTCATAAACCCATGCAAGTTGTTGAATTCAAAGGACTGGTTGACCGACTCAACCCACAGTGCCGTGATGCGCTTGAAAATGCGGCAGGCACCTGCGTCAATCGATTACAGTATGAAATCACAATCGAGCACATGCTCGCCAAGTTACTCGATAATACGCGTGGTGACATTCAACTCATCGCCAAACAATTAGAGATTGACCCAGGTCGCTTGGCTCGTGCGCTTGAGCACGTGATTGAAGAGTTTAAAACGGGTAATAACGGTCGACCACAATTTTCAAGTTTATTGCCTGAGTTATTTGCTGATGCGTGGTTAATTGCTTCTGTCGAATTATTTGAAACCAGCATTCGATCTGGGGCGCTCATGGCAGCTTTTGTGGCACGCTCTTCAATATATGCAAGCGGTGCCTATACAAGCCTACTGAAAGACTTAGATAAAAATAAAGTAATGGATGCCTTGGCAGTCGTTGCGGGCAACTCAGATGAAAACGCACATGCCATGTCAGGCTCTGCTGGCGTTGCAAACAGTCAACCTGGTGCATCGACAGGTAACACTGCAATTGCCCGATTTTGTGAAGACTTCACTGCAAAAGCACGCGATGGAAAAATTGACCCTGTCTTCGGCCGTGATGCTGAAATTCGTCAGATGGTTGATATTCTTGCAAGACGCCGTAAGAATAACCCCATTTGTGTAGGTGACCCAGGCGTAGGTAAAACAGCAGTTGTTGAAGGGTTAGCATTAAGAGTCATTGAAGGTGATGTACCTGAGGTGTTGAGTGGTGTGACAATCTTAGGTCTAGATATGGGTGCCCTTGAGGCGGGTGCGGGTGTTAAAGGTGAGTTTGAAAACCGCCTGCGTGGTGTTATCAACGAAATAAAAGCTTCAACTACGCCCATTTTACTTTTCATTGATGAGGCTCATACATTAATTGGTGCCGGTGGCTCAGCTGGAACCAACGATGCCGCAAACTTACTCAAGCCTGCGCTAGCGCGTGGTGAGTTACGAACGATCGCTGCAACAACGTGGTCTGAATACAAAAAGTATTTTGAAAAAGACCCTGCTCTAGCACGACGTTTTGAACTGGTCAAACTTGACGAGCCCAGCGTTGAGATGTCTGTACAAATTCTGCGCGGATTAAAAGATAAATATGAAGACGTTCACCGCGTCATTATTCGCGACGATGCCTTACATGCTGCGGCAGAGCTTTCAGACAAGTACATTACAGGCAGGCAATTACCTGACAAAGCCATTGATCTTTTAGACACCGCATGTGCACGCATAAAAGTTAACCTGTCGTCAAAGCCAGACTTCATTGAAGATTGTGAACGTGAACTGCAAATGTTAGCTCGCGAAAAAAGAGGGTTACTTCGAGATCAAGATAATCGAGTCATCATTGATGAAAAACGATTAATAGAAATAGATGAACAAACTTCAAGGCTTGAAATAAACCTTAAAGAGATGCATGAAAAATTTGAAGCTCAACTTAGTGCAGCTAAACAAGTGCTCGAACTTCGGAAAAACTTGATTGCCGCAAAATCTGAGGTAAATGACGAAACAACGCAAACGGTTGCGGATACCGAACGACTCTTAGGTGATGCTGAGAAACAGTTTGAAGCGTTACAAAGCACAGAAAAACTTGTTTTTATAGATGTATCGCCTGATACGATTGCAAAGGTTGTTTCTGACCGTACTGGCGTGCCTTTAGGCAAAATGATGCGCGATCAAGCTGCGTCTGCCCTAACAATGGAAAGTAGTCTTGAAGCGCGTATCAAAGGTCAAGACGAAGCGATGCAAGCAATTGCTCAAGTCATGAAGTCTGCTCGCTCAGGGTTACGAGACCCAGACCAGCCGATGGGTATTTTCTTACTGGTTGGCCCTTCTGGTACGGGCAAAACAGAAACGGCTCTTGCCATTGCAGACATTATGTTTGGTGGTGAGCATTCGCTCACTTCAATCAACATGAGTGAATTCCAAGAAAAGCATACCGTCAGTCGTTTAGTTGGTTCACCACCGGGTTACGTGGGTTATGGCGAGGGGGGTGTTTTAACTGAAGCCGTCCGTCAACGACCCTACTCTACCATTCTTCTTGATGAAGTTGAAAAAGCACACTTAGATGTTGTTAATCTTTTTTATCAAGTATTCGATAAAGGCGTTCTAGCTGATGGTGAGGGGCGAGAAATAAACTTTCGTAATACCGTTATTTTCTTAACCTCCAATTTAGGCCTTGATGTCATTACTGAGCTTTGTCAAAATGACGAAGCTCCCGATGTTGCAACAATCACTGCTGCTATTCGACCTATTCTTTCAAACCACTTTAAACCGGCTTTGTTGGCTCGTATGACAATTATTCCTTTTGTCACATTATCAAAACCGGTATTACGTGAAATTGTCGAGCTTAAAGTCAAGAAAATTGCTCAGCGTATGTTGCACAACAATAAAATAGTTTTAGAAATCACACCCTCTGCAATTGACACCATAACCGCTCGTTGTACAGAAGTTGAAACGGGCGCACGTAATATTGACTTTATTCTTAAAGGAACGGTTCTTCCTCTTTTATCTAACCGTTTACTGGCAAGCATGACGGGTGACACTGAAATCACACAAGCCAAACTTGACGCCAGTGAAGATGGTCAATTCACAACTAACTTTAGCTAAAGGATCATTCTTATGGTGGAGCGTTGTGCCTGGATTGTCGGAGTCGGAGAAGTCGACCCTGTCGCGCAATTAGTTGCTGCGCAACTTAAGCCCTATGGTTTAACGATTAAAGGCCAAAAGTGGCCCGTTGGTGAAAAACAACCTTGGTTAGCGAGCGCCCAAGAAGCTGCGGGTGCTGGTGGACAAGTGGTGATTGTTGTTGCGTCGACTGCAGACTTTAATAATCAAGACATACGCCGCGAGCTTGCTTTATTTAGAATCATGCTTCAAACATTTTTAAAGCAACCCGTGTCTGGTTTTATTATTCTCACAGACCCAACCAATCATACTGTATCAACGCCTTCTAATTTTGGCATGAATATCTTAGAAGATTGGGAAGTCGTTTCAGGTACGACATGGCCTGCAAAAGTTATTGCTCGCTTGCATGCACCTCGCAAGCTTAATTGGCCTTTTAAAGTTAACATGTTTGCACAAGAGAAGTTGGGGGTCTGGCTATCTATTAACCCCAAACCTGGCTCATCGATGCATGGTTGCATGTTGGGTGTGAGTGGCAATAACGCAGACATCAGCTTTCATGCAGTTGGCCCTGATGGTAGGTTACCTGAGCGATCAGTGAATGAGTACGAACTTAAAGGAATAGAATTTGATTTCGACGATAAACACTTTAAGGCTTGGGCACTTCAAAACACCCTAAGCTCTGAAGACGCTTACTATGTTCGACTTGAGGGCGAACCTGATGTGATTGCAGTGGGTGAACTACCCGTGGTGAGATTGGTGATTTAAAATTGTTGTATCTTAAATAAGCAGATTAATAAGTAGATACATGTGCAGCTACATAAGATGATTTTTATGTAGTAGCCTATGTATAAATGTACGAAATTAACAAAATAATAATGAAAAGTTAAATTTGAAATATTTAACTTTTTTTCTATAGGTTTTAATATGAATATCGACGTTGAGTCGCTAGTTCTTCCGATTTCTGAACAGTTACCAGCTGGTGTAGACTCTCGTGAGTCTGAAGCCTATACACAAATCAATAATGAGATCAATAAATTAACAAACCTTACAAGTGACAGCATTCCAAACTGGATACGTATTGAGCAACTTGCCTTCGTCTTTTTAAAAGAACAATCAAAAGACTTTTTAGTCTCGGCTTGGCTGTCAGAGTCTTGGAACCAACGCTATGCCTTAGAGGGGCTTGCTGCAGGTCTTTCATTGCAAACAAAACTTGCAGAACAGTTTTGGGAAACAGCATTTCCAACCCTTGCTCGTATTCGTGGGCGCCGCAATGCCATTCTTTGGTGGACGGATAGAGCAACCAGTTGGTTAGAGACAAAAGCGGAAGAAGTGATTAAACCCGAACTGTCTCAACAATTACTTGAATCTGCGAAAGCGCTTGATAAAGTGCTGTCAGACAAAGACCCTGATGCGCCCTCAATGGCTTCCTTGATTGGGCATTTACAACGTATACCCGTTGAGGAACCGCCAAAACCTGCAGAACCTGCCCCAAGTAGCGAAAATAACGCAACAGCAGCTGCGACCACCCCAAGTCAAAACAAGGCACTCAGCTCGACCGGATTCGCCAAAACCACTACCATCAACAACTTAGACGATTTGTATGTCGCACTCAAACCTGCACAAGACTACGTATCACAATTAGCGCCCGCGCTTTACGCATTTGATCCTACAAGCCCATTAGTCATTTATTTCAGTCGTTTTGCTGCACGTTCAAGTATCTTTCAGTTACCCAAAGCAACAAATGGGCAAACGGTTGTCGCACCCCCACCCTCTGCAATTCTTGATGCTTTTGAGAAAATTAAAAAATCAAAAAACGCCCAGGGCCTCATTGAGTTTTGCGAATCAAGAGTCAGAACTTTCCCTTTTTGGCTTGATTTAGATTGTCAGGCAGCGAGAGGGTTTGCCATGATGGGGGCTGCAGGCGTTCACATGAGCGAAACAGTTGCTGAATCCTTATTTAATTTTTTAGACCGTCTACCTGGTGTCGACCAGTTATTATTCTCTGATGGTACGCCGTTTGCTAACCTTGATACCCTAGCCTGGATAAAGCGTTGCCGAGAAGAACATTCTGGTGTCGGCAGTACTGATCCTTTTGGTATTGCAAAAGGGAATGCCATGATGGCGCGTGGCGAAGGTAAGACTGACCAAGCGATGAATGAACTACAAACTTTCATCAGTAATTCAGCCAGTAAGCGTGATCAATTTAGGGCAAGGGCAACTCTGATTGAAATGCTTTTATCAGACCGGCCTGACGCCGACTTAAGGGCTTTGGTACAACCCCTTATCGATGATTGTGCAAAACAACACCTTGATCAATGGGAACCTGAGCTTGCTGCAAATGCTTGGTTGTTAAAAGCAAGAGCTTCAAAGCAAGTTTTTATGAATCAGTCGCCCGATATTACCCCCGCTCAACGTGAAGCTGCACGTATTGAAATGCAAGAGGCTATCAAACATCTATCGATTGTAGATTTTGCTATGGCTGCGAATCAAGCTTAATAAGCTGATTACTTGTCATGTCATCGTGGCTTCATGACTTAATGACTTAATGACTTCATGACTGAATTTCAACATAAGCATTTTCAATATTGTCATGAAAAGAAATGGGCAAACTTGACCACTGATGCACATCGACCAGTATGGGTATGTTGCTTTCTTGAATGGCTATGACAAGTGACTCTAAACCTTGAACAGGTCGTGATAAGTCAGTTTTATGTCTTAAAACAATATCAACGTCACTACCTTCATGTGCCTGCCCCATCACCCGACTACCGTATGCCCAAGCTTGTGCATCGGGCGTATAAGCTTTTAAAAGCGCTAGCAATGTTGCAAGATGCTTTGCAGGCAAATCAAGTTGAGATAAATTAAGCTGTGGCATCAAATATTCTTTGAATTTGCTGTGCCAAATGCCTGACGTCAACAATATAGGTGGGCAACAGTTTTAAGGTTTCGTTCGCAAAGCCTTTACCGTAATCATGGGCGGTGCTGTTACGGTTAGCTCGGTAAGTAAACCATCGCTCGATTTCAACTGTTTGCAGTACACCATGCTTACCAGCGTACCGAAGTACGTCATTAAACACCCAAGCATCAACCGTACGGGGCGACGCCTCGAAGGGTTTCAATGCTTTACGCAATAATTTACCCGCTGTTTCTAAAGATAGCTCAAAGCTTTTAATGGCGGCATTTCTGTAAAGATCAAACGTGACACTTTCAGGCTCATGCTGGTGCCGCTCTAGCGCCAACATGGCCTGTTCAAGGGTATCGATTGTACGGCTTAGATGGTCAACGTTTAGGCGCATGGTTACGATGTGAATCAATCAAATATTATTTAAGTTTAATTCAGTTTTTTTCATCCAACACATAGATGATCGTAACCATGCCCTATATTTACACTTTTCCGAGTGCCTTCAATATTTTTTGAGGGGTGATGGGTTGCGAGTGAACATGTACGTTAAAAGGGGCTAACGCATCATTAATGGCGTTCATCACTGCAGCAGGGGCACCTGCCGTACCCGCCTCACCCGCACCTTTGGCACCAAGTTTCGACGTGGCAGTAGGGGTTTGAATATGGGCAACCT
>ERZ888423.2899-NODE-2899-length-12059-cov-46.333222_pt1 | contig 12059 bp, 15 predicted proteins | sample MGYA00520523_ERZ888423 | MGnify/ENA primary metagenome ERZ888423 (study PRJEB32303, sample SAMEA104408611) | aquatic metagenome | biome: Brackish water; feature: Pelagic; material: water | place: Baltic Sea | collected 2014-06-08T10:24:00 | depth 30,27 m ...
CTCGCTTGGGCATCTCTCCCTTGCGCGCAGTCCATAACCATAACACCTGGGTGGGCCCTCAGGCAAGAAAAGGTGTCCTCTGTGACAGCGGCTTTGGGCCGGTGCCCTCCCGGATCCCATAAAAAAAGCTGCAGCAGAGGCTGCAGCTTGGGGAATTGGGCTGGAAGTGCCCCTGTGGGCCCTGGAAGAGCAGGGTCAGAACAGGCCGAGGGTGAGCGACTTATCGATGGGCAGGGCGGCACCAATGCCCAGATAGATGGCAAACGCGGTGCCGAACAGGAACACACCCATCGCTACGGGGCGGCGGAAGGGGTTCTGGAACTTATTGAAGCTCTCGATGAAGGGCACCAGCATCAGACCCAGGGGGATCATGGTTTGAAGGGCAATCCCCAACAGCTTGTTGGGAACCACGCGGAGGATCTGGAACACCGGGTAGAGGTACCACTCGGGCAGGATTTCCAGCGGAGTGGCAAAGGGATCGGCCTTATCGCCCAGCATGGCCGGATCGAGCACGGCCAGGCCCACCAGGCAGCCGATGGTCCCGAGGATGACCACCGGGAACATGTAGAGGAGGTCGTTGGGCCAGGCGGGCTCGCCGTAGTAGTTGTGGCCCATGCCCTTGGCCAACTTGGCGCGCAGGCTCGGATCGGTGAGGTCTGGCTTCTTAAGGATGTGCATGGCTAGCTCCTGGAGCAGGGATCTCTGGGGACTGGGAAATGAGCTTAGAAGGAACTGACGATTGACCCGTTGGAGGGAACCAACAGGTTCATGGGGTCACAAGGGGCCGGAAATTCCCTGTTTGCGAATCATCAGGAAGTGCATGAGCATGAATACCGCCAGCAGCCAGGGCATCACGAAGGTGTGCAGGCTGTAGAAGCGGGTGAGGGTGGACTGGCCAACGCTCTCGCCGCCGCGGAGCAGCTCAACCATGAAGTCGCCGATCACTGGCACAGCTGCGGGCACACCTGAGACGATCTTCACGGCCCAGTAACCGAGCTGGTCCCAGGGGAGGGAGTAACCAGTGACCCCGAAGGACACGGTGATGACAGCCATGGTCACGCCGGTGACCCAGGTGAGCTCGCGGGGCCGCTTAAAGCCTCCGGTGAGATACACGCGGAACACGTGCAGGATCAGCATGAGCACCATCATCGAGGCGCTCCAACGGTGCACTGAGCGGATCAGCCAGCCGAAGCTGACATCGGTCATCAGATACTGCACCGATGCGTAGGCCTCGGCCACCGTGGGCTTGTAGTAAAAGGTCATCGCAAACCCAGTGGCGAACTGGATCAGGAAGCAGACCAGGGTGATGCCGCCCAGGCAATAGAAAATATTGACGTGGGGCGGGACATACTTGGAGGAGATGTCGTCGGCTATTGACTGGATCTCAAGGCGTTCCTCGAACCAGTTGTAGACCGGGTTAGCAGCCTGTCCGGAGTTTCCAGCAGGTGTGTTCGCCATGCAGCTGGTGGGGTAATTGCGAAAGTCTACCGATGATCAAGAGCAGCTCGTGAGTGCCCAGCCCCCCAGGCCCAGGCCTTCTCAACCCTTTGCAACAGGCCGGTCAAAGGCCAGGCATCCGCTGCGGATCCTGCTGCTGGTGGCATTGCTGGCCCTCAGCCTGCTGGCCGGGCCAGCCAGGGGGACCCTGGCCCTCAGTGACACCCAGCAGCTGGTGGTGGAGGCCTGGCGCCTGGTGAACCAGAGCTATGTGGATCCCGCTCGCTTCGACCAAGTGCACTGGAAGCGCCTGCGCCAGAAGGCCCTCGAGCAACCCATCTCCAGCTCAAGCGACGCCTATGACGCCATCGAGGCGATGCTCACCCCCCTGGGCGACCCCTACACCCGGCTGCTGCGACCGGGCGACTACGCCACCCTGCGCTCCAACACCCAGGGCACGGTTACCGGAGTTGGGCTGCAGCTGGGCCTGCGCAGCCCCGATCAACAAATCGTTGTGATCGCCCCGCTGGATGGCTCCCCCGCCTCTGAAGCCCAGATCCCCAGCGGTGCAGAAGTGGTGCAGGTGGATGGCAAGGCGAGTGAGGCCCTTGGGCTCGAGCAAACAGCCGCCGCCCTGCGGGGCCCAGCCGGCAGCAGGGTGCTAGTGCAACTCACCATCAGGGGAAAGCCCCGGGAAGTGGAGCTGGAACGACGCCAGGTGGAACTGCGGCCGGTGCGCAGCAAGCGGCTGCGGGTGGGCGACCACACCCTGGGATACCTGCGAATCACCCAATTTTCCGAACCGGTGCCCGAGGCCGTTCAGGAAGCCCTGGCAGATCTCAACGGCAAGGACATCGAGGGCCTGATTCTGGATCTGCGCAACAATTCCGGAGGCCTGGTGAGTGCGGGGCTGGCGGTGGCGAACGACCTGCTCGATGGGGCTCCGATTGTTGAAACCCAGGATCGCAATGGGCTCAGCTCCCCCCAGCAGGCAAGCCCTGGCCAGCTCTTCGACGGACCAATCCTCACCCTGGTGAACGCGGGCACCGCCAGCGCCAGCGAAATCCTGGCGGGGAGCCTCCAGGACACCGGCCGCAGCGAGCTGGTGGGGGCACGCACCTTCGGCAAGGGACTGATTCAAACCCTGATCCCCCTTGGCGACACCAGCGGCCTGGCCGTAACGGTGGCCCGCTACCTCACGCCCAGCGGCCGCGACATCCAAAACCAGGGCATTGAACCCGATGTGGTGCTGCCCCAGCCCGAACCCCTCGATCCCGGCGGCGAAGGCGACAGTTGGCTCGAACAGACGGGCCGCTTGCTGGCAGGCCGCCTGGACGGGAACCCATAAAGATGGGGGAACGCACCTATCACGACCCGCTGCACGGGGCGATCCGCCTCGATGGCGCCGACCCGGCCGAAGCCCTGGTCATCGACCTGATCGACACCGCCCCCTTCCAGCGCCTGCGCCGGGTGCGCCAGCTGGGGCCAGCTTTTCTGACCTTCCACGGAGCCGAATCGAGCCGCTTCACCCATTCCCTGGGGGTGTTGCATCTGGCCCGGCTGGCCCTGGGCCAGCTGGAGCGCCGCAATCCCGCCCTGGCCGAGCACCGGGCCGTGCTCTACGCCGCGGCCCTGCTCCACGACGTGGGCCATGGGCCCCTGAGCCACTCCGGTGAAGAGATGTATGGGCTGCACCATGAAGCCTGGTCGGGTCGCCTGATCCGGGAACATCCGGCACTGCGGGACCGGCTGGAGACCTATGCCCCAGGCACCGCAGGGGCCGTGGCCGCCCTGCTGGAGCACGGCCAGTACCCCAACGCCGCGATCCAGGCCCTGGTGAGCAGCCAGCTCGACTGCGACCGACTCGACTACCTGCTGCGCGACAGCTACAGCACCGGCACGGCCTACGGCAAGCTTGATCTCGAGCGGATCCTGGCAGCCCTAACCCTGGCCCCCGATGGCCAACTGGCCATCACCCCCAAGGGACTGATGGCCGTGGAGCACTACCTGGTGGTGCGCAATCTGATGTACCGGAGCGTCTACAACCACCGGCTCAACGTGGTGTGCAACTGGCTGCTGCGCCAGACCATCGCCAGCGCCCGCAGGCTGGGGCCGGCAGAGGTTTGGGCCGACCCGGTGATGGCCCGTTGGCTGTGGCATTGCGACGGGCTCGATCTCGAGACCTTCCTGGCCAACGACGACATCCGCACCGGTTATCACCTGATGCGCTGGATGGAGGAAGGCCCTGCGGAGCTGCAGGCCCCTTGCCGCCGACTGCTGGAAAGACGGCTGCTCAAGGCCACCGCCGTAAGCCACCTGGAGCCGGGCCGGCGGATGGAGCTGCTGGCTGCAGCCCGTCAACTGAGTGAAGCTGCAGGATTAAACGCCGAAACCAGCTGTGGCCTGGAGCAGCGCCAGAATCGCGGCTACCACCCCTACGAAGGCGGCTTGCGGCTCTGGGATGGCGAGCACCTCCAGGCCCTGGAGCAGCGCTCTGCCCTGGTGCAGAGCCTCACCATCCCCGTGGAGCTGGCCTGGCTGATCCACCCTGCCGAGGTGGCGCCTAAGTTGCGCAAATTGGTGGGCCGCTGAGCAGGGACGCCGCTGGGAATCCATCTATGGGAGCAGATTCGGGAGCAGAGCTGATTCCAGCCCAGGTGGGCCAGGGGCTGCACCGGCTAGTGCTGCCTGCTCCAGCGGCCATCCACAGCGGCCAGGTAGCGCCGCTGCAGGAAGCCGCCGCCCTGGTGCAGTCGGCCGTGGCCAGTGCGCGCCTGCTGGGCAGCGGTGGGCCCCGGGGCCTGCTCCAACTCGAGGCCGGATCCTGGCGTCTCAGCCTGGGCCAGCTAAGCGAACTGCGCGACACCCTGGCAGGCCTGGAGCTGGAACTGGCCAACCTCTGCAGCAGTAACCCCCAGACCCATGTGGCGGCAGCGGCCCTGGGGATCGAAAGCCAGTGGCCGGCCCAGGCAACCACTGGGGGGCCTGGGCCTAGGGGGAATGGCCCGGGCGACCCCGATCCTGAGCTGGTGGTGCACCGGGGCACCCTGCGCTCCGGCGATCATCTGCAAACCCAGGGGACCCTCCTGGTGCTCGGGGATGTGAATCCCGGGGCGCGAATTTCCGCCGCCGGGCACGTGCTGGTGTGGGGGCGTCTGCGGGGCACCGCCCATGCCGGCTGCAATGGCGACACCGGAGCGAGGATCGTGGCCCTCCAGCTCAGGCCCCTGCAGCTCCGCATTGCCACGACCGTCGCCCGGGGGCCAGATGGATCCCCACCAGCCGGCCTTGCCGAAGAGGCCAAGATCGTCAATGGAGCCATCCAGATCGACCCGGCCCAGCCAGGCTGGCCCCTCAGCGGTTGATCAGCCCCAGGCCGCCCAGCAGCCCCGCCCCGGCCATGAACCAAAGCGGTGAGATGCGGCTGCGCAGCATCAGCACACACACCAGCACCGAAACCAGCACGCCGGCTGCGTTGGTGTCAGCCGTGCGCAGAATCTTCAGGCCCACCGCAAACAGAATTCCCAAGGTGATCGGCCCCAGGCCCTGCTCGAAGGCACGGCGCCAAGGGGAATGCTCCAGCCGCTTCCAGCTGAGGCAGGCCAGCACCATCACCAAGGTGGATGGCAAGAGGATGGCCGCCTCGGCGCCGTAGGCACTGAGCAGGGCCCAAAAAGGCCCTTCCGGCCAGCTCGCGCCCAGGCCAATCAAGCCCACCAACATCGAGCTGGGGCCCGGCGCCGCTTCAGCAAGGGCGTATAGATCGGCGAACTGGGCATTGCTGAGCCAGCAGAACTGATCAACCGCCAGGTGGTGATACTCCGCCAGCAAGGTGTTGCCGCCGCCCAGGGAAAACAGCGACAGGGACAAAAACTGCCCGAGCACCTGGAGCAGGGTGCCCAGGTCGGAGAGCCGGGCTGGCGTACAGGCGGCAGCGGCAAGCAGCTCGCTCATGGCTGGGCAGGCCGCCGGGGCCAGTACCAGACCATGGCCAACGGAGCAGAGATCAGCACCACCGGAATCAAGCGCAGGTGCAACCAGGTGAGGGCCACAAAGACTGCCGCCGCCAGAACCAGGGCAAACCAATCCTTGGTGTACTGGTCAAGAATCTTGAATCCCATCGAGAGAGCCATCCCGGCCGCCGCCGCTACCACCCCAGCAAGCACCCGATCGACCGCAGGGATGCCGTGGAGCTGGAAATAGGCCAGGCCTACCGCCATCAGCAGGGTGAAGGGCACCAGCAACATGCCGGCCAGGGCCACCAGGGCACCGGCCAGGCCATGGAACTCGGCGCCGATATAAACGGCCATGTTGATCTGGTTGGGCCCGGGGAAAAGGCGGGCCACGGTGAGGCCAGTGAGGAACTGCTCGTTGGTCATCCAACTGCGCTGCTCCACGACGATCCGCTGGCTCCAGGCGGACAGCCCCCCACCAAAGGCTGAGAGGGCCACCTGGAGCATGCCCCAGAACAACTGGTCCAGGCTGGGACGGGGCGCCAATTTGGGCTCAGTCATGCACAAAATGGGGGTCGGGTGGCAATTCGCCCTCCTCATGCAGGCTCGGATCGAGGGGATCGGGGGCCTGGTATTTCTTGGCGGCATCCCAATCAGCCTGGAAGGTGCTGCGCAGCCTGGCCACCACCTCCGGGGCGTCGGATTCGATGCCGAGTTCCCGGCGCAGGTCGAAGGCACTGCGATCGATATTCATCGAACCGGTCTGGGCGTAGGTGCCATCCACCAGCAACAGCTTGGCGTGCAGTTTCAGGTGTTTCTGGCGCCGCACCTTCACGCCAAACCGCTCCATCACCCGCAGGGAGGAGAAGGTGTCGTAGATGTCCCAATCGGAGATGCCGTGCTTGCCACCGCAGAGCAAGCGCACCTTCACCCCCCGCTCCCGGGCGGAGATGATCCGCTCGAGGATCACCGCATCCACGAATTTGGGATGCTGAATCCAGAGGGTTTCTCGGGCCAGATCAATGATCCGGGCCATCTGGCCGCGGCTGTGCACGCTGCTCCAAACCAGGCCCACGTGGAGGTTGGGATGGAAAAAAGTGCGGGCCCAGTCGGCCTCAAAGCCAGCAATCACCTCCTCGACCACCGGCGGGGCGTGGCTGACGATGCCGTAGTCGCGGGTTTCGGTGAAGTATTTGTCGCTGAGGTTGAAGGTGGAAATCAGGGCGCAGGAGCGATCCACCACCATCGATTTCTCGTGGGTCACCGGAAAGGCCTCGCTGGTCCAGGCCACCTCGATGCCCCATTCGCCCAGGCGGGCATGGGCCTCATCGTTCCAGCGGTCTCCGCCGGAGGTGTGGGGATTGAGCATCACCCGCACCTGCACGCCGCGCTGGTGGGCCCGCAGCAGGGCCTGCTCGATCGCCTCAGACTGCAGCTTGAACTGCTTGAGCAGCAGCGACTCCCGGGCGCCATCGATCAGGGCCACCACGGCCCCAGCCCCGTCATCGGGCATGACCAGCAGCTGCTGGTGGAGATGCTGGTGGAGAAGCTGGGGGGAGGAGGGATCCTTGGGCTCGGTCATCCCTGCGGTGGAAGGGGGCAGACCCGTTGTAATCCAAGGGTCCCGGACGGCGATGCCAGCACCAAGACATCCGTGCCAGTAGTTAGGCCTTAACCTTTGGCCACTCCAGCCTCTGTTGTGACCGCCCCGTCTACCCGCTACATCCTGATCTGCTCCGGCAAGGGGGGCGTGGGCAAAACCACCCTCACCGCCAACCTGGGCATCGCCCTGGCCAAGCTGGGAGCCCGCACCGCCGTGCTCGATGCCGACTTCGGCCTGCGCAATCTCGACCTGCTGCTGGGGCTGGAGAACCGGATCGTCTACACCGCCCAGGAGGTGCTCTCGGAAAGCTGTCGGTTGGAGCAGGCCCTGGTGAAACACAAGCAGGAGCCAAACCTGGCCCTGCTGCCGGCGGGCAACCCGCGCATGCTCGAGTGGCTGCAGCCCGACGACATGAAAAAGATCGCAGCCCTGCTCGGCGACCACTTCGACTTTGTGCTCATCGACGCCCCCGCTGGCATTGAGGGCGGCTTCAAGAACGCCATGGCTGCGGCCCGCGAAGCGATCGTGGTGACCACGCCGGAGGTGTCGGCGGTGCGCGATGCCGACCGGGTGATCGGCCTGCTCAACAGTGAAGGGGTGAAGCCCATCCAGCTGGTGCTCAACCGGGTGCGGCCCAAGATGATGGCCAACCAGGAGATGCTCGCGGTGAGCGATGTCACCGACATCTTGGCCTTGCCCCTGCTGGGTCTGGTGCTGGAAGACGAGCAGGTGATCGTGAGCACCAACCGCGGTGAGCCCCTCACCCTCAATGGCAATGGCTCTCCGGCCGCCCGGGCCTACTCCAACGTGGCTCGCCGACTCCTGGGCGAAGACGTGCCCTTGATCGACCCGAGCAAGGAGCGCCAGGGCATCCGCGCGACGATCGGGCGGCTGATGCAAACCAAGATCTTCTGAAGCCGATGACCCTGCGCGATGTGATCAACAAACTTCTGGGCCTGCAACCCGCCAGTGCCAACACTGCCAAGCAGAGGTTGCAGCTGGTGCTTGCCCACGACCGCAGCGACCTCAACCCCGAACTGCTGCAGCAGATGCGTCGGGAGATTTTGGAGGTGGTGAGCCGCTATGTCGAAATCGACCTAGAAGAAGGCGACGTCACCCTGGAGACGGAAGACCGGGTGACAGCCCTGGTGGCCAATTTGCCGATTCGGCGCGCCAAGGTGCCCTTCCCCCCTGTCGAACCGACCTTCCAGGCCAAGCTCAGCTCCTGATTTCAGCAAGGCGCCACGGGCGGCCATAAAGCTCCAAGCAAGTGTGGGAAAGCTGAAGCAACCGCATTCAGGCCACCATGGGCGACATGGGCGAAACTGCCAAGCCAGCAATCACGGCTGCTACCGGCATCACCCCGGCAGAGATGCGGGTGCTGCAAGAACTGGAACAGGGCCACAGCAACAAGGCGATTGCCGCCGCCCTGATCGTCAGTCCCCGCACCGTGGAAAGTCACATGGCGAATTTGCTGGCTAAAACCGGCTGCCAAAGCCGCACCCAGCTGCTGCTGTGGGCGATCGGCGGGAGATCGGCAGGCGATAAAGTTCTATGGGAAGGGCAGGTTTGACCACTTCCACTGCCGGCTTAGCTCAGTGGTAGAGCAGCGCTTTTGTAAAGCGAAGGCCATCGGTTCAAATCCGTTAGCCGGCTTCTGGTGATTTCCTGGTCCACCTAGTCCCTGCGCCATGCTCCCTAACCCCTCCCATCGATTCGGCGGCTGGCGGCTGCCGCTAGCAAGTTTTGCCGGCCTGCTCGCGCTGGCGCTGCAACTGGATCACCCAGGCCCTCTCCACGCCCAGTCGAACTCCCCGGATCAAACGCAAACGACCAAGCCAGCCGCTGGGGCCGCCTCGACCAGTGCCAAGGAACAGGCCCTGCTCGAGAAAATCCGCCAACTCAAGGCCCCCCGTTGGAAAACCTTTGGCCCCTGCCGCTACGACTGGAGCGCCTGGCGAATCGCTGAGGGAGGCGTGCGCACCACCACCAGCATCTGCGGATCCCCGGAAGTGACCAGCAAGGTGGCGGTTCACTGCGAAACCCTGCGGGTGAGCCTCCAATCCAGCGAGGGAACCTGGGGCGAATGGCGCCTGCCCCTATCCCTGGAGGAATCCAAGGGAGAAGGAGCGGAAGACCTGATGGTGGCCAACCTCTGTGCCAATGCCAAACCCCTACCTGCGGCCGTCAGCGAACCGCCGGGCGTCCCGCCAGCAACCAAATCGCCAAAACCAGCAGCGTCCAAGGCAAAGCCCTGAGATCCAGCAGGGCAGGCAGCACCTGCAGAAAAGGCTCCATCAACCAGTGGAAGGCAGCCACCGCCAGAAGCACCACCAGGAAAAGGGCTGCCATGCGATCGCTCAAATCCCTGGAGGCAGTAGAGCACCGGCCCGCAAGACCTGCCAGCCCCCTCCCTCCCGCCAGGCCAGCACGGTGCTGGCCATGCCCCCGGCCTCCGGCCAGGGCATGGGGCCTAGCAGCGGCACAGCGGCAAACTGCCGGGCCGCCTCCTCTGCCGTGGTAGCGGGGGGCTGGCCGGAAACATTGGCACTGGTGGTGGCCAGCGGTCCACTGAGCTCCAGCAGGGCCAGGGCCTGAGGGCAGGCCGGCAGCCGCAACCCCAGGCTGCCACCGCCTGGGTTGAGGGCTTCGGCCACGGGGCCAATGGCCGGCAGCACCAGGGTGACTGCCCCCGGCCAAGCCCAGGCCGCCATCGCCAACCACTCGGGCCGGGCCGGGCGGCCGATGGACCCCAGCAAGGCCTCGGCATTGGCGGCCATCAGAATCAGGGGCTTCTCGGCTGGGCGGTGCTTCAGGGCCCAGAGTTGGTGGGCCTGGCTGGGACAACTCGCCAGGGCAGGCAAGGTGTCCGTGGGGAACAGGGCAGCCGATCCCCTTAGCAGGTGGGCAGCCAGTTCCGGGGGCGCAAGGGTGGGCAAGGGGTCAGACATCCAGCCAGCATCGTCGGGCCGAAACAAAGCGCTGCTGGCCCTCCAGATCGAGATGGGCTCGCACCTGCTCCAAACCCGCCAACGTCAGCAGCTCGATCACCGCCGCGCTTTGGTCGTGATGGTGCTCCAGCAGCAGCAGCCCACCAGGGGCAAGGGCGGCCCTGGCGCCCTGAGCCAAAGGGCGCAGGGCGCCAAGGCCATCGGCACCGCCATCGAGGGCAAGGGCGGGCTCGTGCTCCCGCACCCCCGGCTCCAGCGCAGCCCAAACTGCCGTGGGGATGTAGGGCGGGTTGCTCACCACCAGCTGCAGTTGTCCCCACAGGGGCCGCAGCGGCTGCCACCAGCTGCCCTCCAGCAGCCGCACCCGATCGCCCACCCCCGCCCGCTTCAGATTGATGCTCGCCTGAGCAAGAGCTGCGGGGCTGGCGTCCACAGACCAACCGCTACTGGTGGGCCAGGCCAGGGCCAGGGCCAGGGCCAAACAGCCCGAACCGGTGCCCAAATCTGCCCATGGACCCGGGCAGTCTGGAGCCAGCGCCAGGGCCAGCTCAACCAGCAGCTCCGTTTCCTGACGCGGAATCAACACCCCCGGGCCCACAAGGAGTTCGAGGTCGCGCCAGGGGCAGCGACCCACCAGATATTGCAGGGGTTCGGCGGTGTGGAGATGGCGACTCCAAAGCTCCTCTATGTGGCTGGGATCCACCCTGAGCCGCACGAGCTGCTCGGGGTGCAACCGCAGCTGCTGCTGCTCGCGCCAGGGGATACCGCCAGCGAGGTCCACCAGCCAGTCAAAATCGGCCGGATGACCGCCCAGGGCCAGCTGGCGGCGACGCCAGGCCAACCACCAATTGCCATTGAGCTCAGTTGCCATTGAGCTCAGTCGCCATTGAGGTCACTTGCCACCTAGCTCACTCGCCACCTCGCTCCCCCCGCTTGAGCTCGACCCAGCCATGGCCCCAGGCTAGATCGGCCGCCAACACAGGCCCGGCTCCGCCCTCACCAGGCCCCCCAGCTCGAGGGCCAGCAGCCTGGGCGCCACCTCGGCAGCGGGCTGCTCCAAGCTGAGGCACAACTGCTCGAGGGAGGCGCCACGGCCCAGGGCCGCCAACAGGGCTGAATCCCCGGGCGGCGAAGCGCTTAACGGCGACGTAGCGGATTGGCGAGGCGCAAGGGGACCCGCACCCAGCTGGCGAATCAGATCGGCGGGATCCAGCAGCACCGTTGCATCCTGGGCGAGCAGACGGTTGCTGCCGGCAGCAGAGGCCTTGCCGGCATCGGCAGGCACCACCCAGAGGGGCAACTCCTGTTCCATGGCCAGGGCCGCGGAATGGAGGGCGCCACTTTTGAGGGGACACTCCACCACCACCACGCCAGCGGCGAGCCCAACCTGCAGCCGGTTGCGAGCAGCAAAGTGACCGGCCTGAACCGCGGTGCCCGCTGGCAACTCACTCACCAGCAGCCCCCGAGCCGCCACCTCAGCCTGCAGCTGCTTGTGGTGCCTTGGGTACACCCGCTCCAGGGGCGTGCCCAAAACCGCCACCGGCTGCCCCCCCTGGGCCAGGCAACCCCGGTGCACCGCCCCGTCAATCCCTTCCGCCAAACCACTCACCACGGGCCAGCCGGCCTGGGCCAGGGCCGCCCCAATCGCCTCCGCCATTGCCAGCCCATGCAGGGAGGGGCGCCTGGTGCCAACCACCGCGATGGCTTGACGGCGGCGCAGCAGGGGCCACAACCAACCTTTGCCGCGCCAGTGAAGACGCAGGGGCGGCCGCTCCAGCGCCAGCAGCTCGGGGGGGAAGGCCGGATCGGCGGGCAGCAGCACCCGCCTCCCGCCCTGGAGTTGTCGAGCCACCTCTGGCAAGGGATCTGGCCCCCAATGGGCCCGATACCGCTCCAATTGCCGGCAGCCCAGCGATCCCATACCCGCCAGGCCAGCAAAGGCTTCGGCAGGGGAGGCCCAGGCCGCCCCCCAGCCACAGAAGTTGTCCCGAATAGCCACCAGGCGGCTGGGGCCCACCCCGGGGCATCCAGACCAAAGCAGCCACCAGAGCCTTTGCTCCAGACTCCAGCCAGCGGCATCGGCGGCCCGCAGCAGGGGACGACGCTGCTTGGCTG
>ERZ888423.2900-NODE-2900-length-12043-cov-29.906823_pt1 | contig 12043 bp, 12 predicted proteins | sample MGYA00520523_ERZ888423 | MGnify/ENA primary metagenome ERZ888423 (study PRJEB32303, sample SAMEA104408611) | aquatic metagenome | biome: Brackish water; feature: Pelagic; material: water | place: Baltic Sea | collected 2014-06-08T10:24:00 | depth 30,27 m ...
ATGTGTTGTTGAATTACGAAAATGAGGCGATCCTGGCCACCCGCAGCGGAGTCCTCAACGATCCCTTCGTAGTGCCGGAGCTCAACATCCGCATCGAGGGTCCCGTGGCTGTGGTCGACAAAGTGGTGGAGCGCAAAGGCACGCGCAAGGCCGCCGAAGCCCTGGCCACCTACCTGTTCAGCGAAGAGGCTCAGACCATCTTTGCTGAGGAGGGTTTCCGTCCCACCAATCCCGCGGTCTGGGCACGGGTGAAGGATCGCTTTGCGCCGGTCAAGCAGTTCTTCACAGTGGCCGACTTCGGCGGCTGGCCCAAGGTGAACAATGAGTTCTTTGGCGATGAAGGGCTCTGGGACCGCCTGTTCGCCAACACCCGCTGAGACGACCCATGTGTGAGCTGCTGGCCCTGAACGCCAATACCCCCACCGACATGGGCTTCTCTTTCCGGGGCCTGAGCCGGCGCGGGGGGGCCACCGGCGAGCACGCCGACGGCTGGGGGCTGGCCAGCTTCACCCCTGATGGCCGTGGCCTCACCGTGCTGCGGGAGGACGCCCCCGCCGCCTTCTCCGCCCTTGCGGATCAGCTGGCGGAGCGCTCGCCGAAGGCGCTGGTGAGCATTGCCCACATCCGCAAGGCGACCCGCGGGGTGGTGACCCTCGACAACTGCCATCCCTTCGCCCGCTCCTGGCAGGGCCAGCGCTGGGTGTTCGCCCACAACGGCGATCTGCAGGGGGAGATCCCGCTGGGAGAGCAGCACCGCCCCTGCGGCAGCACCGACAGCGAAGCGGCCTTCTGCTGGATCCTGCAGCAGCTCGACGCGGCCCGCCCCGATCCTGAAAACTCCGAAGCCCTCTTTGCCCTGTTGCACCGCTGCGCCGCCGAGCTGGCGCAACGCGGCACCTTCAATGTGCTAATCAGCAACGGTCGCTGGCTGTTTGCCAGCGCCACCACCCGGCTGCACTGGCTCACCCGCCGGGCGCCGTTCGGCATGGCCACCCTGGTGGATGTGCCGCTGCAGGTGGATTTTTCCTCCGTCACCACCGCCAACGATGTGGTGACGATCCTGAGCACCGAGCCGCTCACCACCGATGAGCAGTGGCAGCCGTTCGCGCAGGGTGAATCGATGCTGCTGATCGATGGGGAAATCCGGCGTCAGCTGCAGCCCGGCAGATAAGAGTTGCAGTGCCTGCATGTGTGAGCGGCTGGCGGAAAGCCTTGCTGTATGAGACAACGGACAAGCCATCAGCTTTGAGCCTGGAGCAGCGCCATCCGCTGTGGGTCTGGAGCTCAGGTTTCAGATGTAAAACATCGGTTGGGGCTGGAGGCGTTTGTTTCGCTCGGCCAGCAGATCGGCCAGGGTGGTGCTGGAGAGGAGCGACGCACGCGCTTCATCCAGCTTCTGATCCAGTGCCATGAGCACCTGAAATTCCAGATCTTCCCGGTCGCCCTGGCGCTCGTTGCTGGGTTCGCCTTCCAGGCAGATCTCCACAGCGGCGATGGTGATCTCTTCCGGCGTCCGGACCAGCTGGAAACCGCCTCGCGGCCCGCGGATGCTGGTGAGAAACCCTCCTTTGCGCAGGGCCGTGAGCATCTGCTCGAGGTAGCGCAGCGGTATGCCGTGCCGGCGACAGATGTCGCCGGTTTGAAGCAACGCGCCGGTGCCATGGGCATCGGCCAGATCGATCAGGGCGATCAGGCCGTACTCCGTTTTCGCGCTGAACGCCATCTTGCTGATTCCAGAAAGTCCACTGTGCCAGCCAAAGACCGCTTCACCGGTAGGAAAGCCTGCAGGGCCGTGGCTGGCCAGCGGCTCAGAAACAGAACGGCAGGAACTGGGTGCGGCAGGCGGCGTAGCCATCGACAAGCGGGCCGAGGCCGATCTGGTGGGCGATGCCGGCGCCGGTGATGGCCTCGGTGAGGATGCCGATCACGATGCCGAGCATGGCGGCGCGGCCGTTGAAACGCTCAGCGCGCTGGAGCTGCTCCATGTGCAGTTGCTGCTCATCGCGCTCTGGGGCGTAGCTGGCGTTGATGGGGGTGTTGGTCATGGCTGGGGTGGCAACAGAAAGGAGGTGAAGGGATTGAAAGATGGGTCAGTCGGAGATCGGCGCGGGTTGGAGCAGAGCTCCTACCAACCAGGCACCGAAAAGAACGAGCGCGAGGGTGGCGATCATTGGCGTTTCGAGGAGAGATCGCTGGGGCGGGTGAGCATGAAGATCACCATGCCGGTGAGCAGCACCACGAGGGCGAAGACAGCGGCAATGGCAGTGGTGTAGTCGGTGCCCATGGCGCTCAGGAGAGGCCGAGTTGGGAAAGAATGCCCTGACCGGTCAGTAGCTCCGTGCCGAGCCCGATCACGAAGCCGAGCATGGCTAGGCGGCCATTCCAGGTTTCGGCGAAGGCGACGAAACCGAAGCGGGAGGTGTCAGCCATGGGGTGTTGCGGAATGTTTCAAAGACTGTAACAGATTGTGAAGGGTGTGTCGATTCGGCGCTGGTTGAGCGGCTCCACATCGCGCGTCTTGCGCAGAGTCCATGGTTCCTTTTCCCCGCCCGCAACCACAGCCCCGCTGGTGTCGGTGCAATCGCCCAGGAAGCGGCCGACCCGCTCGCCAAACCGCTGATGGCGATCAGGTGGGTGAGGCAGGGCACGTTCTCCTTGCCCTTGCGGCGCTGGGGTTGGTGCAGTTCATTAGCCCAGAGCAGGGCCTGCCAGTTAGCGGCTCGTGATCACCACGTGCTGTCTGGGGTTAGTCAAAGGGTTAGGGGCGTCCGTTGTTGAGCCGCTGCATCTGCCAGGTCACGAAGGTGCCCACCGGGCTCCAGAGCAGGTAGGGCACCAGCAGCAGGGCTGCCAGCGCTGAAACCTGCAGCACCACCACAGTGAGTGCCAGGCCCCACACCCAGCCAGCGAATCCCACGGCGGTGCCGTTGGCAAGGCGGCGGGTGCGGCAGATCAACCAGGTGTAGCTCTGCACCAGCAGCAGCAGGCCCAGATAGCCCGCCATCAGCCCCCAACTCCAGCTGGCATTCCAGACCAGCAGTGCCGAGGCGTAGAAGCAGGCGTAGATCGCCAGCCAGATCACCGGAATCAGGCGCTCGAAGGTGAGCCAGACCGGGCGGCGCAGGCGGATGAACCAGGCGAACTGTTCGCGTCCGGGGTTGAGCAGCACCCCCACCGCCACCATCACCAGCAAGATCAGCAGTGCGGCAGCCATGGCGCTTGGTGGGGCAGCTCCAGCCTGGCGCGCCCCTCGCCCCTCCGGCCCAGCCCGCGACCGCTCAAGCTGGGCCCGGAGTCTCTGGTTGCTGCCTTGGCTGACGCGCCCTATCTGATCTGTCTGGCCCTGCTGGAGCAAGACGCGCAGCGCGCCATGCCCCTCAACGGCCTCTCGCTCAAGCAGGCCATCGCCCCGGGCTCAGATCCCGGCGAGGCGGGCAAGACCCTGGCCCTGGAGCTGTTGATCCGTCTGTGGCAGCGCAGCGAGGCGCAGCCCGTGAGCCGTTGCGCCGGCGAGGCCAGCCTGCTGCTGCTGCAACTCCCCCTGCCGGTGATGCAGGAGCAGCTGCCCGCACTCAAGGCCCGCTGGATCCGCGATGGCGACAGCGCAGGATTTCTCGATCAACTGCGCCAGCAGAGCGAAGGACTCTGGCGGCTGAGCCTGGCCCGCTACGAACCGCTCACGTTCACGGCGCTGTGAGCCTGGTGCCGTGAGCCTTCAGCTGTATTCGCCGGGCACATCGTTTTTTCGCACCGTCACCTTGTCGAACTTCTGACCGGACGCCCGCAGCAGTTCATCCCCGGAGAATTCAAAGCCCAGCTTGACGGCGATCTGGGCCACGTCGTCGGCGGTGGAGGACGCCAGCACCTGCTGCTTCAACGCGGCGTCGTTCTGCATCCGCAGGAGAAACGCCTTGAGCTGCTCGCGCGACATGGACCCCAGGTCAACCTGCCTGCATTGTCCCTGACGGCATCAGACGGTGGTGGGGTCAGGGCTGAGGGTGAAGGTTCTGAGGGTGAAGGCTCTGAAGGAGTGGGCGCCTGCCAGCCTTGGTGCGTCGAAGTGCGCAGAACCAACAATCGTGAAAGTAAGAGGAGAGGGATCACTGAAGCGCAGAGCTGCGTTCTGATCTTGGGGGTAGGGTCTGAATCGTGTGAAGCTATATGGCTTGACTGTCGGTGGCCTGAGAGCCTGCGGCTTGATGATTTGTGGCTTGAATACTTGCAGGTTAGAATAATTGCTGGTTGAATTGCTTGCGGGTTAATTGCTTGCAGGTTGAATTGCTTGCAGGTTAATTGCTTGCAGGTTAATTGTGAGCGGACTAGTGATGAGCTGCTTGATTGATGAATGAGTAGAGCAAGTAACTGATGCATTTCTTGGCTGCTTGGATACTTGGTTGCCAGTCTGCTTTGCTGCTGGGCTGTTTAGCTGCCTGAATGCTTAACTGTCTAAATGTTTGGCGATTCGAATCGCAATGCTTTGAATTTATGATGCCACTGTTCAGCTGCTCACCACCAGAGCCAGTTCAGGATTCCTTGAGCGCTGATCGCAAAGCAGCTGCACGTCAAGGGTCGTCGTTGCTCAGGGGTCAGTGATCGCGCAGTGTTCGCCCCCAGGCCAACGATCTTCACTGGATCAGTGCCGTGAAATCTGCGCCCCGAAATCTGCGCCGCGATATCAGCGCCGCGACATTGCCTGGAAAGCACACCATCTTCATGCTCCACCTACGATCGGACGAACGGCTCGATCCATGCAAGGCGCAATGGCAGACAGAGCGGGGAAACCCATTCTCCTGTTGATCAACCTCCACTCCAGGCAGGGGCTGGAGCGGTTTGGCGAGGTGGTGGCGGCGTTCAACTCCCTGGGGGTGAGATACATCATTGGCCAGGTGATGCGCTCGGAAGACTTTTCCCATTGCATTCGCTGGCATCAGGAGGAAGTGTCTGGAGTTGTGATCGGCGGGGGTGATGGCACCTTGAACCTCGCGATTGATGCGCTGCTGGAAACCAACCTTCCCCTGGGCCTCCTGCCCCTGGGCACAGCCAACGACCTGGCCCGCACCCTGGAGCTCCCTTTGGAGCTGGCCGAAGCCTGCAGCGTGGTGGCTGGTGGCCATCGCCAATCGATTGATCTGGGCAAGGTGAATGGCAAGTACTTCTTCAATGTGGCCAGTTGTGGATTGAGCATCAAGATCACAGATGCCCTCTCCAAAGATCTGAAGAAGCGGTGGGGCATTCTTGCCTATGCGATTGCGGCAGTGAAAGCGCTGCTGACGCTGCGGCGCTTTGATGCCGAGATCCAGATCGATGGGGAACAGATCATCCATCGCCACACGCTGCAGATTGCCGTGGGCAACGGCCGCTTCTACGGCGGTGGTCTCACCGTGGCCAAAGATGCCGCGATCGACGATCAACGCCTCGATCTCTACAGCCTGGAAGTCCCCCATTGGTGGCAACTCTTCTTCGTGCTGCCGGCACTGAAATCCGGCCGTGGCAACTCGCGTTTCGGCATTCACCGCTGGCAAGGCAAAACATTTGAGCTGCGCACCCGATCCCACAAACGCCTCAATACCGACGGGGAGGTGACCACCAAAACCCCCGCGGTATTTGAACTTTGCCCCGCCGCCCTCGACGTGTATGTGCCAGCGCCAACCCCAACCCCGACCCCAATGGCCGACGCCTGACACCTGACACCTGACGCCTTGCCGGCTGTTGCTCAGCCCCGATCAGCGCGTCCAGTGTTCACGGTCACCAGGTCAACGTCGTCGCCTGGCTGGAGGCGGAATCTGCCAAGGCGAGCGGCCGAGCTGGGGCCGGCAGCAGGTAAGAGAGAACCGAGGCTTTGCGCAGGGCTGGAGGCACCGCCTGTCACCGGGAGTGGCAAACCAAAAAATTGATGCAGTTGCTCCACCGTGGTGCTGGCGTTGAAGCTGAGCGCGAGATCTGCCGGCAGCGAGGGGGCTTCCGGCTCGGGATCGAACAGCCGATCGATCAGGGGCTGCAGGCGGGTGCGCAGCGCCACGAACACATGATCGCCAGGCTTCAGGGGCGTGGAGCCGCGCGGCATCACCACCTGTTTTCCCCGCAGGATCAGCTTGACCAGCACACCATCGGGCAAGGTCAGATCGCACAGTTGCTGGCCGGCCACCTGGGCGCCGGGTTTCACGGTGTAATCCACGATCTCGCCGTCCACATGGCGCAAGGCATGGATTTCCACCGACAGCGCTGGTGTCGGGTCCGCCTGGCGACCGATGTGCAGCCTGCGTGCCACCAGTGGTAACGACCAGCCCTGGATGATCGCTGAGATCAGCACCACAAAAAACACCGCGTTAAAGATCAGCTGGCTTTGCGGCACACCTGCCAGCAGCGGAAAGGTGGCCAAGGTGATCGGCACCGCCCCCTTCAGGCCCACTCAGGAGAGGAAGGTGAGCTCGCGGGGGCGAAAACGAAATGGCAGCAGGGACACCACCACCGCCAGCGGTCGTGCCAGCAGGATCAGCACCAGGGCGATCACCAGCCCCTCGCCGGCAACGGTCAGCAGCCGGCTGGGAAAGCTGAGCAGGCCAAGCATCACGAACAGCACGATCTGCCCCAGCCAGGCCACCGCATCGTGAAAGGAGAAGATGCCGCGCCGAAACACGATCGAACTGCTGCCCAACACGATGCCGGCGATGTACACCGCCAGAAAACCGCTGCCCCCGAGCACCGCCGCCAGCCCAAAGGCCACCAGGCCAAAGGCAAGGGCCAGCAGGGGATAGAGGCCTGGGTAGTCGAGCTTGATCCGGTTCACCGCCCAGGTCGCCAGCCGGCCCACGGCGATGCCCACCAGGCTGCCCACAGCGAACTGGCTGACAAACAGCCACACCAGCTCCTCGACGGAATCGTTGCTGCCAGTGATCAGGCTGATCAGTCCCACCGTGAGAAAGATGGCCATTGGATCGTTCGAGCCGCTTTCCACTTCGAGCGTGTCGCTGAGGCGCTCGGGCAACTTCACCCCGCTGGTGCGCAGCACCGAAAACACGGCGGCTGCGTCGGTAGAGCCCACGATGCTGCCGAGTAGCAGCCCCTGCGGCAACGGCAACTGCAACACCCAGGCGGCCGTCAGGCCGGTGAGCACCGAGGTGATCAATACCCCCACGGTGGAGAGCGCCAGGGTGGGGCGCCACACGGATCTCACGGCGTCGAGGGAGGTGCGCAGGCCGCCGTCGAAGAGGATCAAGGCCATGGCCGCGCTGCCGGCGTTGCTGGCCAGGGCGTAGTTCTCAAAGGGGATGCGCCCGAGCCCCTCTGAACCCGCCAGCATCCCCACGCCGAGAAACAACACCAGCACCGGCACGCCAAGGCGCGCGGAGAACTTGCTGGAGCCGATGCCCACCAGCAGCAGCACGCCCACCAGCAGCATGGAAATGCTGCTCACGCGCTGATCTCCTGCAACAGCAGCCCTGCGAACCGGCGGCTTAAACGCACGGCAGGGCCTGGATTATGCCGACGGCTGCGATGGCCTCACCCTCCTGAGCGCTGCGGCCGGGCCGTCCGTGGAGACGCGGCCGTCGGTGGGATCCAGCTGCTCGCCCAGCCAGGCCACCGGCAGCATCAGCAGCATCGGCAACGCGCACAGGCCCAGCTGTTCGAGGTTGAGCGGGGCGGTGCCGATCAGGCGGTTCATGAGCCCCGTCTGGCTGAAGATCCATTGCACCGCCAGGGTGCCGGCCATGCCCAGCGGCACGGCCGGCACAGTGGTGAGCGCCCGCCAGCCCAGGCGCGGCAGGGCGAACAGGGCCCGGCGCAGTTGGCTGATGCTGGCCAGATACACCAGGTGGGCCAGCACCAGGCCCTGCACCGCCATCGTGCGTGCCAGGGCCAGATCCCCGTAGCGCTCCATGCTCCAGAGGAACAGGCCGAAGATCACCCCCCAGTTGAACAGCGACACCACCAGCAACCGCCGGATCAGCCCAGCGGTGAGCAGGGGCTGATCGGGGGAGCGGGGCGGCTGCTGCATCAGCGCCGGGGCGATCGGCTCGAAGGCGAGCGCGATCGACATCGTGAGCGAGCAGATCATGTTGAGCCAGAGCACCTGCAGGGCGGTCACGGGCAGCGGGGTGCCGAGCACAGCGCCGAGCAGGATCGTCATCGACGCACCGCCATTCACCGGCAGCACGAAGGCCAGAGTTTTGCGCAGGTTGAGGTACACCGTGCGGCCTTCCTCCACCGCCGCCTCGATCGTGGCGAAGTTGTCATCGGTGAGCAGCATGTCGGCGGCCTGGCGCGCCACCTCGGTGCCCTCTTTCCCCATGGCGATGCCGATGTCGGCCTGCTTGAGCGCCGGGGCATCGTTGACGCCATCGCCGGTCATCGCCACCACCTCACCGTTGGCCTGCAGGGCCTGCACCAGAGCGAGTTTCTGATCGGGCGCCACCCGGGCGAACACATCGATCCGATCCATCAGCGCAGCGATCGCATCGGGCGCCAAGGTCGCCAGCTCGCGCCCATCGATCGCCGCCACCTCCATCCTCTCGGCAGTGGCATCTGCCTGCTCAGCGGCGGCATCTGCCTGTTTCGCCGCACCGGAAGGGCGGAAGGGCCGTCCGATGCCGATCTGGCGGGCAATCGCCCGGGCGGTTTCCACGTGATCGCCGGTGATCATCTTCACCTGGATGCCGGCGGCCTGACAGGCCGCCACGGCACTGATGGCCTCCGGACGGGGCGGATCGAGCATCCCCTGCAGACCGAGAAAATCCAGGTCGGTGGCCACATGGTGGGGTTCCAGCTGGTGCGTGGCGGGATCGGCCCGGCCGATGGCGAAGGCCAGCACCCGCTCCCCGCGCCGCGCCATCACCGCCACTGCCGCCTCGATCGCCTCGCGCTGCAGCGGCTCCGGCTCTCCGCCGGCATCGAGCTGGCGGCTGCAGCGTTGCAGCACCGCCTCCACCGACCCCTTGATCAAGATGCGCGCGCTGCCATGCAGGGTGGCCATGTACTGCTGCTCTGACGCAAACGGGATCGCATCACGGCGGGGATGGCGATCAAGAGCGTTCTGCCGGTCAAGGCCCACCGAACGGGCTGCCACCAGCAGGGCCGTCTCGGTGGGATCCCCCACCAGGTCTTCCCGCTTGCCGGGGCGGGCGTCGTTGCAGAGCAGGCCGGCCAGCACGGTTTCCTGCAGGGCCACGTTGGGCTGCTCAGTGCCGCCATCGGCGGCTGCTTGGCGGTTGGCAGGCCAGAGATCTTCGATCGCCACCAGCACACCGCCGCCATAGAGGTGTTGCACCGTCATCCGGTTCTGGGTGAGGGTGCCGGTCTTGTCGGTGCAGATCACCGTGGTGCTGCCGAGGGTTTCCACCGCCGGCAGCTTGCGGATGATCGCCCGCCGCTTGGCCATGCGGTTCACGCCGATGGCCAGGGTGATGGTCACGATCGCGGGCAGCTCTTCCGGGATCGCCCCCACCGCCAGGGCCACGGCTCCGTCGAACATCTCCTCGGCCCCGCGGCCGCGCGCCAGCCCCACCAGGAAGGTGAGGCCCGCCAGCAGCAGGATCACCTTCAAAAGGGTGCGGCTGAACCGACTGAACTTGCGGGTCAAGGGGGTGGTGAGGTCCACCTGGTCCTGCAGGGAGGTGGAGATGCGGCCCACTTCGGTGGCATCGCCGGTGGCCACCACCAGGCCCTTGCCCTGCCCAGCGGTGACGAAACTGCCGGCATAGGCCATGCCGATCCGCTCGGCCAGCAGCGCTGAGGCCTCCACCGCCGTGGTGCCCTTGCTCACCGCCACCGACTCCCCCGTGAGCGCCGATTCATCCAGCTGCAGGTGGCGGCCCGCCACGAGGCGCAGATCGGCCGGCACCCGCGCTCCGGCCTCCAGCAGCACCAGATCCCCCGGCACCAATTGCTCCGACGCCAACCGCTGAGGCGCTCCGCCCCGCACCACCTCCACCTCGGTGCGCACCGCCTGGGCCAGTGCCGCGATGGCGTTTTCGGCCTTGCTCTCCTGCACGAAGCCGATCACCGCATTGATCACCGTGACGCTCCAGATCACCAGCGCATCGCGCGGGTGCCCCAGCAGCGCCTTGATCGCCCCCACCACCAACAGGGTGATCAGCAGGGGGTTGTTGAACTGGAGCAGGAACTTCCACCAGCCGGGCGTGCCGCCCCGGTCGGTGAGGCGGTTCGGCCCATGGGCCAGGAGCCGGCGTTGGGCTTCCGCCTCAGGCAGGCCGGCGCTGCCGTCGCTCCCCAGCTCGCTCTCCACCTGCGCGGTGGTCAGGGCGTGGGCAGGAACAGTCAAAAGCGGCATGGCAACGGGGTGAGGTTGGGCATGGCGAAGCGTGTCCTTCGTACTGCCTCCGCCTCAGGCCATGCACTTGCGAACCATAGGTTTGGGTGACGGCGGCGTCAGCCTTCTGCCCGACACCGTCGGTGCGGTGCAGGGCCGTTGCTTCAGCAGATCTGAACGGATGGCGATGATCTTCAGTACCGTGTTTCATGAGCTGGCCGCCACTTTGATCCTTGCCGGATTGATCGGCATCGCGGCGCAGAAACTGCGCCAGCCGTTGATTATTGGCTATATCCTCACCGGCATTCTTGTGGGGCCAGCGCTATTGGGCTGGGCCTCAGGTGGCAGTGAGTTGAAGTTGCTCTCGAGCATCGGCATTGCAGTGCTGCTGTTCTTGGTGGGCCTCAAGCTGGATGTGGGTTTGATCCGCTCGGTGGGGCCGGTGGCCTTGGCCACTGGCCTGGGCCAGATTGTGTTCACCTCGCTCTTCGGTTTTCTGCTCACGCTGGCGTTGGGGTTCACACCGGTGAAGGCGATTTATATCGCTGTGTGCCTCACCTTTTCCAGCACGATCATCATCGTGAAGCTGCTCTCTGACAAACGGGAGATTGATTCGCTGCATGGCCGCATTGCGGTGGGGTTTCTGGTGGTGCAGGACATTGCCGTGATTCTGGCGATGATCCTGCTCACCGCGTTCAAGGCAGATGCCAGCGGCGGCATGGCGGCACAGGCGCTGCGGTTGGTGCTGGTGGGCAGTGTGTTCGTGCTGGGCACAGCCGCCACGATGCGCTGGGTGATGCCGCCGCTGCTGGGGCGGCTGGCGCAGAACCAGGAGCTGCTGGTGCTGTTTGCGGTGGCCTGGGCGGTGGGCCTGGCGGCACTGGCGGATTCGGTCGACTTCAGCAAGGAGGTGGGGGCGTTTCTGGGCGGGGTGTCGATCGCCTCCACCTCCTACCGCGAAGCGATCGCCTCACGGCTCACCGGCCTGCGTGATTTCCTGCTGCTGTTCTTCTTCATTGATCTGGGCTCAGGCCTCAATCTTTCGGCGGCGGGCCTGCAGCTCTGGCCGGCCCTGATGTTGTCGGTGTTTGTGCTGGTGGGCAACCCGCTGATCGTGGTAGCGATCATGGGGGTGATGGGCTACCGGCGCCGCACCGGCTTGCTGGCAGGTCTCACTGTGGCCCAGATCTCGGAGTTCTCGCTGATCCTGGCGGCGCTGGGGTTGAAACTCGGCCAGCTGGCAGAAGCCGACGTGAGCCTGATCACCCTGGTGGGCGTGATCACGATCGGCCTCTCCACTTACATGATCCTGGGCTCCGATCGCTTGTACCAGTGGTTGCAGCAACCGCTACGGGTGTTTGAGCGGGCCAATCCTTACAGCGAGATCGCCGGCAGCTCCGCCCGGCCGGCCCAGGTGGATGTGATCCTGCTGGGCCTCGGCCGGTTCGGCAGTGCGATTCACCGCCAACTGCTGCCCCACAACCTCTCGCTGCTCGGCATTGATTTCGATCCCCAGGCCCTGCGCCAGGCGGCCGCCAGAGGCATGGTGGTGCAGTACGGCGATTCCGAAGACCCGGAGTTCACCGCCTCGCTGCCGCTCTCGCCCACCACGGTGGTGGTGAGCACGTTGCCATCGGTGAAGGCCAATGCCGCCATCAGCCATGGCCTGCAATCCGCGGGCTTCCGTGGCCACTTCGTGGCCACCGCTCACAATGATGCGGAGGTGGCCCGGCTGGAGTTCCTGGGCGCCCAGCGCACCTTGCTCCCTTTCCTCGA
>ERZ888423.2903-NODE-2903-length-12037-cov-11.840093_pt1 | contig 12037 bp, 6 predicted proteins | sample MGYA00520523_ERZ888423 | MGnify/ENA primary metagenome ERZ888423 (study PRJEB32303, sample SAMEA104408611) | aquatic metagenome | biome: Brackish water; feature: Pelagic; material: water | place: Baltic Sea | collected 2014-06-08T10:24:00 | depth 30,27 m ...
CTCCTTCGAAGGGAGGAGCCCTCCGGCGTGGACTCCCTCGAAGAGGACACGCCCACCCGTCGCGGGGACTGACCCCGAAGGGAGGGGGAAGAACCAGTGATGCACTACACCACGCGAGACGAGGAGTGAGAGGAGCGAAGCGACACGAACAACACGTCAAGCAACCAACCAACACAGCGACACGACCAGCGAAGGCATCAACTCACATAGGTAGGAGCACTACACCCACCAGCAACACAATCACGGTAACCCACACCACACAAACACCCACCAAAACCACAACCACCCACACAACAAGTTAGACGAACATAGGGGGGGTGGGGGGGTGTTGGCTGTGTGGTGGCTGGGGGGTGAGCCGTATGACCGGGGTATTGCCGCGATAGCCGGGCCCTATCTAGATATATACCTGCTCTGGTGTGTTGTTTCTACCCGGGTGTGGATGTAGTTTACTGTTGTTTCTGACATAATGTGTGGGTTTGTTAGGGGGAATGTGCCATGTGTCCACGGGCGGGTAAGAATGTTGTGTTGTTGTTTCAGCGGTTCTTTGTGTGGGGGGTGTTATGGTGTGGGGGTGTTGAAGCCTGAGTTGCGTAAGTGGGAGAAGTATTTCGGGGCACGTAATGAGGGCCGGGGCGTTGAGGAGTCCTGTCGGCGGGCGCGGTTTAGTGTTTCTACGGGTTACCGTTTTGAGCGTGGTGATCAGGGGTCTGCTGGTTTGGAGGCTGCTGAGGTTTTGGGTGTTCGGAGTGTTGCGGGTGAGTTTGTTGCTGCGCCTTTGGTTGTTGAGGCTCGTGAGGCTTTGACGGATTTTGGTTTGTTTCGGTTGAGGTATTTTGGTCGTAGGTCTACTCCTTGGCAGGAGAGGGCGGCTTATGAGGTTTTGGCTCGGTTGGAGTCTCCTGATCGTGAGTTTGTGGTGATGAATGAGCCTCCGGGTGCTGGTAAGAGTACTTTGTTTACTCATGATATTCCGTGTTGGTTGATTGCTCGTGATCGTGGTATTCGTATTCAGTTGGGTTCTCGGACTGAGCGGCAGGCGCGGATGTATGCGGGTCGGATTAAGAAGTCGTTGGAGCGGGATGCTCCGTTGAGGGTTAATGCGGATGATTTGGCTTCTGGTCGTAGTTTTGATGCTGTTGCTGTGTTGCAGGATGATTATGGGGTGTTTAAGCCTGAGGGTCGTAGTGATAAGTGGCGTGGTGATGAGTTGGTTGTGAGGCAGTTGGATGGTACTGCTTTGGATGATAAGGAGGCGACGGTTTCTGCTTGGGGTCAGGATTCGGGTTTTCTTGGTGGTCGTTTTGATGTTGTGGTGTGGGATGACTTGGTGGATCGTAAGAATGTGAAGACTGCTGAGTCTAAGGATAATATTCGTGAGTGGTGGGATACTGAGGCGGAGACTCGTTTGGAGCCGGGTGGGGCGTTGATTTTGCAGGGTCAGCGTATTGCTAATAATGATTTGTATAAGTATTGTTTGGATAAGAAGGGTCTTGATGAGGTTCATAAGTATTCTCACGTGATTTTTAAGGCTCATGATGATGAGAATTGTAGGGATGATCATGGGGTTGATGCTGCTGCTTGGCCTGAGGGTTGTTTGCTTGATCCGTATCGTATTCCGTGGAAGATGCTTGAGCAGGTTAAGTTTCAGAATCCTCGGCATTATCAACTTATTTATCAGCAGGAGGATGGGACTGATGTTGGTGGGTTGATTGATCCGATGTGGTTTGATGGTGGTTTGGATCATGATGGTTATTATGCGCCGGGGTGTAAGGATAGTGAGCGGGCTCTTGGTGAGGTTCCTCCGCATTTGATTGATTCGGGTGCGTGGTCGTTTATTACTGTTGATCCGTCTCCTACTGAGTTTTGGGCTGTTATTTGGTGGGTGTATGACCCAGACACAGATAGACGATATATTATAAATTTGTGGCGGCAGCGGATGAATCCGGAAGATTTTATTAGTCTTGATTTGAATAATTTTGAGTGGTCTGGTCTTATTCCTGATGTTACTGAGCAGAGCAACATGATGGGTATGCCGATTACTCATGTTGTGGTGGAGGTTAATGCTGCTCAGAGGTGGCTTTTGAGTCAGCCGCATGTGCAGAAGTGGATGGAGCAGACGGGCCAAATTTTTATTCCGCATACTACTTCGGTGAATAAGCGTGACCCTAAGTTTGGTTTTGAGAGTATTGGGGATTTGTTTAGGCAGGGTATGGTGCGTATACCTTGGGCTACTCCACAGTCACGTATGCAAATGTCTTATTTAATTACTGAGGGCATAACATACCCTGATGGGGATACTGATGATACGCTAATGAGCACTTGGTTCATGAAACTTGCTGTGGAGAACCACTATACTCCGCGGAGAGAGGGATTATATCAGATGGCTCGCCCAAATTGGCTAGTAGGACATAGGGGTATCGCATAGTGCAGCAGCAGGAGATAATTAACCTTTATAAGCAGCGTTTGGCTTTCTATGGCCCGTTGCATCAGAAAATGAAACTTATCCAGTCAATATATAACGGCACTATGCAGGTTCCGTTGCCTGACATGGAACAGAACGCTATGCCTAGTGTCCCTAATCTGCTTGCTGCTGGCGTGGATCAGATGGCTGGCCGTATCACTAGTGTTATTCCTAGCGTAAATTTCGCCTCGGTTAAGCCGGGTGTGCGTGTGTCTGATCGTCGGGCTATTACTGCTGCGGCTGCTGTTACTGGGTGGTGGCAGCAGGATCGTTTGCCGATGAAAATGAAGCAGCGTGGCCGTCAACTGATTGCTTACGGCATGGCCCCGGTTGTTATGCGTTGGGATGCAAAAAATGGCCGTCCTACTTGGCAGACTCGTCACCCGTTGGAAACTTTTCCTTCTACTGATTTGCTTCCGGGGCAGTTGTCTCCTACGGATTGCATTTTTGCGTATCGTCGTAGTGTGGGCTGGTTGCGTTCTGCTGGTTATGGTGACAAGTTGAGGACTTTGTTTAATGACCGTAGCGAGCCTATGCCTAATGACGCTTCAGTTTTGATGCTTGAATATATTAATACTGAGGAAACTCATCTTATTGCTGCTGGTTATAAGGCTGCTGATCCTTTGAATCAGTACGAGATGGAGTTTTCTGGTAATCAGATGAAGGGTACAACTTTAGAGAATTTTGCTAACATGAGTGGGGATCTTAGCCCTGTGGTTATCCCTATGCGTATCACTCTTGATACGGCTGGTGGTCAGTTTGACAACATGATTGGGATGTATTACCAACAAGCGAAGTTGATGTCTCTTGAAACCATTGCCGTTGAAAAAGGAATTTTCCCCGATACTTATCTCGTGTCTCGTGCAGGCGAGGTGGGCCGTTTTCTTGACGGGCCACATGACGGTCGTACAGGAATGGTCAATATTATTGCGGGTGGAGACATTAAGGAAGTCCAGTCATCTCCCGGTTACCTCACTAACCCTACTATTGACCGATTGGAACGAAATCAGCGAGTTACGGCCGGTATCCCACAAGAATTTGGTGGAGAGTCAGGGTCCAATATTAGAACTGGACGGCGGGGTGACGCTGTTCTTTCCGCTGTTATTGACTTCCCTGTAGCGGAGGCGCAGGAAACGTTTGGTTATTCTCTTGCTGAAGAGGATCGTGCCGGTATTGAGTTGTCTAAAATGTGGGCTCCTGACACTAAGAAGACGATGTATGTGGGTACTGGTAACTCTGCTCGCCCTGTCACGTATATTCCTGAGGAAACGTTTGTGACTAATGAGCATGTTGTGTCGTATCCGGCTAGTGGTAGTGATGTTAATAGCCTTATTCAGGGTATTGGGCAGCGTGTTGGTCTTGGGATTATGTCTAAAGCGACTGCTAGTGATCTTGATCCGTTTATTGATAACCCTGAGGTTGAGCATGACGAGATTATTGCTGAGGGTCTTGAGGCTGCGTTGATGGCTTCGTTGCAAACGAAGGCGGCGGCGGGGGAGATCCCTCCTCTTGTGTTGAGCAAGATCATGAAACTTGTGCGTAATGACAAGATGGAACTTGCTGAGGCTATGGCTAAGGTTAATGAGGAGGCTATGGAGGAGGCTCAGAAGGTGCAGGAGGCTAATGCTCCTGTTAACGCTGATCGTGCTATGGCTGGGGCTACTGTTGGCGCTATGTCTGGGCCTGCTGCTGGGGCTATGGCTGAGGAACAAGCAGCAATTCAGCCTCCTAATCAGGATCAGATGAACCTTGGATCGTTGTTGAGTACTTTACGGAGAGGGAGCCCCGGTGCCTAGAGCGAAAAAAACTACTGGTGAGGGTAGGGGTGGTGCTCGTCAGGGCACACCGGGTAAAGGTTACGCGAATCGTACTGATTTGATGGATGATTATGGCCCCGGTAGTCCTGCTACTGAGGGTATTGAAGCACCCATGCCTGCCCCTGTGGGGCCTGCGCCTGAAGACAGCCCGAATCTGTCTGACCCAACGTCAATGCCTGATGAGCCAATTACGGCTGGGTTACCTATCGGGGCAGGTCCGGGGCCGGATCGTGACAATCGTTTAGCGGAAACAAAAAATTTGCAACGCTGGTTGCCTCTTATCGGGGTTTATTTGGATCAACCTGAAACTCCTGACTCTGTTAGGGCACTTTTTCGTTACATTAAGGGGGCTTAAATGGACATGTTTGTAAAAAACCTTGCTGCGTTTACTGAAGTTTTAGGTGTTGAGAACGCTCCTACTATATTGTCGCTGTCTAAGATCCCGTGGCCGGATGACACGACTAGGGATGCTTTTATTAAAGATCTTACTGGGCAAGATATGAGCCGTAACTAATGATTCCTACTGACAAAGAAAAAGCCCGCGCTGAGTATCTTAAAAAGTTTCGTTCTGAGGGTTATTCGGCTAGAAGCGTTTCTAAAAACGCTGAGGAGGTTGCTTTAAGCAAGTCTCAAATTGCTAATCCGGCTTACGGTGGCAGCATGTTTGAGCCGGGTTCTTATTTGCCTACTGTTTCTTCGGATACTAATTTGGGTCAACCTATTCCTTCTGGCCGGTTCATTGATCCGCGTTATCCTTCTGGCGCGTCAGAGAAAAGGGCCGCTCAGTTGTATGGTGAGGAAGGTTTTTACACTGACCCAGCAAAATACATGGAGGCAAACACTACAGAGTTAAATAGCGAGCAGTCTTTGGTTGATAAGGGCATGTCTTTAATGGAGCGGTTGTTTAATTACGAAGACCCGTCTGACCTTGAAGTATTGGGCGTTAATTTGTCTGCTGTTGAGTCTGTGTGGGATGGTTTCATCAAACAACTTGTTGGTATTGAAAATGCTACGAACCTTGGCCTGAATGCTTTGGTTTCAGCGATGCCGGGTGGGGTGCAAACGTATTCGTTTGACGATTTGGCTGACGGTAACTCGTTTGGTGACATTATTAGTGGTAACGCTGGGGAGATCAACGCTCCTTCTACGGGTCAAACCATAATTGCTTCTGTCGCTATTGAGGCTAAGCGTATTCGTGAAGGTAAAGCACGTGCTGCTGACGTTTTGTTAATGAACCCTGTAACTGCACCGTTTATTTTGGCTGCTTTGAAAGCAGAATCTTCTCCTTTGCAAGCAGATGGATTTGACATTCTTGATGATGAAATGCGTGAAGAGGCTTTTAGCGAAGGCTGGGAGAAATGGACATCAGGTGTTACTGATGCTGGTCTGGTTTTTGCTGATCCACTAATTGGTGTTGGTGTTGTTGGTAAAGTAATGAAACTTGGTGCTTTAGGTAATCCGGGTGGTAAAAAATTTGGTCTTCAGTTTGGCGGCATGGGAGACGACTTTATAAAAGACTTAGATGAAGCATTACCGGGATCAAGCGGGATTGAGTTTGTGGATTCTGAAGTGGCAAGGAGAAGTAACCCTGAGGTTAAGGTTGTTGGTGAAGAATTAGTTACTGTCCGGGGAATTACTGCTGGTGAGGCTATTGTGCCTTCGGTTCGTCCTGAAATCACACCAATTAATAAACCTATTCCTGTAGAGTTAGAAAAGAAAAGCCCTATTGCTAAGTTTATTTGGGATTTGTTTAGGGTAGATGAAAACGGTGACAGGGTAATGACTCACGCTATTCTTTCTAAAGATAAAAGTTTAAGGCTTAACCCTAACAAAATTACTATCGTTAATCAGTTGATGAATTCTAAATCTCCTGCTGAGGCTGTGCTCGTTTTGAAAGCAATGTCCGGGACTAAAGGCGCTATTGAACAATTAGCGTTGTTGGCTCCTGATACTGCTAACCAAACTAAATTAGCAAGACGCATGTACGCAAATCACGCTTCTGTCTGGGAACAGTCAAAGAAAGCAGAAATTATTGCTAGTTTTGATGATCAAGCAAATAGTATTAGGCAAAGTCTAGGCGGTATTAAAGAACAAATAGCGACTTATACGAGAGATGTTGTAGAGACAGAAGGTTCTAACTATCCTTCTGGCGCATCTACAGCCGGAACTCAAATGGTGCCGGGCGAAGGAACGGCTTTGAAAAACTTAAGAGATCAAGAGAACGTGTATCAACAAACTCTTGATGAGATTGATGAACTTAAAGATATGGTTGAAAACGGTACGTCTGTTGATGATTTAGACGCAGCGTCTGCTTTTTATAATCCAGAGAAAGCAAGACTTCTTTTTTCGGACATCATGTCTCAAGATGATGTTATTACTAAAGAGGCTTTACAGGCAATTACTGATACTGGCATGATGCAGAGAATGTTTCTTCCTAGCAAAAACAATTCTTACAGTCGCATGGTTATGAAGTCGCGTGAGCGTAGTCGTAATGCGGCTTATAAGTATGCTACTGAAGGTACAGATATTTTGCCTCGTAAACGTTTTGTGGAAAGCACAGATGGTTCTGCTACAAAAATACGTCAATGGTTGCCTACGGCTGGTAGTACAAGTTCAGAGTTGTTTGAGACGTCGGGACGGTTTGCTAGGAATATTCGTGTGTGGCGGTGGATCAATGCGGAGAATCCTGCTGGTTATATTAGTTGGAAATCTACAGGTGCGATTGGTGCAGAGAAAGAGTGGGACGCTACTCTTGATTTTGATTTTTTTAAGGGAGAGCCAAAAAAATTTACTAGAACAAAAGACGAAGCCGGTAATCTTTTGCCTAAACCAGAAGTAAAGTATCTTGGTGGCGCTAAGAGAAAAGATGACTTGTTTGCTGAGTTCTATGCTGCTACGAACGGTGGAGATGCGGCGGGTGTTTTAGCAAGAATAGAAAATGACATACTTACGGAAATGCTTGAATTTTATGGTTTTAGTAAAACTCCTATAAAAGAAATTACTATTCAAGCGAGAAAAAACAAGAACGCAAATTTGGAGAGCGTCTCAAAACTTGGGTATTTTACTGCAAGAGAAGCGGGTAAAGATGCCCCGGCTGTTCAGACAGTAGCGTTTTTAGAGTCTCAAATGCAAACCGGAACTTACATGATGAATTTTAAGGAATTTGAAAAAGTTTTGCAAAAGAAATTGGCTTCTGCTAATGGGAATACTTGGAGAACTGTAATAAATAATACTGGTAATATTCCTTCTAAGGCAACAGCCGGTTATGAGATTTTTAATACTTTGTGGCGGCCTGCTACTTTGTTGAGGTTGTCTTACACGCAACGTAACGTGTTTGAGGGAATGCTTCGCGCAATGGCTTATGAGGCTTCGCTGGCTCCTGTGTTTTGGCCTGCTGTGGCAGCGTATAAGGGTATTTCTACTAAAGCAGGTAAACGTAGAGCAAAGTCTGGTGTTCGTCAGGCTCAGAAAGCGTATGACATTGAATCGGGTGGCTATAAGGCGCTTCGTAGCGAGCAAATAGTGGCCCAGAACAGGTACAACAGGATTTCTACGGCAGAAAAAAGAATGAGTGAAAATAATCCCGGTGAGCCTCAGTATGTAGTGTATGTGAAATCGAACCCGGATACTAAAAAGTTTGACGATGTTCCTATGGGTCGTAGTGTTACTGATAACGAGTATAAAGGAATAAAAAAGCAGTTGTATAGAAATCTTGAGGCTGCTAAGGGGAAAGCAGAGGCTTCTCTTGACCAGTACGAGTCGCAAATATATAATACAAGGTTTGGTAAGTGGAGAAGAAATAATCTTGCTGAGGCTGACGTGGCTTTGGACGAAAAAAAATTGCAACGCGCAACTCTTGCTTTACCTGAATATACTAGAAAAACGGGTACTTTTGATGAAGCAGATCTAGACTCTTTAAGAAAAAAATATGAACTTGAGAATGCTGCTGATTTAGAAATCGCAATGTTAGAAATGCAAATTAATGCTTTGCGTTTTGACCCTGCTGCCGGAATGAGCATGTTTGCGGATCAGGCCAGCCGTCAAAGAAGAATTGGTAGTGGTAGTTCTATGACTCCGGCAAACATTTTGATGGGTGACGCTTTTACTGGTCCTTTGTCTGGTATTAACGCTTCTTTAATGTCTTCTGATCATACTGTTACTGCTCAGTTGTCTTTGGCTATGAACCGAAATTACAATTTCTATGCCGATGCTGTTAGGCAACAAAATGTGCCTGTTACGTATCTTGTTAACCCTGAAGCATACGCTGTTGGTATAACTGAAAACATTAACGTGGCTTCTTCTTCTTGGATTGTTAGGGAGTTGGTGCTTAGCAATTGGGATTTGGATTACGTTTATCGTGAAATGACATCAACTAATGCTGGAAAACAATTTATGGTTGATCTTCGGCTTGCTCAGTCTAACAATATAGGCGCCAATAAAGCGAAGTATGCGCCCGGTGAGGCTTACACCAGAGCGGAAGTAGACGGCAATTTTGAACCTAATGTCGACATAAATGGGAATGTAAAAGAGTTAAGTCTAGCAGAACGTGTTGCTTTGCGTAGGTTTTCTGAGGGAGACAACGTAGAGTCAGTTCGTGTTACTGATCCTGAAATTGCTCAAAACTACATAATGGAAACAGCAAATATAATTATTCGCCAGTTTTCTGACAACCCGGATTTGTTAGAGTTACTTAAACAGCAGTCTCTAAAAAAGAAAATGAATCCGCAAACTGTTTCTGGGCAGCCTGCAATTTTGAATCGTGTTGGGCAGGCAGACCCTATTGACAAGAATGTGGCTAATATTCTTAACTCTTTGACTCGGCAACAAAAAGAAAATTTGGGCCCAACCTTTGGTAGTGGCGAAATAATAGAAACAACTGACAAAGTCAGAGAACAGTACAGAAGAACAATTAAACGTTTGTTTCAGATTCTTGGATCTATTCCTGAAGATTATGTTACTAGAGGTCCTTTTTACAATAACCGTTTCAAAGAGACCCGTAACATGCTAATTGACTCTTATCTTTATCGTACTGGTCAGAAGGCTAGAGGTAAAAAAGTAAAGCCGTTAAAAACTAAAAGCGGTGCTAACGTGCCTAATAGTATAGAAACTCCTCAGTTTGATATTCCTTCAGGTGAACTTGGCCGTATTACTGCACAAGCGCACAAACAAGCGTTGCAAGAGACTCGTGAGTGGATGTACACGATTGAGCGTCGAACTAATCTTGGTAAGTATGGGGAATGGATTTTTCCGTTTATTAGTGCTCAACAGAACTCTATGACTGTCGCTGGAAAACTTCTGTATAAAGATCCTGCTCTTGGCCCGGCAATTGTGGACATATGGAAGTTCCCTGAGCGTCTTGGCGTAGAAGATGATGAAGGCAATTTAACGTTGCCTATGCCTAGTAAGTGGATTCAGGAAATGTTCGACGATCCTGATATTCCTTTTATTGGTGGGATTTTGGATGAGTTCGACACTATTACTATTCCTAAAAATGGTTTGAATGTGGCGATGCCTGAGTCTGGTTTTGGTATCATTCCTCGCCCTATGCCTTTAGTTCAAGTGGCAGCGAGTGAGTTAATGAAACAGGGAATGTTTTCTACAGAGGCTCCTGAGGGATTGAAGAATGTTCTTGGGGAAGAGGATGCCAAAATTTATTGGGGTTTGTTAAAAGATTACATTTATGGTGAGGAGCAAGGGGCTTCTGACCAGTTCATGTCGTGGAATAAAGTTATTCCGGCCTACGCTCAAAAGTTCTTGTATTCAAAGCAGGAGTTGTCTGCTCAGTATGGGTATGCGTATAAGACGCATTTGGATACTCAAATATTGCGTTTCAAGGGTGGGGAAAGAGACGAGCCTCCTACGATTGACGAAATAAACAAGCGTACAACTAATGGTTTGTTGTTTCAGATGCTTGGTAATCAGGGTATTCCTACTCCGTTTACTCCGTATCCAATTATTACTCGTCCATCAATTTCTGGTCCGATTAGCGTCATTACTGATTATTACAGGGAGTTGCAGGCTTCTGATCCTTTGAACGCTAGTATGAATTTGTCTAGCCAGTTGGGGGATTGGGCTGTTCCTGTTGCTATGGGTAATGTCAATAAGAATGTTGGTGGGGCTTCTTCTACTCCTGAAGTAATTAGCGATATTGGTACTTTGGATGATTTGATTAGGCAATCTACTACTCTTGTTGGCCCTAATGATTTGAATGTTTTGGGTATGCTGGTTAATAACCGTATTCCTAATGAGAAGTATGAGGATGGTTCTTATAAAAAACAAGAGTTTGATTCTTCTTCTTATAACGTGTTGAAATCAAAAGATATTGCTGGTACTAGCACAGAATGGATTGAAGGTTTGTCTCCTGAGGAGGCTGCTCTTGAGCGTGAGCGTGTGGCTGGTTGGGCTAAGTGGAGGGCTGCTATTGATCAGTTAGATGCCCAAATGTTTAGTGCTGGTTTGACTTCTTACATGCAGGTGGCTGCTAAGCCTTATAAAGATGCTAAAGATCGTCTTAAGGCGAACATGTTTGCTAATCCTGATTATGCTGGCTGGGTTATTGATTATCAGGATACTGGCGGGACTAAAACGCAGTCTGCTATTCGTGTTTTGGATAAAGCGGTTCAAGACTCAACTTTTCGTGATTTACTTCTTAATTCTAATAAAGAAAAATTGCTTGCTACTATGATAAATTATCTAGATACTCGTAGGCTTCTTGTTGCTGCTCTTGCTGAGACTGGTAAAGGTATTAACGCTGAGGGGAATGAAAGGTTTAAGATTGCTTGGGATGCGGCTAGGTTGGCTTTCCGTAATGGAAATCCGCGCTGGGCTGAGATTGAAAGTTTGTATTTGAGTGCGGATGCAGATTTACCTGATGTTGGGAATTGGCAGCAACAATTAGAAGGAGCAGTTAGATGAGTAGCATATTACCTACTGAAGGCGCTCAGAGTGCGGCAGAAGCGGCTCTGTTAGCACAGTTAGCGCGAAACAATGCTGGCGCTATTCCTCCTGCTTTAGTTGAGGGCAGCGTGTACATGGGTGCTGCTTCAAAAGATCCTGCCGATAATTTTGGTTTTACGGAATCTAATACTGGTCCTGTTCCTGATTGGGAGTTGAAACTTGATACTTTTCAGAGTGTTGAGGTGGCTAGTCAAGCATTTTGGAAGTTTACTCCTGAGCAGGATAAGCAACTGTCAGCGATTATGAAGGCTGATACGGGTTACGCGCCTAAGAGTATGGAGTCTAAGAAGGCTTATTGGGAGAATTTGGTTAAGTTGACTGCGTCGTATACGGCTGCTACTGGGGATAAGTACCTGTCTCCTTGGGATATGGGGGGAAAGATTGTTGCTCAGAGTTCTGGCGGTCAAGGAGCAGGTGGGGGTGGGGGTCCTTCTGTTAGTTTTTATGAGACTGAGCAGGTTAATTTGACTAATCCTTCTACGGCGAGAAGGGTTATGGATAACGCTATTGGTCAGTATCTTGGTAGGTCTCCTGATAAAAAGGAATACAACGAGTTTTTGAGGACTTTGAATGGGTTTGAGGAAGATTCTCCTACTGTGACAAAGGGAGTGACTAGGAATTCTGGTGGGTCTACTTCTACTTCTAAGACTGAGCAAAGTACTAAAGGTGGCGTGGATACAACACAGGTGGCTAAAGAGTTTGCTATGAGGGATGAAGATTATCAGGAGACTACTATGGAGACTGCAGGTATTAGTACGTTCTTAGATATGTTGAGGGGATAGTCATGGCAGAGTTAACTGAT
>ERZ888423.2904-NODE-2904-length-12037-cov-11.147221_pt1 | contig 12037 bp, 6 predicted proteins | sample MGYA00520523_ERZ888423 | MGnify/ENA primary metagenome ERZ888423 (study PRJEB32303, sample SAMEA104408611) | aquatic metagenome | biome: Brackish water; feature: Pelagic; material: water | place: Baltic Sea | collected 2014-06-08T10:24:00 | depth 30,27 m ...
CTATTTTATCGTTTTTAGTTTATATTAAAGATATAAATTAAGTCATTTGCATTTCAAAACATTTGTTTGATTTGAACTTACTGAATTAATTTACGCACCAACAATTTTTTTTTTTTAAAATTGTTGGTGTGTTTTATTTGTAGAAACTTTATTCACTAACAAAACTTTTGTAGTTTTGACCGCCAAAATTAATTAGTAACATAAATAAAAATGAACGATGAGTAACTTAATGACTGTGGATGTTTTATCAAGTATCAAAGGAGCAAAATCCTCTGAGACAATCTCAAAATTATTTGAGGTAATAAAAAATGCCAATATTTCATCAAATAATATCTCTTCGAAAAACATTCAAAATACAGTTTCTTTGGAAGAATTAAGAGATGATATTGTGTTGGAAAGCACTGAAATTGAGAAAAAAATCATCATTGAAAACTTTCCAAAAGAGAAAAATGGATATTTAGTAGTATCCAAAGTGATTGAAGAATAATTTATGGAATCACAAATTAGAGAAATTCATCAACTATTAGTTGATCAAAAAATATCTTGTACTTCTTTGATTCAAGAAAAATTAGCCGCTTTAAAACCAAATTCGCATAATACTGTCAATTCACTTTTAGAGGATTTAGCCTTGGAAAAAGCAAAAAAAGTGGATGAGAAAATTAAAAATAGTGAAAAAATTGGCTTACTTGAAGGCATTCCATTTGGTTTAAAAGACGTGTATATGTTACAAGGAACTTTGACAACTGCTAGTTCTGAGTTTTTAAAATCCTATAAATCGGCATATACAGCAACAGCCATTCAAAAGTTAATTGATGCAGGAGCCATTCCAATTGTAAAAGAAAATGGTGATAGTTTTGGTCATGGTTCTTCATCTGAAAACACCATTTTTGGCGCCGTAAAAAACGCTTTCAATACAGAGTTAGTTGCTGGTGGTTCAAGTGGTGGCTCAGCAGTTAATGTGGCAAAAAAGTACACTGTTTTTTCAATTGGAGGAGATACAGGAGGCTCGGTAAGACAGCCCTCAGGATACAACAAAGTATATGGTTTGAAGCCCACTTATGGAAGAATCTCGCGTTATGGTTTGCTTGCTTATGCTTCTTCAACAGATTGTGTTGGACCCATTACAACTTCTATTGAGGACCTCAGAATTGTGTTAAATATAATGAGTGGTAAAGATGTAAAAGATCAAACAACCTATGTTTCTGATGAAATTTCTGAGGAGCAGGTTTCAAAATCTGACACCATAAAAACCATTGGATACTTTAAAAATTTCACTGAAAATGACGCTATTGATGCAACTATAAAATCAGATTTTTTAATATACATAGAAAAAATAAAAGCAACAGGAATTAATATGATAGCATTGGATTTTTTTGATGCTGAAACCTTAATTTCTACCTATTACACGCTTGCTATGGCAGAAACTGCCTCCAATTTGTCAAGATTGGATGGTACTAATTATGGTAATAGAATGGAAGGTGAAAATTTAAAAGACAGCTATTCCATTTCGCGTTCTAAAAATTTTTCTGAAGAAACAAAACGAAGAATTGTTGGAGGAAATCAAGTTTTATCACAAGGTTTTGCAGATGATATTTATATAAAAGCATTGAGTATTAGAAACGAAATTTCAGAAAATTTTGAAAAAGATTTTCAAGAAGTAGCTATCATAATTTCACCAGTAACTCCAAATTCTCCTCCTAAAATTGGAGACAGCTTAAAAAATCCTTTAGCCATGTATTTGTCTGACGCTTATACTGTTGGGTTTAGTTTAGGACAATTACCAACCTTAACAATTCCTCAAGGAACCCTGGCAGGAGTTCAATTGACTGCTGCAAAAAACAATGATGATTTATTATTAAAATTCGCAAACTTCCTAAAAGAAGTAATTTAATGGAACTGGAACAATTGAATGATTTACTCAAAAAACATGAATTAGAGCTTGTAATTGGCTTAGAAACTCATGTTAGATTAAACACAAAAACGAAGTTGTTTTGTTCGTGTCCAAACCAAGAAATAGATCAACCAAATCAGCATATTTGCTCGGTTTGCACCGGACAAATGGGTGTTTTGCCAGCAATAAATAAAGAAGCAATTAGAAAAGCTATTTATTTTGGAAAAGCGGTAAAATCGACCTTTTCTAATGAAATTATCTCTTGGGATAGAAAACATTATGAATATCCTGACAATCCAAAAAATATTCAAATTACGCAATTTCACAATCCCATTATTCCAGATGGACAAGTTTCTTGTTTCAGAAATGATGGTTCGCAATTTACGGTCAATTTAACACAGGTCCACATTGAAGAAGATGCTGCAAAATTGATGCATGAAAAAGATATTTCTCTGGTTGATTTTAATAAAGCTGGAGTTCCATTAATTGAAATTGTGACTGAACCTTGCATTCGTCAAATTGAAGATGCTTCAACATATGCACAATACATCCAAAGAATTGTTCAGAATTTGAAAATTTCGGAAGCAAATTTAGAAAAAGGAGAATTTAAATCAGACGTTTCTGTATCTCTTAGAAAAAAACACAGCTACCATTTGAATCCAAGAACGGAAATAAAAAACCTTAATTCTTTCAAATTTATAGTGGAAGCCCTGAAAGAGGAAGTTGAAAAGCAACTCAATTATTTCATTGAAAATAAGATATTTAGACCCGATCAAATCACTGTTTTGTGGGATGCAGATTTAAAGCAAACAAAAACGATGCGTAAAAAGGAATTTGAAGCTGATTATCGTTTTATTACAGAACCAGATATTCCTTTTGTAAATATCAAAAAAGAAATTGAGACGATTGAGGTAGATTTTAGTTTATTGCCTTTTGCAGTAGAATCAATTCTTATAAAAGGAGGTGTTTTACCACAAGATGCCAAATTTTTCACAGCAGATTCTTTGCGTTCTGAAACTTTTGTTAACATCAATAATGTGATTCATGATCCTTTGTTTGTGGCAAAAACGCTAGTGAATACTATTGGAGCAGATGAGTATAAAAAAATTTATAATGTTGCTCATTTGACCGAAATTTTTCAACTTTTCAAAGAGGAGAAAATTACAGCGGTTTTAGTTCAAAACGCTATTTTGAATTATTTGAAAAACCCAACTTTTGACTACACTAAATATTTTGATGAAAATACAATTTCAATGGAAAAAATAAAAAATGCCATTCAAAAAGTCATTTCAGAAAACGAAGTTATTGCCAAAGAAATTCAATCCGGAAATGAAGCAAAAGCAGGAATTTTAGTTGGAAAAATAATCAGTATTATTGGAAAAGGTGCCCCAGGAAAAATTATTCGTAAAGAAATTCTGAAACAATTAGAAAGCACTGATGAAATTTCAATGGATGAAAAAACAATCAATCAGCATCAAACTTCGAAAGTAAAAAATCAAAAAAAAGAAAGCAGAGACGAAGAAGAATTGAAAAGAATTCCAATTATAATTAAGGAGAACTATAGAACGCACAAAGCATCAGAAATCACAGAAAACACTATTAATAAAGAAGTTTCTTTATCAGGATGGGTTTCAAGTGTTCGTGATCATGGAGAATTGATTTTTATTGATTTAAGAGACTCAAGTTATGAAATTTTTCAAGTAAGATTGAGCAGAGAATCTTTTCCAAATTTAGACGAATTGGTAAAACTAAAACCAGAAACTGTCGTTATGGTTACTGGAATTGTAGTTCAGCGAAAAGAAGACGATTATAACGCAAGTTTGAGAACAGGTAAAATTGAACTTGAAACAACCAGTTTAGAGATTTTAAATCTATCTAAAACATTGCCTTTTGAAATAAAAAGAGCTTTCAAATCAAATGAAACGATTCGTTTTCAGTATAAATTTTTAGATCATAGAAATGAGGAAGTTCGCAAAGCAATTATCAATCGTCATAAAGTAATAAAATTATTGCGTGATGTATTAGATTCGGAAGAATTTTTAGAGATTGAAACCCCAATTTTAACTGCAGGAACTGATGAAGGTGCAAGAGAATTTATAGTGCCCACAAGAAAAAAAGCAGGTTCATTTTATACGTTGCCACAAGCACCACAGCAATTCAAACAAATTTTGATGGTTGGTGGATTTGAAAAATATTTTCAGATTGCGCGTTGTTTTAGAGATGAAGATTCACGTGGAGATCGTCAGCCAGAATTTACACAATTAGATATGGAAATGGCATACACAAGTATGCAAAAAATCATTGATTTAAATACTAAATTATTCAATGAAGTAGTTTTTAAAATCTATGGAAATCAATGGATTTTGCGTCCTTTTGAAATCATCACATACAAAGATGCTATGGACAAATATGGATGTGACAGACCAGATTTACGATACGGATTACAAATGCAAGACATCACAGAAATCGTAAAAGAAACCACTTTTCAAGTTTTCAGTAAACCCATTGAAGCTGGTGGAATTGTTAAATGCATCAGAGTTTCTGCAAAAGACCAAGGATTTAAACGAATGTCTAAAGGTCAGATTGAAAACTTAACAGCTATAGCACAACAAAATGGTTTGGGAGGTTTAGCTTATATTATCGTGAATGAAAACGATTTGCAATCACCAATTATCAAATTTTTAGGAGAAAAAATTGCCGAAAATATAATAAAAACTACCAATGCTCGAATTGGAGATATTGTATTTTTCTCAGCTTCAGATTATGCAACAGCAAATAAAGCTTTGGATGCAATTCGTCAAGAAATGGGAAGAATACTAAAACTCATCAATCCAAAAGAATTAAGACCTGCTTGGGTTATTGATTTCCCAATGTTTGAAAAAAATGATGATGGCAGATGGACGTTTACTCACAACCCTTTTTCGATGCCAGCAGTGTATGATTTGGAAAAACATTTAAATGGAAATGAGGAAGAAATAGGAAATATTATAGCGCAACAATATGATTTGATTTTAAACGGATATGAAATTGGAGGAGGTTCAATTCGTGCTCACAAATCAGAAATATTAGAAGCTACCTATAAAAATATGGGCTATACTAAAGAAGAAATGCTAAAAAGTGTGGGGACAATTTATAAAGCATTTCAATATGGCGCACCACCACACGGGGGAATTGCCTGGGGAATAGACCGTTTGATGATGATTTTAGAGAAAAAAGCATCCATTAGAGAAGTGATAGCTTTCCCAAAAACAGGAACATCTGAAGACTTATTATTTGGAAGCCCATCACCCTTATCAGACAAAAAAGTAGAAGAAATGAATTTAAGATTAATTAAAAAATAAGAATTCATCTCTCAAACAAATTCAAAAATCTCATTTATAAGAGATTTTTTTGTTTTACTAATATTTCAAAATAAATAAATTTTACATTTTTAATTTTAACGTCTTTTTTAGTTGATTTAAGAGATTTTTTTACTTTTAATAAATATTGATAATTTTGAAATAAAATTGCTAAAAAGTCTTAAAATCAATCCCTAAAATCGTAAATTTGAATTTGTAAAATTTTCAAAAAGAAGATTTTTTAATAATCTAAATTCAAATAATTCATTTAACGATGAGCGAAGAAAAAAAATACGAATACTCAGCAGACAGTATTCAGGCACTTGAAGGAATGGAGCACGTAAGAATGCGCCCATCAATGTATATTGGAGATATTGGCGTGCGCGGATTACACCATTTAGTATATGAAGTAGTTGACAACTCAATTGATGAGGCAATGGGAGGCTATTGCGACACCATTGATGTAACCATTAATGAAGACAACTCAGTAACTACTAAAGATAATGGCCGTGGAATTCCAGTTGATCTTCACAAAAAAGAAGGTGTTTCTGCTTTGGAAGTTGTCATGACTAAAATTGGAGCAGGAGGAAAATTTGACAAAGATTCTTATAAGGTTTCAGGGGGATTGCACGGAGTTGGTGTTTCGTGTGTGAATGCACTTTCTGAGCATTTAACAGCAAGTGTTCACAAAGAAGGTAAAATTTGGCGACAAGAATATGAACGTGGTAAAGCGTTGTATCCTGTAAAAACTATTGGTGAAAGCGATTTTACTGGCACAATTGTAACTTTTTTACCCGATAAAACTATTTTTCAACAAACTACAGAATTTAATTATGATACGCTTGCAAGTAGAATGCGTGAGCTATCATATTTGAATAAAGGTGTCACCATAAAATTAACTGACAAAAGAAATAAAGATGATGAAGGAAATTTTATTTCTGAAATATTTTATTCCGATGAAGGCTTACCAGAGTTCGTAAGATATTTAGACTCTACCAGAGAAAGTTTAATTTCAAAAGTCATTTCAATGGAAGGAGAAAAAAACGGAATTCCAGTCGAAGTTGCCATGGTTTACAACACTTCATATGCTGAGAATTTGCATTCTTATGTAAATAATATTAATACTCATGAAGGAGGAACGCATTTGGCAGGTTTTAGACGTGGTTTGACAACTACCCTTAAAAAATATGCTGACGATTCTGGATTGCTAAAAAACGTTAAATTCGAAATTGCAGGAGATGATTTTCGTGAAGGATTAACTGCAATTATATCAGTAAAAGTTCAAGAGCCACAATTTGAAGGACAAACAAAAACAAAATTGGGAAACAGAGAAGTTACTTCCGCAGTTTCTCAAGCAGTTTCTGATATGTTGACCATTTATTTGGAAGAAAATCCAAATGATGCAAGATCCATTGTTCAAAAAGTGATTTTAGCAGCAACAGCAAGACATGCAGCTCGTAAAGCTCGGGAAATGGTACAGCGTAAAACTGTGATGACAATGGGTGGTTTGCCAGGAAAATTATCTGACTGTTCTGAAACTGATCCTGCACAATGTGAAATTTTCTTGGTTGAGGGAGATTCAGCAGGTGGAACTGCAAAACAAGGACGTGATAGAAATTTTCAGGCAATTTTGCCACTTCGCGGAAAAATATTGAATGTTGAAAAAGCCATGCAACATAAAGTTTTTGAAAATGAAGAGATCAAAAATATGTTTACCGCATTGGGTGTTTCTATTGGAACTGAAGAAGATCCAAGAGCGTTAAACTTATCAAAAGTTCGTTATCATAAAGTAGTGATTATGTGTGATGCTGACGTAGATGGTTCGCACATTGCTACTTTAATTTTGACTTTCTTCTTCAGATTTATGAGAGAAATGATTGAGCAAGGATACATTTATATTGCTACTCCTCCCTTATATTTAGTGAAAAAAGGTCAAAAAAGAGAATATGCTTGGGATGACAATCAACGTGATTTAATTACTCAAAAATTAGGAGGTGGTGTAACCATTCAACGTTACAAAGGTTTAGGAGAGATGAATGCAGAGCAACTTTGGGACACAACCATGAATCCTGAATTTAGGACTTTGCGTCAAATTACCATTGACAGCTTAACAGAAGCCGACAGAGTGTTTTCAATGTTGATGGGAGATGATGTTCCGCCAAGAAGAGATTTTATCGAAAAAAACGCTAAATATGCAAAAATAGACGTTTAAAAAATTTTTGAAAAATATATTTATACACACTTTTTACAAAACGTATATTTTTTTTTATCTTAGCCCGCATTTGAAAAAATTAACTAAATTTTACAACAATGAAAAAGTACATTTTAATTTTAATAGGAGTATTTTTCTTTTCGTTTAACACAAAAGCACAAGATGGATTTGAATCAATTTTGCTTGCTTCAGGTGGTGATGTTAATAAAATTATGGAGGGATATTTTGCACCTGCCATGGAAGGATTTATTTATGGCATGAATAATGGTTGGGCACATACCGCCAAAGTTCACAAAGTGCTTGGTTTTGATTTAACATTAGGATTAAGTGCTTCAATGGTACCCTCAAATAAAGAAACTTTTAGCTTAGCTGGTTTAACATCTATTTCAGGCGCTAGTTCAGCTCCGAGCTTTGCTGGTGTTGGAACACAAACAAACTTAACTGTAACTAGAACTTTAACAATTCAAAATACAAATTCTCCTGTTTTTGGGCAATCACAAGTTGTAACTGCTGGTTTAACACTTCCAGGAGGAATAAAAGATGATTTACCACTAAATGCTGTCCCTGCTCCAATAGCACAATTAAATGTTGGATTAGCTTGGAAACTGGAAGGAATGTTAAGAATTGTTCCAAAAATTGATTTAGGTGATGATGGAGGTAAAGTGAATATGTTAGGTTTAGGTTTGAAAAAAGAAATTACCAATTGGTTTGGCCCAATGGAAAAAACTCCTTTACATGTTGCTTTATTAGCTGCCTATACAACTATGGATGTTACTTACGGAATTGAAAATCCAAATTCTGGAAGTTTGATTATTAATGACGCTTCAGCTGAATTTGAATTAAAGGCATTTACAGTTCAAGCAATGGCTTCGCTTAACTTTCCAATTATTAACTTGTTTGGTGGTTTTGGTTATAGTAGTGGAAGTTCTTCTTACAGAATGCCAGGAACATATCAAGGTAGTTATGACTACACTGCAAATGGTCAACAATATTCAGAAACTATAAATCTTAGTGCTCCAAATTTAGATTTTAATGTTAATGGTTTTACAACAACCATTGGAGCTAGATTAAGTTTAGGATTTTTCAAAATATTTGCTTCTTATACTTTGCAAGAATACAATGCATTATCTGCAGGTATTTCTCTTGGTATTAGATAAATTCCATTAAAAAAACATTTTTTAAGACACCTTTTGGTGTCTTTTTTTATGATATTTAAATATAAAAATAGTCAGAATATCGTATTTTTGTGACTCAAAATTTAATATTAATAAAAAATAAAAAATATGAAAGTTTCAGTTGTTGGTGCAGGTGCAGTAGGTGCAAGTTGTGCAGAATATATTGCTATTAAAAACTTTGCTTCAGAAGTTGTTTTGTTGGATATCAAAGAGGGATATGCTGAAGGAAAAGCAATGGATTTGATGCAAACTGCTCCTTTAAATGGTTTTGATACAAAAATCACAGGAAGTACAAATGATTATTCAAAAACTGCAAACTCTGATGTTTGTGTAATTACCTCTGGTATTCCAAGAAAACCAGGAATGACTCGCGAAGAATTGATTGATATCAATGCTGGAATTGTAAAAACTGTAGCAACCAATTTATTACAATTTTCTCCAAATACAATCATGATTGTGGTTTCAAATCCGATGGATACCATGACATATTTAGTTCATAAATCAACTCACATACCGCCAAATAAAATTATTGGAATGGGAGGTGCATTAGATTCTGCACGTTTTAAATATAGATTGGCTGAGGCTTTAGATGCTCCAATTTCGGATGTTGATGGAATGGTAATTGGCGGTCATTCTGACACTGGAATGGTTCCTTTGACAAGATTGGCAACTAGAAATTCTGTTCCTGTTTCAGAATTTATTTCAAAAGAAAGAATGGAACAAGTAAAAGAAGACACCAAAATTGGTGGTGCAACATTAACCAAATTATTAGGAACTTCTGCTTGGTATGCTCCTGGAGCTGCAGTTAGTAGCATGGTTCAAGCAATTGCTTGTGATCAGAAAAAAATATTTCCTTGTTCAGTATTATTGAATGGTGAATATGGTTTAAGTGATATTTGTCTGGGAGTTCCAGTTGTAATTGGCAAAAACGGTATTGAAAAAATCGTAGAAATTAATTTAAACGATATTGAAAAAGCAAACATGATTGAATCCGCAAAAGGAGTTGTTTCAGTTAATGATATGTTGAATTTATAGGCTTTTAACTTTTAGACAATAAAAATAAAAAAAATTAAAAAACCATTGACTTTTCTCTAACAACCAAAAACTATCAACTAACGTTTTTTTTACGATAACCCAAAAATCACTCCGTCTTTATCAATTTTCATGTTTTCTGATGTTGGAATGATCGGCAATCCAGACATTCTCATCATTTTCCTAAAATCGGAATTACAAATTATACTCCACCAGCAATTTCAATTTATATCACAGTTACTTTTAAATCGCTGAAGTTTTCCAATTAAAGTTTCATTATAAAAAAGTAAGTCATTTTTAGAATTTATCAATTTAAGTTATTAGACATAACCATTTTTACTAGTTTGCCATATTAATAATTTTAATTATTCAAAAACATACTTCTTTAAAATACACAATAAATGTTATAAAACAATTGCTTACTCTACTTCGAAATACTATATTTGCACGTTTTTAAAAAAAGAAGTCGACATAAATTAAAGAAGATGCAAAACAAAGGACTTATTAAATTATTTGCTATCCTTTTTGGATTGGTAAGTTTATATCAATTATCATTTACATTTATCGCAACAAAAGTTGAAGATAATGCAACTGCATACGCTAACAAAAATGTACCTAGTAATAATGCAAGAGAAAAAGCTACATTCGAAAGAAAGTACTTAGACAGTGTTGCAAACAAGGATATTCTTGACTTAGGATTCACCAAATTCACTTATAATGACGTGAAAGACAAAGAGATGAATCTTGGTCTAGATTTAAAAGGTGGTATTAATGCCATTTTACAGGTTTCAGTGAAAGAAGTATTAATAAGTTTGTCAAATGATTCTAAAAATGAAGTTTTCAATAAAGCTCTAGCTGCTGCTGACGAAAGACAAAAAACTAGTAGTTCTGATTATATAGATTTATTCTTTGAAGAATTTGAAAAAATAGCTGGTACCACAAAACTAAGTGACCCTTCAATTTTTGGAACAAAAGCTTTGAGCGAAAAAATTAGTTTCAACGAAGACAATGCCTCTGTAAAAAAGACATTACAAGAAGAAATCACTAGTTCTATTGGGACAGCTTTTGAAGTTTTAAGAAGTAGAATTGATAAATTTGGTGTTACTCAACCAAACATTCAAAGAATTGGAACTTCTGGAAGAATTCAAATTGAATTGCCAGGCGCAAAAGATATTGAACGTGTTACAAAACTTATCACTAGCAAAGCTGAATTGCAGTTTTGGGAAGTTCTTACAAATGCTGAAGTTCAAAACTTTTTCTTTGAGGCAAATACTCTTGTATCTTCAATGTTAAAAGACAATATTGTTGCAGAAAAAGATTCACTTAAAAAAGATGATATTGATGATTTATTAGGCAAAACTGTTGACTCAACAAAAACTCAAAAAAATCTATTCACCTATTTATTTCCAAATGTTGCTCAATCTGAGCAACAATTGAGTTCACTAGTAGGACAAGCAAGAGTTTTAGATACTGTAACTGTAAATAATTTATTAGCAAAAAAAGAAATTAGAGCTCTTTTACCAAATGAAATCCGTTATGTGAAATTTTTATGGGATTACAAATCAGAAAAAGGAACTGATGGTTCTGAATTGATTGGTTTATATGCTATTAAAGGAAATAGAGCAAACAAAGCAAATATTGAAGGTGATGTGATTTTAGATGCTGCTCAGGTGTTTGATCAATTGAACAAACCAGAAGTTAGCATGACTATGAATAGTGAAGGCACTAAACAATGGGCGAAAATGACCTCAGAAAATGTAGGGAAATTTGTAGCTGTTGTTTTAGATAATTATGTATATACTGCACCATCAGTAAATCAATCAATCACTGGAGGAAGAACTTCAATTTCTGGAGGTACAATGACAATTGCTGAAGCTGAAGATATTGCTACGGTTTTAAAAGCAGGAAAATTACCAGCAGCAGCTAAAATTATTCAAGCAGAAGTTGTTGGACCATCGTTAGGACAAGAATCTATTGATGCTTCTATAAATTCATTTATAATTGCAATTGCGATTGTCTTACTTTGGATGCTTTTTTATTATGGAAAAGCAGGTATTTTCTCAAATATTGCACTACTTGTTAATATCTTATTTGTTTTCGGAATCTTAGCTTCTTTCAATTCTGTATTGACATTGCCAGGTATTGCAGGTATTATTTTAACAATAGGGATGGCAGTTGATGCAAATGTAATAATCTATGAGAGAATTAAAGAAGGACTTTCATTTAAAAAAGGTTTAAAACAATCTGTTGATGAGGGATTCTCAATTAAAGGTGCACTTTCTGCAATTATTGATGCAAATATTACGACTCTATTAACAGGTGTTATTTTATATATTTTTGGAACAGTCGCGTCGTTCATGCGCGAACACCCCGTGGTTGCCCCGTACCG
>ERZ888423.2905-NODE-2905-length-12030-cov-14.272150_pt1 | contig 12030 bp, 6 predicted proteins | sample MGYA00520523_ERZ888423 | MGnify/ENA primary metagenome ERZ888423 (study PRJEB32303, sample SAMEA104408611) | aquatic metagenome | biome: Brackish water; feature: Pelagic; material: water | place: Baltic Sea | collected 2014-06-08T10:24:00 | depth 30,27 m ...
GCAGGCTGGTGAATCGGCCGTCTTCGGTGCAACCCAGCTCGGCGTACTGCACTTGCCCGCGGCTATGCAGGAGTGACTTCATGTCGTCACTACGCGGTGGTACCCAGGTGATTGGCCGTTGGAACTGGCGTGCCAGCGCACAGATTGCGACCTGCTCGGACATCAGCCCGGCTTTGCCGCCGAAGCCACCGCCGACCTGTGGCGTCACCACGTGCACGTCGGATTCTTCGAGACCGAGCGCTCCGGCTAACTGCCGGTGCAAGAGGTGCGGCATCTGCGTCGATGCCCACAACTTGACTCGGCCGTGCTCGTCGATTTCGGCAGCGGCACGATCGGGTTCGATCGGAACGACAGCGATGCGCTGATTGATGTAGCGGCCTCGGACGAGACGCTCTGCGGTGGTCGGGTCGGATCGCTCTTTGCCAACGGTCCGTACGGCTTGGTTGTCACCGTGGGCGGGGAAGATCGGGAGGGCGTTGGCGTCGAGTGCCGCCTCCATGTCGATGATCGGGGTGAGCGGCTCAATGTCGGCCCAGACCATTTGCGCTGCATCGGCGCCTGCTTCGGGTGTTTCGGCAAGCACGATAGCGATTGGTTCGCCGACGAACCGGACGACACCATCGGCGAGCGGTGGCCGCTTGAAGTCGTCGTGGACGGGCGCGAAACCGTGATGGGCAGGTACGCCGAGGTCGGCGAACGTCAGCACAGCGACCACACCGGGCATCGATGCTGCCTCGTCGGTCTCGATGGAGTCGATCGTGCCGTGCGCGACATCGGACCTGACGAACACTGCATGCAGCGAGCCCTCGATGTGGAGGTCGTCAAGATAGATGGCGGTGCCGGTCAGCAGCCCCGGATCTTCGGTACGCGTGACGCGGGTACCGAGAATCGAGCCCGGCGTGCGGGTGGGAGACATGGCGGTGTGCTCTGCGGTCATCTTGACCGAGAGTACCGGTGGGTCCGGCGGGGCGCGTTGCCCGAGCACCGAACTCAGTGATCGATGTGTTCGTCCGCGATCCAGCCGGTGATGGTGAACGACGCCGGTGGATCGATGCTGAGCGGTGCAGAGGTGCGCGACCCGAGTGTCTTATTCGACCCACACTGGGGTTCGCCGATGCTGTAGAGCCCGTTCCTGTCGCCGTCGCCGAAGTCGCGCTGATCGCTGAGGACCGGGCGCATCAACTCCTGGACAGCGCTGACATGATTGAGCCCGACCAGGTGCCCGAGCTCATGTGCGAAGGTCGCCGTGATGTCGCCTGGCTCGGTGACGTCATCGATGTCGGCCAGTGCGAACCCGCCGCGAACGATCCATGCAAACGATCCGTCTTGCACGAGGTTGTCGCCGCTGCCGGAACCGATGCCGCCAATGCCGATGACGGAGCCGCCGAGAATCGGTGTTGCTGTCGAATCAGAGAAGCCAATGACGGCCATTGCTTGGCCGACGCCAGGGACGTTGGCATCGATGTTGTTCGTGTTGAGGCTGCCGTTGACGTCACCGAGAAAAACGAAGTCGAAGCCGGAGGCGTTCTCGACCTGGCGGATTGCCTTGTTCATCGCATCGATTTGGGTCCTGTTGGCGCGCCGGGTGTTCACGGCGTACGTGATTGGGTCGCATGGACGCCAACCGAAGTACTTGCGACCGTTGCGCGAGTACGGAGCGAGGCCACTGTCTTGGCCAGCGGCCTGCAGGTACTCGTAGTTGTTGTTGGCACGCGGAATCGGGATGGCGCAGGAATTTTCAGTTTGCGGCGTCGGTTCAGTTGCTGCTGCTGCTGCTGTTGGTGGTGTGCCGGTCCTGTCGAGGAAATAGCCGGTTATGTCGGCGACGAAATCGGTGCCGTGACTGGAGAACAGATCAATTTTGCCGGCGTTGAGTGCTACGACGGCGTGGTTGCCGACGGTCTGATCGGAGCGCACGGCGTTCACCGATGAGTATGGCTCTGGCCGTTTCGTTGCGAAAGGGAACGCCTCGAGAAAGCCCGCCTGGAGCGTGTTGGTCATCGTCAGATTCATGGTGACTGCGCTAACGCCCGTTGTCGGCACGTCGAGTTCGCCGGCAACTACGAGGCTGTCCGTTCGCTCGGCACCGATGCCCTGCGATCGACATGGAGCCTTGTTTGATCGGCTGTCCGCGAGCCGCTGCGGGAGCAGCGGAACATAAAGGCCCTCAGACGTCTTGGGTGCTCGGGTGCCGGTCATGTACCCAACGACATCGACGATCACGTCGGAGCCCGCAAGGCTGAAGATGCGCACCTTGCCGGCGGTGACCCCGGTGATCACGCTGTTCGCAACGGTGTAGTTGGCGGTCGGATAGTTGAGGTTGGCTGCTGGGTTGGGCCGCACCTCGCCGTCGGCCCACACGGTGAGGTACCCGGGGCCGGCGGTCTCCGTTACGGCAATGTTCAGTACAGCGGCCGATGCTGTTGGCGGAATCTGGCCGGTGAGGTCAACAACGATCGACTTGCCGGCCCCGATCGGAGCGCGCTCGCGGGTGTCGATAGCCCGATCAGGAACGATTGGAATAAACCGGCCGTCGGCACTCGAATCGGCCCGCTCGAACACACCCTGGACATCAACGGAAAGGTCGGTGCCGCTGAGCGAGTAGATCGAGATCATCCCGCCAGCTCCAAGTGGCACGATTGCAAGGTTCGGAACGACGGATCCAGCAGTTTGGTAGTTGAGCGACGACACGTTCGGCTGGACCGATCCGGTCGGCCACGCAGTCAGAAATCCGGGGCCCAACGTGTCAATCGCCGTCACGTTGATCGCCACAGCTTCGACTTTGGCGGGATCAATACCCTTCGCCACGATCGCGGCTGACACGGCGGTGTCGATCGGATTCAGCTTGAGTGCTTTTTTGGGTTGCAGTGCGTCCGATTCGCGGGTGTCCAGGACGCGCATTGGAGCGATCGGGACGTAGCGGGTGGCGAGCCCACCCGCGGCTGCCTGCGCCGGCGTTCCGCTGAGCGACGAGACTCCGAGGACCAACGTGGAAGTGACGAGAGCAAAAGCGAGCGTCAGACGAAGCGGTCGTTGCAGTGAGGTAAACGTCCGCAGAATCACAAGGGCGAAGTTAGGCGACTTCGACACGTCGGGTTGAGCGGAGGTTGAAGAAAGCGGGCGGCGGCTTGGGTCGTCGCCTGTCGAACCAGCGCGGGTGAGAGATGGGCCTCTCGCAGGTCAGCGAGCGAGCTCCGCCGTTTCGCCGAGATCGCTTGCCGACTTGGGTCGGGCGTCCGGGAGGCCTCGGCTGACGAGCATTGCGAGCATCATGCACACCGCGGACACGCCGAGCACGATCCGAGTTCCGTCGGCGTCGGCGGTGACGAACCCAGCAATGAGCAAGCTCGTCGCGATGCTGCCGACATAGCGACTCATCGACAGGACTCCGGCGGCGGCTCCGGCCCTGGAGGCCGGCACTGAGCCGAGTGCCGCAGACATCAGATTCGGAGTCGTGAGCCCGAGTCCAACACCGAACACAGCGAGCCCAGCGACCAGGACCATCGGAGCGACCGACGACCCAGCCAGCAGTAGTAGCGCGACCCCGGTCGAAGCGATGGCGAGGCCGATGGTGGCTGGGCGGCGACGGCCGCGGTCGTCGCCAGCGCGCCCCCCGATCGGACCCATCACGATCATCCCGATTGTCAGGGCGGACAGCACGATCCCGATCGGACCTGCCTCCCACCCGCGTGCGTTGAGGACGATCGGCGTCAACAGCAGCAAGGCGTACTGGGCCTGTGTCGAGAGTGCTTGCGCGGAGAACCCGACGACGAACACCCGATTCAGGATTCGCTCATCTGGAACGGTCACCGCTTGGCGGTCTTCGATTACCGAACCCGGCGCTTGGCTTCGACGCGCCGTGAGCAATGCCATCGCCGCAATTGGCACGTTGAGGAGGAAAATCGCCTGCCAGCCGAATGACTGGACGAGCAATCCACCAATGACGGGTCCGAGGGCGGCACCGGTGCCGAGGACGGAACCAAGGATGCCGAACACGCGCCCCTGCTGATCAGGACCGGCAATGGAGCGCAGCAGTGATTGGGCCCCAGGGCTCAGCGTCGCCGCGCAGATGGCCTGCAGGGCGCGTGCCGCGACGAGCAGCCCGAACGACGGCGCGAAGGCCGCACCAAACGAAAAGACGGCAAGCCCGACGAGGGCAACCAAAACCGACTTTCTGGCACCAAATGCATCGGTGATGCGGCCAGCGATTGGCTGTCCGACCAGCATCACCACGAGATAGAGGGTGATCAATGTCGTGACTGCCGCGGTGGACACCTCGAAGTCATCGGCGATCGCCGGCAGCGCGACGGCAATCATCGTTGAATTGAGCGGCACGAGTCCTGCAGCTGCAGCAATGCCAAGGATCTTGGCTGTTGGGATGTCGGTGGTCGGTCGCATGCGCCGAGCATCTTTACCCATCACAACAGGGTAATTTCACCCTTCGCCCCGTCGACGCGGACGCGGTCCCCTGTTTTGATGCGCGTGGTCGCGTTCACCGTGCCGACGACGGCCGGGAAACCCATTTCACGAGCGACGATTGCCGCGTGGCAGGCGTGGCTGCCATGGTTGGTGACGATCCCGGCGACGAGATGCAACACCGAGTTGAACGCTTCGCCGGTGGTAGGCGTAACGATCACCTCACCTTCTTCGAGATCGAGCAAGTCGTCGATGTCGCTGACGAGGCGTGCCGGACCCTCGTAGATCTTGTCGGTGATCCCGATCCCCCGAATCACAGTTTCGTCGCCTGCCGACGCGTCGAGCTGACCGAGGATCGACTCGATCATGAACCCGATGGACGACATCATTCGCCCCAGCGCTGGCGGCAACCCGTCAACTGGTGGCGGGGGCGGAGGTGGCGGCCCAAGGTGACGGGGCGCCCCTTCGGCGGTCAGACGGCGCCGGAGCTCGCCACGTTCAGCGAGAGCATCGCCGGTCGGACCCGCTCCGCCCAGGACGAGCGCAGCCTCTTCGGGTGTTGCCTCGAGCATCGTTGTTGGATTGTCGATAGCGCCGCGGTCAGCCGCACGCTTGCCGACCTCGAGCAGTGCGCGGCGCAGGAGTCCGATGGCGGTGATCTCGCTGAAGATGCCCCGTTCGTCGCGCAGCCGGTAGACCGCCCGTGCTTCGCCGACGAGTTCGTCGAACTCGGCCCGGTGCTCATCGGGGACCCGGGCGCGGAGGTCGGCTGCAAGCTGGTCGGCCCGCTTGCGGGCGGCATGCGGATCCGCCACGAGTGCAGCGCCAAGCTTGCCCATGATGACCGCCGGTTGCTCGCGCAGTGTTGGACTGACGATATCGAAGCCGTCGAGCACACGATCTTGTACCGACCGCACGTATTCGTTTACCGCGGGGACGGCGGCACGCAATTGGTCGAGCCGAGCGCCTGCGTCGCCCGAACCCGTGACGAGCGCGGAGGCTGCCGGGTCGGCGCGAATCGCTGCGAGCGCTTCGGTCATTTCACTCGACGTGACACCGGAGATCGGTGAGTAGCCGTCGAGGACGCCGAGTACAGCCGTCGGTGGCATGTCTGCCCAACCGGCGAAGTGGATGGCGAGGTCCCCGACGGGCAACATCGCGCCCATGTTGAACCGATGATGTTGATACACCATTGCGGTGACGTGAGCCGATACGTGCTCAAGATGTTCGGCGAGCGATTCATCGTCGAGTCCGGCGATGTCGACATCACCGAGTTCGCGGTGACGCTTGATCGACGCCGGCTTGCACTCGTTGTCCCAGAGCGCGAGATCCTGGCGCCAGCGCTTGACCGCGAAGGTCTCCTCCGCGAGCGCGGCTCGCCGACCGAACTCGGCGCCGATCTGGTCCGGGCTCATCGGGCCGTCAGGCCCGGGCATGTCGAATGGCTGCGGCTGGTGATAGGTGAAACCGTTCACCTGGGCCATCGCCAGACGGTCGAGCAGCAGGCCATATCGCGCGAACGTCTCGGTGAACCCCCGGTTAAACCCGTCCGGGTAGAGCGCCCGCATCGCCGCGGTCTGCGAACACGGCGCGTGCGCCGAGTCCTGCTGCCATGGCCCAGGTGCGGGTGGCGTCCAATCTGACATAGTCCCCTCCTTCTGCTGCTCGCGTCCCCCGACACGATTTCCCACCGACAGTACTGCGCCTCAGCAGGTGCCAGCCACGAAAATTTTCCTTCCGGTTTGGTGACCTGAAGCGTCGAGTTCGCCTTCGCTGGGATAATTCTCGAGGCGATCGAGGTCGTCTCGGTCGCTTGCAGCCCCTACGATGTCGACGCACAGTTCGGCGCAACCGATCAAAGGGAGTCCGCTCCCGTACATCGTGCCGGTCAGGCCTCTCTAGCTCAATGGTAGAGCAGTGGACTTTTAATCCATTGGTTCTGGGTTCGAGCCCCAGGGGAGGCACTACTCGATCGCGATCTTGAGGCGTCGGCTTCAAACCGCGACGGCGACGGCTTGCTGAAGTCGGCGAATCGCACGGTCGCGGCGATTTCGAATGGTTCGTGGGGTGACGCACTGTTGGCGAGCCACGGCACCCGGCGAACCTGTGCACACCAGCGCTCGAATCAGATCGAGATCGCGGGTCGCAACGCCAGCGAGGCGCGCTGTGCGGACAACGTCCGCCAACTCGACGAGTGCCGATGACGGCGGACAGGCCACTCGTTCGCCGAGTAGCCGTGGCTCGGTCGGTGTCTCGGCCGGTACTTGGCGTCGGGCGTCTCGTCGAAAGGCGAGGTATATCGCATCCGAGATCAAGCCGGCAGCCACATGGCGAGTGCGCCTGGTGATGTCGTAGTTGCGGATTGCGATCCAGGCCGCACTCACGGCCTCTTCAACCGGGTCGCCGGCCTCACTCAGGAATCGGTACTTCGCCGCAGCGCTGATTAAGCCGGGCAGGAGCCGCTGCACCACGATCCGCCCGGCCAGCGCGTCGTGCCGGGCAAGCTCCACCAGCAGTAACAGGAGGCTGTTTCCGGCGTCGCCGTCAGAGCGCTGTGTTGCGTCGATGAGTTCCTGGGCATCGGTGAGTTGATCAAATCGGGCGGTCTCAGCGGTTGGCACGTGCAACGCCCACGAACGGATCGTGCGGACGGTGCCTCGAGTGGTGGCGGTGTGCTGCCAATCGGCATCGAGGCGGTCGGAGAAGCGGTGTGGGCGATGAATTTCGGTCATGGCTGCACGTTGCGCTCCGGCCCTCACCGGCATGCTCACCGGCATGCTCACCGGCATGCTCACCGGGCGCTGGCTGCATGCCTCACAGGCGCTCTCGGCGGCCTCACAGCACCAGCTCAGCGTGTGTTTAGAGGCTTCCAAGAAATGCATGGTTCCGGTTGCTGTGCCAGGCCGCCCACTGTTGGTACGTGAACCCAACTATCAAGTCGCCGGCCGTCCCGTCGCTCGAGATTCACGGCCCAGACGGCCACCGTTTGTCGATCGAGCCGCGCACGGCTGGAGACACTGTTGCTGACCTCACCAAGGCACTAGGGTTCGCCGCGACACGGCGGCTACTGATCGACGGGCGCGTCAGGCCACCGTCTGAACGACTGGTCGAATCTGGGCTGCGAAGCGGATCATCGGTGGCGGTCGCAAGCGGGGCAGCCGAGCTCGTCAACGAGACAGGATCTGCGCGAGATGTGCTCGTTGTGCGCATCACCGCAGGACCGGATTGTCGTTTGGCCGGAGCGTTCGAAACCGGCCGATGGACCATCGGGCGGTCGCCAGCTGCCCATCTTCGCGTGGATGACCCGACTGTCGAACTGCACCACGTCATGATCGATGCGGACATCGACACCGTTCGGGTGACGCAGCTCGCAGGACAGGTGCCGGTGCGGCTCGACAATGTCGCGATTTTGGTGTCGGCTACCGTGTCGCTCCCAACTCGAATCGTGATGGGCAATACCGAGTTGACAATCGAGCGGCCGACAAGCGTTGATCAACTTGTCGAGGATGGCGTGGAGCCTCGCGATTCGGGAGCATTGGCGGACCGGCAGGCCGACCCGTGGCGTCGCGAGGTCAGGCGGGGCCCGTGCCCGGTGCCAGCGCGGGCGGTCTCGCCAATCATCCTCCCCGTGAACTCGGCACGAATTCCGATTCCCTCAGCGCTCGGGCTCGTCGGGGCGGCTATCGCGGTGATGGGCGCGGCGGCACTCGCCGTCATTCTCGGTCAGATGATGTTTGCCCTCTTTGCGCTCATCGGCGCATTCGCATCATTCGGCACCTGGTGTGTGGGCGCCGGAGACGCGTGGCGCAAAAACCGGCGAAGGCGGGTCGAAGCGGTTGCCGATCGAGCCCGCTTTTATCAGGAACTGGATTGCCAGCAGGCAGCGGCTCGTCGGCATCATTTCGCATTGCATTCAGACGTGCTCGCCGCGTTGCCCGTGGCAGACGCTCTCGCCGGGGATCGCAGCATCGTGTGGGCGCGGCGACTCTTCACACAGGGCGGTGATCCGATCGACCTGTTGCGCTGCGTGCTGGGCCGCGGCGAGCAACGCTGGTCAGTTCCCTGCGACGGGAACGCCGATGCCGACAGCCAGGCCGCGTTGCAAACGGCTGGCCTACTCAGCGATGTTGGCGTCCCACTTCTGATCGAGCCAGGACGCGCCGTTGCCGTCCACGGCAGCTCGGCGCTCGTCGCGGCGCTGCTCCGTTCCATCATCATCCAACTGGCAATTTCGGTCGGGCCCGCTGACTGGCAACTCGTCATTGTCACCGTCAACACCGATTGCTGGAAGTGGGCTGAATGGCTGCCGCAGGTGCGTGATGCCGTCAACCATCCAATGGTCGCCAATGCCTGCGATTCGGCGGCACTGCACGTGCTTCTCGATTCGGTCGCTGTCGATGCGCTACGACCGACGCTGCTGATCGTCGACGACCCCAGTCTGCTTGCGGTGCGGACCGGCCCGCTGCGTCGTTTTCTCGACACAGCGCACCCCGCAGTACTGGTCGCTGTCGAACCGGAGCAATCAACGCCCGCAGTCTGTGATCGCACGATCATCCTCGACCCAAGCGGGCGACTCAGCATCGATGACGCGGCCACACCTCGCGCGTCGCGCGACGTCCTCATGGCCGGGGTCACCGAAGCAACTGCACATGCTGTAGCGCGCCGCCTTGCGGGCCTCTCAGACCCGGAACGGGCAGGCGACCACGCGGGTCGGTTGCCAACAGCCGTTTCGCTCGCCGACGTCGACCCGCTTCTGGTCGGGGCGCCACCCGATAGGGCCGCTCGTCGACTTGTTGAACGATGGCGGTCGGCTGGTCCGGACCCGGCTCCATCGACGCCGCTGGGACATTCCGTCGATGGTTTGGTTGAGGTGGACCTGGTGCGCGACGGGCCGCATGCGCTCATTGCCGGCACGACTGGTTCGGGCAAGAGCGAGCTGTTGCGCAGCTTGGTCATTGGGCTCGCCGCCCAACTCAGCCCAGACCACGTGACGTTTGTACTGGTCGATTACAAGGGCGGGTCGACATTCGACGCGTGCGCCGACCTCCCGCACACGGTTGGCCTTGTCACCGATCTCGACGATGGCCTTGCGGAACGTGCGCTCATCAGCCTCGATGCGGAATTGCACCGTCGGGAACGCCTCCTGCGATCCGTTGGTGCAAGCGACCTCTGCGACTATCGGCTCCGCGCCGAGGCGCCGACCTTGCCACGCTTGGTGGTCGTGATCGACGAGTTCGCTGCACTGGCGAAGGAGCTTCCTGACTTTCTGTCGGCCCTCGTCGGCATAGCGCAACGCGGCCGCAGCCTGGGGGTGCATCTGATTCTCGCGACACAGCGTCCGGCGGGAGTCGTGACCGACGAGATTCGAGCCAACACCAACTTGCGAATTGCGCTTCGCCTCAATGACATTGCCGACGCTCACGATGTCGTCAACGACGCATGCCCCACTCAATTCTCTCGAACTGTCCCGGGCCGATCAGCGCTCCGTCTGGGGCCTGACGAGCTCATCGTGTTTCAGGCGGCGCGGTGCACCGGGTTGGTGGCCGCCGGCGAACAAGGCCTCGTTGTCAGGTATCTGACCAGCGCCAGCACCGGCACCGCCGACGAGTCGACGGGCAAATCCGAACTCGAACTCGCAGTGGCCACGATTCGCGATGCCGCACGACTTGCCCGGATCGAGCCGCCGCACCAACCGTGGATCGACGTGTTGCCTGCCAACCTCCCGCCGAGCGCCGTCAATGAGACGGTCGGCGCGATCCCTCACGATGCCGTTGGCCTCATCGACGTCCCGATCGAGCAGGGTCGGAGGCCGTTGCGTTGGGAGCGCGAGCGCGGTCACCTTGCCCTGATCGGTGCGGTTGGATCCGGGACGACGTCGACACTCATCTCTGTGATTGCGGCGCGCTGTCGCATTGCGTCTCCGGCGATCGAGCACTGGTACGTGATCGATGCTCGTGGCGACTCCGCGCTCGATGGCGTTGTAGGACTCGGTCACTGCGGTGCCGTCGTACGAGTGGCTGAGAGCGAGCGTCTGCACCGGCTGCTTGCTCGACTCGATGTGTCGATTGATCAGACAGCGGCCGACGGGGGGCAGGCGGCGACGATCTCACTAGCGATAGACGGGCTCACCTCGTTGCGGCTCGCCTTGTCGTCCATCGAGATGGCCCCGACGCTCGCACTACTCGAACGGATTCTGGCCGACGGCCCGGCGGTTGGCCTCGCGTGCTGCTGGACCGACGACGGGGGTACATCGTCAGGTCGAGCGACCGCAGCAGACACGTGGGTGTTCCATGTCGATGACCCGGGTGTCGCCCGATCGTTCGGTGTTGTACCGGTCGGAGCCGAGTGTCCTGGACGGCTGCGGATCGCATCGAGTGGTCTCGAAGGCCAGGTGGCGATCGGTGCCGACGGGATGGCCGAGCTGCCCGGCCGACAGGGCACCAACGGCCCAGCTCCGGTGCAGTCGCTTCCAGCCGAAGTGACAGGCGTCGACCTCGAACGTTCGATCGCGGGCGCGGTGTCAGACGGAACCTCGCTGGCGCTTGGTCTGAGCGCCGACGACTTGGCGACGTCGACACTGCTGGTGCCCAAAGGCGATCACGTATTTATCGGAGGCGCCGCAGCAACGGGTAAGTCGACAGCGCTTCGACGGCTCGTCGCAGCGTGGGCGGAAGTGCACCCAGGCGGCCAGATCGTCGAGGTGGACCGGCGGACCGGGCTGACGCTCGAGGACATCGCCTGCTGGATGGCCCCGACGTTGGTGGCCATCGACGATGCCGAGCGCGTCGACGATCAGCTTGGCGTCTTGGCTGGGCTCGTGAATGACCCACCCGTTGGCGTGATGGTGATCGCAGCGGCTCGGCTCGACGCTGTCCGATCGGCCTATGGCCACTGGACTCGGGAGGTCGCACGAAGCCGGTGCGGGATCATCTTGACATCGCCCGGTGACGTCGACGGCGATCTCCTCGGCGTCACGTTGCCGCGCCGTTCCCTGATTGCTGCGCGGCCCGGTCTGGGCTGGGTCGTCGATGGTCGCGGACATGGGCTCGTGCAAATCGCACGCGCCTGAAACTCTCCGGCTGAATCCCCGCTGCTGCAGAACGACGACCGATCGGCGCGACGCTCGCCGTCCCGCTGCACTTATCTGACGATGAAGTCGACGGGTGGTGCTCGAGGACCTACGGCGGGCCGCTGCCGTCAATGTTGGCAACTTGAACAGTGGTCAGCGCTGCAGCATCCCGTATGCATGGGTCGGGGTCAGGGTCAGGATTAGCCGTTGATCGTCGACCATTGCCTGGCGGTACTCGTCCCAGTTGTCGTGCTCGCCAGCCACCGCGCGGTAGTAATCGACGAGCTGGTCGACGGTGTCGTCGTCGGGGCTCGCAGCCACCGGCGTCAGCTCAACATTGGCCTCAACGACGACGTACGCCCAGAAGTCGTCGCGGTTGACGTGCAGGCTGGCCCGAGGATCACGGCGCAGGTTCTTGGTCTTCGCTCGCCCTGCGGTCACCGATATCAGGATCTGTCCTGCGTCGTTCACCACGTACGCAATGTTTGAGGACTGGGGTCGACCGTCGGACTTGATGGCGAGCAACATCGCGTTCTTGCGCTCGG
>ERZ888423.2906-NODE-2906-length-12027-cov-6.529318_pt1 | contig 12027 bp, 11 predicted proteins | sample MGYA00520523_ERZ888423 | MGnify/ENA primary metagenome ERZ888423 (study PRJEB32303, sample SAMEA104408611) | aquatic metagenome | biome: Brackish water; feature: Pelagic; material: water | place: Baltic Sea | collected 2014-06-08T10:24:00 | depth 30,27 m ...
CGGTTTCGCGGGGGCAAGTGGCGGAGGGGACGGGCCTGATATCCAACCTTCTCCACCCCGACGTCATTCTAATCTATTGTTTTCATTACGATTCTAATAGGGCTACCGACAGGATCTGGGAGACATTGAACTAGGACCGGCGATTGAATCGCGGATTCGTTGGCGCCCGCGTCCCGACTGTCGAGCAACACGATGTCCGTGACCTCGCGCATCGACTAAGATTGTGGCCTCCTGGCTCGGCCGCGCCTGTGGCTCAGCCGCTTTTCAGCGTTGTGCGGTCCTGCCGAAATCGTCCGGGTGTTACGCCAAACTGGCGCTTGAAGGCACGAGTCAGGGCGGCCTCTGAGCCATAGCCAACCCCGGCAGCAATCTCACCGATTGTCGCCGAGCCGCTACGTAGCAGATCTGCCGCCAAGTCAAGTCGCCACGCGGCGATGTAGCGGGCCGGGGTCTGGCCAACGATTTTGTTGAACCGCGCCGCGAACAAAGACCGCGAGAGGCCAGCGGTCTGTGCTAGCATCTCCACCGTCCATGGCCGCGCGGGATTTTCGTGGATGGCCGATAATGCCCGCCCGATCAACGGGTCGCGCAGACCGCTGAGCCAGCCAAGGTTGTGCGGGCACTTTGTGCCCCATTCCCGGATGGTCTGGATGAACATCATTTCCAGCAAGCGTTCGACCATCAATGCCGATCCGGGGCTTGGATTGCGGGATTCCTCAAGAAGGAAGCGTATGATCAATTGCAGCCGTTCCACAAGCGATCCCTCGCGCCCATCGACATGGATAAGCGCGGGCAACACCGTGAGCAGCCGGGGGGCGAGAACGCCGGAAAAGGCGAACTTGCCGCAGATAAAATGTGTCGCCTGACCGTCACCGCCCAAGCGCACCATGATGCCATCGCGGTGGCCCGATTGGGTCACTGCCTGAGTGACGGGCACGGCGGGAAGATCAGGATCGCTGCTTAGCGTATGCCCGGCACCGAGCGGCAGCAAAGCAAGATCGCCCGGTTCCAGTCGGATCGGCCGCTCCCCGTCGACGCAGAGCCAAGCCGATCCCCGCTCGACCACATGAAAATGTGCGACCGGCTCGTCGAAGCGGAGGCTCCAGGGTGCGCGGTAGTCACCCACGCAGACCACCTGCCCGCGCATCCGCATCAGTGACAAGGCGTCCGATGTCGAATCCGGCAAGCCGCTGATGGAAGTCATGTCACGCTGCGTCCTGGATTTCGGACGCTGGATCAAGATTTTCAGCGTTCCGGTTATAGGGATTTCGATATCTTCCCTACTATGTTCAAGTTGTGCAAGTCACCCCATTTTTTTGGTTTGGGAGAGAGCGGCTATTGCGCCGGAAATCCTGGGAATGATCGGAGTGTGGAATTTGGTTTGGCGGCGGACGAACGAGGTTGTCGAAGTTTTGGCCATCGGCGGGCGTCCAAAGGTCGGCGTATGTCGTTTGCAATTGCCCGGACGGAGGACGGAATGATTGATTCCGCCATCGCCCGTCTGTCGCATGGGCAGCTTCCACTTTACGCTCTGGGCTACGGCAACTTTGTTGTCGGTGTCGGTGCTTTTGTCGTTATTGGCATCTTGTCGCCCGTACTGCGCGATTTTGGACTGACAGAGCAAGAGGCGGGGCTACTGTTGACGGTCTATGCGCTGGCCTATGCCGTGGCTTCGCCCCTTGTCGTTGCGCTTACGGGCCTTTTAGATCGACGCGACGTGATGCTGGCGGGCCTTGCGGTCTTTCTTGCGGGCACGGTTCTGTCGGCAATCTCGACCGGATTTGCCCTGCTGCTGGCAGCCAGGGTCGTGACTGCTGTAGGGGGCGCGCTGTATACGCCGGTGGCGTCATCGGCCGCGGTCGGGCTGGCGGCGCCTGCGGACCGCGCCCGCGCGCTTGGCATCGTGTTCGGCGGTCTGACGCTGGCGCAGGTCGCGGGTGTGCCTCTTGGCAGCTATATTGGCTATTCCTTCGGCTGGCAGGCGGCCTTTTGGGTGGTAGCAGGGTTCGGGGTGGCGGCGCTACCGCCGCTTTTGCGGACAGTGCCTCGCGGTATCGAGGTGCCGACCGCCACGTTGAGTGCGCTACTGCAGGTGTTGCGCAACTTCGGCCTGATGCTGGCGGTCAGCTTTACCGCGCTTTTCTGTGCGGCGCTCTATGTCGTCTACACTTTTATGGGCCCGATGCTCGAGGCGCGTTATGCGCTCGGCGCTAACGGCATCACGCTTTTCCTTGTTGTTTTCGGTGTGGGTGCGGTGATCGGCAACACGCTGGGTGCGGCGCTGACCCGGCGGCTTGGCTCAGATCGATCGCTGATCATACTGGCATCGGGGCAGATCGTGTTGATGCCGGCGCTGATGGGGCTGCCGCTTGGCCTGGCTGCGGCGCTGGGGATGACCCTGGTCTGGAGCATTTGCGCCTGGTCGTTCATGGTGCCGCAACAGGCGCGGCTGGTGGCGTTGGCGCCGCAGTTTCAGGGATTGCTTTTGGCGTTGAACGCTTCAGCGATTTACGTCGGCGCCTCCTTTGGAGCGACCTTGGGCGGAGTGACGCTGCGCGTCGAATCTTTCGCCTGGCTTGGCCCGGTGGCAGCGATGGTTGCGGCGCTGGCGCTGCTCAGCGTCCTTTTGGGCCATCGGTTCATCTCCGCACCTGCTTTGGCAAGTGCAACACACATAAAACGGGGAGAAGATGCATGACTGATCTGAATGGCCCTGGCCACAAAACCGAACGTCGCTGGCTGCCCAAGGGCCGGACCGGCCCGATGGCAGCCGCCTTGGGCGTTGCGCTGGCAGCGGTGTTGTTTGCGTCGGCTGTGTCATCCCAATCGGATGGCGCTTTGTCTGGCGGCACTTTGTCCGGCGATGCTGACCTGTTCGGCCCGGTGGCGAACGTTCTGGAACATCCGCGCTGCATGAACTGCCATCCGCGCAGCGATGTTCCGCTGCAGACCGATCAGCGCCGTATTCACCAGATGAACATTCAGCGGGGGCCTGCGGATTTGGGCGCACCGGGCGCGCCCTGCGCCGCCTGCCATGGTTCGGCCAACCGCGAGTTTGCGGGCGTTCCGGGTGCGCCGCACTGGCAGTTGGCGCCGCTGTCAATGGGCTGGCAAGGACTAAACCGGACAGAGCTGTGCCGTGCGCTGACCGATCCAGCGCTGAACGGCGGGCGCGATCTGGCCGCCTTGGTCGAACATATGTCGGCAGATCCATTGGTTCTCTGGGGGTGGGCGCCGGGTGTCGACCTGACGCCGGTTCCGGTCCCACATTCCGACTTCGTGGACCAGCTTACGGCCTGGGCCGAGGCGGGTGGTCCGTGCCCGGACTGATCCCTCACCGAATTTCTTATAGGAGACTGCCATGGCGACGATGACGACGACCAATCTGAACATCAACGGGACCGACCGCGCCGTCGAGACCGAACATGACCCTGACGATTTGCCGCTGCTGTGGGCATTGCGCGACAATCTGGGCATGACCGGTACGAAATACGGCTGCGGGGCGGCCCTGTGCGGGGCCTGCACGGTGCATGTCGATGGCGCGCCGGTGCGCGCCTGCGTCACCCCGATTTCGGCCGTGGTCGGCACCCGGATCACCACGATCGAGGGGCTGGATGACCCCGTGGGGAAAGCAATCCAAAACGCGTGGCGCGAGCTTGACGTCGCACAATGCGGCTACTGCCAGTCCGGCCAGATCATGACCGCTGTGGCGCTGCTTGCGGCCGTGCCCACGCCCACCGACGCAGATATCGACCTCGCTATGGACGGCATTGTCTGCCGCTGCGCCACCTATGTCCGCATTCGCGCCGCGATCCACCGCGCCGCCGAAACCCTGAAAGGCTGACCCATGGCACTCCTCGACAATGAACCAACCGCAGCAAGCGGCGTCAGCCGCCGCACCTTCTTGGCGGGAACCGCTGCATCAGGACTGGTGATCGCGGTCGCCCTCCCGGTTGGGCTCCCGCGGCAGGCCCGCGCGCAGCAGGTGGGCACCGCAACCACTCCGAACGCTTTTGTCAGAATTGCGCCCGACAACACCGTGACGGTCCTGATCAAACATCTCGACAAGGGCCAGGGCATAGCGACGGGGCTGGCAAGTCTGGTGGCGGAAGAGCTTGACGCCGATCCCGCGGCGATCCGCACTGAATTTGCACCGGCCAATGCCGCGCTGTACGGGAACGCCTATTTCGGCGGCTTCCAGGGAACCGGGCAGTCCACGTCGATGCGGGATTCGTTTGACAAGATGCGCACAGCCGGTGCGGCCGCGCGCGCGATGCTGGTTTCAGCGGCTGCGCTGCGTTGGGGTGTTCCGGCCGAAGAAGTATCCGTCCATCTCGGGGTTGTCAGCCATACGGGTTCGGGGCAAAGCGCGGACTTTGGCGATCTCGCGCTGGCGGCGGCGGCGCTTCCGATACCAGAAGACGTCCTCCTTAAGGCGCCTGGCGACTGGACGATTATCGGCAAGGCATTTCCACGCGTCGACAGTGCCGCCAAATCGGACGGAACCGCCATATTCGGGTTGGATGCACGGACACCGGACACGATTGTCGCGGTCCTGAAACGGCCGGATCGTTTTGGCGCCGTGGTCGGCAGCTTCGATGCGGCCCGGGCGAAAGAGGTTCCGGGCGTCATCGATGTCATATCAATCGGACTGGGGGTTGCCGTGCTTGCACGCGACACCTGGGCGGCCATCAAGGGCCGCGAGGTGTTGGATGTGACCTGGGACGGCAGCCAAGCCGAAACGCGCGGTTCGGATCAGATGATGGCCGACCTGAAAGCTCTGGCGGATGCGCCGGGGTTGATCGCTGCGCAGAACGGCGATGTCGAGGTGGCTTTTGGCGATGCCGCACAGATCCTCGAAGCAGATTACGAGCTGCCCTATCTCGCCCATGCGCCGATGGAGCCGCTCAATGTCATTGTCGATTGGCAGGGTGACCGCTGCCGCATTACCGGTGGCTGCCAAGCCCAAAGCAGCGATCAACTGACCGCTGCGGCAATCCTGGAACTTCCGCCCGAGAATGTCGAGATCGTGACAACCTGGGCCGGCGGATCATTCGGGCGCCGTGCCACTCCGGGATCCAATCTCGTGGCCGAGGCGGTGCTGATCGCCAAGGCGACGAACGCTGCCCGTCCGATCCAGTTGATGTGGACGCGCGAGGATGACATCAAGGGCGGGTTCTACCGCCCGATGTTTTACCACCGCCTTCGCGCATCCCTCGCGCCTGATGGATTGGTTAAGGGCTGGCGGCACACGCTTGCAGGGCAATCGATAAACATAGGTACGCCAATCGAAGGATTTCTGGTCAAGGACGGCGTAGATGCGATGTCGGTCGAAGGTGCCGCTGACATGCCCTATGCATTCGCGAACCGGCTGACAGAGGTGCACAACGCGCCGACCGCGGTCCCGGCGCTATGGTGGCGGTCGGTCGGTCACACCCATACGGCTTTTGCCATCGAAAGTTTTGTCGACGAACTTGCGCAGGCCGCCGGGGCAGATCCGCTGGATTACCGGCGCGGCTTGCTGGCCAATCATCCGCGCCACCTTGGGGTGCTGAACCTTGCCGCCGAAAAGGCTGGTTGGGGCACGCCGATGCCAAATGGGCAGGGCCGGGGGATTGCAGTGCATGAATCCTTCGGCACTTGGGTCGCCAATGTGATCGAGGTCGATCTGAGCCAACGCGATCTGCGGGTGTTGCGTGTGGTCTGCGCAGCCGACTGTGGCACTGTCGTGAACCCCGACAACGTTGTGGCGCAGTTTGAAGGCGGGATCGGCTTTGGGCTGGGCGCAGCCCTGCAAAATAAGATCGTGCTCGAAGAGGGGCGGGTTCAGCAGGCCAACTTTGACGATTATTTGCCCTTGCGGATGTCACAGATGCCAAAGGTAGAGGTCCATCTGATCGACTCTGCCGAACCGCCGGGCGGCGTTGGCGAACCCCCTGTGCCGTGTGTCGCTCCGGCTATTGCCAATGCAATCGTGGCGGCCGGTGGCAAGAGGGTGCGCAAGCTGCCATTCATAGATGAGGTGCTGTTTTGACCGTTTTTTCTGCGTCTTGTCATTTTCCGGCCCAGGCAATCAATGTCGCGAGCCATGCGCGATGAGTGGGGGCGGCGGCCAAACCAAGGGTGGAGATGCCAATCCGTCCCACCGGACGTCGTCGCCCACTACCGCGGCGCCGCATTCCGACCTGGAGCGGCAGGCTTGGCCGGTCCTTGCGCCTGATCTGATCGCGCGCCTGCGCGCCGAAGGTGGCCAACGCAGCCTCGCAGATGGCGATGTGCTTTTTGAGGTTGGGCAGAAATCCTACGATCTTGCGCTGATCCTGCATGGCGTGATCGATATCGTCGACCGATCCGGCGACCGCGTCGTGGTAACAATTGAGGCCCCCAATTTCGTGGGTGAACTGGGCATGCTGATGGGGCAAGGAACGTTCCTTGCCGGGGTCGCCCGCGGACAGACCGAGGTGATCGTTGTCGCGCAGGATCGCCTGCGCGAGCTGGTCGCGACCGTGCCTGAAATCGCCGATGTCGTGGTCACAGCCTTTGCTGCCCGTCGCCGCCTGTTGATGGAATGGGCGGAAGGAGGTCTGACGATCGTCGGGCGCGAGAGCGACCGCGCCACCATACAGTTGCTCACCTTCGCATCGCGCAACCGCATTCCCTATCGGTTTGTGGATCGTGCCAACAAAGATGAGATGCAGCGATTGACGGCAACGTGCGATCTGCCCGCGGAGGGCGCCGCCGTGATCACCGGGCACTCGGACGTGCTGACCGATCCGTCCCCGCGCACGCTTGCGGCGGCGCTTGGAATGGACCTTTCCCTCGACCCGGAAAGCAATGAACTCAATGCGGCGACAACCGAAGGTCGGGTGTATGACCTGGCCATCGTCGGTGCCGGGCCGGCCGGGCTGGCTGCGGCAGTCTACGGCGCATCCGAAGGGCTTTCGACCATCGTCATCGAGGATACCGCGATCGGCGGGCAGGCAGGAACCTCAAGCCGGATCGAAAACTACCTTGGTTTCTCGACCGGCGTATCGGGAAGTGAGCTGGCCTATCAGGGCGAGATTCAAGCGGTGAAGTTTGGCGCCCACTTCGCCGTGCCACGCCGTGCCATTGGGCTGACCGAAATGGCCGGCACTGCACGGCAACTGACCGTCGAGTTAGATGACGGCAGCTGCGTGCGGACCCGCGCACTGGTGCTTGCGATGGGCGTGCAGTACCGCAGTCTGCCGCTGGACCGGCTGGAGGCGTTCGAAGGGGCGGGCATCTACTACGCTGCGACCGAACTGGAAGCGCGCTTTTGCCGGGGCACCGAGGTGGTGATCGTGGGCGGCGGCAACTCGGCCGGGCAGGCAGCGATGTTCCTGTCGCGATATGCCAGTCGCACGCACATACTGGTGCGCGGCGATGGCCTGGCAGAGACGATGTCAGCCTATCTGACCGAGCGGATCGAGAGCGATCCGAAAATCGAAGTACACCCGCAGACCGAGGTTTCTGCCCTGCATGGCACCACGCGGCTTGACGCGATCACAATCCGGACGGGCGCGTCTGGCACCGAGACCCAGATTGGAACCCATGCGCTTTTCATCATGATAGGCGCTGCGCCGAACACAGGATGGCTCGGCGACACTGTCGATCTCGACCGCAGCGGTTTTGTGATAACGGGCCGAGATGTCGACCAGTTCGCGACATCGCGATCGGGCATATGGGCGGTTGGCGACCTTCGTGCCGGGTCGGTGAAGCGTGTCGCGTCGGCGGTCGGAGAGGGATCGGTGGTTGTCTCGGCAGTGCATCGCTACCTCGCGGATATGCCGCCGAACCTCTCGCGCAAGCTGCGATCGCGCCACCACGAAGATTAACCCGGTCGGCGAAATGTTTGGCGAGACAATCATCGCCGTCGCGCTGGACACGATTTCGCTGCGGGTCCTGGCCCCTGTTCTACGGACGGATATGATCGTTCGGTGCAACGCGCTGCCCCGATCCTTTTGCACGGTCCGTCGCACGTCATGCAGCGTGCCCAAGGGCAAGGCCTCGGTCCGAACCGGCGACAGCCATCAGGTTCGCGCCCATTGGACATATGCAATGATCACATTGGCGGACGGCGCACGAAGCGGATCATCTGGTTCGCTGTCGCCGGTCGCTTAATCGACGGTCAACGCCAAGATCTGTGCTGGGCCATCAGCCGGGCGTCAGTCCGGGTTCGGCGCGCCGAGCCGGAGAAGGGCCGGCTGACGGCGTCAGGGGATGGTGCCCGTCTTGAAGACGCTCTTGGTGACATCGGAATTGAAAGACGCCGTGGTCATTGCTGGACCCGCGCAGACCATTCGGCATCGAATGCGGCGGCAGCCGGACCGGCGCAGTCTTCTCCACTGGCCGGCGCCGCAAGGTACTCATGAGAAGTAATCTGACGGACCCCGCCAATCACCTCGGTCTTGACCAGCACCGTGTTCAGCACCAGTCCGAATTGAGGCACGACCGCTGCCGTGGCCATGGCCAGGTCCACAGCCTCTGCGCTCCCGTCGGGTTGAAACGCGTAGATTGAGCAGACCTGCTGCGGGGCCAGGTATTCGGTGCCTTCGCCCAGTACGTCGTTGATGAAGCCGAGCGCCTTCAGGAACGCCGGGCCGCCCGCGTCGGCCTCGGTGATGAATTCCTGACTGCGGAACACATCGGCATCCGCCGCGTAGACGCTGTTGGCAAGCGCCGTGATGGGGGCCATCTCGCCGCTGGTGTCGGCTGCCTCGAAGGCGTTGACGATCCGGAGGATGCCGTCGACAGACTGCACGGCTGCGACCTGCGCCACTTCGGAACCGAAGAGCCTCGTTCCGTTCAGTTGAAATTCCTCGGCTTCTGCAGCTGGTGCCATCAGGCACATCACGGAAAGCGCGGCAGTCAAAGTCGTCATTCGGGTCATGGGTCAATCCTCTAGAGTTTTGTTTGAGCATGACATCGCATGTTCCATAGATTAGATGAAATCTATTCTGTCTATTCCGAAGATAAGGATTTTCTATGCCAGTCGCGCCGATCTCCCTCAACAAGCTGCTGGTGCTGGATGAAATCCTCAACAGTGGCAGCATTTCTCTGGCCGCTGGACGGCTGAACCGGACACAACCATCGATCAGCAAGGCACTGAGTGACCTGCGCGCCTTCTATGACGATCCGCTTCTGATCCGGGAAGGTGGCGGTCTGGTTCCCACGCCCTTTGCACGGACCCTGATGGAGGCGCTCGCAACATGGCGGCGGGAGGGCGACGGGTTGCTGTCGATGCGCAGCCGGTTTGAGCTCGGTACCACGCCGCGGCACTTCGTTATCCGGGCCTCGGATTATCATCTGGCCGCATTCGGGCCGTTGCTGCGCGACGCGGCCTTGACGGCAGGGTCGACATTGAGTTTCGAGTTCCTGAGCCCGATCGGCACGCTTGCCGAGGATTTCCGGCGATGGGGCTTCGACTTCGCCTTCAAGGTTAACGCTGCCGACGCTTCGGGATTTGAACTCCGCCCTGTCCTGTCAGAACCCTATGTCATTCTGTTCGACCCGGAACACAGGACCGTGCCGACGGATATTAACACTTTCTGTTCGGCGATCTTCGTGCTTGCCACGCCCGCAGGCTCCGGCCCAAGCGCGATCGACCGACACCTCGGCCGACTCGGGCGGAGCCGCAGGGTGGGCTTCCGGGTTCCCCGTTTGTCGGATGTCGCCCCATTCGTGCTGGGCTCGCCCTATCTGAGCGTGGTGCCTGAATCGACAGCGTTCTGCGCCGTATCGACCCATGCGCTGGAAATGGCACCGCTGTTCTTCGATGTCCCGAAGGTCACCTCCTCGTTGGTCTGGCCAACATCCCGGGCATCCGACCCGGCGATTGAATGGCTTTCTGAAGCTGTAGGGTCTTCGGAGGTTTCACGGCAACGCACGCAGTTGCGGCGCCACAATACTGCCCCGAATTAAAGAAGAAGCGTTGCCGTTCGGCATTGTGGGTCAACTGGGCGCAAAGCGAACCTGCGCAGCGCTCAGTTCAAGCAGCGTTGTCGAACCAAGACTGTTTCTGGCAGCATCCGGCATAGATGCTTGAAGTGGTCCTGCTTTGGGCTCAAAACCAATCGGGCAAACTATCTCGCCCTGTCGCGCATTACAGCGTAGTCACTCAGCATCTCGCAATGGCCGAACCATGCGGCAGCAGGGCCCGTTCCTCGGCCGCCCGAGCCTGGAACTCCCTGCCATACTCGACCACGGGCGGGCACGTCGCGAGCCTCCCGTCCTCAGAAGTCACCGTCGCGCAGCCGCTGAGAAAGCTCGTGGTGATCGCGAGGACGGCGAGCCGCCGCTTCCAGCATCCGGCGTTGGACGTCATTGGCCTTCTCCGTGGCTTCGAGGCGTTCGACGAGGCGTCCCGCTCGCTCCCCGGAGCGCCGAAGCGAAAATAGGAACAAGAGCACGGCGAGCGCGATGGCGCCGTAGCGCAGAGCTACCCGCATGCACGGGCGGGCGGCGAACCCGGTCAGGAGCCCGGCGATCACCGCCGCCCCCGTTTCCAGTCGTCGAGGCGCGCGTAGATCGTGACCGCGATCCCCCCGAGCGCCACCGCGATGAACACCCAGCGCAGGGTGTCGAGGTACGGCACCAGCGGCAGGATGGCGGTCTGGGTCTCGGTCAGGACGCTCTGCGCGACCTCGACCCCGGCTGCGCCCAGTGTCGCCACGCCAGCCGCGCCACCGCCCTTCATGGTGCGGCTGTCGGCCAGCAGCTCGCGCGCGGGCGGCGTCTCCGCCGCGAAAGCCGTCTCCCGGACCGGAAACCGCTCGCCCCACTGCCGCGCGGGCCCGAGATCGACATGGATGAACCCCGATCGCGGATAGAAGCCGAAGCCGAGGAACCCGACCGCGCGCGCCGCAGCCTCGAACGCCGCCGGGTCGTGGTTCGTCATGGCGATATCGAAGGCGGCGCCGTCGAGGTGCTTGGAGCGGGTCGCGCCGCCCACGGCGCGATTGTGCTCGGGGCTGCGATAGCCGGAACGCACGATCAGCGGCTTACCCAGACGGTCACGCAGCGCCTGCAACTTGTTAAGCGCGGGCTCGTTGATCAGCAGCTTGCCGGTGCCCCGGCAGGCAATTTCGGCGGGCGAGAAGTTGGTCCAGCGCCAAGCACTTTTTGGCAGGTCGCGCCAATGGTCGTAAAAGATCGTGGTCATGGTGTCCTCCAAGAACGAAAAAACCCGCCACATGGGCGGGTTCACGTTGGTGCGTGAATTGTCGTGATGGGCGGCTACGGACCGCCGCCGAATATCTTGAGCTTGATCGCGATGCCCGCGAGCAGCGCCAACATCACGCCGGTTGTGATCATGCGGACGGCGGTCTGCATGGCGGTGCGGCGCACCAGCCGGATGCAATCGAGCAGCGAACGCAGATCACGGATGTCCAGCGCCGCTTCTTCACCGTCGAGGCCGACATCGGCGAGCGCGCGCTTCGCGCCCTTCTCAGCTGCCCGCGCGAGGATCGCCTCGAACTCGGCATCCGGCATGCGCACGAAGCCCTCGTATCGGGGTGGTGTCATGGGTCAATCCTCCCGCCGTTCAGCCAACCTTGCAGCCCCAAAAGGACGTGTGATCGGCGGCGAAGTAGCCGTCCGCGACCCGAAAATACCCCTGCAGTTCCACGGTATCACCCGCAGTCAGCGGCACCATGGTCTGCAGCCATATCGCGGTGGCGAGCGTGACGTGGGTGGCGGAGATCTCGCCGAGGGAGCCGCGGATTTCAGTCGTGCCGTTCAGGACGAGCCGCCCACGCATGCGGGCAGTAGCGCTGGCGTTGATCTTGTAGAGCAGCGTTGCGCCGAAGAGGTATGTCCCATCGACGGGCGCGGTGAACAGGCTGGTCCCAGCATCGAATGCGCCTTGGTCGTTGTAGTCGGTGTTATTCAGGCCGATCTTGGTCCAGGTGCCGACGCCGACATAGTTGTCGTAGTTGGTGTAGGCCTTGAAGCGTGGCAGCTGCGGCTGATCGACGATGCCGTTGGCGTTGTCGACGATCAGACCGT
>ERZ888423.2907-NODE-2907-length-12025-cov-16.381788_pt1 | contig 12025 bp, 11 predicted proteins | sample MGYA00520523_ERZ888423 | MGnify/ENA primary metagenome ERZ888423 (study PRJEB32303, sample SAMEA104408611) | aquatic metagenome | biome: Brackish water; feature: Pelagic; material: water | place: Baltic Sea | collected 2014-06-08T10:24:00 | depth 30,27 m ...
CCCGCCCCGACGAACAGGGCCGAGGACGCCGCAACCAGTGCCACCAGAACACGCAATGCCTTCATGGACTCCCCAGGGTCTCCGTGATGAACCCCGAAGGTCCACCGGCCACGACGAAGATATCGGTTCGGCAACGGTGCAAGCAACGCGAACCGGCAGGCCCGACGATCAGATCTCTTAAATGGCTGGCGGGAAGCCGGCACGGTTGAGGGCGAAACGGCCAACGCGGTCGCGCGCGCCGAGACGTTCTAAGGACGGCACTACCGATGCCGGTGGGCGAGAAAATTGTCCCCAAGGTTTCCCTTAGAAAACGATTAGAAACGTCAAAGGCTGTGTGGCGGAACGTTTTCCCGCAACCAGCGTTCCCGCTCCGCATCCTCGGCAGCGACGTCCGTGGATGGTTCCGCGGAGGGGGTCTGGTCAGTCGGGGTTCCGAATACCTGGTCGATCTCGGCCCTGGAAGGGCGCTGGACGGTCACCGGGGGGCCCCGCTGCTGTGATCAAGGCCACATTCCGGACATTTTCCGACGTCACAGCCCCGAAACACGGTGTTCACAGTTCTCAGGCTTCGAGGTTGGACAACTCGGCGATCACGTGAGCGGCCAGTGGCCCCAGGGTCGCCATGCCATCCCGGACCGCCGCACGGGAGTCGGCGAGATTGACCACCAGCGTGCTGCCCGAAATCCCTGCCAGGCCGCGAGAAAGGCCGGCCTCGGTGCTACCGGCCGCCACTCCCGAGGCACGCAAGGCCTCGGCGATGCCCGGCAGTTCCCGATCGAGGAGCGCCTCGGTGGCCTCCGGGGCCACGTCGCGGGGTGTGACACCCGTTCCGCCGACCGAGATCACCAGGTCGACTCCGCCGATGACCGCCGTGTTCAGAGCATTGCGAATTTCGATCTCATCGGCCGACACCACGACGACCCCGTCGACGACGAAACCCGCCTCGGCGAGTAACTCGGTGACCAACGGACCGCTACTGTCCTCTTCGACCCCCCGTGCTCTGCGGTCGTCGACGACCACCACCAGGGCACGACCGGTTGACCCATCAGGCTGTTCCATGAGTGACACCGTATCGCCGTCCACCGCGGTACGGGCGGAGTCCCGGACAGCGGCCAGCGGGCGCTCGCTCATGTCCGACCGGGTCACTGCTCCGCTTTCCCAAGCGTCACCTGAACCGTCTGGTTTCCTCCCGAAGGATCGATGTAGGTAAGCGTCAGCTTGTCGCCCGGCGCCCGTGACCGGACCGCAGCCACCAGAGCGTTGGCGCTTCCGACGACGCGATCGTCGACTTTGGTGACGACCACCCCGTTCGGCAGGCCGGCGACCGAGGCCGGGCCGCCTTTGACCACATCGACGATCTTCGCGCCGTTGGCGATCACGTCGTTGCTGACCTGCACGCCCAGCGATGCATGCGACGCGGTCCCGGTGCTTATCAGTTCATCGGCGATACGTTTGGCCTGATCCACCGGAATCGCGAAACCCAATCCGATGGATCCACTCCGGGCGGCGCCCGAATCGCCGCCGAGGGTGGCGATCGCCGAGTTCACACCCACCAGTTCACCGCTCATGTTGACCAGCGCTCCCCCGGAGTTTCCCGGGTTGATCGCGGCGTCAGTCTGGATTGCGTCGAGCACCGTGTTTTGGTTATCGGCATCGCCACCGGCGGCAACCGGCCGGTTCAGTGCGCTAATGATGCCGGTGGTCACCGTGCCCTCCAGTCCGAGCGGCGAACCGACGGCCACCACGTCCTGGCCCACCCGCAGGCTGGCCGAGGAGCCCAGGTTGATCGGAGTCAGACCAGAGACGCCCTGCGCCCGCACCACCGCGATGTCGCTGGACGGGTCGGCGCCGACGACGGTGAACGGCGCGGTAGTGCCGTCAGCGAAGGTCACCATCGCGTCCATCGCCGATCCCGGGGTCGCACCGGGGGCGCCGGGGGCGCCGGGGGCGCGATCTTTCGCCCCCGCGACGACATGGCTGTTGGTCAGGATGAGCCCGTCCGAGGAGAGCACGATGCCCGATCCCTCCTCGGATGCGCGTCCCATCTTCGTCTCCAGCTTGACCACACTGGGGACTACCTTGGCGGCAACCTGCTCGACCGTTCCGATTGGCACGTTGGCGGCCGGGACGTTTCGTCCATTCGGAGCGGGAGTGGCAATGGTCGTGACGGGGGCATTGGCGGGCCGCGCCGTCATCGCGACCATGCCGCCAACTCCGGCGGAGAGACCGGCAATCGCCAGCGCCCCCAGCGTCAGTGCCACTGGGCGGAAACTCTTCTTGCGCGCCGGCGGCGGCGACGTCGCGCCGCCGCCCGCACCCATCGCCGGGTACGGGTCGGCCAACGGCCCGTGGTACCCGGGGCCAGTCGGGTAGCGCCAGTCGTAAGGCGGCTGAAACCCGGGCTGGTTGTAGCCCGGGGTCCCTTGCTGATTCGGCCGCCGGCCGGACTGCTGCGGTGGCGAGTAGCGCGGATCCTCTGTCATGGTCGCTTGTTTGCTCTTTCTCGATGAAGACGCACGAAGGCGCGGTTGTGATGACAACAGCTTGCCGTGTACTACTAAGAATCGACTGAGATGACACTCGGTAAGGGCGATCTGGAATCGCCGATCGGCCCGAAATCACGCTTTCTTGGCGGGTTTTCGCTGTGGGCAGACTCCGGTCGGTACACCGACACGGTCCGCTGCCCCGGAAGCAGGACGTGAAACGCGGTTCCGGGGGGCTGACCGCCGGGGAAGGTCTCCCCGATGCGAATCATTCCGCCGTGCTTGACCACAACCTGTTTGACGATCGCCAGGCCCAGTCCGGAGCCGGGCATGGCCCGCGCCGACGTCGACCGGTAAAAACGCTCGAACACCAGGCCCCGCTCCTCCGGGGAGATGCCCGGCCCCTGATCGGAGACGACCAGTTCGGCGTGCGCAGCGTCCACCTGACCCAATCGCAGCCCGACCGTTCCGCCTGGCGGACTCCACTTCGCGGCATTGTCAAGCAAATTGAGCACCGCGCGGGACAAGCCCGCGGCGTCACCGTGAACCTGCCAGCCGATGATGTCCACGTCGAAGTGAATATCGTTGCGGCGGCGCCGAACCCGCTCGAGGCTGCGCTCGACAACCTCGGTCATCTCGACGTCCTCCAGCAGCCGGCCGTGGGCGTTGTCCTCGCGGGTGAGGTCCACCAGGTCGCCCACCAGCGTCGACAACTCCTCGATCTGGCCGATCACGTCGGAGCGCAACTCGGCCAACTCGCTCTCCGGGATCGGCGGTGCACCCGGGGTGCTGCAGGCCATCAGCAACTCGACGTTGGTGCGCAGCGACGTCAGCGGAGTCTTGAGTTCATGGCCGGCATCCGCCACCAGCCTGGCCTGCCGGTCCCGCGACTCCGCCAGCCCGCGCAGCATCGCGTTGAAGGCCTCGGTGAGCCGCGCCAACTCGTCGCTGCCGATCACCGGGATGGGCCGAAGGTCATCGGTGCGGGCCACCCGTTCGGCGGCCTCGGTGAGGCGACCCACCGGTCGCAGGCCGGTCCGAGCCACCATGCCGCCGGCTACGGCGGCGATCACCACGCCGATGCCGCCGACCGCGAGCAGCACCCACTTGAGCTTGTTCATCACCTCGTTGGTGGGTTGCAGGCTCTTGGAGATCAGCAGCGAACTGGCGTTGGGCAGATGGATCGCCAGCACCCGCTGGTCGCCAACGGTGCGGCGCGACATGAACAGATCACCGCGGATCACCGCTTTCTCGGGTTGACCCACCGGGAGCGTCTGACCCTGCTGGTTGGCGGTGTAGATGGATCGGCCCGGATTGACCAGCATGGCGTTGACGTCGGAGTATGCGGTGCCCTCGATGGCCTTGGCCGGATCGGCGGCCAGTGAACCGCTGGCGATCAGCAACTGGGCCCGGCTCTGCAGTTGGTTGTCGATGTCGGTGTACAGCGCCGCGGACACCACCGCGTACACCGCGACTGCCATGAGGACCACAACCATCGCCACCATCGACATGGCCAGTAGCATCACCCGCCACCGCAGGGACAGCGACGTTGTCGCCCGGGCCGGCGCCGCCGATTTCTTTCGCAGTTGCTTCAATCCGGGCATTAGGGCGGGGTCTCACGCAGCACGTAACCCACACCACGAACGGTGTGGATCAGCCGCGATTCTCCTTCTGCTTCAGTTTTACGCCGCAGATAGCCGACATACACCTCAAGTGCGTTACCGGACGTCGGAAAGTCGAAGCCCCACACCTCTTCGAGGATGCGACTGCGGGTGAGTACCCGCCGCGGGTTCGCGATGAGCATCTCCAGCAGCGAGAACTCGGTGCGCGTCAGACTGATCGGGCGGTTGCCCCGCTGGACTTCGCGGGTCGAAGGATCCAGGGTCAGGTCAGCGAAGGTCAGGACGGCGCCGTCGCCGGCATCCTCCGGTCCGGTGCGACGCAGAAGTGCACGCAACCTGGCCAGTAACTCCTCAAGCGCAAATGGCTTGGGCAGGTAGTCGTCGGCGCCCGCGTCGAGACCCGACACCCGTTCGGATACCGAGTCGCGGGCGGTGAGTACCAGGATCGGCAGATCGTCTCCGGTACTGCGCAACTGCCGACAGACCTCGAGACCGTCCAGACGGGGCATCATCACATCGAGGACAACCGCGTCAGGCCGTTCACTGGCGATCGCCTCCAGTGCCTCGACACCATCCTCGGCGAGGTCGACGGTGTACCCGTTGAAAGCCAGGGAGCGCCGCAGCGACTCCCGCACCGCTCGGTCGTCGTCAACTACAAGTATGCGCACGGTAATCAGTGTCAACCCATCGACTTAGATTCGTCTGAGAGACGCGCCGCGCGAGACGCCGATCCGCTCGTGGCTGAAACGTTCAGCGCTTGTCGAAATCGATCAGACCGAGGCGGGCGGCCTTGAGCAGGCGTCGCGGCACCTTGCGCTGCCGACCGCCGACGGACACCGAGACCAGCCCGACTGCCTCGGTCTTCCACTGCGAGCGCCGACTACGGGTGTTTGAGCGCGACATCCGGCGCTTGGGCACAGCCATGACGAAGTTCTCCTTGTGAGCCGCCGCGCAGATCGTCAACGCAGCCGAAGGGTTGATAATAGCCGCAGAACGTCGGCTTCTCCAAAGCGGGCGAACCTGGACGCCCCGGCAGCGCGCGACCGCTGAACAGCCCGGTTGGTTGATCGGATTCTCGCCCTGGCGGTCGACGAGGGAGGACACGCACGTGACTGCTGCCATCGCAACGGTCCGGATCGGCAACTGTTCGGGCTTCTACGGCGATCGGGCGTCTGCGATGCGCGAGATGCTCACCGGGGGCGAACTGGACTACCTGACCGGGGACTACCTGGCTGAATTGACCATGCTGATCCTCGGCCGCGACCGGATCAAGAATCCCGACCGCGGCTATGCCAAGACCTTCCTGGCCCAACTCGAACAGTGTCTGGGTATCGCCGGAGATCGCGGGGTGCGCATCGTCGTCAACGCCGGTGGCCTCAACCCGGCCGGCCTGGCGCAGGCGGTGCGCACTCTGGCCGGCACGCTCGGCGTACCGACAACCGTGGCCCACGTCGAGGGGGACGATCTGCTGCCGCGGGCCGCTGAACTCGGCTTCGGTGCACCGCTGACCGCCAACGCCTACCTCGGAGCCTGGGGCATCGTCGACTGTCTGAACGCCGGGGCCGACATCGTCGTCACCGGCCGGGTCACCGACGCTTCGGTGGTGGTCGGGCCGGCCGCCGCACACTTCGGCTGGAACCGTGCCGACTACGACCGCCTGGCCGGCGCCGTGGTGGCCGGACACGTCATCGAATGCGGCACCCAGGCCACCGGAGGTAACTACGCCTTCTTCACCGAGGTACCCGACCTCGGCCATGGGGGCTTCCCACTGGCCGAAATTCATGATGACGGCTCGTCGGTGATCACCAAGCATCCCGGTACCGGCGGACAGGTCAGCATCGGCACCGTCACCGCACAACTGCTCTACGAGATCACCGGTGCCCGCTACGCCAACCCGGACGCGACCGCCCGGTTCGACAGCATTGAGTTGAGCGACGACGGCCCGGACCGGGTGCGCATCTCCGGCGTGCGCGGCGAACCGCCACCGGCCTCGCTGAAGGTTTCATTGAACGCCATCGCGGGCTTCCGAAATTCCACAACCTTCGTGTTGACCGGACTGGACATCGACGCCAAGGCCGACCTACTGCGCCGCCAACTCGAGGCCGGGCTGACCGTCGATCCGGCTGAACTGCAATGGACTCTGGCGCGTACTGATCAGCCCGACTCCGACACCGAACAAACGGCCAGTGCATTGCTGACCTGCACGGTGCGCGATCCGGATCCCGATACAGTGGGCCGTCGATTCTCCTCTGCGGCAGTTGAACTCGCGCTGGCGAGCTATCCGGGCTTCCACACCACCGCACCCCCCTTCGACGGTGCGGTCTACGGCGTTTTCACCGCCGGCTACGTGCCGGCAGCCGACGTCGCGCACGTCGCCGTACACGCCGATGGCACCCGCGCCTCGATCCCGCCGGCAACCGAGACACAGGCCCTCGCCGAACTCGACGCACCCGCGTTGCCCGCCGCGGCGCGATCCGGACCAACGAGGCGCCTGCCCCTGGGGGCCGTCGCGGGCGCCCGCAGTGGCGACAAGGGTGGTAGCGCCAATATCGGACTATGGGTCCGCACCGACGCCCAATGGCGATGGCTGGCCAATGCCGTCACGGTGGAACTGCTGCGAGAGTTGTTGCCCGAGGCGAAGGACCTGCCCATCACTTGCCACCTGCTGCCCAACCTGCGCGCGCTCAACTTCGTCATCGACGGCATCCTTGGCAAAGGTGTCGCCTACCAGGCGAGGTTCGACCCGCAGGCGAAGGGACTGGGCGAATGGTTACGCAGCCGTCATGTCGATATCCCCGAGGAGATCCTGCCGTGAGCACCGCCATCGACCCGCACTCGCCGACCTACATCGAGGCCGTGGCGGCGATGCGGACCAAACTCGCCGAACTGGATACCGAACTGGCGAAGGCGCTTGCCGGCGGCGGGCCGAAATATGTCCAGCGTCATCATGCCCGCGGCAAGCTGACCGCCCGTGAACGTATCGAACTGCTCATCGACGAAGATTCACCGTTCCTGGAACTGTGCGCGCTGGCCGGCTACGGCACCGAGTTCCATGTTGGCGCGAGCGTGGTGACCGGGATCGGCGTGATCGAAGACACCGAGTGCATGCTCGTCGCCCACGATCCCACCGTCAAGGGCGGCACCTCCAACCCATGGACGCTCAAAAAGGTGTTGCGGGCCAACCAGATTGCGCTGGAAAACCAGCTGCCGGTGATCTCACTGGTCGAGTCCGGCGGAGCCGATCTGCCCACCCAGAAGGAGATCTTCATCCCGGGCGGCCGGATGTTCCGCGATCTGACCCGACTGTCGGCGGCCGGAATCCCCACCATTGCGCTGGTGTTCGGCAACTCCACGGCCGGCGGTGCCTACATTCCAGGGATGTCGGACCACGTGGTGATGATCAAGGAACGCTCGAAGGTGTTCCTCGCGGGCCCGCCCCTGGTGAAGATGGCCACCGGCGAGGAGTCCGACGACGAGTCCCTCGGGGGGGCCGAAATGCACTCCCGCATCTCGGGTCTGGCCGACTACTTCGCCGCCGACGAACTCGACGCTATCCGGATCGGCCGCCGGATCGTCGCGCGCCTGAACCGGGTCAAGCCGCACCCGGCATCGAAGCCCGCGGCCGAACCAACGGCCAACCCCGAGGAACTCCTCGGCATCGTGGGGCCCGACTTGCGGATTCCTTTTGACCCGCGCGAGGTGATCGCTCGCATCATCGACGGATCGGACTTCGATGAGTTCAAAGGGCTCTACGGTGGATCACTGGTCACCGGTTGGGCAACCCTGCACGGCTATCCGATAGGCATTCTCGCCAACGCCCGTGGCGTGCTGTTCAGCGAGGAGTCACAGAAGGCCACCCAGTTCATCCAGTTGGCCAACCAGGCGAACACGCCGCTGTTGTTCCTGCACAACACCACCGGCTACATGGTGGGCCGGGCGTACGAGGAAGGCGGGATGATCAAGCACGGCGCGATGATGATCAATGCCGTGTCCAACTCGACGGTGCCGCACATCACCCTGCTGATCGGCTCCTCCTACGGCGCCGGTCACTACGGCATGTGCGGGCGCGCCTACGACCCCCGGTTCCTGTTCGCCTGGCCCAGCGCGAAGTCCGCGGTGATGGGCGGGGCGCAGTTGGCCGGGGTGCTGTCCATCGTCAACCGGGCCGCGACCGAGGCCCGCGGACAGCCCTTCGATGAGGATGCCGACGCGGCGTTGCGAGCCGCGGTCGAGGCGCAGATCGAGGCGGAATCGCTGCCGATGTTCCTTTCCGGTCGGCTCTACGACGACGGGGTCATCGATCCCCGCGACACTCGCACCGTGTTGGGGATGTGCCTGTCCGCCATCGCCAACGCCCCGATCGAGGGGACGTCGACATTCGGCGTCTTCCGGATGTAGCGGAGTCCCACGTGATCACCAGTGTTCTGGTTGCCAACCGCGGCGAGATCGCCCGGCGGGTATTTTCCACCTGCCGCCGCCTCGGCATCGGTACCGTCGCGGTCTATACCGACCCCGATGCCGGTTCTCCGCACGTGGCCGAGGCTGACGCCCGGGTTCGCATCGACAGTTACCTCGACGGCCCGGAACTCATTGAGGCAGCGCTCTGCGCCGGTGCCGACGCGGTGCATCCCGGCTATGGGTTCCTCTCCGAGAACGCCGGTTTCGCCCGTGCGGTCAACGATGCCGGACTCCGGTGGATCGGCCCGCCGCCCGCCGCGGTCGAGGCGATGGGTTCGAAGATCGAGGCCAAGAAGTTGATGGCCGCAGCCGGGGTCCCGGTACTCGCCGAGCTCGACGCCGCCGAGGTTACCCAGGAGCAGTTACCGGTGCTGGTCAAGGCATCGGCAGGCGGGGGCGGTCGGGGCATGCGGGTGGTGGAAACCCTCGCCGAACTCGCCGAACAGGTGCTGGCCGCTCAACGGGAAGCGCAGTCCTTCTTCGGCGACCCGACGGTGTTCTGTGAGCGTTACCTGCCACGAGGCCGCCACATCGAAGTGCAGGTGATGGCCGACCTGCACGGCACGGTCTGGGCCGTCGGCGAACGGGAGTGCTCGATCCAGCGACGCCACCAGAAGATCATCGAAGAGGCGCCCTCACCACTGGTGCAGCGCATTCCGGCCATGCGGGAACGGTTGTTCACCGCAGCGCGTCTGGCCGCAACCGCCGTCGGATACACCGGCGCCGGCACCGTCGAGTTTCTCGCCGACGAGGACGGCGAGTTCTTCTTCTTGGAGATGAACACCCGTCTCCAGGTGGAGCACCCGGTCACCGAACTCACCACCGGACTGGACCTCGTCGAGCTTCAACTCGGGGTCGCCGACGGCGAAGCACTGCCCGCAACTCCCCCGCAAACGACCGGGCATTCCATCGAAGCCAGGTTGTACGCCGAGGATCCGGCACGATCGTGGCAACCCCAGGCCGGCCAGATCCATCACTTCGACGTACCCGGTACCGCAACGCATTTCGGTCCACTGACCCAGATCGGTATCCGGCTGGACTCCGGCGTCATCGACGGCTCGGAGGTCTCGATTCACTATGACCCCATGCTGGCGAAGGTGATCTCCTTCGCACCGACCCGGTCCCGCGCTGTGCAAGTACTCGCCGACACCCTGGCCCGCACCCGCGTGCACGGTCTGCGTACCAACCGCGACCTACTGGTCAATGTGTTGCGCCATCCCGGCTTCCTGGCCGGCGACATCGACACCGCGTTTTTCGACACCCATGGCCTCGACCGGTTGGCCGCCCCCCTGGCCGGGGAACGCGAGGTTCGCCTCGCGCTGATCGCCGCGGCCGTCGCCGCTGCGGCCCACAACCGGGCCACCGCCGGGGTGATGGCCCACTTTCCCAGTGGGTGGCGCAACGTGATCTCGGCCGACCAACGCAGGGTGTTTCGCGACGCCGACGGCACCGAACATCGGGTTTCCTACCGGGTCACCCGCACCGGAACAAGCCTGCCCGAGGACGCCGGCATCGTCGTGGTCTCGGCGACACCGGACCGGGTCAATCTCGAACACGAGGCCGTGATGACGTCCTTCATGGTGGCCCGGTACGGCGAGAACGTATATGTCGATTCGCCGCTGGGTTCGGTGTCATTCACCTCGGTGCCCCGCTTCCCCGTGCCCGGCTCGGAAATCCGGCAGGGATCCCTGCTGGCGCCGATGCCAGGATCAGTGATCCGACTCGGTGCGGACCTCGGCGACACCGTCGCGGCCGGACAGCCGCTGATCTGGTTGGAGGCGATGAAGATGGAACACACCATCACCGCCCCGGCCGGCGGTGTACTCACGCAAATCTGTGTCGCCGTCGGCCAGCAGGTCGAGGTGGGTGCAGTCCTGGCCCGAGTCGAGACGCAAGGTGATGGCGATGACTGAGAACCTGGTTCACTACTCCACCGAGGGTCCCGTCGCCCGGCTGACGCTGGACTCCCCGCATAACCGCAACGCGCTGTCGTCGATGCTGGTCGCCCAACTCCGGGATGGTTTACGTCGGGCCGCCGACGACGCCGCGGTCCGGGCCATTGTGCTGGGTCATACCGGCGGCACATTCTGCGCCGGTGCGGATCTCTCCGAGGCGACCGGTGGTGACCCCTGGGACGCGGCGGTCGCCCGCGCGCGCGAACTGGCGGCGTTGCTTCGCGCGATCGTCGAGTGCCCCGCGCCGGTGATCGGCGCTATCGATGGTCATGTGCGGGCCGGAGGTATGGGTTTGGTCGGGGCGTGCGACATCGTGATTGCCGGGCCGCGCAGCACGTTCGCCCTGACTGAGGCTCGGATCGGGGTGGCACCGGCGATCATCTCGCTGACCCTGCTGCCCAAACTGGCGCCGCGGGCGGCCGCCCGCTACTACCTGACCGGAGAAACCTTCAGCGCCCGACGAGCCGCCGCCATCGGACTGGTCACCACCACCGCCGACGACGTCGGCTTCGCGGTCGACGCGATGACCGCCGACCTCGCCAAGGCCTCGCCCCAGGGACTGGCCGCCGCCAAGGCATTGACAACCGGGACCGTGCTGGCCGGTTTTGACCGCGACGCGGATCGCCTTGCCGAGGAGTCGGCCCGGTTGTTCGTCTCCGAGGAAGCCCGCGAGGGCATACTGGCGTTCCTGGAAAAACGGCCGCCGCGATGGGCGGGCACGGTGTGACGGTTCGGTGAACGCACTGTCGCGGGAACCTCGACTGGTCGTACGCTGGTAAGGCTATGAGCAATCCGATGCCACCCGACGCCTCGCGACAGGCTTCGAATCGCGACCAAGCATCAGCTGACGACCGGATCCACGTCGCGCAGTTACTCGCCGAAGCCGCCGCGCACAACCGACTGACCCTCGCCGAATACGAGACGCGGCTGTCAAAAGCCTATGCGGCCACCGGCTACGACGAACTCGAACGGCTCACCGACGATCTGCCTGAGGCGATCGAGTACCGGCGGAGCAAGAGTCGGCCCGCTCCCTCCACGATGCTGATGGCCATCCTAAGCGGGTTTGAGCGCCGTGGCCGCTGGTACGTGCCCGGCCGGATGACGACCTTCACCCTCTTCGGCGGCGGCGTGGTCGATCTGCGCTACGCGAATTTCACGTGCGCCGACGTGGAGATCCACGCCTACTCGATTCTGGGCGGGCAGAGCATTCTGCTTCCCCCGGAGGTCAACGTGGAAGTGCACGGCGTGGGGGTGATGGGTGGATTCGACCAGCAGGTCGAGGGCACCGGGACACCCGGCGCCCCCACGGTGACGATCAGGGGCTTTTCCCTGTGGGGCGGGGTGGGGATCAAACGTCGCAAACGTACTGCCGGCGGCTCGGGCTGACCCGGAAAACGTGATGGCCCCCTCCCGCGGGAGGGGGCCATCACGTTTCGAAGGATTAGCCTTCGCTGCCTGACGAGCCGGCGTCGCTGCTCGCTGAGCCGGCGTCGCTGCTCGCTGAGCC
>ERZ888423.2909-NODE-2909-length-12023-cov-7.176554_pt1 | contig 12023 bp, 10 predicted proteins | sample MGYA00520523_ERZ888423 | MGnify/ENA primary metagenome ERZ888423 (study PRJEB32303, sample SAMEA104408611) | aquatic metagenome | biome: Brackish water; feature: Pelagic; material: water | place: Baltic Sea | collected 2014-06-08T10:24:00 | depth 30,27 m ...
CGAGCCTGGATTGCCGATCTCGACGACGACGCCGCCAGCGTCATCGACCAGTCGTTCACGCTGGCAGGGGTTGCCGACGACAACCGGATCGACGAGATCCGCGGCCACCTGTGCCGATTGGCGGGATGGTCGGGCCTCGCCAAGTGGCGCACGGAGTGGGCCCACCCGGATGAGTCCCGTCCACCGCTGTCGCCCATCGACATCGTGGCCGTGCGCTCGCTGCTCGAGGCCAGTGTCATCGGCTCAGGCCTGGCTACCGAGATGGCAGACTCCGGGCCAATGATTCTCGGGCCCGACACCCAACACGACGAGGCGCTGCTCGAGGCGCGCATCACGGCCGTCGCGGCGGTGCTGGCGCCGGCGGGCAACCAGGCCGACCGCGCCGCCATCGGTGCCGTCCTGGCGGAGGTACCGGCCACGTCTCGGTCGTCGATGTGGCTCGACGCCCAGGAACGGGCCGTCGATGCCCGCCTGCTGTCCACCCTCGATCGATTGGACCCCGGCAAGGCGACAGACCGGCCCGACGCCCTGTTGGTGTTCTGCATCGACGTCCGGTCCGAAGGGTTGCGAAGCCACATCGAATCGTTGGGAAATGAGTCGTTGGGAAGTATCGAGACACTCGGCTTCGCCGGCTTCTTCGGTGTCCCGATGCACATTCGCAAGCTCGGCTGGGAGCACCACGAAGCACGATGCCCGGTTCTGGTGTCGCCCGCCATCGGCGCCACCGAACAGGCCCGGACGAGCCGGATCGAGAACGTGGCCGGGACTCTCCGGCGCCAGCGAACCGTGGCCGGTTTGTTGGCGGCTCACAAGGGAGCCAAATACGGACCGGGCTCGCCGTTCGCGCTGGCAGAGACGGCCGGTTGGATCCTCGGCCCCAACGCCGCACGGCGGACGTTCCTGCCCCCTCCGTCGACGCCCGAGCCGGCCCCCGCTACTCGGATGATTCTCGACGATGACGAGGTGTTGCTCGAGCAGCGGACCTTCTTCGCCGAGTCGGTACTCAACACCATGGGACTCACCGACCGGTTCGCCCCCCTCGTGATGCTGTGCGGCCACACCAGTCGTACCACCAACAACGCCCACGCCACCGCGCTCGAATGCGGTGCCTGCGCTGGTGCGTCCGGCGATGACAACGCCCGGGCCGTGGCCACACTACTCAACTCGCCCGATGTACGACACGGCCTGGCCGAACGCGGTATCACCATTCCCGACGACACCTGGTTCCTGGCCGGTCTGCACGACACCGCCAGCGACCGGGTGACCGTCTTCGACGCCGCCGATCTCCCCTCCGGGCATCACCCCATCCTCACCTCGCTGGAGGCCCTCCTGGAAGCCGCCGGGCACCATCAGGCGGCAGCACGGGCCCAACACCTTCCCGGTCCGGCGACCCGAGTGCGGGAGCGAGGCGCCGACTGGGCTCAGGTGCGTCCCGAGTGGGGACTGGCCCGCAACAGTGCCTTCATCATCGGACCGCGATCGATGACGGCCGGCATCGACCTCGAGGGACGAGCCTTCCTCCACAGCTATGACGCCGAGAACGACCCGACCGGTCGAGTGCTCGAAACCATCATGACCGCCCCCCTGATCGTCGGACACTGGATCTCGGCTCAGTACTACTTCTCGACTGTCGATCCCGACGTCTTCGGGGCCGGCAACAAGCTCCTCCACAACCCCGTTGGCACCACAGGTGTCATCTCCGGAGACCGGGGCGACCTGCGGGTGGGACTACCGCTGCAGAGCACGCACGTGGACGGCGAACGCTTCCATCAGCCGGTCCGATTGCTGGCCGTGATCCAAGCCGACCTGGTACGCATCGAGACGATCATCGCCAACAATCCGATCCTCCGGACCCTGACCGGGGGATCCTGGATACGAATCGCTGCTCGTTCCCATCCCGACGAACGGTGGTCGACACGAACCCCATCCGGGACCTGGATCGAGATGCCACGGGCCTTCGACCCCGAACCCGGACTCACCACGACTGGCCTCATCACGACTGGCCTCACCCTCAACAAGGAGCACACATGACCACCTGGACCGGACTCACACCGATGGCTCGCATCGAGGTCGTCATCGACGGCGAACACGTCCCCACCATTCGCGACCTCCTCCTGTCCTCGGGGGCAACGGGCTATACGGCTCTCCACGGCGTGTCCGGTTTCGGGCACGGTGGCCAGCACGAGGGGCGACTCCTGTTCAACGACCGCAACAGCCTGTCGCTGTTGATCAGCATCATCCCCATCGAACAAGCCCAGGATCTGGTGGCCGGCATTCGCCGAGTACTCGACACGACGCATGGAGTCATGTTCGTCAGCGAAACCCACGTGAGCCGTCCCGACTACTTCACCGGCCCCGACGCGACCGACTGAGTCCCTGGCCTCGCCACCGCCGGTCCTTCGGGTCCGCTGGTCTACCAGGGTGACCACAGGCGGCCGACCTCGGCCTAGGTTCTGGTGGTGCAACGCTTCTTCGAAACCGACGAACCACTGATGCGAGCCGTACTCGACTGGGCCTTTCACCGGATCGTGAGCGGACAGGACCCCATCACGGGGGCTCGCCCGGCCGATGAACTCGAAGCGGATCTCCAGAACTCGATCGTGGCCGACGGCATCGGTGGCCGAGAGGCGCTGCGACGCTTCACGGACGTGATCGTCCCCGCCACCCGCGCTCAGGACCACCACATGAACCTGGCCTACGTCCCGGCCGCGCCGACACCGGCGTCGCTCACCTTCGACCTCGCCGTGAGCGCGGCCGAGATCTTTGCCGGCACCTGGGAAACCGGTGCCGGAGCGATCCATGCCGAGAACCAGGCGCTGGCCTGGCTGGCCGAACTGGCCGGTTTCGGCCAAGGGGCCGGAGGCACCTTCGTCCAGGGTGGCACGGTCGGCAATCTCAGCGCCCTGGCCACCGCCCGGGAACGCGCTCGGGCCACCCGTGGCCAACACCGTCAGCGGTGGGCGATCGCGTCGACCTCCCAGGCCCACTCGTCGGTTCGATCAGCGGCACGACTGCTCGACGTCGAGGTGATCGGAGTCGAGGCCGACGAACGAGGTCGCATGACCGGCCAGGCACTCCGCTCCACCCTCGCCGCAGCCGGTGATCTCGTCCCCTTCGCCGTCGTCGCCACCGGAGGCACCACCAACGCCGGCATCGTCGACGATCTGGCTGGCATCGGCGACGTTTGCGAGGACACCGGTGTGTGGATGCACGTCGACGGGGCCTACGGATTGGCCGCCATGGCTGCCCCGTCGGCCCGGCATCGCTTCGACGGCATCGAACGAGCCGACAGCTTCATCGTCGATCCCCACAAGTGGCTGTTCGCCCCCTACGACTGCTGCGCCCTGATCTACCGCGATCCCGGCTGGGCCACCATGGCCCACGCCCAGAAGGCCGAATACCTCGACCAACTGGACCGCAGTGAGTGGAATCCCAGCGACTACGCCGTGCAATTGACTCGTCGGGCACGCGGTCTCCCGTTCTGGTTCTCGCTGGCAACGCACGGGACCACCAAGTACGGCGAAGCCGTGGAGCGCGGGCTCCGAACCGCAATCGACATCGCCAACGGAATCCACGCCGCCGATCATCTCAGCCTGGTCATGGAGCCGGATCTGAGCGTGGTGCTGTTTCGCCGCGACGGCTGGTCGGCCGAGCAGATGCTCGAGTGGTCCGATCGCAACGCGACCGAAGGAACCGTTCTGATCATTCCAACCAGCTGGAAAGGAACCTCGGTGTTCCGCATTTGCATCGTCAGTCCCGACACTCGAGCCGACGCGGTGCTCGGGGTGCTCGACACGATGCGAGACCCGGCCTGAGCGAGGTTCGTCACGCCCATCCGGGTCGAGGTCTGCGCCCTGCCGATCGGGGTCCAGACTGGCCGATCGGGGTCCAGACTGTCAGGGTGACGCTCACTGGCTATCTGGCCCCCGTCGAACTCGAGAACGAACTCGCCCGGGAACTCCAGCGTGCCGGCGTCGGCATCGAAGCCCGCTACGACCGGCTGTTCCTGAGCACTGATCCGGCCGTCGATGCTCGGTGGGCGGCCAACATCTGGCATGACGCACAGTGGATTCCCATCACCTCGATCGGGCACGGGGCGCGCGAACTTCGAGCCATCCAACGCAACTGGGCCATGTTCGCCCCCCTCCACCCCGGGCGGTCCCGCCTGATCAGCGAGAAGTTGCCCCACGTTGCGACCAGGAGGCTGCCGATCGGGGCGAGCGCCCCATCGGCTCCCCTCGGTTCGTGGATGCTGGTGGAACCGACATTGATGCTGGCCGCGTCGCGCTGTTCCGATCCGTTTCCCAATGGGGTTCCCCGGCTCGAAGAAGACCGGTCGGGCCCACCCAGCCGGGCGTACCTGAAACTCTACGAAGCGTTGTCGCGGGCCGGGCGTTGGCCCCGTACCGGAGAGACATGTCTCGATCTCGGAGCCAGCCCCGGCGGCTGGAGCTGGCTGGCGGCCCAGACCGGGGCCAAGGTGATTGCGGTCGACAAGGCCCCTCTCGGCCCCACCGTGGCCGCCTTGGGCAACGTCTCGTGGCGCCAGGGTTCCGCCTTTGCACTCGATCCCCGGACCATGCCTCACAGCGACTGGTTGCTCAGCGACATCATCTGCTACCCCGGCCGTCTTCTCGGCCTGGTAGAGCGATGGATCGCGGCCGGTACGGCCCGCAACATCGTGTGCACCATCAAGTTCCAGGGTCCGACCGATCACGAAATCGTCGAACGATTCGCCTCGATCGAGCACGCCACCGTGCGACATCTACACCACAACAAACACGAGCTGACGTTCAGTCGGCTGGATCCGCTTCCCACCTCCAGCGACACGCTGGCGATCGATGGCGGCGGCGCAACTAGGCTTCGGCCATGAACAAGCCGGAATACGAGTTCCATGTCCCGACCGGTGAGTGGACACCAGCCGGAGGACCGGTCGAGGGAATCTGGGAGCAGATCCTCTCGGCCAGCAACGACAGCGGCGACTACACCCGCCTGCTCCGCTTCGAGCCCGGCACCGACTCCAGTGCCAACGGCCCGTTGACCCATGACTTCTGGGAAGAGGTCTACATCGTGCAGGGCGACCTGACCGACCTTCGCATCAACCAGACCTTCACGGCCGGAATGTACGCCTGTCGGCCTCCGGGCATGCCCCACGGTCCGTGGATCACGACCGAAGGTGTGCTCATGGTGGAGTTCCGCCACAGTTTTCCGCCACCGACATCCGCCGACTCGTGACGCGCTCGGCCCTGGAGTACCGACGGTCGCTCCACGACGGTCGGGCCGTGCACCTCGACGGCAAGATCGTCGATGTGACCACCCATCCAGCGTTCGCCGGCATCGTGAGCACCTTGGCAGATCTGGTGGACCTCTCGGCCCAGCCCGAGTTGCGTTCGGTCGATCCCGACGTCGGCCAGGATGTCGCCTGGTGGTGGCGCACCCCCCGGACCAGAGAGGACTTGGTGGCCAGGCGCACGGCGAGCACCCGGTTGGCCGAACCGACCTGCGGCTTCGTGGGCCGAGGCCCCGACCACGTCGCATCCTTCTTCGCCGGGTTCGTCGGGGCCGCCGAGGTTTTCGGCAACCAGGCCGGGGCGGTCGTCGACTACTGGCGCCACATGGCCGCCGCCGATCAGTACCTCAGCTACGTCATCATCCCCCCGTCCATCGATCGAGCCCGCGCTGCTTCGGGCGCAGAGCCCACCCAGGTCCGGATGGTCGACCGCGACGCCAGCGGCATCACGGTCTCGGGAAGCCACATCCTCGGAACCGGGACCGCGGTGTCCGACGAGTTGTTCGTCAGCTGCATCCCGCCCCTGCGGCCAGGCCAGGCCGACCATGCCCTGTCCTTCGCGGTACCCATCGCCACCCCTGGACTGCGGGTGCACTGCCGGAGACCGTTCTCGGCCGCCACCTCGGTCTTCGATGCGCCCTTCTCGAGCCGCTTCGACGAAACCGATGCCGTCGTCGTCTTCGACGAGGTCCACATTGGTTGGGAACGGGTGTTCGTCGCCGGCGACATCGAGGCGACCGCTGCCCAGTTCCACGCGACCGCAGCCCACACACTGGGCAACCTCCAGGCCCAGATCCGCCTCATGCTCAAGCTCCGCTTCCTCCTCGGTCTGGCTCGGCGAGTGGTCGAGGCATCCGGGGCGGGCGACAACCCGGCGGCCCTCGATTCGATCGCAGAGATCGCCACTCTGGCCGCCACGGTCGAGGCGCACGTCTACGCCGCCGAGTATCGAGCCACCCTCGACGAGCACGGCGTTCTGGTTCCCGACAAACGCTACCTGTACACCACGATGGCCCGTCAGTCCGAGCTGTACCCCCGTGTCCTGCATCTGCTGCGAGAGCTCACCAGCTCGCAGGTCATCGACCTTCCCTCCTCGGTCGACGCGCTCGACCACCCCGACCTGGTCGACCACGCCTCATCGCCAGATCTGGACCACGAGCAACGGGTGAAGCTGTATCGCCTGGCCTGGGATGTGATCGGCACCGAATTCGCCGGACGTCACCATCAGTACGAGATGTTCTACGCCGGGGCTCCGGCCGTGGCCAAGGCCCACGCCCGACGCACGTGGCGTTTCGACGAGGCCGACGACCTCCTGGATCGCACCCTGGCCCAATGGGATCGCACCACCCCCATGCCGGCGACGAGGTTCGACGAGGGAACGGTCCGATGATCCGGCTGATCGTCGACGGCGAGTCCCGCATGCTGGAACCGGAGGTCCTGATCGTGGCCGGTTACACGGGCGCCGACGTGGCGGCCGTCGAGCATCACATCGCCGAACTGGCCGACGAAGGAGTTCCGCCGCCACCCCGTGTCCCCATGTACTGGGCCATGCCACCCGAACTCCTCACGCAGGAGCCGACGATTCGGATGCCCGGACCCCGCACCAGCGGAGAGATCGAGCTGGCCCTTGTCGTCGACGGCGACGACGTGTTCGTGACGGCCGGCTCGGACCACACCGATCGGGCTGCGGAGACCATCGACATCGGTCTGTCCAAGTTGGCCTGCCCGACGCCGTTGGCGACCGAGGCTTGGCGCTGGTCCGAGATCGCCGACCACTGGCCCGACCTCGGGCTGCGATCCGAGATCGACGAGCGCGGCGCAACCGTTGTCTACCAGGATGATCGGGCCGGAGTGAATCGGCATCCGGCCGACCTCCTGTCGGGAATCCCCTGGAGCACCTCGCCCCGGCCCGCTTGCTTCGTACTCCTGTGTGGAACGGTGGGGTGTCGGGGCGGCATTCGACCGAGCGACGGTTTCCGAGGCTCCATCACGGATCCGCTACGAGACCGAACCATCGAACTCCGATACCGCGTCGATGTGATTCCTCAGTTGACCACCGAAATCGTCGTCAGCGAAACGCCGGAATGACCGACTCCGCAATCAGCCTCGTGTTCTCGTCCACGTAATCGGGCGGGCACCCCTGACTGAACATGATGGTGCGAGCCCCGGCGTCGATGTACTGCTGGATGCGCTCGATGCAATCCTGTGGTGAGCCGGCGATCGTGTACTTCTCGACCAGTTCGGTGAAGTCCTGGTTGTATTGTTTGCTCAACTGCTGATTGGCGAGGTCCAGGGCCGTCGCCCGATCTTCGTGCACACAGGTGAAGATGAACAGACCGCCTCGCACCGTGCCCTCGGGGCGACCCGCATCGGCGGTGAACTGTGCGATCTTCTCCATGCTCTCGGTCAACATCTGCGGCGTGTACATGTACGGCAGCCAACCCTCGGCGTAGCGAGCAACTCGCTTCATGGCCACGTCCTTTCGACCCGCGACCCAGAACGGGACCCGGGGCTTCTGGACGCCTCGGGGCGAAAGCGAAACACCGTCGAGCGTGGTGAACCTGCCGTCGAAATGAACGTCCTTCTCCCGCAGCAACAGATCGATGACCTCGAGGGCCTCGTTGGTGCGAGCTCCCCGTTCCGTCACCGGCACGCCGACGGCAGCGAATTCCTTGGGAAACTCGCCACCCACCCCGATGCCCAACGAGAACCGCCCGTCGGACACCACATCGAGGACCGCAACCTGTTTGGCCAGCAGGGCGGCCGGGTAGAGGGGAACCAGCACGATGCCGCTCATCAGCTTGATGGTCTCGGTCGCTCCGGCCGCGGCCGCCAAACTGACCATGTTGTTGGCGACCGGTCCATGAAACATGACGTGCTCGCCAGTGAGGAGGTAGTCGTACCCCAGGGCCTCGGCGTTTCGGGCCTCGGCCTTTGCTCCGCCCAGCAGGCGAAGCGAGATACCGAACTCGGTGTTCGTACCTGCTCCGGTGCCCTCGGCTTCGATCGTGCTCACGCCCGTGCTCCTTCCCGCCCACCGGGGTCGCTTCCCCGAGGTGCCTGTCTTGCATACGCCGAATCGCACCGTTGGCGCAAGGCGAACGGCCACGTTCCGGCGGTTCTGCCGGGCGCTCTGGGTGGCCGATGCCGCCAGAAGCAGGGCCGCCCTGTTCCTCTCTCCCGGCGGCTCAGGGCTATCTTGCCCGAGTGCCGAATCTTGCCGCCAACATCTCGACCATGTTCAACGAACATGACTTCGCGACCCGGATCGACGCCGCTGCCGCCTGCGGCTTCTCTGCGGTCGAATGCCAGTTTCCCTACGCGACGCCGGCCGAGGAAGTAGCGGACCGGCTCCGCAAGACCGGGGTCGAATTGGTCCTGTTGAACGCGCCGGCCGGTGACCTGGCGGCAGGCGACCGTGGTCTGGGGGCTGTCGACGGTCGCCACGAAGAGTTCATGGCGTCGATCGAGACCGCTGCCCGCTACGCCGAGATCACCGGATGTCGACGAATCCATGTCATGGCGGGCTGTCCGGTCGACGGTGGCGCCAGCCAACGTTTCGTCGACCGCATCGGATGGGCCGCCGACCGGCTGGCACCAGCCGGCATCGACGTGCTGATCGAACCCATGAACCTCCGAGACGTGCCCGGCTACCTGCTGATGAGTACCCGGCAGGCAGAGCGGGTGATCGACAATGTCGCGAGAGCGAACGTCAAGCTGCAGTTCGACACGTATCACTTGCAGATCCAAGAAGGCGATCTGGTCGCGAACTTCCTGCGTTGCCAGGAGAAGATCGGTCACCTCCAGTGCTCCTCGCTGCCGGGCCGCAACGAACCGGACTCCGGCGAAGTCGCTCATCAATGGCTGTTCGAACGGTTCGACGACGCCGGCTACGGGGACTGGATCGGTTGTGAGTATCGCCCTCGTGGCGCCACCCTCGATGGGCTGGACTGGGCCGAACCCTACGGAATCGTGGCCCGACCCCTGTAACGGCGGGCTCCACCGTCGCCGAACGGACGAACTACGATCGCGCCCGTGGTTGCGGCATGCACAGCGAGGGAGATCCTCGATCGGGTCGGGTTCACCACCGACGATCTGCGGCATCCCTTGGATGTGCTGACGGTCGAAGCAGCGGCCGAGGCCGCTGGCGTCGCAGCCAGCACGGTCAACTCGGCCGTCGGGAAAGCCAACGACTTCCGCATCGAGGTTCTCCGACACGGTATTCGATGTCTGGACACCCGGCCTGGTCTCAAGACCCGGACGGCGCTCCGGGATGGCCTCGCGAGCCGGGGCGCGGTCGACGAGCTGGGCAACGCCCCACCCACCTCACTCCTGGCCAACGTCTTCGACGCCCGCGTCGACGAACTGGCCAACGATCCGGCGATTCCTCTCTTCCTCAGCGCGTTCGACTACGCCGTCGACCTCGAGACCCAGTGGCTGGTCAGTCGGAAGCTCGAACAGCTCGTCGACGACTTCTTTCCGTTGTTGGCCACGACGCGAGCCGTGGGCGGAAAGAGCAACGCCAACGATCCCCACCCCCAGACCCGGTTCGCGCTGCTCCTTCTCCTCCTGAGTGCCACGTACCGGAACCTCGTCCACACCGACCAGGCCGACCGAGAGGTGCTGGCACAGCTGTTCGGCGAGGTGCTGGACGTCGAACTGGACCGAGAGGCCCAACCTTCCCCGCTCCGCCCTTCGGTCTTCGGCTCCGAGATACATCGCTGTGCCTGCAGCAGCGAGCCGCTGCACCAGGCACTCACGGCCGGCGTTCGACTCCTCCTCGAGCAGCAGGTACCGCTTTCGACCTCGCTGTCGGTCACCGAGGTGTTGAGTCGTTCCGGGGTGAGCACCGCCACCTTCTACCGATGCTTCGGTTCCATTCACGACTTCCACCTCGAGTCGATTCGCCACGCCGGGCACCGCTGGATCGAGAACTCTGACCTGTCCCGGTTCCTTCTCGACCTCGAGCGAGCCGAGTCCGACGCCAAGGCCAGAGGCGAGACGATCTGCTATCCCCGAGGTCTTCACCTCTTCTTGACCTCGGGCTCCGACATCAAGCACCGACAGGTCGCAGACGGTCGACCGGGCCGTCAGGTCACACCTTGGCTCGGCTCCCAAGCGATCCGACCCTACGTGACGGCCACCTTCAGCGATGCCTTCGCGGAGCGGGGCAGCTTCATCCAGTCGCTTCAGAACCGACTCGGGGCCACGACACGAGATGGGCTCACGCCGTCATCGATGGCGGCCATCGCCCACAGCGTGGGCGTCGTGAGCGACCTCCTCATCCGCCTTTCCGAAGACCAGTCGGCGAGCACTGCTCACATGATCGATGTCGGCGTGGCGCTCGGATTGGCGACGACCAACGAACACCAACCGAGATCACCGAGCTGATCAACACTGACTCTCGAGCCAGGAGGGCCGCTTCGCTCGATCCGGCGCGGCTCGTGCCGATGGGGAACCGACGAAGGGATCTCGTGATGCCGGAAACGACAACCAATCCCGATCCGGGACAGCAGGAACCGAAATTCGCAGGCGACACCAAGACCGGCCAGTCCCTCCTCGGACCGGCCGAACGACGCTTCATCGATTGAGCCATCCCCCGGGTTCCCCGACCCATTCTCAGCCATCATCTGACCATGGTCACCGCCTTCTGGTCGGCCGGCATCGTTGGCGCCGGATGGTTGGCCAACACCCAGAGCTTGCACTGGCTCCACGCCGTGTCGTTCATGGTGTTCGGCCAATGGCTGACCGATTCCCTCGATGGTTCCCTGGGCAAGTTCCGCAAACAAGGACTGGTCAAATGGGGCTTCTTCATGGACCACCTCCTCGACCTGCTGTTCGCCGGTTCGGTCGTGATCGCCTACGCATTCCTGGTCGACGCCTGGTGGCTGAGGCTGCTGTTCATGATCCTGCTCCTCGTCACCTGCGCGACGATGGCCGTGTCGTTCCTGTCCTTCGCCGCCACCAACCAGTTCCAGATCGCCTACTACGGGCTGGGCCCGACCGAGGTCCGCATCGGCTACATCGCACTCAACACCTTCGTCGCGTTGGTCGGGACCTCGGTGTTCAGCTGGGGTGTGCCACTGATCGTGGCCCTCAACATGGTCGCATTCGGAGTGATGACTGCTCAGTCCAGCCGCAAACTGTGGCAGATCGACTACGAAGCCAACGTCGACGGGGCGCCGAGACCCTGAGCAAGGCCCGGTGACGATCACCAACGCCTCGTACTGGCCGCGATGGTCGAGCTCGGCATGAACGACGGCCTCCGACCGGAGCGCCTCGACAACGATCACCACCACCGCGCCTCGGCCATAGGCGAAGACGTCGGCCGTACTCCCGTGTGCAACCACGGGTCCGGGCTCGATCACCGGGTACCCGAACCAAGCTCTCGCTCGGCCCGACGGTCCAGCTTGTCGGGCAAGAGGAAACTGAGGCCAACGGCCGCCACACCGAACACCACGAGCGCCGACAAGGCCGTGTGCAGGCTGGTGAGGTCGGCCAGGCCACCGACCATCGCCGGCACCAGTGCGGTGGCCAGACCACTGATACCGAACACGATGCCGGCCGCAGCGCCGGTTCGTTCGGCTCCGGCCAGTTCGCTCGCCATGGCCAACGACACCGGAAACAGGCCGAAGGCGAAGAAAGCCATGAGGGTCACGAAGATCAGCGACAACCACGAGTTCGTGAGCGCAAAGCCAGTCACGCCGAGAACGACACCCGCCGAGCACACCAC
>ERZ888423.2910-NODE-2910-length-12018-cov-5.777982_pt1 | contig 12018 bp, 13 predicted proteins | sample MGYA00520523_ERZ888423 | MGnify/ENA primary metagenome ERZ888423 (study PRJEB32303, sample SAMEA104408611) | aquatic metagenome | biome: Brackish water; feature: Pelagic; material: water | place: Baltic Sea | collected 2014-06-08T10:24:00 | depth 30,27 m ...
GGTACGCTACGCAATGTGTGCGTTGAAAAGTAAACGAACGCGCTTGATCAGAAAACTTCAGCGAAGATATCGCGCATCGCCTGCCACGAACGCATATCGGCATTTTTGTTGTACAGCACTCCGGGTCGTGAACCATCGGCTCCAGGGTTGGTGAAACTGTGCTGTGCACCCCCGTACACATTCATACGCCAGTCGGCTTTAGCGTCAGTCATTTCTTTTTCAAATGCAATGCGCTGATCGGGCGGAATCATTGGGTCATCTGCGCCGATGCACACTAAGACTTTTGCGGTGATCGCACCAGGAGCAACCTTGCTTGACGTGCTGAGGCCGGAGTGGAAGCCAACAATGGCGGCGAGGTCGGTTCCGGTACGAACGAGTTCGAGACACATCGTTCCGCCGAAGCAGTAACCAATTGCTGCGATACGAGAAGTGTCGACGCGGGGTTGGCTCAATAAAACATTGAGTCCAGCCTTCGCTCGCTTGAGTGTTTCATCAGGTGATGTGATGAGTGCCATCAATTTGGTCATCATGTCTTCAAGCGGCACCATCTTGCCACCGCCGTGATAGTCAAGAGCGAACGCCACAAAGCCAAGGGCTGCTAAACGATCTGCCTTGGTGAAAGTGTTTTCCGAAATTCCGGGGCCTTCATGGCATACCAAAACTCCTGGGGCTTTGTTGTCACCTTCGGGAAGCGCCAGGTAACCAATGTAAGTAACGCCTTCGAGTTCGTAACTGATGTGCTGTCCCATGATTTATCCTTCGTTGGGTAATGATGCAATGAGTTTTGGCAAGACGTGAGGCCAAGAACTGCGTAGACCGGGGTGCAAATCAAATCCCTCAACAGTTGACAATGCAACCCAACGCACTTCGTCACTTTCGTAGTTCGCTTCGTGGGCCCCGACATCGCCAGTGACATGAGCAATCACGGTGTCGTAGCGCCAGTTGCCATGGTCATCTGAATAGACATCTTTGACATCCAAGAAGCGCGGATCAATTCCGGCTTCTTCGTAAGATTCGCGAACAGCGGCCTCAATGGAGTTTTCGTGTGAATCAAGTGCGCCCCCAGGAATAGCCCAGGTGCCGCCGCCGTGAGTCCAGGCGGCACGGAGTTGCAGCAACACGTGTGGTTCACCCATATCGAAGCGCACCATCAATAATCCGGCTGCGCCATGGAGTCCCCAATGGCGATAGCCACAATTGCAAAATACCCAGCCGTCACCGTCACGTAAACCCATGATCAAGATGTTGGCACAGCAACGGGTGCTGAGCGATGCTCGGAACCCGCTAATGCCAACCCAAAAATGACAAGTAGCACCATCACAATTGCAGTTATCGAAAAGGTGGTGCCGCGCCCGAGGTGCTCGTAGCTCCATCCGGCAAATGTCGCGGCGATACCACCAGTGAGAGTTTGCAGGCCGCCGAGTAATCCTTGGGCCCCGGCCTGACGTTCAGCGGAAGCGGCTTGAGCGATTGCGACTCCCGAGCTCGTCACAGTGAAGCCGTCATTGATGATATGCAAAAGGAAGACTCCCATCATCAGGTACGGACTCGGCAGTAATCCGTACATGACCATGCACGCTCCACCGATGACGCTTCCGATCGCACCAACTCGGTAGGCACCTTTGTTTTGTGCGAGGCGGCCACCAATTGGACCGAGGAAAATCATGGGAAGCGCAAACAAACTCACTCCAGCGTTGGCCATCCATTCAGGTCCATCAAGATCATCCATCATGATTGACCACAGCGAATCAAAGGTTCCGATCATAAAGAACAATGAGATACCGATCAGTATTGCTCCCGATACTGCAGGAATCTTGAGTAAGTCAAACGCGAGACGTTCGGTAGGTCGATCTGAAAAGGAGGTTTCTGGAACTTCAACGCGGCTCAAGATGACGGTCACGACGAAAACTGCAGTGCTGATGATGACGAAGGGCGCAGCAATACCGATGGTGTCGACTGTTAATACTGAAATGACTGGTCCGAGCGCAAAACCAGCGATGTCAACGCTCAGCAACTTGCCAATATTGCCACCCAAATTTTCGGGGTCAGAAACGATCACAATTTTTCGTAGTGCAGGTAGTGACATACCGCCACCGATGCCCATCAGTAGACGGCCGATGAAGAGCAAGAAGAAGGTCTGGCCAAAAGCCATGAAAAGGCAGCCCACGATGACGGAAATGAAACCAGTCATCATCAAGGTCTTGGCACGACCGCGATCGGCTAATGGAGCGAGAGATACTTGGCTCACAAATGCGGAAAAGAAACCGGTTGCCAAAACAAAACCAAGTTGCGATTCGCTCAATCCGTACCGTTCGCGATAATCGTCGAGCATGGTGAACATCACACCATACGTTGATGACATCAATAGGGTCGCGAATTGAAGCGTACGAAAGAGTCGCTTCAAAGGCATAGAAAAGAATTCTAGGTCTTGATCAGTGTGACGTAGTCAGTGTGATGGTGCGTGTGACGGTGCGTGTGCAGCAATCAGGGCGTCAAGCGCGTCGGCGCTTAGCTCTTCAAGCGCCGAACATGAATGCAAGACCTCAACAACATATGCATCGGGATGATGGGCTGCGATTGACCTCCAGGCATGAGCACCTTGACGTTCGGCGTTTGCCTGAATGCGCAATTGGTCCCAAACGTTATATGGAGCGAATGCGTCGTAATAGGTCTGTGTTGCTTGAGGAAGCGGGGCAAGAAGTTCGTCGCGTAACGATTCATCAAGAGCAAATGCTCCTTCAATACGATTCGCAATTTCGTCTTCGCTTTCTGCGCACTCAAGGAGAACAGCGGCATGTGCGGGAAGTTGTTCAGCCCAAACTCGATAACGATTGGCAGCACCGCGTTCGAGCAATGCCAAGAATCGTGGACGAGTACCATCGGGAACTTTCGAGATAAATGGACTCAGTAACTCGCCAAATCTGGGGATCTCCAACGCTGTCATACCTAAACCTTAGAGCAGTTAGGGTTGGAATATGCCAATCAAAGCCCAACCTTTGACCGGAGTTTTTGCCGCTGAAGTTTCAGGAATCGATCTTGCCAGTCTGAGCGATCCTGATCTTGCAGAATTGCGGGCCGTGATCTGCGAGCATGAAGTCTTAGTGGTGCGTGGTCAGTCCTTAGAACCGGCACAACAGAGCGCTTTTTCTCGTCGTCTTGGACCATTTGGCGAGGTCCCCTTCATCGCGACGATGGAGGAATTCCCCGAGGTGATTCGGGTTGTCAAAGAGGCCGACGAAGGATCTGCCTTCAATTTTGGTGGGGCGTGGCACTCGGACTTCTCGTTTCAAGCAGAGCCTCCATCGTTCACAATCCTGTCGGCAGTTGATGTCCCGACTTGGGGTGGCGACACATGTTTTGCGTCAATGACGGCGGCGTGGAACGGCCTCCATGCGCCCATGCAAGATCGTCTGCGTGAATTGAATGCTGTTCATTCTGCGCGCGATGCATACTCACCAAAAATGCAGGCACTGCACACCGGGATGAGTGGCATGAACATTGTGTGCGATGAGTCGGCCAACGAAAGTCAGGTTCACCCATTGGTGCCGCGACATGCCGAAACTCGTCGGGAAGTTTTGTACTTCAATCGAGCGTACGTGCGCGATATTGAGCACATGCCACACGATGAAGCGCAGTCGCTGATGTCGTTTTTGCATTTACATACAACCGACGTGAAATTTATGTATCGCCATCGGTGGCAGGCAGGAGACGTTGTGATTTGGGACAACCGCTCAACACAACACGTCGCGTTGAACGACTATGCGGGATTTCGTCGTGAGTTACGACGAACGACAATTGCTGGTGGATCACCGCAACGGTGACTATTCACTATTAACTACCAGTATCTATTAACTACCAGCTTCCGCCGCCGCCACCACCAAAGCCGCCACCGCCGCCACTGAAGCCTCCTCCAGAACTGAAACCGCTCGAGTTTTCTGTACGAATTGGGGTGTACGCGGTTGTCGTCGCGTTGTCCCAAATTCGCTGTTGCGGCAGCGTGGCAAACAACAAAGGTGACGTGCTCATATTCCATTGCTCGAGTTGTGCCTGTGGCATGGCATTGACCCATGAGGTCACTGCGTTAAAGGCCACTGCATATCCCATGTACTCACGCATTAGTCCCATACGTTCGGCGGCCTGAGCATGAGCTGCTTCACTTTCGCGGAAGAAGCGTTCAAAACCTTCGGCACGTACTGCAGCGCCGAGACCGCGACTCGTGAACGAACCGATCTGACCGGAATGACTGAGACGTCCATAAGCGAGGACAACTGCACTAATGAATATCGCCCCCGCTGGAAGGAAGAAGTTGAGGGTGTTCGAACCTGAGCCAACCCCAGCAACAAAGATCGCAACAATAATGAGCATGACAATGAATACGGCGCGAGCCAGAAGTTTTCCACTTCGAGAGATGGATCCAGCAGTCAATGTTTTGTCGGTGAGTAAGCCGAGGCTGCGAAGTTGTTCATCAACTTCTTGGACGTAGGTCTTTACCTTTGCTGAAAGTGCAGGGTTTCTCTGTGAAAGTGCAGCCTCTTTTTGGTCGCCGAGCAGTGCGTTCAGCAAGGTGAGTTCGTAACTCTTCACCTGACGCGGCGGCTGATCAATACGGGCAACGACCCATACCTCATTGACTTGGGTGAGCGAGATCACTCCATCGGCAGCAAGGTCAACCAACGTTGAAGCCAGCATGCGACTCACGTTGACTTTGCTGCCTTCTTTTATTCGCAAGAGGCAAGCGGGGTCTAAGTTCACCGGTGGGACAAATTCAACGGGCATGTCCTGTGAGGTAGTGGTTGGCACTATTGATAGTGAGCCCGGCGGTGGCGGTGGCAAAATTGTTCGTTGCATGCGATCTGCGAGATCAAGAGACATGGGGCCAGAGAAAGTTTCGGTAATTCCAGCAATCGCCATTGCGCGTTGGCGACGGTAACGCGTGAGGTTGATCAAGATTGCTCCGACAAGTGCGAGATACATCAATACAATCGCAATCACTGCTGTTGGAACTGCTTGTGATCGGTCGATCAATGTTGGCGTTGCGTCAAATGCAGAGCTCGGAAAGTCAATTTCGACAGTGAATGCGCTATTGGGTGCGAGGTTGCTGGCTGAGAATCTTGCGCCGTCAGGGGTCACTGTGTTTTCGCTGCAAGGATTCTGCGTATTCATTGCCCCTTGATAGCAACGGGTGTCAAGAGGGCGACTTGGTCCAACCACTGTGTAGGTCAACGAATCAATGCCTTGGCGCCAATCAGTAACGGCATCAAGCGGCAACGTAGCAGTATCGCCATTGATCACAAGTACATCCTCAATTTGGTAACTGAGCTCGTAGGTGTGGGCATTAGTGATGGTGATCTCAGGGTCGCCAATTCGTACATTGACAGCGCCACCCAAATCGGAAATTTCGAGTAAATCGGGCGTTCCTTCAGACGTTGCTATTTGCATGGCACGAATAACGCGGCTTCCTAATCCGTTGTACTGAATAGGGATAGATCTTTCGATGCCGCGCCGATCGGTACGGAAGACTTGAGTGATCTTTTCGGTGATGACGACGGAATGATCGGGTTGAATCTGCGCGATGACATCAAATGAACGCGTTGTATCTTCGCCCATCAAATTTTCAGCAGAATCAAGGTCTGCGCCAGTTGGCTCGGCTTCAGGTTGCTCGAGCGAAGGCCCTGTTGACCTATCAATGAGGTTCACCAGGTTTGGGTTAAAAACTGTCGGGGTGAGGAAAATCAACGATGGGGGCACCAAAGCCAAGATCAGAAAAAGAAGGTGCCAATGAGACCATCGTCGTGTCATATGTTGACTATAGATGGCGACTATAGATGTGCATATGAGTTCAAAAAATGTGGAGCGATGTGGATGGGGATCAGGACCCGGATTGATGTCGCACTATCACGACACCGAATGGGGGTTTCCTACTGCCGACAATTCGCGACTCTTTGAGAAATTATGTCTTGAGGGTTTTCAGAGTGGTTTGTCGTGGAGCACGATTCTGAATAAGCGAGAGGATTTTCGGCGGGGCTTCAAGAATTTCGATATCAATAAAGTCTCTCGCTTCACTCAAGCCGATATTGAGCGATTGATGGGCGATGCCTCGATTGTCCGCCATCGAGGCAAGATTGAGTCCACGATCAATAATGCTCAACGTTGCCGTGAGCTGATCAAAGAGTGCGGGTCGTTAGGTAGATACATCTGGCAATTTGAGCCGTCGCCATCATCGCGACCAAAGCGACCCACCGCGGCTGATGTGTCTTCCTTTGTGACCTCTCCAGAATCAATCGCCTTATCAAAAGATCTGAAAAAGCGCGGGTGGAGTTTCGTTGGCCCAACGACGATGTACGCCTTTATGCAGTCAATGGGACTGGTGAATGATCATCATGTGGGCTGCTTTGTCTGGAAACAAGTTGAAGGCGCTCGCCGCTCGTTCGAACGTCCGGTTTGACTAGATGGTCACCGTCACAATCGTTTGCCACCCACTCATTGGTCTGATCTGAGAAACTATTACCTGTGAGTGATCAAATCGATACCCGAACTGCGTGGCTCAGTCCAGATTTGCTGGCCTCGGTTCGTGCCAATGTGCCTCTCGTATACGTCGATGCCATCCCCGTACGTGTGGACGAATCTGGTCGCGTGACCCAGGTGGGTCTGTTGCTCCGAGTTGCTTCTGATGGATCGATTAGCCGCATGTTGGTGTCAGGGCGAGTGTTGTACGGCGAACGTGTCCGCGATGCTCTCATTCGTCATCTTGAAAAAGACTTGGGGCCGCTTGCGTTACCGAAAGTGCCCACTAACCCTGCGCCATTCACAATCGCCGAGTATTTCCCCGATCCCGACATCAGTGGTTTTGTCGACCCCCGTCATCACGCGGTGAGTCTTGCTTACGTGGTTCCGGTTTCAGGCGATTGCACTCCAACCCAGCAAGCACTTGATTTGGCATGGTTCACACCGGCCGAAGCGGCCTCGGCCAAGATTGCGGCCGATATGACAGGTGGGCAAGATCGGCTTCTGCGTTTGGGTCTTGCTCACGTGGGCGAACTTCCGTAAGTAGATTTTACATTACGGGCCGATTTTACTTGACGGTTCGTTTCTTCCGTACGCGGCGAGCAGTTTTGTCAGTCGTCAGGTGTGAAACCACTTTGGTCTGATCGTCAACGTCAATAGTGATTCCATCGGCATCAATATCTTCGGGTTCGCCTGATGCTTCCCAGATCACTGCACCTTCGTCTTTGGGTTTACGTCCCAGTACTTTGTCGACTCCGAGCATGGCGCTAAAGACCATCGCGCCGATTGTCCCGTGGCGAGCCCGTGCTCGGTCGAGTTGATTCTGAATTGAGTCGGTCGGATCAATGGGAGCAATAGGTTCAGAGTCGTCGGGCTCGTTTTGGCTCATGCACAAATACCGTATCGGTTTTTCTGCAGTATGCCCATCTAGGGGACTTGGGTGTTTTATTCTCTGTATATGGCGCTGCGTGGAAAGACAAACCATACGGTGGCTGCCATGCGCACAGCACTCATAGGACTTCCTACTTTGCGTTTTGATGCCATGTCAACGATCGGCCCGGCTCCGGTCGAAAGAAGTGTGATCGAAAGTATCACCGTCAAAGGTCGCGAAATATTGGTGCAGTGGGACGACGGTATTGTGTTGTCGACTGCATTGCGATTCAGTGGTGAGTGGCATCTGTATCGCTCTGATGAAATGTGGCGAAAAGAAACGTACCGAGCCCGCGTCGTGATTGAAGTAGACGGTTGGGTCGCGGTGTGCTTTGACGCTCCGATAGTTGAAACGTACCGTCAACCCGATCGCAAGCGGCACCCGCAATCGGGCGGTGTCGGTCCCAATATTTCTCAGCCAAAAACCGATCTGTCTGGCTGCACGCAACGGTTACTTGATTACCGTTACGCCGATGCGATGATCGCTGATGTATTGATGGATGAATCAGTCGTCAGTGGTGTAGGAAATGTTGCTCGTAGCGAGGCGTTATGGGCAGTGGGTTTGAGTCCGTACGCGAAGATGGCCGATCTTTCCTACGAAGACTGCGCTGTGCTGGTTGAAACTGCGTCAAGAATCGTTCAAAGCGATCACGAAACGTCACCTGCCGTATACGGGCGTAATGGCCAGCAATGTGCTCGGTGCCGCGGAACTATTGAGTTCAAAATCATCGGATATCCGCGTCGCAATTTGTATTGGTGCCCGGAATGCCAAGGTCGGCTAGATCGACGACTCATTCCGAACAATCTTCTGCAGGGGGACCATACGCCCAGTCATCCGGCTGAATTGTTGTACTTATCTGATGCGGTCGCGGCGCGTAGACGCCGCGTCATCTTTGATGATTTAGATCAGCTCGGCTAAATCACTGCAGATTTAGGCCCGACCCATCACCTTGTCAATCATGATCTCAATGACGACCCGATCTTCGCGAACTTTTGGTTGGCGATAACGACCTGCGTAAGCCTCAACTGCTTGGGCGACGACGTCGGCCTCGGTGCGCAAGCGGACGGTTCCTTCAATGGTGATCCAACGCCCACGATCAACTTGGCTCACAACGGCTCGCCCACCCTGAGCAGCGTGACGTGCCTTCATTGATTTTGCAAATGTGATGACCCGCACCAGGTTCTGGTCTAGATCGTATGTAAACCCGACAGGCACAACGTGGGGTGAACCATCGGCCCGCAAAGTGGTCAAGGTAGCCAGGATGTTCTCGCGGACAAACTCAATCTGTGTTGGTGTGAGTGATGGTCGGTCAATACTCATGATGCGCTACTAGTTAGTTGCAATGGCGTCAAGAACATCAAGCTTGGCCGCACGTCGGGCTGGGAAGATCGCTGCGAAAATACCGACAACGACTGATGCAATCAAAATGTTTACGATGGTATTGAACGGAATCACAGTGCTCGTCACGAATGAATTGGGGAGTGCAAGTGAAACCGAAACTCCCAGGGGAATGCCGACCACAATTCCGAGTGTTGCACCGAAAACCGAAACGATGATCGCTTCCCAACGCACCGAGCGCTTCAAATGGCGACGACTCATACCAACGGCGCGTAGCAGGCCGAACTCGCGGGTGCGTTCAAATACTGAGAGTGCCATGGTGTTGGCAATTCCGAGTACTGCGATGAAGATGGCAAAAATCAACAGACCGTACACAATGGCTAGTAACTGATTGAGTTGATCTTCTTGGCTCTTTTGGAACTCGGCCTGATCTTGAACTTCGGCACTCGGGAAATCGGCCGCGACTGTGTCTACTGCAGCGCGGGCATCTTCAATGGGGACGCCCTCTGCTATGTCTGCACCGATAAAGAAGTCAACAGGCGTCGCCGAAGATACGGCGGCGAGAGTATCCAAACTGATGAGCCAGTTTCCGGCGACTGAAGAGTCACCATAAATTGCGCCTACTTTGAGTGTTGATTTGGTGCCGTTTTGCCAGGTGATGTCAACGGGATCGCCAACGTCGACGTTGAGGTCTCGCGCCGGATCTGTGTACAACAAGATGGCGCCTTCATCGAGACTGTCAATTGAACCCTTTTGAATATCGATGTCAACGAGGTCGCCCATTTCTGGCTTGACTGCGCCGATTTGCTTTTCTTCATCGTTGATGAGTGCTTGGGTGGCGCGAAACGGACTGACCGAACCAAGCTCGGGAAGTTCAGCGAGTCGTTCAGCAAAAGCAACTGGTAACCCTTGGAAACTCATATTGGTGACAAAGAAGTCGGCGGTGACTGATGCCTGCAGTTGATCAGTGAATGATTTCTTCACCGAAGCGGCAACAACTGAAACCGTGCTGACTAATGCGAGGCCAACCATTAAGGCCGAAGCAGTTGACGCGGTTCGGCGGGGAGTGCGTTGAGCATTGCGACTGGCCAGGCGACCCGGAACTGATCGAGTCATGGGTCGAAGGGGGAAAGGCAGAATTCGACTGATGGCACGGCTCACGGGCGCGGCGACTGTAGTAGACAAACTGGCCACACCGAGGAAGAGCAGTACCGCACCTACGGCAGAACCGCCGAGTGTTCCAGCAGTTCCTCCAGGTTGCACGAAGAGGCCGACGCTGAACAATGCGATACCAGCGAACAAGGTGACCATGCCCACAACGAGACGCTTACTGCGCTGTAACGCGGAGAACCCAAGTTCGGGGCGCATCGCCGCGACAGGTGGGATGCGCCCAGCGCGTAAGGCTGGAACAATCGCCGCAGCGACAGTGACACCGATGCCGATAAAGACCGACAACATAATGGTGCGGCTCGAAATGAGTAAGTCGGCTGCGGGGAAAGCCGCGCCGGCTGCATTGAATAATGCAGTGATTCCCTTGGCAACACCAAGTCCACCAAGAAGTCCAAGCACAGTCGCGATGATTCCAACGACTAAACCTTCACCGACGATCATCTGATGAATTTGTCGAGTACTGGCACCAACTGCTCGCAAGAGTGCCAGTTCGCGTAAACGTTGGCTGACGATAATGGCAAAGGTATTAAAGATTAAGAACGCACTCACAAATAGTGAAATAGCGGCGAAACCCAAAAGCACCTTGCCGAAGATGTCAATGATCTCGTTAATGGCTCCGGCAGTTTCTTTTGCTGATTGTTCGCCGGGGATGACTTCGTATGCGTCAGCCAGTACATCAGCAATTGCTCGTTGAACATCATCACGTGAAGCTTCGGGAGTAACACCAACGTAGATGCTGTCGGCCTTATTGTCGGCACCTAAGAATTCATTAGCGGTCACCGGATCAAACGCACTCACGCTTGCTCCACCGCCACCTGATGTAGAACCGGTTCCGGTAAGACCGACCAAAACGAAATCATCTTTTCCGGTTGGTCCAACAATGGTCACGGTGTCGCCGATGACAAAACCGGCCCATTCCGCTGACGCTTTGTCGATGGCAACCTCGCCAGCCTTGGCGGGGATGGCACCTTCAAGAAGGGTGCGACCGTCAAGCCCGTCGGGCCCATTCCAACTGATACCGAATGCTGGACCAGATGTTTGTAACGGGTCGCCATTTTCTTTGATGATTGTTGATTCGCGGATGATGTTTGCTTCCACGAGGCGAACACCATCAATGCCCTCAATATCTTCGATGATTGAAACGGGCACGGGGTCACGTTGTGCTCGTGCGGCATCACCGAATGCAATCGTTGAACGAATTTCTAAGTCAACGTCACCGCGCAGTTCTTCAAACAAGTTATTGATTGCGCCTTTCACACTGTCGGTGAGAATGAAAGCGCCCGAGACGAAAGCAACGCCACTGACGACAGCAAGAATGGTTAGGAGAATTCTAAATTTTCGCGCGAGTACACCGCGCAATGTGAGTCGAACAACGGGGGATGACATCATCAACTTCCGAGACGCTTCATGCGGTCTAGAACGATTTCGGCAGTTGGGTTTTCAACTTCGTCAACAACTTTTCCGTCGGCCAAGAAGATCACTCGATCGGCATACCCTGCGGCGACCGGATCGTGGGTCACCATCACAATGGTTTGACCTAAGTCGGTGACAGCGTGCTTCATGAAGGCCAAAATCTCGGCTCCTGTTTTGCTGTCAAGGTTTCCGGTTGGCTCATCCGCAAAAATGATTTGTGGGCGACTGGCCAGCGCGCGAGCAACAGCGACACGTTGTTGCTGTCCGCCTGATAACTCACTCGGACGATGGCTTAAGCGATTGCGCAAATTCATTTTGTCGATGACGGTGTCGAGCCATTCTTGGTCGGGCTTGATTCCGCCTAAGTCCAGGGGCAGTGTGATGTTTTCTAATGCAGTCAACGTAGGAATCAAGTTGTACGCCTGAAAGATGAAGCCAACCTTTTCGCGCCGGAGCGATGTGAGTTTCTTGTCATCAAGTTGTGCAAGATCGGTATCGCCGATGATGACGCGACCACTCGTGAGCGAATCAAGGCCGGCGAGGCAGTGCATCAATGTGCTCTTGCCTGAACCAGATGGTCCCATGATCGCGGTGAATTGACCGAGTGCGAAATCAACAGTGACGTCATCGAGGGCACGAACTTCGCTGTCGTCTTTTCCGTT
>ERZ888423.2911-NODE-2911-length-12017-cov-7.831383_pt1 | contig 12017 bp, 27 predicted proteins | sample MGYA00520523_ERZ888423 | MGnify/ENA primary metagenome ERZ888423 (study PRJEB32303, sample SAMEA104408611) | aquatic metagenome | biome: Brackish water; feature: Pelagic; material: water | place: Baltic Sea | collected 2014-06-08T10:24:00 | depth 30,27 m ...
AGAATATATAAACGAGAGACACACAACAAGGCCATGGAAAACCAAACCCCGCCTAGAAAAACCAACTAAGATCGTGGATTATGATAAATCCAAAATTCACAACAAGATCTTATGGACAAGATGATTCTTTTCGAAGGACATCTTCTTACTGCGACTAATAAAGTTTTGGAAATCAATTAGAGGGTTGGTAAGATGGACGTGATCAACTTTAATTATGAGCAACCTAAGGAAATCCTAGAGTTTGAAAAGTTGCAACTCAAGGAGATCGAAAAAGTATGCGAGTAAATTGCAGATAAAGATACAAAAGTAAAAGACTTGTGTGTAGAGGCCTGCAGAAGGTCCTACAAAACATTTTTACGCGAAAACAGAATTAGTTCAGACAATGAAGATGACGAGGGCAGAGGTCATCTGATTGGGGATAATTCGAATCGTAAAATGGAATTCACGCAGCTAGCTGCCAAATCCACTCACTTCAAAAAGCTGGTCAAATTCATCAAACTGAACGACTTACTCATCATGCGGTGCAACCTCAATTTAGCGATTGAGGTGATGCGCGATGCACTATAGGTTACCGACGAGAAGATCGAACAATGCAAAGGCAAACAGCGCTAGGGGCGCAAGACCATCAACTAACCCTTGTTCAAAATCTAAGTGGAGTACATCCCCAATGAAGACCAGATCAAATTCAGTCCCAATTCAGAATCCTTTAACAGCGCAGTGTTACGCGTCATGAAAGTTGCACACGAGGAAATCGGCAATGTCAAAATGCTGTTTTCGGACCCTGCTTTCAATGATTAGATCTCCTTTGACGACCAGGACAAAACCACTGTGGAGGAAGGCAACATAATGCCCAAAATCACTGGCCACCATGACTACGAACCTCTGAAAAATGAAATACAAATGCTAATACACCAGGTGTAAGTCAAACTTGAAAAGTTCAAGGCAGATACCTTCACATAGTGGTTGCAGATCATCAGGGACTACTCAGACCTTGACATCAGTGAATACGAGGAGAAGTCTAGTGATGACATTGACAAATTCCTCGCACAGTTGAACAGTATCCTCGATCAACTCAAGACGATCAGCGAAGACTACGACACAGGCTTGTTTAAATTGAAAACCGAGAAGCTCAAGCAACACATACACAAGGTGATACACCACACTATCAAGAAATTCCACCTTCTAGTGCCAACCTTGATCCACAACAAAAGCGTTCAATTGCAAAAAGTGTTGAAAGACGCCAAAGACCAACTGTCGAAGCCAAATAAGGTTGTAGGTGACTTCTGCAAGTAATAACAATACTACAAAGGGTTGCAGGAGGTATGGGAGAAATAGTACGATGACAACATCAACATACAACTCATGAAGAATATGGCCAAGAACCACAACATCAAGGTCAATGATGCAGATTGGGAGTTAGCGCAGAGTTACACACTTGCAGTGGAGGAGTTACTCAACAAGGCACAAGAATTCGAAGACGAAAACAGGGACAAGTGGAGGCGCCAGTTGGAGAAAGACATCCCTGACCTCGACAAAAACGCTAGGGAAATACAAGAAATGATTGACAATGAATAATTTGACAAGTAAGTGCCAGATACCGAGACAGAACAGATTCTCAACGAAATACTTGACAACGAGAAGTCGATGTTGCAGATTAAACAGAATTTAGTAGACTAAGACAAATTTAAGGAAATTCTAGACTGCCCTAAACCGATTCCGGAATCAATTGAAGAAATATGCAATTTGTAAGACGCAAAGTGTAATCTGTGGAGGATCAAGAAACAGTATGAAATATCTTTACACAACATAAGGGAAAAGCAATTCCACGAATTAAGTCTGGAAGGATATATTAAGGAGCTGGAATTAATGGCTCAAACACTCACCAAATCAAAGACATTCCTTAAAGACGACAATGAGTGCGCAGAAAAAGTGTCATCTCTCTTGAAGCAATACAGAGACTTGATTTTATGTTTAAGTAAACTACACACACCATACTAAGATGAACGCCACAAGGAAGAAATCAACGAAATCATAGGCTTCGAGTTCTAATAGCAACGCGAAGTGAAGAACGACAACGACCTGGAAGTGCACTAGATCCCAGACATGCACTCAGACCTGACCGTAGGTTCTCTGATTGACAAAGACTTGGGTTCTAAAGTACGTAAGATAGTTGATATGGACATGAAAGCCAAGAAGGAAGATGGACTGCAGAAAACCATGGACTCGCTGCAGAAAACGTGGGACAAGGATCACAAGATCAAGATTAACGCAGACAACGAAATTGAGAAGGCAGACGACCTGTTCGAGGAAATCGACGACAGTTTGGCCAGGGTTGCGGACGTGCAGTCGAGTAAGTACGCGCCCTTCTTTGTTACAGAGACAGAGAAGTGGAGTTCGGACCTTATGTAATTGCAGAAGTTTTTATTAGAGATGATAAGTTGCTACAGATCATACAAGTATATGGATAATATTTTCAAGGCCAAGGATATCAAAGAACAGTTGAAGGCAGAAGAAGAGGACTTCAAGTCAGTGGAAGCTAAATACAAAGAGATTGTCAAGGACATCAAGTCAGAAAACAGCGGTAATGTCTGGAAGTATCTCAATTCTAAGACCAAAAATGACAATTAAAGTACAATAGTATATCAAAATCAAAAATTGCAAGTAATCCTGAAAGAAATCGAAAAATATCTTGAGAAAAAGAGACGACTATTCTTCAGGTTCTTTTTCCTCTCCTCAGACGAACTACTCGACTTACTCTCCTCCCAAGACAAAATTGAATCTGTCAAAGACAACCTCAAAAAGTTCTTCGACAACATTTTCGACCTGGACTAAAACCACACGCACATCAACTCGATAATTTCTGAAGAAAAAGAAGAACTCAAATGCCTCAAGCCCATTCCTTACCGCAAAGGCGGCGGGTCGGATAACGAACAAATCGACAAGTGGTTGAACCAGCTGGAGAAGGAAATGATTGAAACTCTGCGCGAGAATATGATCGAGTGTTTGAAGACGTACGACGAAAAGGTGGAACTGGAGCAAGAGATGGACCGCAAGGAATGGATCTCGAAGTACAATTCGCAGTTGATTGTCACCATTGGGCAGTTGCTCTGGACCCGCGAGGTGGAAAAAGCGTTCGAGCGGAAGAGAGTGAACGAAGGCTTGATCGAGGTAAGGGATGTGATTGACGAATACCTGACTGACTATCGCATCCTCATGAACGGCAAACTGGACAAGTTTGTGCGCAAGCGCATCATTGCAATCATCACAGGCGAAGTGCACAACCAGGATGTGGTGGTGATGTTACTGGACAACAAAGTGTGCAAACCCAACGACTTCAACTGGCAGAAACAACTGCGCTAGTAGGTCAAAAGCCGTGACATTGAAATCTGGCAAGTGAACACCAACGTGGACTAAGGGTACGAGTAATTAGGCAGTCTGGGGCGGCTGGTCATTACACCGCTCACAGAAAGATGTTGGAATACAATCACTGGCGCTCTCGCACTCCGCCTCGGGGCTGCACCCGCGGGACCTGCCGGAACCGGCAAAACTGAATCCACGAAAGACCTAGCTAAGGGTCTGGCAATCTTCTGCGTAGTGTTCAACTGCGGCCCGACCGTAGAAACCAAAATGATCGTCACCTTGTGTTGCGGCCTGACCAACCAGGGCAGTTGGGCCTGTTTGGACGAATTCAACCGAATCCGACTTGATGTGCTCTCTGTGATTGCCGAAATGATGACGGAAATAAAAGACAAAAGATTGACACACACCAATGAAAACAAATTCGACGACACATTCCAGGGCATGAAGGTAATGTACAAGCAGAGTATGGGTGTTTACATTACCATGAATCCAGGCTAGGCGGGCAGAAATGAATTGCCTGACAACTTACAAGTGAGTTTCAGACCCGTGGCCATGATGGTGCCCAACTAGCGGTACATTGCGGAAATCATGATCTACGCCAATGGGTTCAGTGACGCACGCGACAAAGCCAACAAGATGGCCAAATTGCTGATCCTGAGCAGTGAACAGCTGTCGCAGCAGCCGCACTAGGACTTTGGCATGCGAGCACTTAAGTCCATCTTAGTCAAGTCTGGGGACCTGAAGAAGAACTACACCTACATGGACGAACGTGAACTGCTGATCGGCGCCATGCGCAGTGCCAACATCCCTAAATTCGTGAAGGAGGACAAGGAGTTGTTCGAACGCATCGTAACTGACCTGTACCCTGACTATGAGTTGAAAGAGAACAAATTCACTTGGTTGTAGGATGTCGCCAAACAGATCAGCGTTGCGACAATAAGGTCATGACCGCTTTGTTTACCGAGAAATTCAATCAGTTTTATGACACAACCAACCTCAGGTTCGGATCCATGCTTGTCGGACCACCTAATGGCGGCAAAACATACATGTACAATCTACTGTCCAAATCAATAAACGCGATCATGCATTTATGCGGGAGAGGGGAAGGACAGCAAGAATATTCTATAAACAGTGAAGAATTTGACATCGAAAACGACTATATCAACAATACCATGGTAAATCAACTGACGAACGTCTCGACTATCACCATCAACCCTAAAAGCATCACGAAGGAGGAACTATACGGCCTGCAAGACGGCATGACTGGCGACTGGAAAGAGGGTCTGGCTTCCAACATCATGAAAGGCTAGGTGCGCCAGGGGCAGGAAAACTACAAATGGCTCATATTCGACGGACCCATTGACGCCGTGTGGATCGAAGACATGAATTCAGTGTTGGACGACTCCATGTTACTGTGCCTGGGTAACGGAGAGCGCATCAAACTCAACCTCTCGATTCGCATCTTGTTCGAATGTGAGGACCTCAACCATGCATCCTTGGCCACAGTTAGTAGATGTGGCATTATCTAAGTACCCGAAGATACAGTGGGCTGGAAGTATTAGATCGAATCCTTCATTAAGTCCTCCATGAGCACATATGACAAAAGAGTTGGCTAGAGGGTTTTCGAGGAGACTCACTTCAAGTAATTAATTGATTTGTAGAAGACGTATTAGAACAACTTGATCTTGTGGTACAGAAACAAGATCGTAGCTGTAGATAACTCAGAACCGATTGAGACGTCAGAAATGCAACAGATATAAGTCAGTGGTAACCTTATACATGCGTTACTTAAACAGTTTGAATCGTAAGTCATTGATCTCATAGACAAAGAGAAAATCATCGAACCAAGGAATATCCCAGATGAAAACTACATGGAAGGGATCGAAAAACTGTTCCTGTTCGCAACCATTTGGACCTTCGGAGGCAGTTTCGACGAGAGTAAGAAAGTCGAATTCTAGGATGTGCTCAAACAAAACTTCAAGAAACAAATGAGTACAGTGCCTGGCTATTGGAATGACTTCTAGCCCCACTTCGAAGACCAGGAAGTGAGATTTAGGAAGTGGGAAGAGATTGTGCCTCGGTTCAAGTAATAGTCCGACTTGAGTTAATTTGACTTAGTGGTGCCGACCAAAGACACAGTCAATTTCTCCCAACTCATGGAATGGAATATTAAACAAATGCACCCCGTCTTCTTCACGGGCGTTACCGGCGCGGGCAAGACAATCGCATGCCAGAAACTCATGGAGAAAGTCTCTACCTCCGCCGACAAATTCCAGGCGGTCTCCATTTACTTCTCAGCGCAAACTAACTCTTACATCACCCAAAAGTAGATCGAGGACAAGTTCAAGGGGGTCGGGATGCGCAACGTGATCGGCCCGTCGCCGGGCTTCAACTAAGGCATCATGATGATCGACGACGTCAACATGCCGCAACCTGAAGAGTTCGAAGCACAACCCCCAGTGGAGCTGATCAGACAGTTTATAGGCTTCGGAGAAGTGTAAGACCGAGTGTCCAAGGAACCCAAGACTGTCAAAAACATTGTCACCGTATGTGTCGCATCGCCGCCCACCGGCAGCAGAGCTAAACTCAGCAAACGGTTTTCGAAATTCTTCCAGATCCTAAACATCCCGCGGTCCAACACTGAAACCTTAAGTAAGATATTCAATTCCATACTGGGCGGCTGGATCGTCAAGACACTTGCTGCTGACTAGCATGAACTCAGTTCCAAGATTGTCAACTGCTGCATCAAAATATACGAAGAGTGCAGCCGCAGGCTCAAACCCACCCCCATCAAGTCACACTACTAGTTCAACCTCCGCGACGTGTCCAAGATGATCCAAGGCATCATGATGACCCGCAAGAACTCTTTCCCGAAGAAAGAAGTCATGAACAAACTGATCGCCCACGAGTCATGCAGAGTGTTCAGAGACAGACTGATAGAAGAGTCTGATTGCCATATATATGACGAATTACTTTTAAAACTGTTAAAGACCGAACTTAACATTGGAAGTGAAGAACAAAAATTAATCTTCTCAGACGTGGGAGTGATCTTCTGTAATTTCAACAAACCCGATAATCTATATAACATTCCAGACACTGTCGATGTAATCAAAACCAAATGCCTATACTAGCTCAAAGAGTAAAACAATCTTGCCGCTGACAAAATGAACCTCGTATTCTTCAGTGATGCTACCAAACACATTTGCAGGATATCAAGATGCCTCAAACAGGCGAGAGGCAATTGTCTGCTAGTGGGTATTTCTGGTAGTGGCAGGCAGAGTCTGACCAAACTTGCTACCAAGGTTCTTGAATATAGGTTGAAACCTGTGGTCATCACCAGGAACTTCAAAATGGACGACTACAAGAAGTTTTTGATCGAATTAATGAAAATGACAGGAGCGGAGAGGGATTTAACCACATTTTTGATTAACGACTCAGACATCAAGTTCGAATCACAAGTCGAGTGCATCAACAGTCTGCTCAACACCGGGGAAGTGCCGAATCTGTTCGAAATGGACCCCACCAACCAGAAAGAGGCCATCATGCAGATTGTGCGTGACAATGCAAACAATGAAAACTAAACTGGCGACAAATGGCAATAATTCATAAACTCAGTCAGGGAAAACCTGCACATTGTCATGGCATTCAACCCCATAGGTGATACCTTTAGAACTAGAATCAGGAATTTCCCGTCGATTGTCAACTGTTCGGCAATTGATTGGTTCTACCCATGGCCCGAGGATGCATTGATCGAAGTGGCCGAAAACAAATTCCAAGGTTTTGAAATGGACATCGGAACCAAGGAACAGGAAGCCGAATACCTCAAAAAGCTCATCAAAATTTGTCCGTTCATTCACATGACTGTGAAAAAGATTTGTGTTAAGTTTGAAAAGGCGACCAAAAGGGCTGTGCACGTGACTCCGAAAAACTACCTAGACTTAATTGAAATGTTCAAACACTTTTTCAATGAGGTAAAAGGCAAATTTGACAAGAATATTAAAAAGTAACGAGCGGGCGTGCAAATCATGAATGAAACAGCCCAAGTAGCCAAAGATTTAGTCGAACAGGTGAAACGACTCAAACCTGAAGTTGAGGAAAAGAAAAAGAACGCTGAAATCAAATCCAAGAAGGCAGAAGAGGAGGAACGCAAGGCTGCAATCGTGCTCGAATCCCAGAGCAAGGTCAAAGACGAGGTGGAAATGAAGAAGAACGAAGCATACGAATTCTTGCAGAGGTGCGACAAGGAGTTGCGCGAAGCCGAGAAGTTCAAACAGTCCGCTTCCTCGAGCGTCGAGAAGTTATCTGAAGCTCAAATCAAGGAAGTCGCTGCCTAGAAACAAGACGCTATACTAAAGATGGCAGGTGTAGATAAAGTGTTGCAAGCGGTGATGTTGATTATCACAGGCAGACCTAACTTAAGCGAGATCAAAGCACAGCTGTCAAAACCCAAAAACCTGAAAGGGTTCGACCTCAACCTCATTGAGAATGAATTCGAGAAATACAGAAAGATAGCATCCACGTACAAACAGTGGTAAGACAATGAAAAAGATTTGATCAACCACGACCACATGCAGGCCAAGTCGCAGGCCATCGGCGCGCTGTAGGACTGGACTGTCAACATACTCAAGTAGCAAGCCAAAATCGAAGTAGTAGTCCCCATGAAGCAGAATGCGCGCATCGCAAAAGAAACCTCGGAGAAGATGCAACAGAAACTTGACGACGAGATGAAGAAGTAACAGGAACTGATGGACAAGGTGGAAATGCTGCGCGACGAGCGCGACGAAGCGTTGCGGCAGGCGGGCGACCTGGAAGACTTGCTGCGCCGCATCAACATCCAACTCGCCAACAGCGGTTCACTCACTGAGTCACTCGAGGAGGAGTTCAAACGCTGGACTGAAAACGTGGAAATCCTCAACGCTCTCGTTGAAAAACTGGTCGGGGATGTCTTTTTAAGTGTGTCAGGTATTTCGTACTAGGGCCCGTTTTTCGGCAAGTAGAGGGACGAACTGGTCGACCAATGGTCTACTAAATTGATGACAGTCAGTTTACCCAAGTCAGATACATTCAGAATGGATGAAGTTCTTTCTGATAATTTTGAACTAAGAGCCTGGCGTATCTATAATCTGCCATCGGATAAAGTGTCGACTTGCAATGCTATCATGGCTACCAAGAGTTTGCGGGTGCCCATCTTAATTGATCCTCAGGAGTTAGCTTAGTCATGGCTGACCAAAATGGGGTCCAAAATGAAAAACAAAGGGGATGGCGACTCCAGTCAGTTCAAATCCGTCAAAGCTGCAGACAAACAAAGCATCAAAACCATTGAGAAAGCGATTGAGTCTGGCTGGCACGTGGTGTAGTAGGACTGCACTGAAAAACTGGACAACAACATCGACATGCTGCTGCAAATCATTTCCAATTCGATCGGAATGAACATCGGCAGTTCCGAAATACGGTTCAATGAAAGGGAAATAGTCTTGCACCCTGACTTCAAACTATACCTCTGCACCAAAATTGCAAATCCAATTTACTTGCCTGAAACATTCATCAAGTCCACAGTCATCAACTTCCTGGTCACATCCGACGGCCTTGAGGAGGACTTGTTGACCAAAACGGTAGGGATACTAAGGCCAGAAGACGAGGAATTGCGCTCGAACCTGATCGAAAAGATTGCCAAAAGCGATGCCGAATTGAACCTGACCGAACAGAACATCCTTGAATCACTTTTAGAGACACAAACCAAAGCTGATTAGAATGTATTGGAAGACAACAACTTAATTGAGATGCTCAAGGAATCGAAAGTGAAGTCTTTCGAGATTAAGATTTCGAAGGAGGATGCGGAGGCGACTAACACCAAGTTGATGCACGAAAGGCAGAAATACATCAGCGTGGCAGTGCGCGGGTCCATTTTGTAATTCATTTTAGTCGACTTGGCCATCATAAACATCATGTACCAGTTCAGTCTCGAAAAAGTCAACCGGTTGTATTGTTATGTGATTGAACGCGAGAAGCACAAGTCCAAGGACCTTGAAGACCAGTTCATACAATACATGGTGGATACAATCACCAAGTACATCTTCCAACAATGCTCACGCTCAGTCTTCGAAGAGCACAAACTGATTTTCAGTTTCTTTATCTCATCTCGAATTGGATTGAAAGAGAAAAACATCCTGACAGCCGAATACATGTTTATGCTAACAGGTTCCTAGCCGGGTTTCGACGGATACCGTGAAAACCCGCTCTCGTGGCTGGATGACAAAAACTGGAACATGTTGTGCATGCTGGAGGACCTGAGCGACGGGTACTTCAATTTGACTGCAGAGATTGTGAAGAACCAGGCCAGCTACAAGGAGTAGGTCTTCAAGGACAACATCCACGACGAAATCATGCCCGGCGTCTTCGAATTCTTGGATTCGTTCAAAAAGTCACTGTTCATCCGTTGTGTGCGGCCTGAGAAAGTAATGTTCATGATGAAAAAGTACGTCTCTGAAAAGATAGGCGAGGATTAAGCGAATCCCGCCCCGTAGATTTTAAGCGAAGTCATGGAAGACAGCGAGGAACGGACGCCGATTATCTTCATCCTGGCGAAGGGCGCAGACCCGTCAGACACCATCAAAGACATGTCAAAGTCTACACAGACTGACCGTGAGCGCGTAATCCGGGAGATCTCGCTCGGCTCCGGCGCAGAGGACAAAGCAGTGCACTCCATCACCACCGGGGCCGCACTCGGGCACTGGGTCATCCTCTGCAATTGCCATTTGTTTGAAAGCTGGCTGCCTAACTTACTCATCCAGTGCGAGCGACTCAAAGACCCCAACACAAAGGTCAACAAAGACTTCAGGCTTTTTTTGACATCTGCCGGTTGTAATACTTTCCCTGTTCCGATCTTGCAGTCAGGAATCAAAATAGCCTAGGAACCTCCTAGAGGCATTAAAAAGAGTATGTTGTCATCTCTCATTCGATTAGATGAGGAGAAACTTGAAGGCAAGTTGAAGAACAAAGCGAACACTTTAGCATACAAGAAATTAGTGTTTGGATCTATTTTCTTACACTCTATCATATTAGAAAGAAAGAAGTATGGTCCATTAGGATTCAACAAAATGTACGAATTCAACGAATCAGACCTTTCTGCGAGTCTGGACACTTTGTGCGACCTTTGCAGCAAAGAAGCGATTCCTTACGATGCGATTGAATATATGATTGGCGAAATAACATACGGTGGACGTGTCACGGAAGAACTCGACCACAGGGTGATCGGGTGCACACTGCGCATGTTCGTCAACGAACGCCTGAACACCGTCAATGACTACAACTTCAGCAAGAGCGGCATTTAGTACCTGCCCAAGACCAAAGAAACAGACAACTTCGGCAACTGGATCGAGTAGATCCGCCAACTGCCCGACCAAGACCCGCCCGAGATCTTCGGCATGCACTCGAATGCGGACATCACGTTCCAATTTAACACCAGCATGAAGTACCTCAACATGATCATGACCACAGTGGCGGAAGAGTCCAGCGGCGAAGAGGAAGGCAGCGGCGGCTCCGAGAAGACCGTGCAGGACATGATCAAGAAGTTTCTGGACATTCTGCCCGAACCGCTGCGGCGTGCCGAGGCGTCCAAGGGGGTCAAAGAGCGGGGCGACGACGGAGGCATCAGTATTTAAACTGTGTATTTGTAGCACGAGATAGAGAAGTTCACCAAGTTGGTCATCAAAATACGCGAGACATTGGTCACGCTGCAGGATGCCATCAAAGGCATCGCGCTCATGTCCGCGGATTTGGACCAGATGTTCAGCTGCTTCCTGATCAACAAGGTGCCCAACAACTGGCTTAAACTGTCATTCCTAAGTCTTAAACCTTTGGGCTCCTGGTATGACGACTTGATCCACCGCGTGGCTTACCTACGCAAGTGGTTGACCACGGAGTTCCCGCTCAGGCACATGGGTGGTTTATTTCCCTTCGATCATCACATCACAATATTCTTGATCTGGTTATAGTTTATCTATGTCACAGACTGTCCAACATACTTTACCATCTACTGTTTAATGAATCTATGACATATTGTTAGTTTTTGATTGGGTATCTTTGGATTCAGTTTTAGGGAATGGGTTTTTAGTTTTATTTGAGTCATTAATTTCGGTTTGTGTGGTTTTATTTTGATTGGGTAATTTTGAAATACTTTGACCCACGAATTTTAATTTAATTGACCAGTATTGCTAACTAGTCCTAATTCCCTTGCCATAAGTACTGTTAAGTTCACGAACAGGTCTAATTCCATAATATTATCTTTGTTAAATGCACTACTTATACCTTTATCACTTGCCTTTACTTCTGTTTCGTTGTTGAATATTACTTCCATACCCATGAATCTGGATGACACATTTTCAAATCTGGTTGCAAACCCACTATCTTGTTTTACTTTAGCTATTCAGGTAGAACTAAAAAGGTATGGTCGTTATTTACTATAAAATAAATTATATATTGAAAATTAAACCCCATATATACATAAAATAAATTATATAAACCCGTTATAACGGGTTTATATAATTTATTTTATAGTAAATAACGACCACACCTTTTTAGTTCTACCTGAATAGCTAAAGTAAAACAAGATAGTGGGTTGGCAACTAGATTTTAAAATGTGTCATCCAGATTCATGG
>ERZ888423.2912-NODE-2912-length-12008-cov-12.672969_pt1 | contig 12008 bp, 9 predicted proteins | sample MGYA00520523_ERZ888423 | MGnify/ENA primary metagenome ERZ888423 (study PRJEB32303, sample SAMEA104408611) | aquatic metagenome | biome: Brackish water; feature: Pelagic; material: water | place: Baltic Sea | collected 2014-06-08T10:24:00 | depth 30,27 m ...
GGCGGCCATCTGGTATACGCAGGACCTTACGATGCCATCCACGAGGAAAAGGAAAGTCTTACCGCCCGCTACCTCAATGGCTATGAGGTGATTCCGATTCCAGCGAACAAACGCAAACCGCGTCAGTTCATCCTCATGGAGGCAGCGGAGAAACACAACCTGAAACGCATCCATGCGCGGATTCCGCTGCATTGTCTGGCAGTTGTTTCAGGGGTGAGCGGTTCGGGAAAAACCACCCTTATCAAACATTTGCTCTATCCTGAACTGCAGCGCATGCTGGACCATGACGCCGACAATCCTGCAGTGTCACGCCTTATATCCGGCGACTGGAAATCCATTACCCAGGTAGAAATGGTCACCCAGGATCCCATAGGCAAATCGAGCCGCAGTAATCCCGTTACCTATGTGAAGGCTTATGATTCCATCCGCGATTTATTTTCGGGGCAACCTGCTGCCAAAGCCAAGAGCTTCAAGCCCAGCCACTTTTCGTTCAATGTGGATGGCGGACGCTGTGAAACCTGCAAAGGGGACGGAGAGATTGTAGTGGATATGCAGTTCCTGGCAGACGTGCACCTGGTTTGTGATGAGTGCGGTGGTAAGCGCTTTAAGGAAGAGGTACTCGATGTGACGTATTTAGATAAAAACATATCTGATGTTTTATCTATGAGTATTGAGGAGGCAGTAGCATTTTTCGCCAAGGAAAAGGACATTGTGCACAAACTGCAGCCATTGCTGGATGTGGGACTGGGCTATGTGCAGCTGGGACAAAGTAGCAGCACCCTCAGTGGCGGCGAAGCACAGCGTGTGAAGCTCGCGAGCTTTCTCGGTAAGGGAAGAAGCAAAGACCATGTGCTGTTCATTTTCGATGAGCCCACAACCGGATTGCATTTTCACGATATCCGCAAACTCCTCGATGCCCTGCAAATGCTGATTGAAAACGGACACAGCATACTGGTGATAGAGCATAACCTCGAAGTCATCAAGTGCGCCGACTGGGTTACCGACCTTGGTCCGGAGGGCGGAGAAGAAGGTGGTTATCTGGTTTACGAGGGTGCACCGGAAGGACTTGTTGCAGTTGAAAATAGTTATACTGGAACCTTCCTGAAAGAGAAATTATAATTACCGAACCAGTGTAACCGTACCTGTTCGAAATACTTCTCCGCTGTTGAAGGCAGCGCTTACATAGCGAATGGTCCATACGTACACACCCAATTCGGCATCCTTGCCTTTGAAGGTGCCATCCCATCGCTGCTCCAGGGCTTCAGAACTAAAAACCATTTCCCCCCAGCGGTTATAGATTTCGAAGTCATATTCCTGAACCGGGTCGACGATAACAGGACCAAAACCGTCATTGGTTCCATCGGCATTGGGGCTGAATGCATTGGGAATAAAGATGGCAGCGCAGGCATCGAATATTAGGATATCGTCGGTAGCGGTGCAGCCATCAGGGGATACTACAGTTACCTGCAAATATCCCGGTGTGGTGACCGTCAATTCGGGGTTGGTGCTTCCATCTGACCAGGTATAGATTCCTCCTTCAATGGTTACATCCAATACAATCGGCTGGAACGTAACACAGGCAGCAGTATCATTACCAAGGTCAATGGCGGGCAGAGGAAAAACAATTACATTGGTTGTATCCTGAGCAACACAACCGAGGTCATTTTCGGCTGCAACCCAATACAAACCTGCATCACCAACGGTAATGGAAGAGGTAGTTGCCCCGGTATTCCACAACCAGGAAGTTCCTCCTCCGGAGGCGTCTAACACCACTGTTTCACCATCGCAGAAACTTACTTCATCGGGCAGTGCAATTATGGGGCCTGCCACCACATTAATAACAATGGTATCACGGTCGGTGCAGCCAAAATCATTTTGCACTTCTACCCAGTAGCTTCCCGATACGGAAACTTCCAATGTAGCAGTAATGTCGCCGGTACTCCATAAATACCCGGTATAATCATCTCCGGGAGAAAGAATGATGCTTGCCGGTGAACATACCGTAGTATCGGGGCCCAGGTCAGCTATGGGGTAGACCAGATCACCCAAATTAATATCGGTAACAATGCCGCCTGAGGCTCCGGCTTCTGCACCATGCGGGGTATCATCGCAAAAAGCACCGGGACTGTTGATAATGCCCGCAGCTCCCCCATCCAACACCGCTATCACTTCTGCAGGAACAGCAGCCGGGCTGAGGCCTAAAAATCCGCCGCCGCCACCGCCGCCCGGGCCATGGCAGGTGCCTGCCCAAAAGGTGCTGCTGATATCACCGCCATCTCCACCACTTACATCCACATTCAGGGTAGAAACAAAGTCATCTATCAATAAAAGAACACTTCCACCGGCGCCACCACCACCGGCTCCTTCAGAGTCTGACATTGCTGTAACTGCCAAACCCTTTGCTGAGATAGTATTGCTATTACCGGTAATTAATGGCGAACGAATGATTACTATGCCGCCACCATCTGCGCCACTGGTTACAGAAAGAAAATTATCCTGATGACCACCACCACCTCCACCACCCAAAAACATTCGGTTCACTGAATAATCCAGCCCGCTGCCACCAAAGGCCCAAATTTCATCATAAGGAAAGCAGCCTGTCCATTCAAATGCACTTCTTCCTCCTAAGCCGTAGTTACCTCCACCAGCTCCGCCATGCTGGCCTGTATTACTGCCTCCTCCGCCGTTGGCTGACTTGCCCCTGCCACCTGCATCGTCGGTATCCGGCACCGCTATACCTTCACCTTTTCCGCCGGAAGCACACTCGCCAAAATCAGGACCGCTGAAATCGGTGCCATAGCCGTCATCGCCACAGAAAAAAAATCCATTGCACAAACTACCACCTCTAAAGCCCTTGCCATCCACATTGATATCATCGAGCAGGGTAACAGATGTGGTAGCTTCGAAAACAACTACCCCACCTGTAGCTCCATTCCATGCAGGAGCTGTAAGTTCTCCGGTAACTGTCACGGCATCATACACCGGTACCCGCACCAGTTGCGAGGCAGCACCGGCATCGAACGTACCGCAGTAGTCATCAAGGGTAAAAACCGATCCGACAATTGCAAGAATATTACTGAATTGATAGGAGCCGGCACCACCATAATCGATTATATCGCCAAATGCATCTGTCTCTGAAAGATTAATGGTAGCCCCTTGCATTTGTATGAGCAGCACGCGATCACCAACTGCAAAACCAGCCGGGTCAGTTACCGTTACCACACTACCACTGATATCTACAATTGGTGTATAAATATTAATGATTCCTGAAATGCTCTGCGCCTGTAAATTGCCGGAAAGCAAAACTGTTAGAAAAGTAATGGTAATAATTCGGGTTGGTTGCATGGTTACCTAAAAATACAAATAACCAACTTAAACACGCTTTGGAATCTGTCAATTAAATGTAAATTGACGCGGCACCAATAGCTGTAGATAGCTGTTAATAGCTTCAGCAGTAGCCATTGGCTCCTCCAGCATTCCCATATGTCCGCTGGATAGTAGCACTTTCACCATACAGATGGCAGGTAAAGCTGCCTGACCTGCAATTATATCGACGGGCATAATCAAATCATCGGCACCGGCAATAATCATGACAGGAATTTTCAGTTGACGCAATACATCCGAATGATCTTTACGCTGTAACATGGCTGTATGCCCGGCAATAAGTCCTGCAGCAGACTGTCCTTCCAGTGAAGCGATATCAGCACGCACAATCATGCGATCGGTTTTGGCAGAAAACAGCCCCGGTATAAACTGACGAATATAGAATTCGGCACCCTTTTCTTCAATGACCCTGATGGCCTTTTCTCTGGTTACTTTTGTTGCCTGACTGTCTGCATAAACATGCGAATGCACGAGTCCAAGGCCATTGAGCCGGTCGGGGGCAGCAGCTGCCATAGCTATGGCAATATACCCACCCATACTATGGCCTATCACTACAGCATTGTCTACTCCTTCGGCATCCATCATGGCAAGCATGTCGGCAGCATATTCTTCTATGGTTATCTGCTCTCGTGCAGGAGATCGGCCAAATCCCGGTAAATCGGGAATTAACAATTGCAACTCGTCCGGTAACTGCATCAGGATTGGATCCCAGATATGGCTGTACTCACAAAACCCGTGCAACAGCACTACGCATTGGCCATTGCCGATAGATCTGTAATACATTTCTCCTTGCTCTGAGTGCAGGTATTTATCCATTTTCTCCTCCGGAATGCAAGATATAAAACCTTATTTTTGAACAAGCTATTGAATTGGGTTATGTATAAAATTTTACTTTTTTACTGCATTTGTCTGCTATCGTCGATGGTGATAGCCCAGCAAATATCCAATAATAGCAATGCTTTCGGTCCGGTAACCATAGCAGCAGCTGATTCTTTTAATGAGCCTGTAATTCAGGCTATCCCGGATATTGATACTGCAAATCAAGTGATGACAGACAAGTTAAAAGCACCGGATACATTTCCGCGTCTGCCATCCCTATTTTTCAATGCTTATTTAACGACGGGCCTTAGAAGTAATTTAGAATTTGCACTGAGCTATCAGCTTTCACTGGGCTATCAGCACAATCGCTGGGTGGGAGTAGGTGCTTACTATACAACTTTAGTCTGGATTGATTATACAGTGGAAGCCTTTAGATCTTTGGGAATCAGTTACCGTATGGTTCCAAATAAACACTTAATTACTGCATTTAAAATAGGCTTAATTACTAATTATTATACTGACAATGACTGGTACTGTGAAAATGAGTTTATTTCAGGATTTGACGTTTATTTTGGTCCTGAAATAGGATGGCGCTTTGGTAAATCATTCACAATAGGCATTGGCTACTACAACAGCCCTGCCATCAGCCTGAAGATTGGTAAATACTACGAGTTGCCGGATGGAGAGATCCTCTGCATAAACCCTATTGTCAAAAATATAATGATACACAGTTTTCTGGTGAATATTGGGCTTAATTTTGATATATTTATAAATAATATATAATCAGTCAAAGTGGCTCAGTCAATAAATTTGCTACTTTAAATTTAAAATATTTTACATATAAAATTATTGTTAAATATGTTTAGAATTTTAATTATTTGCTGCACATTGCTGATAGGAAAGGCTTTAGTGGCACAGGAAACCTTCCCTGTAAACGGTGTGCAGGATACCCGCAATACAACGTATGCCTTTGTGCATGCCACTATTCACACCAGTCCGGGAAATGTGCTGGAAGACGCCACCCTCATTATCCGGAATGATGTTATTCTGGCAGTAGGCAGGCAGGCAGCCATACCCGCTGATGCAGTGTTGCGCGATTTGAATGGTTTACACATCTATCCTGCATTTATTGAGCTATCGAGCAATTACGGCATTCCTGAAAAGCCCCGGATGAAGGGCGGCAGCGGCCCGCAGTACGAAACCATGGACACACGTGCAGCCAACTGGAACCAGGCAGTCACACCTGAATACAATGCTTTTGATGATTTCTCCACTGACACAGCTATGGCACGTCAGCTGAGAAGTATAGGATTTGGTGCGGTGCTCGCGCATCGAACAGATGGTATCGTAAGAGGCACGAGTGCCCTGGTGCAGTTAACCGCGGGACCGCCGCATGAGGCTATGCTGATGGCTGCTGCCGGCAAGCATTTTTCCTTTTCCAAAGGTTCTTCCGGTCAAAGCTATCCCAGCTCCCAAATGGGTGTCATTGCCCTGTTGCGCCAAACCTTTTATGACGGAGCCTGGTATGCCGCCGGCGGCAGAGATGTCAACTTCGACCTTTCCCTGCAGGCGATGAATCAGCACCCCCAATTGCCGTTATTCATGCATGTGGATAGCAAACTGGAAGTGCTGCGCGCCGCGCGCTTAGGTGCAGAGTTCAATCAAACTTTTATTGTAGAAAACGACGGTGATGCCTACCAAAGACTCGATGAAATAAAAGCATCGGGAAGCAAGCTTATACTGCCTCTGAATTTTCCGGATGTACCGGATGTAGCTGATGCCTGGGATGCAGCTGTCTTGCCGTTGAGCACACTTAAACACTGGGAAATGGCCCCTGCCAACCCTGCCATGGTCGCAGCTGCCGGCATACCTTTCGCCATCACTTCCAATCGACTCACAAAAAAGAAAGACTTCCTGGACCAGCTTCGGAAGGCGGTAGCTTATGGATTAAGTCAGGACGCTGCACTGGCATCCCTGACTACAGTTCCTGCTGCCATAGTCGGAGCAACATCCATGCTGGGCACGCTTGAAAAAGGCAAAAAGGCCAACTTCTTCATCAGCTCAGATAACATCTTTCTGCAAGGAGCCGATATTTATGAAAGCTGGGTAAACGGCCAGCCCATGCAGGTGCAGCCTTATCTGGTGAACGATCCGCGGGGCGCATACAGCCTGCACATGAGCGATACCGTATATGGTTTACTCATCAGCGGAGAACCCGGCAAGCCTACCTTCTCCATTGTGCGGGAACCCGATACTATTAAGGCAACCGGAAATATCAACTATGATAATGTGAGCATATCCTTTACCCTGCAAGATAACCTGTACCGCCTGAGTGGTATTCTGCAGGGCTCCGGATTTGTCGGCACCGGTACCAAAGGCACACAACGTATCACCTGGAATGCCGAAAAAGTAAATGTATACGCTGCCAAAGCAGAGACACCATCTGCCGATACGTTGTTGCTGGGAAGCTTAATCTATCCATTTACCGCTTATGGTCAAAAAACCTTGCCGGAGGCGAAGGACTACCTTATAACCAATGCTACAGTATGGACGAATGAAGCGGATGGTATTCTGGAAGGTTACGACGTACTGGTAAAGAATGGTAAAATTGCGCAGGTAGGAAAAGGACTGAAGGCAGATGGAGCCACGGTAATAGATGGCACAGGAAAACATCTAACGGCAGGTATTATCGATGAGCATTCGCATATCGCCATCAATAAAGGTGTAAACGAAGGCACGCAGGCTATTACTTCAGAGGTGAGAATTGGCGATGTGGTGGACAGTGAGGACGTCAACATCTACCGTCAACTTGCCGGAGGCGTTACCACTTCCCACCTGCTACATGGCTCAGCTAATCCCATTGGCGGACAAACTGCTTTGATCAAGTTGCGCTGGGGTATGGCGCCTGAGGCTATGAAATTTGAAAACGCCGATGGCTTTATCAAGTTTGCATTGGGTGAAAATGTCAAACAATCGAATTGGGGTGATGAGAACCGCATCCGCTATCCGCAAACACGCATGGGCGTGGAACAGATTATGGAAGACGGCTTCGTGCGTGCCACTGCCTACAAGGCCGCATTAGCGCGTAAGGACACGCTGGTGCGCCGCGACCTGGAGCTGGATGCCCTGGTAGAAATCATGGAGGCTAAGCGCTTCATTACCTGTCATAGTTATGTGCAGAGTGAAATCAACATGCTGATGAAGCTGGCGGAAAGACATGGATTCACCGTCAATACCTTTACCCATATACTCGAAGGTTACAAAGTCGCTGATAAAATGGCACAACATGGGGCAGGTGCTTCTACCTTCTCCGACTGGTGGGCCTATAAGTATGAAGTGATAGAGGCCATTCCGTTTAATGCAGCCCTGTTAACGCAGATGGGCGTGGTAACCGCCATCAATAGCGATGATGCAGAGATGGCCCGGCGCCTGAATCAGGAAGCAGCAAAAGCTGTGAAGTACGGCAATCTAAGCGAAGAGGAAGCCTGGAAACTGGTAACGATTAATCCTGCCAGACTCCTTCATATTGATGATCGCGTAGGCAGTATCAAAAAAGGAAAAGATGCCGACCTGGTACTCTGGAGCGACCGACCACTCAGTATTTATGCCCGGGCAGAAATGACTTTTGTAGACGGGATGTTGCTCTACGACCTTGAAGCAGACCAGCAGTTGCAGCGGGAAATTGCAGAAGAGAAAGCCCGGTTGACAGCCGCTATTATAGAAGCCAAAAAGAAAGGCGCAAAGGTTGCCCCGGTAGTTATCCGGGAAGAACCCGAGTACGAATGTGAAACCGTTTTTGATTTTGTAGGCGAATAAAAAATTCAGACAATGAGATATATTATATTCATACTATTTACATCTTTTACCCTGCTGACAAATGCTCAAAACCGGCAGCAAAGCCAGGAGCAACGCACAGTAGTTACCAATGCTGTTATTCATACCGGCAATGGAACAGTCATTGAAAACGGAATTATGGCGTTTGACAATGGCAAACTGACCTTGGTAGCCGATGCCACAGTGGTCCGTTTCAATATCGAAGGTTATACTGTTATTGATGCGGCAGGCAAGCATGTGTATCCCGGTTTGATTGCCCTGAACACGCAATTGGGACTGAAAGAAATTGAACAGGTGCGCGCCACCAGCGATGTGTATGAAGTAGGTTATATGAATCCGAATGTACGTTCTATCATTGCCTACAACACCGACTCCAGGGTTATACCTACAGTAAGGGAGAATGGCATTCTCATGGCGCAGATTGTACCCGGCGGGGGAACCATCCACGGCAGCTCTTCTGTGGTAACACTCGATGCCTGGAACTGGGAAGATGCCGTCATAGCAATGGACAATGCCATACATATGTCTTGGCCTTCTTCCTATCGCTACAGCTGGGATGAAAATGGCTATCAACTGAAGGCGAATGAGAACTATGGTAAACAAGTAAATGCAGTACGTTCCTTTTTCGAAGAAGCGAGGGCCTACCAGCAACGCGACAATACCTATGCGCCCAACCTGAAGCTGGCTGCTATGCGGGGACTCTTTACAAGAGAGCAGAAACTATTCATCGAAGCTGAAACCGCAAGGGAAATGATGCAGGCTATTGTATTTGCAGAGTCCATGGATATTCAGATGGTCATTGTAGGTGGTGCAGAAGCCCACCTGATCAAAGAAGAGCTGGCAGCCAGAAGTATTCCGGTGGTATTGACAGGCACGCACCGACTACCTTATCGCACAGATGACCCGGTTACCCTCCCCTATCAGTTGCCTTCCATTTTGCAGGAAGCAGGAGTGCTTTGCGCCATTTCTGTAAGCAATGATGGAAGCGCTTACTGGAACATGCGCAATCTACCCTTTCAGGCCGGTACTGCTGCAGCCAACGGTTTGTCGCCGGAAGATGCACTGAGCATGGTGACGCGCAATGCCGCCATTATTGCAGGCATTGACAGCACCACAGGTTTTCTGGATGAAGGGATGGCCGCTACCTTTCTGATTGCCGAACGCGATTTATTCGACATGGCAGGAAGCAATATTGTTACCGCCTACTTCAACGGTGTGGAGGTTACCTCCGATAACTGGCAGGAAGATCTGTACCACCGGTTCAGAGGCAAGTACGGACTGGAAGAATAACCAACCCCAAGATGGGTGCAATAAAAAAGCCGGAATGATGTATTCCGGCTTTTCTTATGTGCTGTTCGCTTTATTATTTCTCTACTTTCTGGGTAGTGATATAAGTAAGTTTCAAGGCATTGGACTTACGCAATTCAATCTTTACATCCGTGATGATACCCACGTTTACGTCTTTGTCCACCTTCAGGGCGATGATGATTTTTGATCTGTTTTCATCGGGCATTTTCGCTTTTTCAGCGTCGATAAATTCAGCAATATCTTCTACATCGGCCAGCTGATCGTTGAGTTGCAGGCGGGGAGCTGTTCCCAACTCCTTTTGCAGGCGTTCTCCGGGAGCTCCAATATAAATGTAACTCAGTAGGTCCTTTTTCTCCAGCTTCTCCATCTCTGTTGCCTTGGGCAGATCCTGCTTCACCTTGATATCGGTTTCACGCATTCTGGTGGCAACCATAAAGAAGAACAGCAGGATAAAGATGATATCCGGCAAAGAAGATGTATTTATTGCCGGAGCCTCGCGCGGTTTTTTTACAAACTTTGACATAGTTTCATTTTTAACCTCCGGCTGCGCCAAAGTCTGTTGGCTCAGCCTCGGATATCCTGATCGGATACATATCTTTTATTTCATTAATCTGCGTCGTATCAATCAGATCGCCGAATGGCTTTCCAAACTTCCTGGTAGAGGCTTCATCCCTCAGGTCATTGTAGGAAGCACGAAGTTCGTTGTAGACATTGATGTACATGTCGTACGAAGTACCTCTGTCACCCTTGAAAGAGACAATAGCTTCCTGGGGACTGTCGGAGAAAGACGGATCGGCACCGTTGTTATTGATAAAACGCTTGGTGATGGCGCGCAACTCTCTCACCTCTGTCACTTCTTCTTCCACCTGTAATTGATCGCGGGAATTCACATTCACGGTCAATGTATTCCGGTCATTCGATTCCACCGGAGGAGGAGGCGTATCCGTGTACGGAGGTAAGGTTACTGTGATACCTTCATCAATCGCAATTTCTGTTGTAACCAGGAAGAAGATCAGCAACAGGAATGCGATATCCGCCATGGAACTGGCGTTGATTTCCGGTGATTTTTTTCCACTCTTAGCCATAGCCGGATTATTTGATAGCGTTATAGATAGAGGTTCCTATCATAGCAGCAACGGCCATAATAATCAAGGTTGCCATGGTATAAATCCCTGCCGAAACAGTTTTTACCGCACCCGCTGACATGGAGATATTGGTAGGATTTACGTCAGAAGCAATGGCGTAGCTGATAAAATAGGTCGCTATAATAACGCCCAGTCCGATCAACAATTTTATCGAACCGCGTAAGTTTTGAAATATACCCACCAGCAAAGAAGCCACGAACAACCCCACAGCGATGAGCGCGAGGATAATGGCTGCCGGAAGGGCTATATTAACTAGGAAATTTTCCATGTTTTGGTCGTTTTGAAGATTAAACGATCTTGTTCTTCACCAGAATATCAATGAAGGAAATGGAGTTGTCTTCCATTTTATTCACGATGCTTTCCACTTTAGTTACGATGAAGTTGTAGAAGATCTGCAAAATGATGGCTACAATCAAACCAAATACGGTAGTCAAAAGGGCTACTTTGATACCACTCGCAACGATGGTGGCAGAAATAGCTCCCGCGTTGGCGATATCATCGAAGGCCTGCACCATACCGATTACCGTTCCGAGGAACCCGAGCATCGGTGCCAGTGCGATGAACAAAGAAATCCAACTCAGTCCTTTTTCCAGCTGGCCCATTTGTACAGAACCATAGGAAGCAACTGATTTCTCAACGATATCAATTCCTTCTTCGGTGCGGGTTAAACCCTGGTACATAATGGAGGCAACAGGACCGCGGGTAGCTTTGCATATTTGCTTGGCTTTTTCAACGTCCTTGTTTCCGATGGCAGACTCTACACCGGTCAGTAATTTCTTGGTGTTTACATCTGCAAGACTCAGTGTGATGATTCTTTCAATACAGAAAGCCAAACCCAGGATCAGACAAAGCAAAGGCAGTGACATAAATACATAGTCACCTTCAATAAAGTACCTCTTAATAAGGGTTATTCCGCCCTCACCTTCAGCAACAACTTCTTCCGTACCTGCGGCATCCTGTGCCATTACAACATTTGAAGTCTGTACCATGAGGATGCCAAGTAAGGCAACAATGGCTATCAACTTTTTCATAAAGGTTTTTTTGTTGGTTATAAATGATTGAATTGGGCTACAAATAAAGCAATTTTAGTTCTCTGTAAAAAATCCAACAGGGAAAAATAAAGCTTATTTGATGAATGGTGACGTTTTAGTGGCATTCTTGAAGCCTTTGAAAAAGGTATTCTGTGCTGTCGGGGTTGCCAGTTGCAACCCAGCGAGGTCCCTTCAATAGCGATAGCAGGCTTCTACAACCGTTTTTGCCCATCGCATGGCAAGCGAATGACATAATTGCTTTCTACTGGGAGCCTAATCTTTAGCACAAATTTTTTTTACATCAATTTTTCACTGCACACCCTCTGAGGGAAGATTGGCCGGTATAAAACTGACCTATGTATAGAATCTGCTTGCAATTTCATTTCCCCCAACTGCTGAAGCGGGGTCGGTTGGGATTACTGCGTGATCCCCGAGTGAGGGGGCTTACTCCTGTTCACCTCCGCCTGCGGCTTAGGTTTTTCATTTC
>ERZ888423.2913-NODE-2913-length-11994-cov-6.678449_pt1 | contig 11994 bp, 9 predicted proteins | sample MGYA00520523_ERZ888423 | MGnify/ENA primary metagenome ERZ888423 (study PRJEB32303, sample SAMEA104408611) | aquatic metagenome | biome: Brackish water; feature: Pelagic; material: water | place: Baltic Sea | collected 2014-06-08T10:24:00 | depth 30,27 m ...
TGTAATTGCCGTTTTCTTCTTTACAAATACACTGTTATTTGTTTTCTCATACAAATACATCAGAAAACCAGGTGTAAAAGCATTTTACTACCCTCATAACAATAAGCTAGAGATGTTGTGGACAGTTGTCCCTGCTTGTGTTCTTGCAGTTATCATCATCTTAGGATTGAAAAGTTGGAATGAGGTTACAGATAACGCAAAAGACGAATCTATTCGTGTAGAATTATTTTCAAAGCAATTTGATTGGACAGCACGTTACGCTGGTGATGATAATAAGTTAGGACGTTTTGATTATAAATTGACCTTGGATAATAACGAACTTGCTTTGTTAACTGCAACAACTATTGATAGTGCAATTCACGCAATGGAATTTGGACCAATTGGAATTAAAACCTTAATTTCTAAGTTGAATGATCGTTCGATTATGTTGGTTCCAGAGGAAAAAGAGAAAATGGAAAACGACCTTTCTAGAAAGGAGCGCTTGATTCGTTTGTTATATCAAATGAGAGAACGTCATGATGGTAAGGTGGATGCTCAAGCTTGGGATGACATCATTCAAAAAGATACGTTGTTCCTGTGTGTGAACAAGGAATATGAGTTTAATTTCCGTGCTAAAGACGTTCTTCACTCTGCTTTCTTCCCGCATTTTAGAGCGCAGATGAATACGGTGCCTGGATTGACAACTCGTTTTAAATTTACCCCTGACGTGACTTCAGCAGAAATGCGTAAGCGTAAGAACAATGATAAGTTCAACTACGTTTTAATGTGTAACAAGATTTGTGGAGGTGCTCATTACAAAATGAAAATGATGGTGGTTGTTTTATCCGAGTCAGAATACAAAGCATGGATGACAAATAAGAAAAAACAAACATTTAAGGATGCTTATTTCGCAACGGCTGCTCCTGCGGCTCCAGCTGAAGCAGCGCCCATGGCAGGAGATACTTTATCTGTTGCAAAGAAATAATCAATCTATTAGTAAATAACTAAATTCGAATAAAATGGCGGCAGTAGCGCACGAAGCACACGGACATCACGACGCACATGGACACCATGACCACGATCACGGTCACCATGAAGAAAGTTTTGTTTCAAAGTATATCTTCAGCCAAGATCACAAAATGATTGGTAAGCAGTTTTTAATGACTGCTGTATTCATGGGGTTAGTGGCAATGCTTTTATCTATCTTGTTTAGAATTCAATTGGCATGGCCAGGTGAAAGTTCTAGCTTTTTGTCTTTCTTCCTTGGTGAAGAATGGGCACCAGGAGGAGTATTGAAGGAAGATATGTATTTAGGTTTGGTTACCATTCACGGTACTATCATGGTATTCTTCCTTTTAACAGGAGGATTGTCAGGTACATTCTCGAACCTACTTATTCCGTTGCAACTTGGAGCACGTGATATGGCTTCAGGTTTCTTGAACATGCTTTCTTATTGGTTCTTTTTGCTTTCTTCTTTACTCATGTTATTATCATTATTTGTGCATCAAGGTTCTATTTTTGGAATTCAAATCGGTGATGTATCAAGCAGTGGCCCAGCAATGGCAGGCTGGACGGTTTATCCTCCTTTATCAGCTTTGCCACAGGCTGTCAGTGGATCAGGAACGGGTATGACTATGTGGTTGTTCTCAATGGCTATTTTCATTGCATCTTCATTAATTGGTTCATTAAATTACATCGTAACAGTTTTAAACTTACGTACGAAAGGAATGAAAATGACCCGTATGCCATTAACAATTTGGGCATTCTTCGTAACAGCTATTTTAGGTGTATTATCTTTCCCAGTTTTATTATCAGCAGCATTATTGTTGATAATGGATAGATTGGCAGGAACAAGTTTCTACCTTTCTGATATTATTGTTGGCGGTGAGATGCTAACGAACCACGGTGGTTCTCCTATCTTATTCCAACATTTATTTTGGTTCCTTGGTCACCCGGAGGTATATATCGTATTATTGCCTGCGTTGGGTCTATCTTCTGAAATCATCTCTACCAACTCACGTAAGCCTATCTTTGGATACCGTGCGATGATTGGTTCAATCTTAGCAATTGGTTTCTTATCGTTCATCGTTTGGGGTCACCACATGTTCGTGACTGGGATGAATCCATTCTTAGGAAGTGTCTTTGTATTTACAACCTTATTGATTGCTATTCCTTCAGCAGTAAAAGTATTTAATTACATCACAACAATTTGGAAAGGGTCTTTAGTTTTAACTCCAGCCATGTTGTTTGCACTTGGTTTAGTTTCAACGTTCATCACTGGTGGTGTAACCGGAATTATACTTGCCGATTCAGCGTTAGATATCGCAATTCATGATACCTATTTTGTTGTCGCTCACTTCCATATTGTAATGGGTATGTCTGCTGTATTTGGAATGTTTGGTGGAGTTTACCACTGGTTCCCTAAAATGTACGGTAAGATGATGAACCTTCGTTTAGGATATGCTCATTTCTGGATTACTATCGTTGGAGCGTATGGGGTATTCTTCCCAATGCACTTCGTTGGTTTAGCAGGAGCGCCTCGTCGTTACTATGACTATTCAGTTTATGGTGAGTTTGATGTTGATTCATTAAACATGATGATGGACTTGAATCAAATTATTACGGTCTTTGCAATTATTGCGGCCTTAGGTCAATTGTTATTCTTATTTAATTTCTTCTATAGTATATACCGTGGACCTAAAGCTCCTCAAAATCCTTGGAATGGAAATACATTAGAGTGGACAACTCCAGTAGAACATATGCATGGTAACTGGCCAGGTGAATTGCCAACAGTACACAGATGGCCTTATGATTATTCTAAGCCAGGATCTGATGTTGACTTCATTCCTCAAACAGTTCCTTTAGCTGAAGGAGAAGAAGAACATTAAGAAATACTAAAATAATTGAAAGCCTTCTGTCAAGTGATAGAAGGCTTTTGTATTTTTGTCTAAATTGCAACAAGTGGAAGAGGAAGAATCATTCGATTATCGTGAAGAGGCAGCATCTAATGTTGACCAAGAATATGATAAGGTTTTGCGTCCCAAATATCTCAATGATTTTATGGGACAACCGGCTGTTGTTGACAATTTGGAAATCTTTATTCAAGCAGCAAAATTAAGAGGTGAATCCTTAGATCATGTTTTGTTACACGGTCCTCCAGGGCTCGGTAAAACGACGCTTGCTAATATTATTGCGAATGAACTAGGCGTTGGATTTAAAGTCACTAGCGGACCTGTTTTGGATAAACCAGGTGATTTGGCTGGCTTACTTACCAATCTTGGAGAAGGAGATGTGCTTTTTATTGATGAAATACATCGTTTGAGTCCTGTTGTAGAAGAGTATTTATATTCTGCGATGGAAGACTATACAATTGATATTTTGATTGATAGTGGTCCAAATGCTCGAAGTATCCAAATTAGTTTAAATCCATTTACCTTGATCGGTGCAACAACGCGTTCTGGCTTATTGACTTCGCCTTTAAGAGCTCGTTTTGGAATTAACTCTCGATTAGAATATTATAATTCTCAGGTACTAACTACGATTGTTGAACGATCATCAAGCTTATTGAATATTGCTATTGACGAAGAAGCGGCATTTAAAATTGCAGGAAGAAGCAGAGGAACGCCCCGAATCGCGAATGCGCTTTTAAGAAGAGTAAGAGATTTTGCACAAATTAAAGGTAAAGGAATCATTGATTCGGAAATTACGGAATTTGCGCTTAAAGCATTAAATGTGGATGAGTTTGGATTGGACGAAATGGATATCCGAATTCTGAAAGTATTAATTGATAAATTCAATGGTGGACCTGTTGGTTTGTCAACAATTGCAACCGCTATCGGTGAAAATGCAGGCACCTTAGAAGAAGTGTACGAACCCTTTTTAATTCAAGAAGGATTTTTAATGCGGACAACACGTGGCCGAAAAGCAACTGAAAGAGCTTACCGTCATTTAGGCCGTGATCTTGGTTTTACCCAAGGTGGATTGTTTTAGGCAATGTCTCAATTAGCAAAAAATACTGCTCTAATCAAACAGAAAGCCCAGGAATTGGGTTTTTTTTATTGTGGCATATCGAAAGCTGAATTTTTAGAAGAAGAGGCCCCTCGATTAGAAGCTTGGCTGAATCAGCAACGGCATGGAAAAATGTCGTACATGGAAAACCACTTCGATAAACGCTTAGACCCTCGTTTATTAGTAGATGGTGCAAAATCGGTTATATCTCTGCTCTTGAATTACTATACTGAGGAAAAACAATCAGATGCAACTGCACCAAAAATTTCTAAATATGCTTACGGAGAGGATTACCATGTTGTAATCAAAGAAAAATTGCGACAATTAATGCAATTCATCGAAACCGAAATTGGTGAAGTATCAGGCCGTGTGTTCGTTGATTCTGCTCCAGTGATGGATAAAGCTTGGGCTAAGAAAAGTGGTCTAGGTTGGATTGGTAAAAATAGCAACCTCATTCACCCAAAAAGTGGATCCTTTTTCTTCATCGCTGAACTGATAATTGATCTCGAACTTGAAGCAGATGGCCCAATAAAAGATTATTGTGGAACCTGCACAAAATGTATTGATGCTTGTCCAACTGACGCGATAATCGAACCTTATGTGGTAGATGGTTCTAAATGTATTTCTTATTTGACAATCGAATTGAAGGATGCACTATTGCCTGCAGAATTCAAAGGTAAAATGGATAATTGGGCTTTTGGTTGTGATATTTGTCAAGATGTTTGTCCGTGGAATCGATTTTCATTGCTGCATAATGAACCTAGATTTAATCCGTCTCAAAATTTATTACAGCTTTCAAAAAGTGATTGGCAAGACTTAAGTGAAGAAGTATTCAGTGAGTTATTTAAACTTAGCGCAATTAAACGGACAAAGTTCGATGGATTAAAAAGGAATATAGCCTTTCTATCGAAGTAAGAAATTTAACACATTCTTTTTATCATTCATGAAGAGTTTTTATAAATTGCACTATAAAAACCTATCAAATGCTGCCAAAACAAGATATAGAAACACCCGTTTCATTGAGTATGAATCCATATTCCGGTCCTTGGACGAAGACTGAAGCTGCACATTTATTAAAAAGAACATTGTTTGGACCAACCAACCAACAGATACTTGATGCAGTGAGCAATGGAATGAATGCTACAGTAAGTGTACTTCTACAAACTCCAGTAATTGATCAACCGTTGGCGTATGATCCTGCTGAAACCATCGTGCCAATGGGTTCAACATGGGTTACAGCGGTGTATCCAGCTAATGCAACACAAGCGCAATTGGTTGAAAATGCACGCATCAAATCGTTAGGTGCTTGGATGCTCAAGAGATTGAATACAGAACAAACAACGATATCGGAGAAAATTTGTCTTTTCTGGCACAACCATTTTGGGGCAACGGCAGGTAACGATTCAAGAGGAACCTATAATTACTTGATGACAATTCGTCAAGATTCCTTGGGGAATGTTAAGCAATTAGTAAAAGACATTACGATTGACCCTAATATGCTTTTGTTCTTGAACGGTGGAACAAATAATGTATTCAGTCCAAATGAAAATTATGCACGTGAATTGTTGGAATTGTTCACCATTGGTAAAGGCCCGCAGATTGGTCCTGGAGATTATTCTAATTATACGGAAGATGATGTTGCCGCTGGAGCAAAGATTTTAACTGGATATTATATTGATGGATTACGAAGTGCAACCTTGCCTTCACCAGTGCCCGTTTACAATGCAATTCTTCACGATGCAACTACAAAACAGTTGTCATATCACTTTGGAAATGCTACTGTTGCGAACAATAATGCCAATGAATATTCAGATTATATCGATATCATTTTTCAACAGAATGAGGTCGCGAATTATATCTGTAAAAAGCTGTATCGTTATTTCGTAAATTATGATTTAACTGCAGATGTGGAGACGAATGTAATTCCGGTGATGGCTCAAACGATGATTACCAACAACTACGATGTTTTACCTGTGTTGGATGAGTTATTCAAAAGTGAACATTTCTATGACGTTAGTTTGAGAGGTTCGATTATCAGAGGTCCACTCGAGATGTTAATGGGTATGATGAATCCAACGGAGTCGGTGCCCAATTATACACTTACAATTAATTCAGATTTATACTTGACAATTTATGCGTTGGCAGAAGGTATGGGTCAAGCTTATGCAGCTCCGCCAAGTGTAGCAGGTTGGCCAGTTTACTATCAATCGCCTGCATTCACACAATTGTGGATTAATTCGACGACAATTAAATCTCGATTTGATTATTCAGCGGCATTTACAATTTTAACAGGTATTCCTGCAGGTTCAAATTTCTTTAAAGTGAATGCTTTGGGATTTGTTGATGGTTTGAGTATTCCTTCCGATGCCATTCAAGTGATTGATGACATTTGTGATGTATTTTTTCCAAAATCAATTGATGCCGCTCAAAAACTTGTGCTAAAAGCGATATTGACGAATGGCTTACCAGATTTTGAATGGACGCTTCAGTACAATGATTATTTAGGTAATCCAGGAAATACAACCTTTTCTGATCCTGTAAAAATTCGTATTCAGTTGGTGTTAAATCGAGTATTTAAAATGCCTGAATTTCAGACAATTTAAATTCGTCAAAAAAGGAAATTATGAAAAGAAGAAGTTTCGTAAAAAACGTTTCATTGGCATCGGTTGCAGCACCAATAGCAATGAAAGGACTAAATTTTCAGGCAATAAGTAAAAAGTTGTTTGAACCCTCTAAAATGGCAGAGGATAGAGTCCTTGTGATTATAAGAATGAACGGTGGTAATGATGGTTTAAATACAGTTATTCCAATTGACCAATATGATAATTTAGTCATTCAACGATCAAATGTCATTGTCCCTGAATCATCTATTTTAACTATAACTCCAGAGGTAGGTTTACATCCGGTTTTAACGGGTATGAAGAATCTGTTTGACAATGGAAAACTATCAATCATTCAGAATGTTGGTTATCCAGAACAAAATAGATCTCACTTTCGATCAATGGATATTTGGACATCAGGCTCCATGGATGTGAATGAAACACGCGGTTGGTTGGGCCGTCATTTCGACAATGAATACCCTAATTATCCATCGGCATATCCGAATGCAACTTATCCAGATCCTTTTGCAATAAGTATGGGTAATGAATTATCTGCAACTTGTCAAGGTCTCATGGCGAATTTTTCTCATGCCGTTAATGATCCAACCGTAAATTATAATTTGACAGGTTCAGCTGTGAATGATGGAACTTATTTTGGTTCCCACATGGAACATATTTCAACGATTATTAATCAAACCAATCTCTATGGGGATCAAATAAATACTGCAGCTGCAGCTGGTAATACCTTATCAACTTTATATGATGCAGCTAATCCAGTTGCGGTGTATTTACGATATGTTGCTCAAATGATTTCAGGTGGATTGAAAACGAAAGTGTATATTCTGAATGTGAATGGTTTTGATACGCATGATGGACAAGTATTAGCGACAGATTCAACTGCCGGTGCGCATGCAAATTTGATTAAAATGATTTCCGATGCAGTTAATGCATTTCAAGATGATTTGAATTTATTGGGATTAGAACAACAAGTTGCTGGGATGACATTCTCAGAATTTGGTCGTCAAATTGCATCAAATGCTAGTCTTGGAACTGACCACGGAGATGCAGCACCAATGTTCTTATTTGGTTCTTGTATTAATAGCGGTATAATTGGTCCAAACCCAACGATTCCTAATGCGATAGACAATCAGGCCGGATTGCCAATGCAAATCGATTTTAGAGATGTCTATGCTTCTATTTTGAAGGATTGGTTTGAAGTAGATCCAATGGATATTCAGCCTTTATTTGAACAAACGATTAATTATATCAACGTATTAGGCGCATGCAATCTTGGAATCACAGAAAACGAAAAAGATGATGACGGTATTTTGATTTATCCAAATCCGGCAACAAGTAACTCGACATTAAAAATCGAAACATTGAACGAACGTGTGAAAATTGAGGTCTTTGATTTAAATGGTCGATCTGTTCTTCTAATTTGTGATAAACAATTAAATCAAGGAACACATCATATTCCTTGTGAAACAATTGAGTTGAAAGCTGGTGAATACATTGTGAAAGTATTCAAGTCTTCTGGGATACAATCAACAAAGCTTTCGAAAATTAGATAAACGAAAATTTAGGAATAAAAAAAGGGAGCATTTGCTCCCTTTTGCATGTTGTATAGATTAATTACATTCCCATACTTCCCATAGATTGTAATTCTTCCATTGTCATTTCTTTATAACCTTCTGGAATAGTCATATCAAATAAAGTAGCTGATTTCTTTTTATCAAGCGTTTTATCGATTTTAGAAACCGTCATTGACATTTTCATTGGACCGTTATTTAATTCAAATTGCATTGGAAAACCAGGAACTTGATCGTTTAAATAAGACTGACCTTTTTTAGAAACATTAATGTCTTGTGTATACCAAAAAACAGATTCTAATCCTTCTTCAGAAGTTAGAATAGCTTTATTACAAGTATATCCTTCAATTACTTTCGTTTCATCAACCAAATCCACTGTAAAAGGATTTTCTTCCGTTGTTTTTTGCTCGTCAAGTTCAGTCAAGGTTGTTTTGATAGCATTTTGACCAATCATGCCGCTCATTAACATCAAAACATCTTTAGTTGATTCATTCGTAAGTGTAGTAATGTTCATCATGGAACCCATTTTCATTTCAGAACGCGTAGTTTTATCCTTGAAATAAACATCCATTGTAGAACCTTGCATCATTCCAACTACCATTTGCATATCTGGATTATCAGTAGTAATATCAATTTTGTAAGCAATGTGACCTTCTGTCATTTGCGCCATTGCTGCCAAAGAGGAAAGCAATAAAATAGTTGATAGAAATAAATTTTTCATTTGTGTTTGGTTAAAAGTATAATAGAAAGTTAAACATTTCATATTCAACAAAAACTTGAAAATGAGAAAAGGTGTCCTTTCGTTTTTAAAGCAATGTATTCAGGATGAATGGAATTAACCAAAAATCCAACGAACTAAATCATTTCCGTTTGCGTAAAGTATCAAACCAAGTAAGAAGATAAACCCTACATACTGTGCATATTCTAACACTTTCTGCGGTGCCTCTCTTCCAGTAATAATTTCATATAACAAGAACACTACATGTCCACCATCCAATGCCGGAATCGGTAAAATGTTCATAAATGCCAATATGATTGATATAAATGCTGTTGTTAACCAGAAAACTTGCCAATCCCAAACTGGAGGGAACATGTTTCCAATCGTACCAAAGCCACCAATTGACGATGCACCTTTCTTAGTGAAAAGAAATTTCAATTGTCCTACATAATCACCCAAAGTTGTAAAACCTCTATCGATACCTTTTCCGATACTTGCGCCAAAACCGTAGTATACTGTTTTGATTTTATCCTTATCTAAAATGATAGGTTCGCGCATATATCCTAATTGACCTGTTTTGCCAATTTTAGTTGTTAAAGCAAGTGTATCTTTTCCGCGAAGAACAGTCATATCAACCTTTTTACCTTTATAAAGAAATTTCGCTTTATCAATATCGTCGTAATTGGCTACCTGAATTTTGTTTATCGAAAGGATTTCATCGCCTTCTTTGAAACCGGCTTTAGTCAAAACAGTATCTTCTTTTGGGATTTTTGCGATTGTTCTGTCTCCACCTCTTAATCCAACAGCTGGAAATGCGCCACTTTCAAATAATTCATAGTCAATGTTTTCTGGAAGTGTTACAACTTCATTCGATCCATCTGCATGGACTACGTCAAACTTACGCGCTCCTCGCAACAGTAAACCATTGTTTATTTCACTGATGTGGCTAACTTCTTCACCCTCTACTTTTAAAATATTATCACCTGATTGAAGACCGTATTTATTCAAATAAGGATGGATGGATAAACCACTTGTCAACTCTTTCGTGTAAATTTTTTCTTCACCATAGGCAAACATCACGAAGATATAAATGACAATTCCTAAAACGAGATTTACAGTCACACCGCCAATCATGATAATTAAACGTTGCCAAGCTGGTTTAGATCTGAATTCCCACGGTTGAGCGGGTTGAGATAATTGTTCTTTATCCATTGATTCATCCACCATTCCTGCTATTTTAACATAGCCTCCAAGCGGCAACCAACCAATTCCCCATTCTGTATCACCTACTTTCTTTTTGAACAGTGAAAACCATGGATTAAAGAATAAGTAAAATTTTTCTACACGTGTTTTAAAGATGCGTGCAGGGATAAAATGACCGAATTCGTGCAATACAACAAGAATAGAAAGGGAAAGTATAAGTTGAGATGCTTTTATAAAAATGTCCATATAGTATTATTTCAAAGTCAAAGATAGTTTTTTCAAGTGGTTATTTCATCTTCAGAATAGTACCCATTTCGCGTGAAATATTCCAACATTGATTCTTTTAACAAATATTGTTGTTCTTGGTGACTCAAAGGTGGTAATTCTTTATTCAGTTTGAAATGTGGCCAGTTCTCCTTATCACGCCCCTCAAACTCATAATAACCGTATGGTTCTAGCAAGGTGCAAATCGCAATGTGAAATAAATCAGTTTTTTGACTTTTTGTAAATTCTGATTGACCAGTTTCTAATTCATTCACACCAATTAAAAATAGAATTGCTTGCACATCCATTCCTTCACCAAAGTTCGATTCTAAATGCGACTTTAGTTTTTGATAGCGTATTTCAATTTCATAATCCATGGATGCAAAATTAATAAATTAAATGTGCCGTTACTTTTTATTCATCTGCATGAACAAGTTCATTGCTCTGTGCGTTTTTAGTATATTCGTAAAATGAATCATTCGTGCAAATACCGGTTTAACTAGAATATTCATTATTAGCATGTTTTAAAGAGTAATTAAAAAGTAAATACATATCAAAATGAAAAGAGGAATTTTATTTTTAGCATTAGTAGGGTTAATATTAACAACACAATCGTGTGGAGGAGAAACTAAAACAGAAACCACCGACGAGGCTGAAAAGTCATGTTTTTACTCCTACAATTCTGGTTCATCGGTTTTGGAATGGACTGCATTTAAATTTACTGAAAAAACACCCGTAAAAGGTACATTTAATGAAATTAAAATCGAAGGCATAGAATCGTCTGATGATCCAAAGAAATTAATTGAATCGTTGACTTTTACAATTGAAACTTCTTCTGTTGAAACTCAAAATGAAGAGCGTAATGGTAAAATTGTAAAGTTGTTTTTTGGAACAATTGGTACACCTCAAATAACTGGTAAGGTAAAGTCGCTTGGTGAAGATGGAAATGCAACTGTTGAAATTAAGATGAACAATTTGTCACAAGATGTGGTTGGAACTTATACCCTGACTGATGGCAAATTCGCATTCAATGCAACAATAGATGTTATGAAATGGAATGCAGGTGCAGGGATTAAAGAATTGAATACTGCTTGTAAAGATTTACACACGGGTGCTGATGGAGTTTCAAAACTTTGGTCGGAAGTTGCTTTGTCTTTCACTACTGAATTGTCGAGTGACTGTGAATAATATCGGTTAACAAGAACACGTTAAGAAGTTATAAGTCCGTTGCAGTTTGTGACGGACTTTTTCTTTTACCTTCGAACCATGAATTTTATAGATGTTCTGTTAATTGTACCGCTGATTTATGCAGGTTGGAAAGGATTTCAGCATGGATTGATAATCGAAGTTTTTACGCTTTTGGCATTATTTGTCGGTTTGTATGCTGGGATCAATTTTTCAGATTTTATAGCCGAAAAGCTAAAGACTACTTTTGATTGGAATTCTCCTTATTTACCGACAATCTCTTTTACGTTAATATTCTTAGCCGTAGGAGCAATGGTTTATTTCGCTGGAAAGACTATAGAACAAATGGTTAAAGTGGTGAATCTGACACCAATTAATAAGTTCTTCGGTGTGTTTTTCGGTGTGTTAAAAATGCTTTACATTTTAAGTGTTATTATCGTACTCATTG
>ERZ888423.2914-NODE-2914-length-11985-cov-7.191953_pt1 | contig 11985 bp, 9 predicted proteins | sample MGYA00520523_ERZ888423 | MGnify/ENA primary metagenome ERZ888423 (study PRJEB32303, sample SAMEA104408611) | aquatic metagenome | biome: Brackish water; feature: Pelagic; material: water | place: Baltic Sea | collected 2014-06-08T10:24:00 | depth 30,27 m ...
CCGGACACCCGGGCGTTGGAATCCCCCGGATTCATCCGTGGGGAGGACGTCAACAGGCCCCCGTGAGTATCGCTCAGGCAGAAGGTGCAGAACCTCGGACTCGATTGTTTGCCGTCGGCAGAGAAATCCTGTGCTAACCGGGATACTTGTACCACTCAGCAGGCAAACCGGTTCGTCGGCCATATCGGCGACCGCCTATGTGTTGGATCGAGGGGACCGCCTATGACAGTTGTCGCAATCTATCTCGTCATCACCTTCGGTCTCGGCGGCCTCGCCATGGCGGTGCGCCTTCCTCCACTGGTCGGTTTCCTGGCCGCGGGATTCGTCATCAACGCCTTGAATGTTGCGGAACTTCCGCAACTGGAATTGATGGCCGACTTGGGCGTCACGTTGTTGCTCTTCGCAATTGGTCTCAAGCTCGACGTTCGCATCTTGCTGCGTCGCGAGGTGTGGCTGACGACATCCGCGCACATGGTGGTCAGCGTCATCCTCGGAACTATCGTTTTGTGGCTGGCCGCCGTGGCCGGGGTGGCCATGCTTGCGGGGCAGAGCATGCAGACAATCGCTCTGCTCGCGTTCGCGCTGTCATTCTCCAGCACGGTATTCGTGGTCAAGGTCCTTGAGGAGCGGGGCGAATCGCACGCGCTCTACGGCCGTGTCGCCATCGGCATCCTGGTGATGCAGGACATCATCGCTGTGGTCTTCCTGACTGCCACCAGTGGACATCTGCCCAGCCCGTGGTCGCTGACGCTGGTGGGTTTATGGCCACTGAGCCGGGTCCTGCGCAGGATCTGGAGCCGGCTGGGCCACGGCGAGATGCAGTCGCTATTCGGAATCGTGATGGCACTGGTGCCCGGGTACGCATTGTTCTCCGCGCTCGGGCTCAAAGGTGACCTCGGCGCGCTGGTCATGGGGGTGCTCCTGGCATCGCACCCGGCCTCCTCTGAACTTGCACGTTCGCTGTTCCACATCAAGGAACTGCTACTTGTGGGGTTCTTCGTGTCGATCGGGCTGACCGGACTGCCGGATCTGCCCAGCATTGGCGTCGCGCTGCTGATGGTGATGTTCCTGCCGTTCAAGGCGGCCTGGTATGTGGTGCTGCTCTCGCGCCTCAAGCTGCGCTATCGCACCGCGCTACTCGCCGGGCTGAGCCTGATGAACTATTCGGAGTTCGGCTTGATCGTGGTCTCAGTCGGCGTCTCGGCCGGGCTGCTGGCACCGGCATGGCTGGTGGAGATGTCGATCGCCGTTGCCATGAGCTTCGTGGTATCAGCTCTGGTCAACGGCCGAGGGCACCTGATGGTGGAGAAAATCGCGGCGCGGCTACCCGCCCGGGACGAACGCAGCCTGCACCCGGAGGAACGCCCCGGCGACGCCGGCGACGCCGAGGTCGTGGTGATCGGCATGGGCCGGGTCGGGTTCGCCGCCTACCAACGACTGACCGATCACTACCGACTCCGGGTAGTCGGCGTCGACTACGACGGGCCACGGATCGAGCGACTGGCGGCCGAGGGTCTGCGGGTTATCGAAGGTGACGCCACCGACCTGGACTTCTGGAACCAAATGCGACGCACCGGTTCGGTGCGCATCGCCGTGCTGGCCATGCCGCGTCACGGCGCCAACGTCACCGCGCTCGAGTGTCTGCGCGAGTCGGGTTTCAGCGGCAAGGTGGCCGCAGTCGCCCGATACGATGATGAGGTCCAGTGGGCTAAGGACCACGGTGTCGGCATCGCATTCAATGTCTACGCCGGTGCCGGGCTGGAACTGGCTGATCAGGTGGCCGACGATGGGGCACCTCGCTCCGTCGAGCCCGAGGTGGACAACGGCGGGTCATAGCGACGTCACCCTGGCATCGATAGCGGACTCAGTTCGCGCCGTCCTCAGGCGGTTCAAGCTCCGGGGGTGGCTTGTTCAGCCACGTCCTGAGGCGGGAAAGTTGGCTGGCCACCAATCCAATGCCGACCAGTCCCACGATCGCGACAACGGCGACGGCCATCGTCATCTGTGGGCCGTGATCTCAGGACCGTCCGTCTAGGCCTGAGCTGGCATCAGTGGTTGGCCGCTGAGGTGGAGTGCTCAGCTACCAGCGCCGGGCTTCGACGTCCACGCTGAACCCATACAGGTCGAGGCTGTGGGGGAGCGGCTTCGTCGGATCCAGCTGCGTTCCCGAGACTACGGGCGTCCCGGCGTCGAGGAGGTGCGCCAGCACCGTCTGGCCAAGGAGCATCGACAGGCCGATGCCCGGACAGACCTGCGGGCCGTGACTGAAGAAGTTGTACGACCAGTCGCTGCCGGCATCGCCGCTGGCCCATTCGCCTGGAGAGAACCGGTCCGCATACGGGATGCGGTCACGATTGCGATGGTTGAACACGTTGTATATGAGCACCTGGCCACCTGCGGGAAGCACGGCGCCGCTGGGGAATTCGACATCGCGGATGGCTACCCGACCAAACATCGCAGTCGCCGGCCAGAGTCGCATCGCCTCGAACAGGCATCCGGCGAGGTACTCGAGCGACACAATGCCCGCCGCCGACGTGATGTCCCGGTTGGCCATCTCCACTCCCACCTCATGGAGATGCTCGTCATGGGTGGCCAGCGTGCCGAGAGCGCGGAAGACGTTGGCCGCCAACGTGTCACCCATCGCGAACAGCCAGTGAATCACCTGGCCGGACGGTGTGACATCAGGTGCTGTCGGTGCCTGTGGGATCAGCGAGGCCAAGCTGCCCGGTTCTGGGGCATCCAGGTATCCGTCGATCATGGAGATGAACTCGTCGTACTGCGGTGCCGGTTCACCAGGCATCTTGTTGCCAGCCGACAGCATCTCGCCCAATATCTCGGTGAGGCGAGTGTCGTCGGCGGCCCTGTTACCGAAAACCACCCTGCGGGTCATCCTCTGGAAAGCCGCGTTGAAGTTGTGCCACCGAATCTTCTCCGACGCAAGCTCCTTGGCGGTTTCCACGGCGACGTCGACGAACGACTGCGCCAACCGATGCATCGGTTTATCGCTGTCGAGGACCGCCACAGCAAATCGTCGCCGATCTTCCCACGCTTGACCTCTCGAAATAGTCAGTGCGTCAGGCTGAAATGCGGCCATGCCTTTGCGTTTGGGTTCCAGGTCCGAGGCGAACGGGTCGGGGGAGCCGCTCAGGACGAACTTCAGGTCAGCCGGATCATGAAGCAGCAACGCTTCATCGCGGGCGACCCGAACGTAGAAAGGCCCCGGGCCATAGCTGCGCACCATCCCCTCCACGAGTCGGTAACCGAGATAGTCGGCACCGACCGTGGAGGCGATCCTGGTGGGCAATTCCCGCTTATTGAACAGCCCCAGAATGACGTTGGGCGCACCGATCTGCGCCGTAAACCGGATGCCTTCCAGAACGGACGCATGCGGGAAGTCGTCAGTCACGATCAACTACCCCCAAGGCATATAGGCGCGCACGGAATCTGCCAGTCCCACGATCCGGTTCCTCGTGCCCGGTGCGGGAGCACCCAGCTTCGGCCACGGCGCGAATATCCGCTCGGCCCCGCCGATCGCCGGTTCGAGCTCCGGATAGTGCCGCAGCAGAACGTCCTTCATCGTGGTGTGGTTGACCCAGTCGAAGCCCGCCTGTGTATAGGTGTCGGGGGTGAAATCATTGGTGAAGAACCGGTCGCTCTTCAGCCGCCGTGACGCCATCAGAATGAAGATACGGAACGCGGTATCGGAGAACCCGAATCCCTTCGGCGGCTGCTCGGCCTGCATGCCGATCTGAAGATCGACCGCATTGACGTCGCCGTTGTAGACCTCGTTGATCTCTTTGGCCCACTGCTTATTCGGGGTGATCTCGTCGATGCTGTTCCGGCGGGGCATGCCCAGCACCTCGCGGAAGTCGTTGTACCGGGGTACACCGCGTTCGCGATCGCGGACGATGTCCAGTGTGGCCAGATCGGTGACCTGTCCGTCGATCCGAGTCAACTCACGCAGCGCATTGGGGTAATTGTGCAGGCAGATCGCGCCGGCACTGGCACCGCCCATCGAGTACCACAGATCGCCCATCTGCATACCGTCCATGAAGTCGCGCGTGTGGCGACCTTGCAGTTCGGTGAAGTTCTTGTGGTCGAGGTGCTCCCCGGATTCCAGCGAGAAGAAGTTCCAGTCGTCGGGGATCAGCGGATGAAGTCGGTAGACCGAAACGAACTCCTCGGTGAGCGAGAAGGGTGAGCCATGGTGGTCGGTCGGGGACCCGAGGATGCCCGAGAGCACCTCGCTGTCACCGACCCGACCGATCCGGTCTTTGAACGTCTCACCGAGCGCGCCGAACCAGTTCGCGTTCATGCCGATCTGCAGGGCGGGGTGGCGAAGCACACACGTCGTCCATTCGACAGTGTGGATCTTGGCGATCAACGCCGACACCACCAGCACACCGAGTTCGAACAGTCGCTGGTCGTCCAGGCTGGGATAAGCCTTCTTCAGCGCGTCGCAAACCGAGTTGTGCTCGCGGGCGAACAGGGTGTGCAGCAACCCGACACCCAACCACCAGTTCTCCTGGAAGCCGGTGAGGTCGACGCCCGGGATATCGCTCTTGGGCAGCCGACCGTCATCGCCGACTTTGACCTTGCCGTCGACATAGGTCCGAATCTGGTTTTGTTTTTCCTTGCCGCTGCCGTAGATCTGCGAGCCGTCCCACCAGTGGGTTTCGTGGTTCTCGAACACCGGCGCCGGGCAGCCGTCCTTGATTTCGCCGTGTAGTGGGATGGTGCTGCGAATCCGCATCGGATTCTCAGGGAAGTCATCGCCATCGCGAAGCGGGATGTCGATGGTCTTTTCGGGCACGCCGTTGCCGTGGAAGAACCAGTTGTGATTCTCGAACTGAATCCAAGCGGCCGCAATCGTATTGACGATGCCGGCCGGCTTGAACTCGTCACGTGCCATCAGCCGACGGCTGATCACCCGGGGATCGGGTTCGAGCAGCCGCTTCCGGTCGATGATCGTCTTCTCCGGGGGCGAATTCCTGCCGAAGCCGGTGCACTTCGCGCCCATCCACGGCTCGTCGAGGTCGTTGAACTTGCCGTCGGGGGTACGGGCCCGCTTCTCCTCGTCGGTCGGCTTTCCAAGATCTTCATCCGGCCTGATGCCGGGACCCTCGAAAAGATTGCTATCGCGCAACTCGACACGCTGCTTCGCAAGCTCCTTGATCTGAAGGATCAGAGATGGGTACTCGTACCACTGACGGCTCATTTGAATTCCTTATTCTGCAAGTTCTGTGTTCGGCAGTTGTATTGGCTGATCAGCGCGGTGTACGAAGCGCGAAGTAGCCGATTTTGCTGTAATTGTCCGCGGAGTTGTACAAGATCTTCCCCAGGAAGACGCCGTTGACGAGTTCGACCAGTTCGTCACGAACGCTTCGGATGACGAGTTTTGGGTTCTTCTCCACGTTGGCGTAGTCGATCACCATGACCTGAAGGTCAGGGTCGTCCTTGCCTGCTTCGACATAGGTCTTGAAATCGAATGCGAGCTTGCCTTCCTCGGCGTCGCGCATCGAGTACAGCGGCCACAAGAGTTTGGATACCAGCCCGGTGCTCTTGGTGAGCCGGTTGTCGCCGCTGCCGGCGGTCGAGTCGAAACGCTTGCCCTGCCACGGCATCCACAGCCCGGTCACGGCCCCCACAACCTTGTCCAGTTTGGGATTCGTCGTGGTCATCACAAGCATGCCCTCGGTGGGTCCGTGCAGGTCAGTCGGCACCGTACCCATCCGGAACAACTCGTTGAGTTCGGTGTCCGCACCGGCGGCGTCGGTCTTTGCACGTTCGGACAGGCCCACGATCCATGCCCAGGCTGCTTCTGCAGCACCGGACGGTTCGGCCGTCATCGAATTCCGCAACCATTCGAGTCGTCCGTCGACCCCGGTTGCCTCTATGCCTCGTTCGCTGGTCATTGCACCTCTCTTGGCGCTATCGGAGGTATTCCGACAGTGATGGTAACTACCTTGGGCCCTCTTGCGTCGCCTTTTGCCGACGGACGCGGCAATTCGTTCTACGACCAGCGCAAAAATCGCGATTCCTGCACACCCGGCATTCCTCGGTAGCATCGTTGAGGCCATGGCGCAGTCTTCTATTCTCACGGCCGGCAACGGCCTACCGTCGGGCGTAGAAGGCGCCGCTGATCCGCATTTCGGCGGGGTCATGCGCGCGTTCGCCGCGCTGTACCCGGCCCGCCAACTCGGCGGGGGAGCCCTATCGGTGTACATCGACGGCAAGCCGGTCGTCGATGTGTGGATGGGCTGTTCGGACCGGCGGGGTGAGGTGCCGTGGACAGCCGATACCGGCGCGATGGTGTTCTCGGCAACCAAAGGTCTGGCGGCGACGGTCATTCATCGACTCGCTGACCGCGGTCTGATCACCTACGACGCTCCGGTCGCGGAGTATTGGCCCGAGTTCGGGGCCAACGGGAAGTCCGAGATTACCGTCAACGACGTGTTGCGGCACCGCGCCGGGCTGGCGCATCTGAAAGGCGTCGGCAAGGACGATGTGCTCGACCACCTCGCCATGGAAGAACGGTTGGCCGCCGCGCCGCTGGACCCGACCTATGGCACGCCGGCCTATCACGCGATCACCTATGGATGGCTGCTGTCCGGGCTGGCCCGTGCAGTGACCGGCACGGGCATGCGTGAGTTATTCCGCGACGAGCTTGCGAGCACCCTCGACACCGATGGTCTGCATCTGGGCCGTCCGCCTGTTGGCGCCCCGACGGTGCCGGCGCAGACTCTATTCCCTCAAAGTGTCATTCCCACACCGATTTTCGACTTTGTTGCGCCAAAGGTTGCGGGGCTGTCGTTCTCGGGCATGCTCGGCGCGGTGTACTTTCCCGGGATCGCCTCCCTGTTGCAAGGCGATATGCGGTTTCTTGACACCGAGATGCCGGCGGCCAACGGAGTGGTGACCGCGCGCGCCTTGGCCAAGCTCTACGGCGCCCTGGCCAACAACGGGGTCATGGACCAGACCCAACTGCTGTCGGCGGAGATGGCGCACGGATTGGTGGGGAAGGTTGACCTGTCGCCAGATATCAACCTCGGAATTCCTTTTTCCTATCACCGAGGGTTCCAATCCTCGCCGATCCCGGGGTTTTTGCCGGGCTTTGGTCATATCGGTCTGGGCGGGACTATCGGCTGGGCCGATCCGGAGACCCGCAGTTCTTACGGGTACGTGCACAACCGCCTCCTTACGCTGATGCTGTTCGACATGGGTTCCTTCGCGGGGCTGGCTCCGATGCTGACCAACGCCGTCGTGGCCGCGCGCCGAGACGGTCCGCTGGAGGTGCCCAATTACGGGGCGCCCTTCCAGGGACCCGGCCATGATATTCCTGCTGGTGTCGCGGCGGGCCCCAACTAGCGGGGAGCGGAACTTCAGGCTGGCTTCGGGGTCTGCAGCTTGTATCCCCGGTCGATGACTTCCTCTGTCAGCGGTTGGCTTTCAGCGTCGGGGATCATCACCTCGATATAGGCCGCACCTTTGTGAGACTCGATGGCGTCCAGGACCTCGTCTAGCTCGGCGAGCGTCGACACCTTCGCTGAAAGCCAATCTTTACAGCCGAACGCCGCCGGCAGCAGGTGGTATTGGACTGGGGCGAGGTCGTCGTAGGCGTGCCCGCGTTCGCTGATCACGTCTTCGATGCCGTAGAGGCCGTTGTTGAGAACGAAGATCACCGGGCTCACGCCGTAACGGCCCATCACGGCAAGTTCGTTGAGGGTCAGCTGGTGGGATCCGTCGCCGGTGACAAGCCAGGTGCGACCTGAGCGTTTGGCCAGCGCGACGCCCAAGGCGGCCGGTGTCGCCCAGCCGATCGAGCCCCACAGTCCTTGTCCCTCGGCGCCGACTCCGGCAGGCAGGCGCATCCCGTTGAGATGCAGCATGCAGGTACCGGTCTCGATCACCAGGGTGTCACCGGTACGCAGTCGCTGCTGTAGGCGCGGGTAGAACCCGGCCGACGAGGTGGGTTCGTCACCGGAGCCCGCTATCTCCAGTGTCTCCGGGATTGGACCCGGTCCTCTTGTCCGCGGTGCGACCTCAGCGATGAGTGCGTCGATGACGTCCTCGATGGCGACGTTGAGGTACACGTCGGTGCCGCTGCGGACCCAGTTGTCGTGGATACAGATCGCCTGGCTGGTGTCCAGGACGGCGCCCCAAAAACCGGTGTTGAGCTCTGTGAGCAGGACACCGCCGATGTCGAGGATCAGGTCGGCTTGCTCGACAATGTCGCGGACCCCGGCTGGGCGTGAGTTCTGCGCCGCGTAGAGACCGATGAATTGCGGCAGGGACTCGTCGATGACGCCCTTGTCGTTGGCGGTGACGGCGACGGGCAGGTTTGCTTTGCCGACGAGCTCGGCGGCTTTGTCGGCGACGCCGTACCGGCTTGTCATTGTGGTTATGGTGGCGACGGGACATTGTGCGGCAGCCACTTTGGCCGTAATTGCAGTGACGGCGGCGGCCAGTTCGGTGGCGTCGCTGCGCTGCCGTTTGATCGTTGCGAGCGGCACTCCCTTGACGGGGGTTCCCATCACCGGCATGAGCCCGTTGACTTGCGAGATCACGATGTAGGCCGGCATGGACTGGCGCAGTGCCTCGCGGATCACTCGCTCGAGCTCGTCGATGCAGTTGTCCGGGGTCAGCACCGCCGACACACAGCAGGCCGTCGCCGATATCTCTTGGAAGCGATCGTATCTGGTGTCGCCGAGGTTGTGGTGGGTGATCAGACCGAGGTGTTGGATGCGTTCGCTGGGCATCCCGACGATGTGGAAGACCGGAACCCGGTGGGCCTTGGCGCCCATCACGCCGTTGAGCGCGGACAGCTCGCCGACGCCGTAGGTGGTGGACAGGATCGCGGCTCCGCGGATTCGCGCGTAGCCGTCGGCGGCGTAGGCGGCGTTGAGTTCGTTGGCGCAGCCCACCCAGTCGAGGCTCTCGACCTTCTCGACGGCGTCATCGACGGAGAAGGCGTAGTCACCGGGGACCCCGAACACCCGATCTATGCCGAGGGCACTCAGTCTTTGCAGGGTGTACTGGGCAACCGTGGGCTGACTCACGAGGGAAACTTACCCCAGGGTTGGTGGCCGTCCGGCCGGGTAGAGCCTTCAGACCCGCTGGTTCGCCGTGGAGCCCCGGATTCGTTGATCTGGAACAGTTGATCTGGAACACAGGCCACGTCGAGCGCGCCCAGCCTTGTTACGCCCACGAAACAGACAACATGAAAACGGATTATTTGTCCCCACCGGCGTGAGATGTTTACGTTTCACACCACGCAATACGAGGTCGGGTTCATGCGTCTTATCGATTTCAACGCCAAGACACCGCTCATCGGGATGTCGATGGTCTTCCTGGCGATGGGGGTAGTGGCGGTCACCGCCTACCTGCACGCGGGCTGGTATTCGATCGTCGGTTATTTGATCGCCGCCGCCATTGCGGTATTCGGCTTCGTCTTCACGTTCCGAGATATTCCGACACCACCGCATGACCCGAACGGCACCGGGGACGCGCAGACAACCTCCGATCAGTAACCCACGTCAACACCGATGAATGGGGCGGGCTATCTATGAAGATCACACCGCAGCCGCTCGCTGGCGACAACGCGGCCCTTACCAGCGAGGACGCTGGCTATCACAAGGGTCTAAAACCGCGTCAGCTGCAGATGATCGCGATCGGTGGCGCGATCGGAACTGGCCTCTTCCTTGGAGCCGGCGGTCGGCTGGCGAGCGCTGGCCCCGGCCTGTTCATCGTCTACGGAATCTGCGGCGTATTCGTGTTTCTCATCCTGCGTGCCCTGGGTGAACTCGTACTGCACCGCCCGTCGTCGGGATCCTTCGTTTCCTACGCCCGCGAATTCTTCGGCGAGAGAACTGCCTACGTCGCCGGGTGGCTGTACTTCCTGAACTGGGCGATGACGGCCATCGTCGACTGCACCGCCATCGCCACCTACTTCCGTTTCTGGAGCGCCTTTGATGTCGTCCCCCAGTGGACGATTGCGCTGATTGCACTCGCCTTGGTGCTGAGCGTCAACCTCATCTCGGTCACCATCTTCGGTGAGCTTGAGTTCTGGGCCGCCCTGATCAAGGTGGTCGCACTGTTGGCCTTCCTCGTCGTCGGGACGATCTTCCTGGCGGGGCGCTACGAGGTCGACGGGCACCCGACCGGGTTCAGTGTGATGTCACAGAACGGTGGCCTCTTCCCGGTCGGATTGCTTCCTCTCGTTATCGTCATCTCCGGTGTCGTCTTTGCTTACGCCGCAGTGGAACTCGTCGGAACGGCGGCCGGTGAGACAGCCGAGCCGGAGAAGATCATGCCTCGGGCGATCAACTCGGTCATCGCCCGCATCGCGCTGTTCTACGTGGGGTCGCTGTTCCTGCTCGGCCTGTTGCTGCCCTACACCGACTATTCGGCCGGCGAGAGCCCTTTCGTGACGTTCTTCTCCAAGATCGGGCTAGAGGGGGCGGGCACGGTCATGAACGTCGTGGTGCTGACTGCGGCGTTCTCCAGTCTGAACGCCGGACTTTACTCGACCGGCCGGATCTTGCGGTCCATGGCGATGAGTGGCAGCGCGCCGAAGTTCACCGCGCGGATGTCCAGTCGGGGTGTCCCTTACGGCGGAATTTTCCTGACCGCGGGGATCGGCTTGATCGGTGTGCTGCTCAACGGTGTGGTGCCCGACATGGCATTTGAGATCGTGCTCAATATGGCGGCGTTGGGCATCCTCGCATCGTGGGCCACCATCGTTGCCTGCCAGCTCCAACTGTTCCGCTGGTCGGAGCAGGGCAAAATGTCGCGGCCGTCATTCCGGATGTGGGGAGCGCCCTACACCGGGTACCTGACGCTGGCGTTTCTGCTCATTGTTCTGGTCCTGATGGGCTTCGACTATCCGATCGGCACGTGGACAGTGGCCAGCCTGTTGATTATCACGCCGACGCTGATCGTTGGCTGGTACCTGGTTCGCGACCGCGTCGCGGAGATAGCGCGGGAGCGCGTCGGCTTCACGGGCCCGTTCCCGGTCGTTGCTAATCCGCCACCGCCACTCGACCGCAAGAAGCGCAACAAGAAGGACTGAATGGAACCACTAGGGGGAGGAACCCCGGTCGAAGCCCATTCGTCACTGTGACGTTTATCGGTCCTCCCCGCCTGATGCCCCAGTTGAGAAGGGGGGTGACGTCGGGGCCGTTAGGAGACCTTCGTCCACGGGTGACAATTCGCCGTCTCGAAGGTCGCTACCGACGCCGGGACCTTCGCGTACATCGGCCCCAGCGATGAGTTGGAGTCGACGATGTCGGCCTTATTCGTCCCGGGCGTGCTGTAGGTCGTCCACGAGCAGAACGAAATCGGGGCCACATCACCGAACACCAGAACAAGGGGCGTCGACGGACCTTGCGTCTGGTAGGTGCCCGGCGCCATCTCAGGTCCCACGCGAAAAACCCCGTTCCCCGGGACTGGGGCGCCCGGCTGGGCAGGGGACGGTGGCGCTAGCGCGATAGCCAGAGCGCACGCGACGAATCCGGCCAAACCGCGGGACAATAGCGATGCCTGCATTTTTCCTCCGCAACTCATGTAGCCCGCTCCCGACTGCACAGCAAGATCGAGGTTTACCCGAGCTAGGTGTAGCGCGGATTAACTATTCTCCTGTCTGAAGAAATTCAGCGCGTCAGTTCCGGCCGAAAAGTGAGCAGCTGGCCGAGATCCGCCGGCCGTGTCGGCCGACGAAATTCGCAGGCTGCGATCGCGCGGCGTGTAGGCGCTGATGTTCACCGTCGCGACCGGCGGGTGATCCCCGTCCATGTTCGGACATTAACGTCACAGTGACGAATTAACCACCCTTGGCTGTGTCGGCACGAGCGGGGAATGACAGCTTTTACTGTCTGCATCGGGGCATGAAAACCCGAAGCTGTGACTCGCGGAATCGTTCACGATGGGAGTTGTCCGACACGGGTTTGGTAGGCGTGGAAGCCAGTCAAGCCAGTCAAGCCAGTC